>Ga0209013_10000342_pt1 | contig 40900 bp, 38 predicted proteins | sample Cruoilmetagenom2_FD_187291 | JGI IMG/M metagenome (GOLD analysis project Ga0209013, IMG submission 187291) | Oil polluted marine microbial communities from Coal Oil Point, Santa Barbara, California, USA - Sample 2 (SPAdes) (version 2) | ecosystem: Environmental > Aquatic > Marine > Oil seeps ...
TCAATTTTATTTTTCTTCATAAGAAATTGAACCCCTTTGCTCATTCCATCCGCCACATTTCTACTTCGTTTTACAACTGCATCAAAATCTTTATCCACTCCATCTACTTTTAGCCCGTAATCTGCGGCATGTTGTAAATATTCAAATACCTGGGCCGATTTCAAGAGGGCTTTGGTAGGGATGCATCCCCAATTTAAACATACACCTCCCAGATTCTCTTTTTCTACAATAGCCGTTTTAAATCCAAGTTGTGATGCTCTAATAGCGGTTACATAACCCCCAGGTCCACTCCCTAAAACAATAATATCGAATTTGCCCATTCCAGTATTTTTTGTGATTCAGATTTATGAGGTCGCAAAGTTACAAAACCAAATGGAAAGCTTTTAAACTTCGTAAAGAATCTTAAATTAATCCCTGAACTTTGCCTTGTTATAGGCCTTTGATTGGCCTTTTGGAATGGAAAGAGAACCCCAGTTTTTACCCTTTATAGTCTTACCAATTAGTACTATTTGACCAATGTGATAGGAATAATGGGCTAATTGCCTGTTTAAGGCCTCTGTAAGCGTATGAGCTTCGTTTCGTATTTTTATTTTATTCTCAAAATTCACCGGTTTTATTTGTTGAATGGCATCAAAAAAACAATTCCAACCTGTTTCCCATGCAACAAGCATTTCCTTTTTTGTTCTGTATGACGCTTCAAATTCCGAATCCCTGTTTCTCCACATTTTTTCACCATCTTCGGTAAGAAAGTTAGTCCACCTGCTAAGCATATTCCCTGATAAATGTTTTACTAGTACCGCGATGCTGTTACCTGAACTATCATATTTCCAATGAATGTCTGAATCATCTAGTTGAACAAAGGTTTTGTCGCCAAGGGATTTATAGCGATTGCATTCAAATAATAAACTTTTGATGTAATCTTCCTTTAAATTCATATTTTATTTTGCTGAGATCAAAATCTAAAATATTTCGTTTTAACAGATAGTGGTCTATTGTGATTCAGGCACAAACTTCAAGGCAGCTCCGTTTATACAATGTCTCAGTCCGGTGGTTTCCCGGGGGCCGTCCTCAAAGACATGGCCAAGGTGGCCGCCACAAACTGCACAATGCTCTTCTGTTCTTTTATACCCAATCTTGTAATCTACATCAAAGGCCACGTTCCCCTCAATTTCTCTGTCGAAACTTGGCCATCCCGTACCCGAATCAAATTTGTGCTCGCTCTTAAATAAAGCTGTTCCACAGCCAGTGCAGACATAAGTCCCCGTCATTTTATTTTTTAATAGCTCACTGGATCCCGAATTTTCAGTACCCGCTTTTCTGAGCACATAAAACTGTAGGTCCGTAAGTTCTTTACGCCAATCTTGTTCAGATTTCACAACTTTAAATGTCTCTGTTTGTTCTTCCCCTTTTTCAGCTACAGCTTCTTTTTCCTGTGAAACCCCTTTGCATCCCATAGAAATCAAAAGGATAATGAACACGTACTTTTTCATACTAAATTTATTTTTTCTTTTTCTATTTTTTTTGACGGTTTTGAACTCAAAACCTTTCAAAGTTAAGGATAACTTCATAAAAAAATCCCTGCATTAATATTGCAGGGATTATTTTTCTTTAATTTATAGATGCTACTATAGTTGTATTCTGTTAATATCTATTTCCCTTACGTTTAAGCTGCTCATAACTTCCCCAATATTAGAAGTATCCATTTTTGAGGATTGGGCAAATTCAGCCGGTACAATGGCAATTCTAAACACTTGGTTGTCTGTATCTCCGGGAGATAGGGTTCCAAGGTCAAAATCTGATTCTAAAAAGACACTTACATCCAGAAATGTAAAGTCATAATTGTATTGTAGCAACCCTTGATTTAAAATACGGGTTTGTGGTAATAACCGCCAGATATCCAAGGGTTCTCCATTACCGTCTTCCGCAACATCCCATAAAATGTAAATTAATACTACATCAGATTCAAAAACTTCCACTGTTTGTGGGAATTCATAAAATAGGGAATAGTTATTACCGGCATCAAAAGTACCTTCAATCTCAAGGACCTGGCCCAAAATATTAACCCCATCTTCCCCGTTTAACCCATCAAAACCAGGAGGTCCGGGAGGTCCTGTCGGCCCTTCACACGACAAAATAATTAAGGTTAAAAATGCGCCAAATAGTAGTGTAACTTTTTTCATAATGTAAATGTTTAATGATTAATATTTTAAGTCTGTCTTTTAATTTTTTTAAAATTTTACATATTATCTTAACCCAGGAAACAAAAAGCGTTCCAAAAATAGATTTTACAAAAGGATTATCTTGTAATTCGGCAAAAATTGGGCTTTGGGGTATTGTATTTCAGATAATTCCCTATTTTTAACAAAAACCCAACTAACTAATTATTATGTTAAGACAACAACGTGTTGTAATTGAAAATATTAATCCTCAGCTTCAATGTGGAGCTTTTTTTATTAAGCGAGTCGTTGGAGAATCTGTTACGGTATATGCAGATGTAATAGGAGATGGACATGATATAATTCAGGCAGAGCTTCAATACAAACACTCTTCTGAGAAATCTTTTAATACACCACGCATGGAACACCTTGGCGACGATGTCCATAGGGTTTCCTTTAAAGTTCTTAAGCAGGGCATTTATATTTACAGAATTTCAGCCTGGGTAGATCATGCTCAAAACTGGCAACATGGTATCGAGGCCAAGTTAAAGGACAATCAACATGTAAACAGTGAACTCCTAGACGGTGTTCAGCATTTGCAGGTTCTGATAAAAAAAATAAGTTCTTCTGAGAAGAAATATATAAATGATTTAATTGAATCTTTTCAAAATGAAGATTTATATGAAAATGCTGTTAAAGAAGCTATTTCAGATAAACTACATAAGTTATTTGTTAAATATCCAAATCGTATTTTGGCTAATACCAGTGAGGACCTTCAGGTTTATGTAGACAGGCTTAAAGCAAATTTCAGTACCTGGTACGAATTTTTTCCAAGGTCATCTTCTCCTGTGAATGGTAAACATGGTACTTTTAATGATTGCCAGGCTTTACTGCCTAAAATAGCTGAAATGGGCTTTGACGTTCTTTATTTCCCTCCAATACACCCAATTGGTGAAGTTAACAGAAAAGGAAAAAACAATACTACAAATGCCCAGGAAGGTGATTCCGGGGTGCCATGGGCAATTGGTTCTAAGCTTGGAGGTCATAAGGAAATACATCCGGAGCTAGGTACCGAGAAAGATCTTAAGAGTCTTATAAAAAAAGCAAATGAACTGGATTTGGAAATTGCATTGGATTTAGCCTTTCAGGCAGCACCTGATCATCCTTACATAACTACTAACCCGGAATGGTTCAGAAAAAGACCGGACGGTACTATGCAGTATGCTGAGAATCCACCTAAAAAATATCAGGATATTGTAAACTTCCATTTTGAATCTCCGGCATTTAAAGAACTTTGGTCAGAGCTGTTGGCGGTGACACTAAAATGGGTTGGACTTGGAGTACAAATATTTCGAGTAGATAATCCTCATACCAAACCTTATTATTTTTGGAATTGGTTAATTGCTGAGGTTAAAAAGAAACATCCTGATGTACTTTTTTTAGCGGAAGCCTTTTCCAGACCTAAGGTAATGCAGCAGCTGGCCAAACAGGGGTTTTCACAGTCATATACCTATTTCACATGGAGGGTGCACAAGCACGAGATTATAGAATATATGCTTGAGCTTACCCAAACAGAAATGAAGGAGTATTACCGTCCAAATTTTTGGCCTAATACACCGGATATTAACCCATATCATCTACAAGGAGCCAATGAGGCAATGCACATTGCGCGTTATGCTCTGGCGGCAACTTTATGTGGCAATATTGGAATATACGGACCTGTTTTTGAGTATATGATTTCTGACGCCATGCCAGGAAAAGAAGAGTATCTGAATTCAGAAAAATATGAAGTGAAATTTTGGGACTGGTCTGTTAAAAATAAATTAACCCTAATCATAACTCGCTTAAACCAGGCCAGGAAAAATCATGAAGCATTACAACAAACCAACAATATCAGGTTTTGCCATATAGAGAATTACCATCTTTTAGCATTCTATAAATGGAACGAAGATAAATCAGATGAAGTTTTGGTTATAATTAATCTTGACTCACATTATGCGCAACGAGGAATGCTACAACTTCCCATTAGTGATTTGTCCCTTAATATTGAACAAGGGTTAACAATTCATGATCTTGTCACGGACAATAGTTATATTTGGCATGATGAGTGGAATTTTGTAGAATTACACCCTGCATTGCCATTTCATTTGTTTCACATTAAAAAATAAGAATGCCTAAGAAAAAGAAGGACTCTATTCTACAGCCTCCCTACTCATTTAATGTAGCCTGGGAAAATTTGTTGGATGATAAGAACTTTATAAAAGTATTTCTTTCTGATGTCCTTGAGGCATACGTGGTTAAGCAAAGATGGTATGGGGGTAAAGCGAGTAAACTAAAATATATAGAGCTCCGGGAATACTTCAGGATACAGCAGAAGGGCGAAATATATTGTGGATTATTGCTCGAAGTGAACTTTGAAGAAGCATTTTACCAGCACTATTTTTTACCCATTGCGTTTGTTACAGACGAGAATTTTGCTGAAAAAGAAAGAATTCTGCCACTAAGTATTAACGGACAAGAAGGTTTTATTATAGATGCAATAAACCTTGAAGCTTTTAGGAAGTTAGTTTTTGAGCGCATTGTAAACGCGGAACCAAATGATACTACCCGTGTGAGGTACCATAAAAGTCTTGAATTTCATGATCATGTTTATGAATCATCTCGTTTTATGGGTCTTGAACAAAGTAATACTTCGGTAATAATCAATGATAAATCTGTTATTAAGTTCTTCAGAAGGATATATGCAGATAAAAATCCCGATTTTGAAATGAGTCAGTTCCTTTCGGAACGCAAGGGGTACAAAAATACGCCGGCATATCAGGGTAGCATAAGCATCATGGACGCAGATAATGTTAACGTTACCATTGCATTAATGCAGGAATTGGTTCCCAATCAAGGCGATGCATGGGATTTTATGTTGAAAGAATTACATAAGATCTTTAGTAACCTTGAATATAAGGGGATAAACGTTCATCATTTACCACGAACGGAATTGTTTGAAAGGTTAAATATAAGGGATGTTCCGCCTGAAATCATTGATTGGGCAGGTTTGAACGTTTTCCTAAAACTGCAGGTACTTGCACAGAGAACCGCAGAGATGCATATTGCATTGGGTTCAGAGTTTGAAGACACTGCATTCACACCCACTCATTTTAATGGAGATTACGAGGTATGGTTAAAGAATAGATTGCTCTACCAATTTCAAAATAGATTAAATACTGTTGAAAATAACCTTCATCGTTTGGAAGGTTTATCGCTGGACCTGGCTAACGAGTTTTTAGAACGTAAAAATGAGATTAGAAAACGCTTTGTAACCTTTGATTGGACCAAGCTCAAAGGAGAAAGGATTCGTGTTCACGGAGATTATCACCTGGGACAAGTATTGGTTCAGGAGGATGATTTTTATTTGCTTGATTTTGAAGGAGAGCCAGAAAGTACAATTAGAGACAGGAAGGTAAAGCAGCCACCTTTAAAAGATATAGCAGGTCTTTTCCGGTCTTTTCATTACGCGGTTTATGCAACAATATTCAACCATATGGAGGAATATGCATATTCACAGGAAGATCTTTTTCTGGCAGGGGAGATTCTATATCGTTATTTTATTGGAGTCTTTCTGGAGACCTATGCCACCCTTATACAGGAACATAATATAAATATAGGTTATCGCCAGGAACGAATATTTCTTTTGGAATATTGCATGCTCGAAAAGGCAGTTTACGAACTTGGATATGAAATGAATTCAAGACCCAGATGGGCCGTGATACCTTTGCAAGGTATTATGAGTATTATTAACGAACCTAACTAACAACATAAATATGGGCAATGTAATTCCCTATAGCTTATTATCGGATTTTGATATCAATCTTTTTAAATCAGGCAAGCATTATCGGCTCTATAATCATTTGGGTTCACACCCCATGAAATACAAGGGTAAGAAGGGAACGTATTTTGCTGTTTGGGCACCTACAGCCAAATCGGTCTCCGTAATAGGCGATTTTAATTACTGGGTAGAAGGAGAGCATCAGCTTAATGTAAGATGGGATGAAAGTGGTATTTGGGAAGGGTTTATTCCGGGAGTAGAGCAAGGTGCTTTGTATAAATATAAAATACATTCACATAATAACGATATTAAAACTGAGAAGGCAGATCCTTTTGCAAGATATTGTCAACATCCCCCTAATACAGCCTCTGTAGTATGGGATAATACTTATAAATGGAAGGACAAGAAATGGATGGATACGCGTGAGAACAAAAATGGTTTAGACAAACCGTATTCAGTATATGAAATTCATCTTGGATCCTGGAAACGTACTAAGGAGAATGATTTTATGTCTTATGTGGATCTGGCCGAAGACCTGGTTAAATACCTAAAGGAAATGAATTTTACGCATGTAGAATTCATGCCGATTATGGAATATCCTTATGATCCTTCATGGGGTTATCAGCTTACGGGCTATTTTGCGCCAACATCCAGATTTGGTAAACCTGAAGATTTTAAACTTCTGGTTGATAAACTTCATCAAAATGATATAGGGGTCATCCTCGATTGGGTGCCTTCTCATTTTCCTGAAGATGCCCATGGTTTAGGATTTTTTGACGGCTCCTGCCTATATGAGAATCCCGACAAAAGAAAAGGATACCATCCGGATTGGAAAAGTTTGATATTTAATTATGGAAGAAACGAAGTTCGTGCATTTCTGATAAGCAATGCAAACTTTTGGTTGGATCAGTATCATGCAGATGGTCTTCGAGTTGACGCGGTTGCATCAATGTTATATTTGGATTATTCTCGTGAAGAAGGTGAGTGGGAGCCAAATATTTATGGCAATAACGAGAATCTTGAAGCTATATCGTTTATCCGCGAACTCAATCAAGAGGTGTATAGTAGTTTTAAAGGGATTCAAACCATCGCCGAGGAATCAACTTCCTTTTCCATGGTCTCAAAGCCAGTAAGCATAGGAGGTTTGGGATTTGGAATGAAGTGGATGATGGGATGGATGCACGATACCCTGGAATACTTTAAAAAAGAACCTATTTACAGAATGCACCACCAAAATGACCTTACATTTAGCATGACCTATGCCTTTACCGAAAACTTCATGTTGCCTTTTTCCCATGATGAGGTAGTATATGGAAAGCAGTCTCTATTATATAAAATGCCGGGAGATGAATGGCAAAGATTCGCTAATTTACGATTGCTTTATGGATATATGTTTACTCACCCCGGTGCTAACCTCATATTTATGGGTGCAGAGTTTGGACAGTCTTCCGAATGGAATTTTCAGCAAAGCCTCGATTGGCATTTGTTACAATATGATTTTCACTCCGGGATTCAGGAGTTGGTAAAGGACCTCAACAAACTTTATCGTTCATCACCTGCCCTTTATGAAAAACAATTCAGCCCTGAAGGATTTCAGTGGATTGATTATGGAGATTCTGAGAATTCTGTACTTACTTATATCCGTCGCGGTCACGAACCTAAAAATGACCTAATTGTAGCCTGTAATTTCACTCCGGTCACAAGAGAAGGATATCGAATAGGAATTCCAAAAAAGGGAACTTTAAAGGAGGTTTTTAATAGTGATGCGAAAAAATATGGTGGAAGCGGAAGTAAAAATACTGGCATAAAAGTTTCCAAAACCCCATGGCATGGTCATAAAACTTCAATTGAAATTACAATTCCACCACTTGGGATGGTTGTTTTCCAATAAATATGGCCAACTATAACGTTGTAGTTCATAATTGGTTGTAATATCGTTTTTCTTTTAAAAGTTAAAGTCTTTTTTTTGTGGGTTTCTAAAATCACCCTTTATGATTACGAATACAGAATTAGAATACAAAGGCAATTTATACCCTAACAGGATTGCAGAGTTTAAGCGCGATTCAGATAAATTTTATTTTACTTCAGAGAATGGTGTTGTTCTGGAGATAACGGTACTACGTAATAGTGCTATACGATTCAGATATGCTACGGAGGAAGTTTTTCAACCAGATTTTTCATATGCAATAAGTCCTGATGCCAGTAGGGGTTATAACAAGCTTGAATCCAAAGAAACCAAAACAGAATATTTAATTTTTACTTCTAAGATCACCGTTCTGATTGATAAAAAAACAATGCGAACCCAGATTTCAGATTTAGAAGGGAATATCATAAATGAGGATGAACTTGGTTTTCATTGGGAGGAAAATTATGAATTTGGGGGTAATTCGGTAAAGATGAGCAAAATCACTCAATCTGCTGAAAGCTTTTATGGAATGGGGGATAAAGCCACACACTCTAACCTTAAAGGCAAAAGGGTTAGAAATTGGGTTACAGATTCATATGCATATGCAAAAGATCAGGATCCGTTGTATAAAGCAATTCCCTTTTATGTCGGACTTCACAATAATATTGCCTATGGGATATTTTTTGACAATACCTTTGAAACTCATTTCGATTTTGCTCATGAAAGAAGAAATATAACCAGTTTTTGGGCAGACGGTGGAGAAATGAATTACTACTTTTTTTATGGCCCTGAGATGTCAAAAGTGGTAAGGGCATATACAGATTTAACCGGTACACCGGAAATTCCCCCACTTTGGGCATTGGGCTTTCATCAATCTAAATGGAGTTATTTTCCGGAGAGCAATGTTAAGAAAATTGCTGCAAAATTCAGATCCCTTAAAATTCCCTGTGATGCTATCTACCTCGATATAGACTATATGGATGGATTTCGATGTTTTACCTGGGATAAGAAAAAATTTCCTGACCCTAAGGCCATGATACAGGATTTATACGAAGACGGCTTTAAAACAGTGGTCATGATAGATCCTGGAATAAAGGTAGATAAGGATTATTGGGTTTATCAGGAAGCCATGAAGAATGATTATTTCTGTAAAAGGGGAGATGGCCCTATAATGCGCGGTAAAGTTTGGCCGGGAGAATGTAGCTTTCCTGATTTTACCAACCCAAAGGTTAGAAAATGGTGGGCGGGTCTCTATAAAGAACTGATGGCAGAAACGGGGGTCCATGCCGTATGGAATGATATGAATGAACCTGCTATTATGGAAGTTCCATCTAAAACGGCTCCTTTAGATACCAGACACGATTTTGATGGTCATCGCTGTAGTCATAGAAAGGCTCATAATATTTATGGCACTCAAATGGTTAGGGCGACTTATGAAGGCGTAAAAAAATACGTTTACCCCAAACGTCCTTTTGTTATAACAAGGGCGGCATATGCAGGGGCACAACGTTTTAGCTCTACCTGGACCGGTGATAATGTTGCTACCTGGGAACACTTGTGGATTGCCAATGTACAGGTACAAAGAATGTGTATGAGTGGTATGTCCTTTGTTGGTTCAGACATAGGAGGATTTGCGGAACAACCCAACGGAGAACTTTTTGCGAGATGGATACAATTGGGTGTCTTTCATCCCTTTTTCCGAGTGCATTCAAGCGGAGACCACGGCGATCAGGAACCCTGGTCATTTGATAAGGAAGTTACTAATATAGTCAGGAAGTTTATTGAATTAAGATACCAGCTGCTACCTTATTTGTATACCATGTTTTGGAAATATTCTAAGGAAAACATACCTATGCTTAAACCCTTGGTGTATTATGATCAGGAAGATTTGCAAACGCATTTTAGAACTGATGAGTTTATATTTGGGGATCAAATATTGGTCTGTCCAATACAGGAACCCAACGCGTTGGGAAGAAGAATGTATATTCCTAAAGGAAAATGGCATAACTTTTGGACTGGTGAGGTTGTAGATGGAGGAATGGAGAAATGGGTTGCCGCTGATTTTGATAAAATTCCAATTTTTATAAAAGAAGGAGCAATAATTCCCAAATACCCTGTCCAGCAGTATGTAGGTGAAAAAGCTATAGAAGAATTAATCCTGGATGTCTACTTCAAGTATGGTATTGAAAAGTCCTCAGTTTATGAGGATGAACAGGATGGCTATGATTACACCAAAGGAAATTATAGTTTAAGGAATTTTAAATTGAATGGTAAGAAAAATGAATTGATAATCCAGCAGTTTAAAAATGGCGCTTTTATTACTTCTTACAACTCATTTAAAATTAATCTGATTGATTTACCATTTAAGATTAAAGAGATAGAGATAGATAATGAAATAGTTCCAATTAAAAAATTACAGCCAAATGGCAATAATACAATACATGTAACAAAAGAATTTACAGTATTGCACATAATAGGGAAATAAATATTTTGTATTTTGAACCTAGATAATCAATAAAATGAGCGCTAAAAAGTTTTTACTGGTATCCATATTACTTCTGGGGATTGCCTCTTGTAAAGTAAATCCATTTACAGGGCAAAAAGTATTGAATTTCTATCCCAACAGTCAGGTTTTCCCAATGGCCTTCGCTCAATACGATGAATTTATTGGTCAAAATGATGTCATAGAAAGCAATACGGAGGCAAAGATGATTACAAGGGTAGGGCAGCGAATTTCTTCTGCTGCTGAAAGATGGTTGTCTGCGAATGGATATCCAGGTTACTTAAAAGATTACCGTTGGGAATACAATTTGGTAAAAGACACTCTTATTAATGCCTGGTGTATGCCTGGAGGCAAGATTGTTTTTTATACCGGTATTCTGCCTATTTGCCAGGGAGAAACGGGCGTTGCCGTGGTTATGGGCCATGAAGTGGCACATGCATTAGCAGATCATGGGGCACAGCGCATGAGCGCGGGCACCTTGCAACAACTTGGAGCTGTGGCAGGAAATATTGCGATTCAGGACCAAAAATCTAGAAATTTGTTTAACCAGGCTTATGGTATTGGTTCTACGGTAGGGCTTATGCTGCCTTTTAGCCGTAGTCATGAATCAGAGGCAGATAGAATAGGACTTCAGATTATGGCCATTGCAGGCTATAATCCGGTTGAGGCTGCTGAACTGTGGAAACGTATGAAGGCCAATGCAGGAGGTAATGCACCACCGGAATTTCTAAGTACCCATCCTTCTAATGACACCAGGATTGCTAATTTAACCCAATGGGCTCCTTTGGCTAAACAGGAAGCACAGAAGTTTGGTGTAACTTCATTTCAATAGGCTAATTTAAATTAGTGATTCCCCTAATAGTTGTATATTCGAAGCTGCTCGTGTAGGGCAGCTTATTTTATAAATGGCCAGAACTTTTGCAATAAAAGGAAGTAAGAAACTATTAAATGCCTGGGCATTTTATGATTGGGCTAATTCCGTATATAGCCTGGTAATTGCTTCTGCCATCTTTCCAATTTTTTATGGCGCCCTTTTCCGAGTTGCAGAAATTGAGAAAGTATCAGTGTTTGGAGGTGAAATTTCCAGAGCTCCATTGATAAGTTATCTCACTTCTGCAGCTTTCTTATTCATTGCTTTAATCACACCACTCATATCAGGTATTGCAGATTATTTGGGTAATAAGAAAATCTTTATGAAATTTTTTTGTTACCTGGGAGGAATTTCCTGTATTGGGCTCTATTGGTTTTCATTGGAAAATATTTATTTCGGCCTTGTTTGCTACTTTTTTGGCCTTGTAGGCTTCTGGGTGAGTTTTGCAATTAATAATTCCTACCTCCCTGATATTGCCTTCCCTGAACAACAGGATAGTATAAGCGCCAAAGGATTCTCCATGGGTTATATAGGAAGCGTTATTTTACTTCTATTAAACCTTGCCATGGTAATGAAACCGGATATTTTTGGGATAGAGAGCGATGCTTCTGAGGTAGCGGAGATTAAAGCTATGAAATATTCGTTTGTAACAGTAGGTATTTGGTGGATTTTATTCAGTCAATATACCTTCTACTACCTGCCTAAAGGGATTAAGCGAACAGGGGTACGTAAAAATATTATTTTCAATGGATTTAAGGAGTTAAAAGGAGTATGGTATCAATTAGGGGATGAGGTAAAGCTAAAACGATATCTCGTAGCCTTTTTTGTATATAGTATGGCTGTACAGACTGTAATGTTGATTGCCACTTATTTTGGAGAGCAGGAGATTAACTGGGGTTCAGATAGTGAACGTACCACAGGCTTAATTGTAAGTATCCTGTTGATTCAGTTAGTAGCAATATTTGGTGCAACTATGACCGCAAAGGCGTCAAAAAGATTTGGAAATATAAAAACGCTTATGGTGATAAATGTTTTATGGGTATTTATCTGTATATATGCGTATTTCTTAATTACTCCAACAGATTTCTATATTGCAGCTGGTTGTGTGGGAATTGTCATGGGCGGTATACAGGCATTGTCGAGATCTACCTATTCCAAGTTTATCCCGGAAACAACAGATACGGCTTCTTTTTTTAGTTTTTATGATGTTGCAGAAAAACTTGGGATCGTAATTGGTACTTTTTTATACGGGTTTATTGCTCAGTTTACAGGAAGCATGAGAAATGCAACCATATTCCTGGGACTTTTTTTCCTATGTGGATTGTTTTTACTGACCAGGGTAAATAAAAAACCCTGACGTTTCCGCCAGGGTATGATTGTCGTTCGTTTTTTGATGTAGTTCTATCCCTTGGTAATATCTCCGGATCCCGAAACTTTACTATCTATTTTTGTTGCATCTCCGCGATAATGAATATCTCCGGAGCCAGATACCCTTGCTTTCAGCATTTTATTAGCCGTTACTTTAATGTCGGCAGATCCTGAAATACTTGCATCTACTGTATCGGCTATAAGGTCATAAGCCTTTATATCACCGGAGCCCGAAATTTGAATATCAAACAATTCGGTAGTACCACTTAAATTGATATCTCCGGAACCAGACATTGACGCACTAACCGTTTTAGACTCCACATCCAAAGTTATATCCCCGGAGCCCGACATTCTCGTGCTAAAGTCTGAAGTGGAAATGGTTTTTTTACCAACTATATCACCCGATCCTGAGAGGGAAACTTCGTTAACGCTCTCTACAGGAACCGTAATGTAAATACCACCATCATTTTTCCATGAAGAAGGTTGAAGGTTACTACCTTTTTTTACTTTGATTACCAATTTACCCTCCTTCACCTCAGTTTTAATATGTTCAAGCAAATTTTCGTCCCCTTCAATACTTATTTTTCCCTCTTCCCCATCAACCAGGATAACATCAAACCATCCAGACACGGCAATCACATCGTAATCGTCAGTAGATCTTTCAATGGTTACTACATTGCCGTTTCCTTTTATTTTCTGCGCATTTGTGACGGCAAAAGTGCATATGGCTATTCCAAGAGTTATTATTTTCTTCATGATAAAATATTTAAGTTATTAGTGTTTAATATTGAGTGTTTCGTTTAATTTTTAGAGAAAGTTATGCTTCCATAATCACTCGTAATGGAGATCATATTTTCGCTAGCTGAATTACCGTAAAATCCTTTGTAATAAAGCTCATCTGATTTCTCTTTGCTAATACTGATATCAAAATCATCTTTCCCGCTAACACCGGCATATTCGGTCGTAATTTCAAAATTAAAATTATACATAGGATCATAACCTATTTTGATGCCCGTATATTCTGTTCGAATTGAAACATTTCCAGCATCCTGAGCCATATTAGCTATGCCCACAGAACCGTAATCAGCATTAATGTCTACATTCCCGTGAATAGTACCCAACTTAACGTTTATGTAGTCGCCATTTCCCTGTACATTGTTTGCTTCATCTACTTCCAATTTACCATAATCACTGGTGTATTCTAAATTTTCCATTTGTCCGATTGCCGCATTTGTATAATCGGCACTGACGGATAAATTTCCAGCTTTTTGTATGGTAAACCCTGAATAATCGGCAGAGATCTTAGCACTATTTACATATTCAATAGTTGATTTGGATGTGTAATCGAATTTTAATTCATTATTCCTTCCACGTAGTTCTCCTATTTCTAACCTGCCGTAATCACAACTAATTTTGGCATGACCATCAATACGGTCCAGCATAATATTTCCATAGTCATTATTTAGATGGACATTGTTTTTCACAGGGAGTTTAATAGTATAGTTTATTTGCATGTTCACATTGTTGCTTTTCCCCCAATTCCAACCCCAGCTTCCTTTATTTTTATTGAAAATAGTTTTTGCAGAAACCATATCGCTGCTGGCTTCAAAATCCACCGTAATTTTATCAAGCTTTTCCTGTACTTTAGACTCGTTATTGCCGCTGGTTTTAATATGAACTTCTATTACCACTCTATTCTCGTTCCAGGAAGTCAAAGTAAGATTTCCATAACTATTACTAACTTTTAGCAAGGCATCTGAATTAACATCATATTCCTTCTTAATGGTTTTCTCCTTGGAATATTTGCCTTTTAAGTCCCCATTGTTGGCGAGGGTCATAACCGGAACTGCCAGAAGTGCAATTAATGTATATTTAAATAGTAATGTTTTCATCATCGTAATTTTTAAAGGTTTTAATATTTTCTATTTGGTCCATAACTTCTTGTAGTAAATCTATTCGGGTTGAGAAATTTGTAATCATAGCACTAAGTATTAGTTTACTATTTCCTCCATTAAGTAGATCTTGTTCAAGTTTCTTATAGTTTATTTCCAGTTTATTTAATTGTACCATAGCGTCATCCACTAATTTTTTAGTTTCAGGTGTGCTTTCGTTCTCCAGCTCCTTTACTTGCTCTTCAATAAGGCTTGCAAAGTAAAACTGAGTTTGTGAAACTTCCGGAGAAATTTCAGCCAGCTGTTCATCAATGGATGGTTGATTAGTATAAAGTGAAGCCCCAACTGCGAAAAGCAACATTATAGAAGCTGCTATTGATAATGGTCTCCACCAACTATTCTTTTTAGGGATTAGTCTTACTACACCATTTTCATTGCTCAATTTCTTCAGGAATCTTTGTTCATGACCTGCCTCTGGTTCTTTTGTATCAAAAGAGCCTTCCAGGGTTTTAAACATTTCCTCTATTCGATCTTCTTTCATAATTAAGCATTTATCATTTTTTTTCTTAAACTTTCCTTCGCTCTTGATATTGTAGTCCTGCAATTCGCATAACTTATATCCATTATTGAACTAACCTCTTCGTAATCATACCCTTCAATTAGATGTAAGGTCAAAGAAATTCTGTAATTGTCTTTCAATTGTTTCATGGTTTCCAGCACTTTTTGAGCCATTCGTTCTGTACTCCCATGATCCTCGGCAACGCCATCATTATCTTCGACCTTGTACAATATTTCATCTAATCCTACCTCTTTCTTTTTCTGCTGTTTTCTGTAATGGTAGATACTTTTGTTAATAACTATGCGCTTTAACCACGCACCAAAAGTAACATCCCCTTTAAACGTATGCAGTTTCGTAAACGCATTCAAAAACGATTCCTGCATAACATCTTCAGCTTCCGCACTGTCTTTTACTATCCTATATGCCGTGTTAAACATGGCTTTGTAATAGCGGTTGTAAATTTCCAATTGTGCACTTTGATTGCCTTCCAGACACAATTGTAACAAGGCTTCAGTATGTACTTTATTTTGGCTCAAAAAGTAAATGCTTTATATAAAAGATTTATTAATTTAAGGAATGTTACACTTTTTTTGGAAAAATATCCATTTGTTGGCACAAGAATTGTCTTAAAGAAGTAGAAAAGGGTGTATTCACGGACCTTTTTGGGCTAAATACGTATGGTTTAGTAAAATATGCGTGGAACATAATAATAGTGAATCTGTCCTCTAATGACAGAATGACCGAATAAAATGCTATGGGATATTCCAATTATTCAAAATTTGACAATATGACGTTACAGGGAATTGATGAAGATTCTGAATTAATACCATTATTAACTCCTGAGGATGAAGAGGAAATGAATAATGAAAGCTTACCAGAGGTTTTACCTATTTTACCTCTTCGAAATACCGTATTGTTTCCTGGTGTAGTAATTCCTATTACAGCCGGAAGGGATACCTCAATAAATTTGATTAAAGATGCTAATAAAGGATCGAAGGTTATAGGTGTTGTTTCTCAAAAAGATGAGGAGACTGAAAACCCGGGGATTAAGGATATTAATGTTTTAGGGACTGTAGCCAGGATTTTACGGGTATTAAAAATGCCTGATGGTAATACGACAGTAATTATACAGGGTAAAAAAAGATTTGAAATAGCGGAGGTCCTCACGGAGAATCCTTATATGACAGCTACAATTCGCGAAGCGGATGAAGTAAGACCCACACCTGGTGATCAGGAATTTCTGGCTATAATTGATTCGATAAAGGAACTGGCTTTAAAAATCATAAAAAATAATCCTAACATCCCAAGTGAAGCTTCCTTTGCTATAAAGAATATAGAAAGTAATTCTTTCCTGATAAACTTTGTTTCTTCCAATCTTAATCTTGATGTAAAAGATAAGCAAGACTTATTAGAGATTCCTAATCTGCAAGACAGGGCACTTGCCACATTAAAATATATGAATGTGGAACTGCAGAAATTGAAACTTCAGAAAGATATTCAATCCAGGGTACGCAGTGATATGGACCAGCAGCAGCGCGAGTATTTTTTACATCAGCAAATGAAAACTATTCAGGAAGAACTTGGTGGTGTTTCTTATGATGAGGAAATTGATGAAATGCAAGCCAAATCCAAGAACAAAAAATGGGATCTAAAGGTAGCTGAACATTTTGAAAAGGAATTGGCTAAAATGCAACGCATGAATCCGCAAGTGGCGGAGTATTCTATACAGAGGAATTATCTGGATTTATTTCTCGATTTGCCATGGAATGAGTATTCCAAGGATAAATTTGATCTTAAGAGGGCTCAGAAAATTTTAGACAGGGACCATTATGGACTTGAAGACGTTAAGCAAAGAATAATTGAATATTTAGCGGTTCTTAAACTCCGAAATGATATGAAATCTCCAATTCTCTGTCTTTATGGACCTCCTGGGGTTGGAAAGACTTCCCTGGGTAAATCGGTGGCCGAAGCATTAGGCAGGGAATATGTGCGTATGTCTTTAGGTGGTTTGCGAGATGAAGCAGAAATTAGAGGTCATCGTAAAACTTATATAGGAGCTATGCCCGGCAGGATTTTACAAAGTGTTAAAAAAGCGGGGACTTCAAACCCGGTCTTCATTTTAGATGAAATAGATAAATTAGGGGCTAGTCATCAGGGTGATCCATCTTCTGCTATGTTAGAGGTTTTAGATCCTGAGCAAAACAGTGATTTCCACGATAATTTCCTGGAACTTGGATATGATCTTTCTAAAGTCATGTTTATTGCTACAGCTAATAATCTATCTACAATTCAGCCTGCCTTGCGTGATAGAATGGAGATAATAAATGTTACCGGGTATACCATTGAAGAAAAAGTGGAAATTGCCAAACGACATTTGCTACCCAAACAACTTAAAGAACATGGACTCTCGTCCAAAGATTTAAAAATTGGGAAACGTCAGCTGGAAAAAATTGTTGAGGGATACACCCGCGAATCTGGTGTTCGTGGTCTGGAAAAGCAAATAGCGAAAATGGTCCGATATGCAGCTAAATCAATTGCTATTGAGGAGTTATATAACGTGAAGATTAGCAATGATGATGTTGAAAAAGTATTGGGTCCTGCCAGGATGGAACGCGATAAATACGAAAATAATGATATAGCCGGAGTTGTTACCGGATTGGCCTGGACCAGTGTTGGTGGTGATATTCTTTTTATAGAATCTATTTTGTCTAAAGGAAAAGGTACGCTCAATATAACAGGGAACTTAGGCAAAGTAATGAAGGAATCTGCTACCATTGCAATGGAGTATATAAAATCTAATGCGGAAAGTTTTGGTATAAATCCTGAGGTTTTTGAAAAGTATAATGTTCATATTCACGTACCGGAAGGAGCAACACCCAAAGATGGTCCAAGTGCCGGCATTACCATGCTTACATCACTAGTTTCTTTATTTGCTCAGAAAAAGGTCAAAAAAAGCCTGGCTATGACAGGTGAGATAACCTTAAGAGGTAAAGTTTTACCTGTAGGTGGTATAAAAGAAAAAATACTTGCAGCTAAAAGAGCCAGGATAAAGGAGATTATACTATCAGAGGAGAATAGAAAAGATATCCTCGAAATAAAAGAGGAATACTTAAAAGGGCTAACCTTTCATTATGTAACGGATATGAGCGAGGTAATAGATGAGGCCATTACTGACCAGAAAGTAAAAAACGCCAAGAAATTATAGTCGATATTCATGATACTAAATTGCCCTTTCATACTTAGAATTAAGTAAAGAGGGCTTTTTAATTTGGCTTTTATTCATTTCTCTCTACTTTTAACATATGGGAAAGATTACTATTGCAATTGACGGTTATTCGTCAACAGGAAAAAGTACTATTGCCAAAGAACTGGCCAGCGCTTTAAATTATCTTTATGTAGATACCGGCGCTATGTACAGGGCAATTACCCTATTTGCTTTAGAAAATAAATGTATTGACAACGAAAATATTGACCATAATAAACTTGTCGAACTCCTTCCAAAAGCGAAACTAAAATTTCAATTAAACAAGGAATTAGGCTATTCCGAAATGTTTCTCAACGGCAAAAATGTAGAGCAGGAAATCAGAAGTATGCGAGTTTCTAAACAGGTGAGCAAAATTTCGGTAATCCCCGAGGTAAGAGCAAAATTGGTAAGCATGCAAAGAAAAATGGGAACGAAAAAAGGGATAGTCATGGATGGCAGGGATATTGGAACCGTAGTTTTTCCAGACGCAGAATTTAAAATATTTATGACGGCTTCTCCCGATATAAGGGCATCTAGGCGTTATAAGGAATTGATTTCAAAAGGAGAAAAGGTAACTTACGAAGAGGTGCTTAAAAATGTTCGTGAGCGAGATTATATAGATTCAAATAGGGCGGCCTCACCTTTGTTGAAAGCTGAGGATGCTATTGTTTTTGATAATAGCGATATGGGCTTAATGGAACAGTTTGAACGAATCCATTATTATGCCCTCCAGGTTATTGAAAAACAAAAAAAGAACGCTTAAAAAGCGTTCTTTTTTTTTATTTAAATTAGTTAACTAAACGTTAGGGATTATCAATACCTGATCTGGATGAATAATATCCGGGTTACTCAGAATATTTGTATTCGCACTAAATATCTGTTTATATTTCATTGGGTCCCCATAATAGTGCTTTGCTATTTTACTTAGAGATTCTCCACTTATTACAACATGGCGATGATAAACAGAGCTGTCACCTACGGAAATATTTGCCTTTATATCTGCGGGGTGTTCACCACCAATTTCTTTTATTTTATCCCAAATTAGATCTTTTTCATATTGGGTATTGGCTTCTCCTTTAATCTTTAAAACGCCTTCTGCTTCAGCCACATTACCATCCTTTATTCCTAATTGTTCACCTAAATTGAGGACTGCCTGATATTTTGCTTTAACACTCATATTTGTATATTTTAATTGTTACTAATTGTGATCCCGAAGTTACAAAATACCCATTGATTTTACCAAGAAATACGTAAATCTCGGCCCTTATTTTAATCCTTCCCTAGTACTACTTTGTAAAACAACTTTTTAATTGTACTTTTGCACTCCTTTTTTACAAATAATCAGGAGAAAAAGGAAGGACAAAAAAAATCAAATAACAGCTTCTGTAGGAATTGTTTAACTCCTGAAAGTACTACGGAATACAAATTTAATCAGCACATGGCTGAAGAAAAAGCGATAACAGAGGCAGTAGAGACTGCTGAAGTAAAAGAAGAACAAAAAGTAGAGACTCCAAAACAGGATCCTAAAGAGTTTTTGGAGAATTTCAATTGGGAGAAATACGAAGAAGGAATAGAGCGTGTTGAAGATTCCAAGCTGGAAGAATTTGAAAAATTAGTTGCAGAAAACTTTGTAGATACAGCAGATGAAGAGGTTGTAGAAGGTGTGGTTACTCATTTAACCGACCGCGAAGCCATTATCGACATTAATGCTAAATCTGAGGGTGTTATCTCGCTTAATGAGTTCCGATACAATCCAGACCTGAAGATTGGTGATAAGGTTGAGGTTCTTATTGACATCCGTGAGGATAAAAGCGGACAGTTGGTATTATCACACAGAAAGGCCAGAACTATTATGGCCTGGGATAGGGTTAATGCGGCACATGATAAAGAAGAAGTGGTAACCGGTTTTGTAAAATGCAGAACAAAGGGAGGAATGATAGTAGATGTTTTTGGAATTGAAGCATTCTTACCGGGTTCACAGATTGATGTTAAACCTATTCGGGATTATGATCAGTATGTTGGTAAAACAATGGAATTCAAAGTTGTAAAGATCAACCATGAGTTCAAGAACGTTGTAGTTTCACACAAAGCATTGATTGAGGCAGATATTGAAGAGCAGAAAAAAGAGATTATCAGTCAGCTCGAAAAAGGCCAGGTTCTCGAAGGTATAGTCAAGAACATTACTTCCTATGGTGTATTTATTGACCTTGGCGGCGTTGATGGTTTAGTTCATATCACTGATCTTTCATGGAGCAGAATAAATCATCCTAACGAAGTTGTGGAATTAGATCAGAAACTCAATGTTGTTATTCTTGATTTTGATGACAATAAATCCAGAATTCAATTAGGTCTTAAACAATTGGAAAAACATCCTTGGGATGCCCTGGGAGATGAAATAAAAATTGGTGATAAAGTAAAAGGCAAAGTAGTTGTAATTGCAGATTATGGTGCCTTTTTAGAAGTTGCCGAAGGAGTTGAAGGATTGATTCATGTTTCCGAAATGTCTTGGTCAACTCATTTGAGATCAGCACAGGATTTTGTAAAGGTTGGTGATGAACTCGAAGCAGTCGTTTTAACCCTTGACAGAGAAGATCGTAAAATGTCGTTGGGAATTAAGCAACTAACACCAGATCCATGGACTGATATTACTACTAAATATCCTGTTGGTTCCAGACATAAAGGAATTGTCAGAAACTTTACCAATTTTGGTGTTTTCGTTGAATTGGAAGAAGGTATAGATGGATTAATATATATCTCAGATCTTTCCTGGACCAAGAAAATAAAGCATCCTTCAGAATTTGTAACAGTTGGAGATACTTTAGAAGTTGAAGTATTAGAGCTTGATGTAGAAGGTCGTAAATTAAGTTTGGGCCATAAACAAACTACAGAAAATCCATGGGATAAATACGAAAAGGAATTTGCCCTGGGCACTGTTCATAAAGCTTCAATCTCTGAAATGGTAGATAAAGGTGCCATTATAGATTTTAATGAGGATATAACTGCATTTGTACCTCAACGCCATTTGGAAAAAGAGGATGGCAAGAAATTGAATAAAGGTGAAGAAGCTGAATTCAAGATTATTGAATTCAACAAAGAATTCAAACGTGTAGTAGCAAGTCACACCGCTATTTTCAGAGAAGAGGAACAACGCAATGTAAAAGCGGCTAAGAAAAAAGCAGCTGCTTCAGCAGAAGAGGCTAAACCAACTTTGGGTGATGCCAATGTGCAATTACAAGCGTTGAAAGACAAGATGGAAGCCGATAAGAAAAAATAGGTTTCTAAGAAGTCTGCTTCACTAGTAGTAAAGAAAAAGTCCTGATATATTCGTCAGGACTTTTTTTATTTTTGGTGTGTTTCCATAAAATTGAAAGAGAAAGACCTATACAATATTTGAATCCATCATTTATATTAAGGAGAAATCCCTACTTTTGTAGTCGAAAAGAGTATGTTATCTAGCGCATGAGTCAAAAAGTATTGCTTTCTTCTAAAGAGATTAACATTATACTACACCGCCTGGCTTGTCAACTTTTAGAACATCATTTAGATTTTACACAGACCGTATTAATAGGAATACAACCACGCGGAATTTTTCTTGCACAACGACTTTCCAAAATTCTTAAAGAGGATTACGGAGTTAAACAAATAAATCTGGGGCTCCTTGATATTACTTTTTATCGGGATGATTTTAGAAGAGGTGAAAAAACCCTGGAAGCCAGCAGCACTAAAATTGATTTTTTGGTGGAAGGTAAAAAGGTAGTCCTGATAGATGATGTACTCTATACAGGCCGAAGTATTCGGGCTGCCTTAACAGCCATCCAATCTTTTGGAAGGCCTAAGGAAATAGAATTATTAACCCTTATTGACCGTCGTTTTAGCAGGCATTTACCCATTCAACCAAACTATCGGGGAAGACAGGTAGATGCAATAAATGAAGAGAGGGTAAAGGTCATGTGGAAGGAAAACGATGGAAAGGATATTATTTATTTGGTAAGTAAATAGAGAATATATGAGCGAATTGAGTGTTAGACACTTATTGGGTATTAAATATCTCAAAGAAGGAGATATTCAACTCATTTTTGAAACCGCCGATCACTTCAAAGAGGTTATTAACAGATCAATTAAAAAAGTTCCTTCACTTCGTGATATTACCATTGCAAATATTTTCTTCGAAAGCAGTACAAGAACCAAGTTGTCTTTTGAGCTGGCCGAAAAACGGTTGTCCGCCGATGTAATAAATTTTTCCGCAGCCCAGTCATCCGTAAAGAAAGGAGAAACACTTATTGATACGGTTAACAATATCCTTTCCATGAAAGTAGATATGGTGGTAATGCGCCATCCCAGTCCCGGAGCAGGTATTTTTCTTTCACAGCATGTAGATGCAGCTATTGTAAATGCAGGTGACGGAGCACATGAACATCCTACCCAGGCCCTTTTGGATTCTTATTCTATTCGTGAAAAATTGGGTGATGTCGCAGGGAAAAATGTAGTTATTGTGGGCGATATTCTTCATTCCAGAGTAGCCTTATCAAATATTTTCGCCCTAAAATTACAAGGTGCAAATGTGAAGGTGTGCGGTCCCCGAACCTTGCTTCCAAAATATATAGAATCTTTAGGGATCGAGGTAGAGTCCAATCTTATAAAGGCACTAAATTGGTGTGATGTGGCCAATATGTTACGGATTCAGAATGAACGTTTAGATATAAGTTATTTTCCAACGACCAGGGAATATACACAACAATACGGAGTTAATAAAGCAATTCTTGATGACCTGGATAAGGAAATTGTAATTATGCACCCGGGGCCAATAAACCGGGGGGTTGAGATAACCAGTGATGTGGCCGATTCCAAACAATCCATAATTCTAAACCAGGTGGAAAACGGAGTAGCAATTCGTATGGCAGTAATATATTTATTAGCATCGAAAATTAAATAGTAAATTATGATTTTTGATAAAGCAGGTAATACTACTATCGTTTACCAGGAAAACACTTCCTTGAAAAAATTCATGGCGAACCTGAACAGGTCCTATCGAAATATAAAAAACGACCATTTAATTATTAACTTGTTTTCGTTCGTTAAAATTTCTTCAAATGATATCCTGGAGTTTCTTCAGCTATCAAATACACACCGGGCTGCTAATAAATCTTTTGTATTGGTTACCAATAAAGTGGAATATGATCAGGTGCCAGATGAAATTTGTCTGGTCCCTACTATCCGGGAGGCAAAGGATATTATTGAAATGGAAGAAATTGAACGGGACCTTGACATTTAATTGATGAATTATAACCTTGCACAAATTAATATTGCCCGGATGTTGGCCCCTCTGGACAGTGCTATTATGTTAGATTTTGTAAATAGCCTGGATCGAATAAACCAATTAGCGGAGACAAGTGAGGGCTTTATCTGGCGATTTATAGAAGACAATAACGAATCGGCTACTAAGGTTTTCCATGACGATTATATTGTTGTTAATATGTCTGTATGGGAATCAATAAAAGCACTTTTCGATTTTACTTATAGGTCTGAACACAAGGATGTATTCAAAAGGAGAAAGGAATGGTTCTCTAACATGAAAGAAATGCATATGGCTTGCTGGTATGTGCCAAATGGTAAATATCCTACACCTCAAGAGGCAAAAGATCGGCTTGAATATCTTGATAAATATGGGGAAAGTCCCTATGCGTTTACATTAAAGAGCAATTTTACGTCAAAACAGGCCAGCATGTATAAATTGGAAACCCGGAAACAAAAATGAAGCTGCATATCCTGGGTTGCTATGCAGCTACGCCTAGAACATTGTCTAACCCAACGTCTCAGGTATTGGAAATAAGGAACCACCTTTTTTTAATAGATTGTGGTGAAGGAACACAGGTACAGTTACGAAAGAATAAGATAAAATTCTCAAGGATTGAGCATATTTTTATTTCTCATTTACACGGAGATCATTTTTTTGGTTTACCCGGACTTATTTCTACGTTTAGACTATTGGGTAGAGAAAAAGACCTGCACATTTATGGCCCGGAAGGGATTCAACAGGCTATTACCTTATTTCTTAAGCTTGGCAATTCCTGGACCAATTATAAGCTTATTTTTCACGAACTAACTTCCAAAAATCCTGAAATTATTTTTGAAGATACCAAGGTAATAGTGAAGACAATTCCTTTGGATCATAGAGTATATACCAACGGTTTTTTATTTAGCGAACTGCCCGGCGAGCGCAAATTGAATGTTTTGGCAACCGCAAAATATAAAATTGACAAAGCGTATTTTTCGGGTATAAAACAAGGTAAGGATATAAAAATGGATGATGGTTCGGTTATAGCAAATTCAGAACTCAGCCTGGATCCCCCTCAGACAAAACAATATGCCTATTGCAGTGATACGGGGTTTAATGCTGAGTTGGCACCCCTTCTAAACGGTGTTGACCTACTGTATCATGAGGCAACTTTTTTAGAGACCGAAGTACTTTTGGCTAAAAAAACAAAGCATTCTACAGCCAGGCAGGCGGCAACAGTTGCCAAAGAAGCTAGCGTAAAAAGATTAATTCTAGGACATTTTTCTACAAGGTATAAATCTATATTACCATTCAGAGAGGAGGCTATCGAAGTTTTTAATAATGTTGATTTGGCTGATGACGGTAAGACTTTTGAAATTTGATAATAGCTGTTTTTAGAAAATATAAATCACACCTTAGTTTATATTATAAGACTAATATGTAATACTTACCTCTATGTTATAAAAATTCAATAACACTTCACTTTTATACATCTTTTCCCCAACTTTGTAGAACTAATGTTCGTCTTTTAAACAATGCATAGAGATTTAGGGAATCATCGGAAATCATACAAAAAGAGTGCCTTAACTGAGGACGCTATCTCGGACAATCCCATGGAGCTTTTTCAGAAATGGTATTACGAAGTTGAAGCTGCTGACGGCTTGGATGAAACGAATGCAATGTCAATTTCGACATTGGGACTGGATGGATTTCCAAAGAGCAGAATGGTCCTTCTAAAAAAATATACATTTGAGGGTTTTATTTTTTATTCTAATTACCAAAGCGAAAAAGGAAAAGCTATCGAGGCAGATCCAAGAGTTTGTCTGTCATTTTTTTGGCCCAATTTGGAACGCCAGATAATTATTAAAGGAAAGGCTGAGAAAATAGCCCAAAATCTTTCCGATGGTTATTTTGAGTCTAGACCAGAAGGTAGTAAATTAGGGTCCATTGTATCTGATCAAAGTACTGTAATTGAGTCGAGAGAAGCTTTGGAAAGTGAATTAAAGAAATTGGAAGAAAAATATAAAGGCAAAGAAATTGAACGTCCGGATTATTGGGGTGGTTATCTTGTCAGGCCTGTTTCTATGGAATTTTGGCAGGGTAGGGATAACAGGTTACACGATAGAATCCGGTATTCACTTCAAGCAGATTTTGATTGGAAAATAGAGCGACTGGCTCCATAAAACTATTTTAATTATGAAAACAGTTATTCTTGTCAGGCATGGCAAATCATCCTGGGATTACGGAGTAAGCGACCAGGACAGGCCCTTGCAAGTGAGGGGAATTAATGATGCCCATCTGGTAAGCGCCGAATTCAAAAGACTATCAAAGAACATAGATTCAGCATATTCAAGCCCTGCAAACAGGGCTCTTCACACCTGTATGATATTCTTAAGGACTTTTAATTATCCTTTGGAAAAATTAAAAATTTCTGATCAGCTATATGATTTTTCCGGAGAGGCAGTAATGTCTTTTGTAAAACAACTGGATGATACCCAAAATAAAGTCCTAATTTTTGGCCATAACTATGCACTCACCAACATCGTAAATCAGTGGGGGAACAAGGCTTTAGAAAATGTACCTACCTCGGCTTTGGTGCAAATCAACTTTGATGTCTCTAGTTGGCAAATGATTAAAAACGGTATTACCGAACATATTCTTATTCCAAAACGACTTAGATAATGATTAAATCTAAAAATCAATACATCAACAGGGAAATAAGCTGGTTGATGTTTAATGATCGTGTATTACAGGAAAGTGCAGATAAAAATGTTCCATTAATAGAACGACTTCGATTTTTAGGTATTTTTTCAAATAATTTGGATGAATTTTTTAAAGTGAGGTATGCTACAATTAAAAGAATTGTCCTTGCAGGTAAGAAAGGTAAAAGTGCCTTAGGAGGTGAAAAAGCAAAGGACTTATTAGCAGAAATCACCAAAATTGTAATCGATCAGCAAACTAAAAGCCTGGAAATTCACGGGGATATTGAACGAGAATTAGAATCTGAGGGTATTTATTTTATTGACGAAACGGAGGTATCTGAAAGTCAGGCGGAATTTCTTAAAAACTACTTTCTGGAAAAGGTAAGTCCACAGTTAATGACTATAGTTCTGAATGATCTAAACCAATTTCCACTTTTAAAGGATACCGAAGCCTATCTGGCCGTACGAATGGTTCATAAGCAAACCGAAAAAAACCAAGATGACAAAGGAATAGTTGAAAAACGATATGCACTTATAGAAATTCCAAAAGGCATAGACCGCTTTGTTGTACTACCAAGGGAAGGAGATAAAAATTACATCATTATACTCGATGACCTGATTCGGTTTTGTCTGGCTCGGATATTTCCTATGTTTGACTATGAAGCCATTTCTGCACACATGATTAAAATTACTCGAGATGCCGAATTGGATATAGACAATGACTTAAGCAAAACATTTATAGAAAAAATATCATCAAGCGTTCAGGGAAGAAAAATTAGTGATCCGGTTCGTTTTGTATATGATAAGAGTATATCCATGGATACCTTAGAATTTCTAAAAGGGAAAATGGGTATTGAGGATACAGATAGTGTGATTCCGGGAGGACGTTATCACAATAGAAGGGATTATATGGGCTTCCCAAGTTTAGGAAGACAAGATCTTATGTATGATAAAATCAATCCACTACCGGTTAAAGGGCTAAGTCTGGAAGGAAGCTTATTGGAACGTATTGCCGAAAAGGACTACCTGATGTATGCACCTTACCATACCTTTTCATACATTATAAAATTTCTTAGGGAAGCCGCACTGGATCCAAAAGTAAAAAGCATTAAGATTACTGTATATCGGCTCGCCAAGAATTCACAAGTGGCGGCATCCTTAATAAATGCGGTGAAAAATGGTAAAAAAGTTACCATGCAGATAGAATTAAGGGCTCGTTTTGATGAGCAGGCCAATATCAATTATGCGGAAGAATTACAGGCTGAAGGCGTAAAACTGATCTTTGGGGTCCCGGGTTTAAAAGTACATAGTAAAATTTGTGTAATTGAAAGGGAAGAGGATGACATAATTAAGCGATACGGGTTTATTAGTACCGGAAATTTTAATGAATCAACTGCCAGAATATATACAGATTATACCCTATTTACAGCTAACGAAGCTATTTTAAAAGAAGTCAAAATTGTCTTCGATTTTTTTGAAACCACCTACAAAATATATAAATACAAACATTTGGTTGTTTCCCCTCATTATACTAAAAGTTTGTTTAAGAAATTTATTGACAATGAAATAGAGTCTGCAAAACTCGGCAGGGATGCTTACATTAAAATAAAGATGAACAGTTTTACCTCCTATGAAATGGTGGATAAATTATATGAGGCTAGTATGGCTGGGGTTAAAATACAGCTAATTATAAGAGGTGTGTGTTGTCTTATTCCTGGTGTTGTTGGTATGAGCGAAAATATTGAAGCTATAAGTATTGTAGATAAATTTTTAGAGCATCCCCGGGTATTTATTTTTGGTAATGAGGGTAACCCTAAAATCTATATCTCATCTGCAGATTGGATGACACGTAATTTAGATAATAGGGTAGAGGTTGGATGTCCAATTTATGACGAAGACATTAAGCAGGAATTAATAGATACCTTTGAAATCTCCTGGAGTGACAATGTTAAAGCCCGTATTTTTAATGGGGAACAGAACAATGTTTATAAGAATAACGAACAACCTAAATTGCGCTCTCAATTTGCTATGTATGATTATTACCTTAACAAAGTAAATTCTAAAAATTTAAAAGTTTGAAGTTCCGAAAATTGGCCTTTCAGATGGGATTATTAAGACCTTATACTATGAAAAGTCTTGATATCGAATTTTAATTTATTTAAAAATTATAGGCGGGAAGCCTATGGACTTGTTATTCTAAGGTAATTTTATGCTACCCGTGTACGGTTTCTTTTCTGCCTAAATCCTTCATTATCTCTGCTTCATATACCAAAAGTTCCTGCCATTTTTTATCTACCTCCTCCTTCTGCCCATATTTTCTGGCAAATTTCAAAAACATAGTATAATGTCCAGCCTCACTAACCATAAGTTTATGATAAAAATCTGCCAGTTCCTTGTCCTTTAGTTCTTCTGAAAGCAACCTAAACCGCTCACAACTTCGGGCTTCTATTAATGCAGCGTATAAAAGACGATGTACGAGCTGAGTTGTTCGGTTTCCTCCTTTCGGAAAAAATTTCAAAAGTTGAATAGCATATTCATCCTTTCTATATCTTCCCAGGGTTTTACCGCGGTTAAGGATCTTATCGTGTACCATTTTAAAATGACCCATTTCCTCCCTTGATAATGCTATCATTTCCTGCACCAATTCAGGATATTCAGGAAAAGTAATAATCAATGATATAGCAGTACTGGCCGCTTTTTGCTCACAATAGGCATGATCTGTAAGAATTTCGTCTATATTTTTTTCCACTATGTTTACCCAACGGGGATCAGTTGGTAATTTTAGTCCTAACATGATTTAAATTTTTGCTAAATTAAAAAGAACCTTTGAAACACGTATCGGTTTTATTAAAACTATATACGCTTATTAAAAGCAGAGGTTTGCTGTTATCTTAATATATTTGTTCTTCCAAAGATTTTTCTTTTGTTTAACTTCTTGTTTATTTTGTAATTGGAATATATAAAGCATTTGGATACTCGCAAACAATTATCTAAAATTCTGGGCGATAGTTTATCTGAAGATACACTTACCTGGGTAGAGAATAAGTCAGATTTAATTATTAAGTCAAAATCTGCAAAGGAGTTGTATCTGTCCTATAGTTTAATTGCAGGAAAAATTGATCCTGCAAAAAAACCAAGAATCCAAGGGATAAATCAGGAATTGAAAGAATATCTAATCGCCCAGAATGCAGACCTACTCCAAATAGCCAGGATTTATCTGCTTATTAGAGTACTTGAGTCAGATATAGCATATTTTTCAACTAAGGTGGCAAATCTTATTCAAGTTTCCGATACCGGCGAGCTGGAGACCTTTTTGAAGTTTTTAATACTTTTACCAAATGCCAGTGACTATAAGCAAGTAGGAGTTGAAGCATTGCGAACTAATATTGGGATAATTTTTGACGCGATAGCGTTAAACAATCCATATCCCTCGATATATTTTAATGATCAGCAATGGAATCAAATGTATTTGAAAGCAGCATTTATGCAGCGTAATTTGGGAGAGATTGTTGATGTTGAAAAACGCGCCAATGGCGATTTGGCGAGAATTATTTCGGATTATGCCCATGAGCGCTGGGCGGCTTCAAGGGATATAGACCCGATGTTCTGGCGGCCTGTAACAAGATTTTTGGAAGGTAATTTATTACAGGATATGGATCATTTGTTAAAGAGTAAAGATAGAATGGAAAATCTGGCGGCTGCCCTTTGTTGTTATTACTCACAGCAGCCGGAAGCAATCAAACTATTGGATAAGTATCCTCATTTAAAGGAAGAGGTTGCAAATAAGGCTGTCACCTGGGAAAATTTAAAAAAATAAGCTATGAAGGATAAAATGATGATAATTGACCCACATATTCATATGACATCAAGGACAACAGATGATTATGAAGCTATGGCAGAAGCAGGAATTGTTGCAATTATTGAGCCTTCTTTTTGGTTGGGTCAGCCAAGAACCCAGGTTGGATCATTTCAGGATTATTATAGTAGTCTTGTTGGATGGGAACCGTTTAGGGCGAGTCAGTTTGGCATAAAACACTATTGTACCATTGGATTGAATTCTAAAGAAGCAAATAATGAAGCCCTGGCGGAGCAGGTAATGGAACTTTTACCCTTATATCTTCACAAGGAAAATGTTGTAGCTATAGGAGAAATAGGTTATGATGATCAAACCCCTGCTGAGGACAAGTATTTTAGGGAACAATTAGAACTGGCTAAAGAACTAAATATGACAGTTCAGGTTCATACCCCTCATAGGGATAAAAAGGCTGGAACAATCAGGAGTATGGAAGTGTGCATGGAGCATAAACTTGATCCCGGCAATGTCATAATTGATCACAACAATGAGGAAACAGTAAAAGAAGTTTTAGATAAAGGTTTTATAGCTGCTTTTACCATTTACCCCAAAACCAAAATGGGGAATGAACGGATGGTAGAAGTAGTGCGCAAATATGGCAGCTCAAATATCATTGTAGATAGTTCAGCAGACTGGGGAGTCAGTGACCCATTAGCTGTACCAAAGACTGCAGCCCTAATGTTAAAACGAGGTATTGATCGTAAAGACGTCCTAAAAACCTGTTATCAAAATGCGTTGGATGCTTTTAGTAAAAATGGTAAAATGAAAGAATCAGACTGGCTAAATCCGCACGGAATTAATCAATCAATTCTTTTTAATGATAATAGCGTTTTACGAGGGCAGGAACCTCGTGTAGACACAGATCAAATAAAATAGAATGAACGTGGAACTCCTGGGTTACGCAAAGCTTGCCAGGCCTGCAAATTTACCCACTGCCATGGCCGATATAATGGCGGGTTCCAGTATATCTGGTTTTACTTTACTAATTACATCGGACACTTTTATAGGCGGAGATGTATATCTGAATTTAATCTTACTTATATTGTCCTCAACTTTCCTTTACGCCGGAGGGGTTGCGCTAAATGACGTATTTGATTTTAAGATAGACCAGATAGAACGACCCGAAAGACCTATTCCAAAAGGAGATGTATCTCTAAAAGGAGCTTCATTATTTGGAACCGGGTTATTGATTTCAGGAATTTTCTTATCCTTTTTTGTGAATTACCTTAGTGGTGTCATTGCATTAATTCTGGCTTTAACGGTCTTACTTTACGATACATTCTCCAAAAAATTTCAATTTCTTGGGCCATTAAATATGGGACTTTGCAGAGCCTTAAATCTCATTTTAGGGATGTCTGTATTTGGTGAAATATCTCACTGGATGTATGCCGTAATTCCTCTTTTATATATTTTTGCCATTACGTTAATTAGCAGGGGAGAGGTTTATGGACAAAACAAAAAGCATATAATTTGGGCAGGACTATTATATGCATTAGTTGTTTTTATCATTTTGATGATTACGCCCGATATACAGAGACAGTGGATTAGTTTATTTCCTTTCCTGGGTTTATTTATATTTCTGATTTATAGTTCATTAATTAGAGCATATAGAATAAATTCACCGGAAAACATTAAAAAAGCGGTGGTTAGGGGTGTACTTTCAATAATTGTCTTGGATGCCTCACTAACTGTAGCATTTGATAGTTGGCAGTTTGGTTTGATTGTTTTACTATTGCTACCAGTGTCATACATACTCGCTAGGATATTTGCGGTAACTTAAATTAAAAGCATGCAATTAAAACCCATAGAGCAGTCTTTTGCTGTAAACTTTAAATATAGTTTGCACTTTACAAACGAAGTGTTTGAAAGCAACAATAGCCTGTTAGCTGAGGTCATAAAGTCATATAAGCCGAAAGAACAGGTTAAACTCCTTTTTGTTGTGGACGATGGTGTTCTTAAAAAGCGTCCTAAGTTAATTGAGAGTATTAGAAATTATTGTCTTCTGCACGGCTCTCAACTGCAATTTACAGAGTGTCTTGTAATAGCGGGTGGAGAAATAGCTAAAAATAACTACGATAATGTAGATAAAATAATAAGTGCTATCAATAATAATGCTATTTGCAGGCATTCTTTTGTGATTGTTATTGGCGGTGGTGCGGTAATCGATATGTGCGGTTATGCTGCGTCAGTTGCACACAGGGGTGTAAAACTCATCCGTATTCCTACTACGGTCCTTTCCCAGAATGATGCTGCAATAGGGGTAAAGAATGGCATAAATGCTTATAATAAAAAGAACTTTATAGGAACTTTTGCACCACCTTATGCCATAATAAACGATAGTGAATTTTTGACAAGCCTTGAACAACGCGATTGGATTGCAGGTGTTGCCGAGGCCATTAAGGTTGCTCTTATCAAAGATGAATTTTTCTTTAATACAATTAAAGAAAATGCGATCAAATTGAAAGAACGCAATATGGGTGCCATGCTTAATACTATTTACAGGTGCGCCGAAATGCATATGGAACATATTGCCAAAGGTGGCGACCCATTTGAAAGTGGGTCTTCCAGACCATTGGATTTTGGTCATTGGTCCGCGCATAAGTTAGAACAGATGAGCAATTATTCTTTGAGACACGGTGAAGCCGTGGCAAAGGGGATTGCACTAGATTTAACATATTCGCAGCTCGCAGGTTTTATTTCAGTGGAAATTTTAGATGAAATTTTAGAGGTCATGCTGGACGTTGGCTTTGATTTGTCTATTCCGATTTCAGGACACAAGGAAATGCAAGAGTTATTAAAGGGAATTCAGGAGTTTCGTGAGCATCTTGGAGGCGAATTAACAATAACATTAATAAACGGTATTGGGCAGAAGATGGATGTGCACCAAATAGATATGGAATTAATGAAGAATGCAGTAAATTCCCTAAATAATAAATGTAAAATTAATGTGGCATAAACTATGCTGATCGATCATAAATACCATCTGACTTATTGTACCAATATTCATCCGGGACAAGATTGGGCAAGCACTTTTGAGAGTTTAGTGAAATACCTGCCTATTATAAAGAATAAAATATCAAAAGAACAACCGTTTGGTATAGGATTGCGACTATCCAATAAGGCAAGCGAAGAACTTGCTATGAATAATAATCTTCCACAATTTAAAAGTTGGTTAATAAAAAACGGTCTTTATGTATTTACCATGAATGGATTTCCATATGGAAATTTCCATGATGAAGTTGTAAAGGATAAAGTACATGAACCCGATTGGACAACAAGAGATAGAGTTAATTATACTATTAGATTATTTGAACAGTTAGCCTATCTTATACCCGAAGGTGTTTCCGGTGGTATTTCCACATCACCAATTAGTTACAAACACTGGCACAAGAATACTGATAGGAAAAAGACAGTCCTGGAAAAAGGCGCAAGTAATTTGACCGAGCTTATATTAAAACTCTATGAACTTGAAGAAAGAACATCCAAGTATCTTCATCTTGATATAGAACCGGAACCCGATGGGATGCTTGAGAATACGGAAGATGTTTTAACGTTCTACCGTAACTTTCTTTTACCAATTGCGAAAAAGGAGCTAATAAAAACCCTCGATGTGAGTGAAGAAAAGGCAAAAGATATTGTTTTGCGCTATTGTACCCTATGTTATGATATTTGTCATTTTTCACTAGCCTATGAAGAACCCACCTTTACTTTCGAAAAATTAAAGGAAGCCGGAATTAAGATAGGAAAAATACAGGTAAGTGCAGCTTTGAAAGTTAGATTTGACACATCTGATGAAGACAAAATATGGGAATCATTGGCGCAATTTGATGAGCCTACTTACCTGCACCAGGTTACTGAAAATACCAACGAGGGAGTTAAGACTTATAATGACTTGCCCGTTGTTCTTAAAAATAAAACTGATGTTTCAGAATTAAGAGCTCATTTTCATGTTCCTATTTTTCTGGAATCTTTTGAGGAATTATATTCTACACAGGATCATATATTGAAAGTGATAACCATTCTCAGGGAAAATAACATTTCAGAACACCTCGAAGTTGAAACATATACCTGGGATGTACTTCCAGGTTCTCTTAAAAAAGAACTCTCAGAATCGATAATCAGAGAAATGAAATGGTTAATAGATAAACTATAAAAGGTATGAATAAAACGGTTGTTCTAAATGTTGTTGGTCTGACCAGTAGACTCATTGGCGAACATACACCTTTTATTAAATCCTTTTTGAATAAAGGCGAGTTAGCTTCAATTGAACCGGTTTTACCAGCGGTCACCTGCACTTCTCAAACGACTTATCTTACCGGTAAATGGCCATCAGAACACGGTATTGTTGGAAATGGATGGTATTTCAAGGATGAATGCGAAGTAAAATTCTGGAGGCAATCCAATAAATTGATTCAAAGTAACAAGTTATGGGATGAGATGAAGCAATTGAACAGTAGTTTTACCTGTGCTAATCTTTTCTGGTGGTATAATATGTATTCTACCGCGGATTATAGCGTTACACCTCGTCCTAACTATCTTGCCGATGGCAGAAAAATTCCCGATATCTATTCACATCCTCCTGAATTAAGAGACCAATTGCAACAAGAACTGGGCACTTTCCCTTTATTTAATTTTTGGGGCCCCAAAACATCGGTAAAGTCCAGTCAGTGGATAGCAGATGCCGCCATCAGTACGGACCAATTGCATGATCCTACCCTTACTTTAGTTTATCTGCCTCATTTGGATTATAATTTGCAGAGATATGGTATTAATTTTTCCAAGATCAGTAAAGATCTGAATGAAATTGATGAGGTTGTGAAAAAGCTGGTAAGCTACTATGACAACGGAAATACGAATATCATTCTACTCTCAGAATACGGCATTACCAATGTAAGCAACCCAATTCACATTAACCGTATTCTTCGATCTGAGAGTTTAATAAGTATCAGGGAAGAACGAGGCCTGGAGCTTTTAGATGCAGGTGCCAGTAAAGCTTTTGCGGTAGCTGATCATCAGATAGCACACGTTTATCTTAATGATCCAACAATTAAGGGAAAAGTAAAGGAATTATTAGAAGGTGTTGACGGTATTGATAAGGTATTGGTGGACAAAGAATTAGAGGAAGCGCATTTAAGTCACGATAGATGTGGCGATTTGCTGCTGATAGCGGATAAAAATTCATGGTTTACTTATTATTTCTGGATGGATGATTCAAAAGCACCAGACTATGCAAGAATGGTGGATATCCACAAAAAGCCAGGTTATGACCCGGTAGAAATGTTCACAGACCCTGAAGACAAATTTGTGATAACCAAAGTGATATTGAAACTTTTAAAAAAGAAACTCGGGTTTAGAACTGTAATGAATATTATACCCCTAAAAGCAAATCTGGTAAAGGGTTCCCATGGTAGAATTCCTGAGGATGAATCAGATTACCCGGTTTTTATAACAAATAATAAAGGATCATTAAAACAGGAACTTTTTAAATCAACAGAGGTTTACCAGCTTATAACTAAACTGTTAACCGGTTAAAATCTTTAATCATGAAAAATTTATTTAAATACCTTTCTTTAATATTTACATTGTTATTTATATGGGCCGCTTATGTTCAATACAATGATCCTGACGCCTTGTTGTGGTATGCTATCTACGGAGTTGCTGCTGCGGCATCTTTGTTCTTCTATTTGGGAAAATTGAACTTTACCGGAGCAATTATTCTAAGTGGAATATATTTTGTTGGCACTTTTATTTTATGGCCGGATAAGTTTGAAGGCGTAACTATTGGTAATGGAGATATTGTGAATATTGAAAGGGGAAGAGAGTCTTTGGGGCTGCTAATAGTAGCAATGGTAATGCTGATTTATGCCCTTAGGTTACGATTGGCAAATAAATCAAAGGTCTAGATCAAACTCCTTTCTTAGGAGATCAATAGCAGGGTTTATTTCTCTTAGTTTTTGATACTTCTCCTCAGGAGTATAGGCAAATTTTTTGGCAACTTCGTCATTGACGGTTATTTTCAAATCAATGCTATAATTGTTGAGTTGCTTTCTTAGAAACTTCAAAAGTTGATATTGTTCCCTTTCAATTTCTTTTTTCATTGTACCATTCGGAAGCTCAATCCATATTTCCGTTTCATCAACTATTTTAGGTTGATCAGAACTTAGATTTGAGGCCATAATCTTTTTACCTGCTTTGTCTAATTTTTGAATATAACTTCCCCAATGTTTTAATAATTCCTCCTTTGCAAAACTTTCTTTAGGTAGCTCGTCTTCATCAATTACTACTTCTATCCTTTTGAGCTGATGTTCTTTTTTCGCCTTTAAACTGGATAATGATAATCCTGAAATTCTTTTAGATCGCTCTTTAATTCTAATGTTTTTATTAGGATCTGATATCAATACCTCTTCAGACATAACTTCCGTTAAGGGCTGAGGTTCAACTTTTTCTGTTTCAGGAGATTCTCCCTGCTCCCTGATTTCGACTTCCTTTTCATCCGGTATGACTTTTTGGATTCCCCCCAAAAATTTAGCCGATTCCGGAGATTTAGGGGACTGGCTAGCGGGCAGAGTATCAATAAAAAATGAAGTGGGTATTAATTGAATTTCACCATTCCAGGCGGTGTTGAGGTTTTCAAGATTTTTTTTTTCACCATTAAAATCAATGGAGGCTAATTTCATTAAGGTTAATTCAACCAATAATCTATGGTTTTTACTGACTTTGTAGTTAAGGTCACACTCATTTGCTATAGTTATCCCTTTTAGCAAAAAGGATTCAGAGGTTTTTTTAGATTGTTCGAGATACTGTTTTTTTGCTTTTTCACCAACTTCCAATAGGGCAATGGTGTCTTCATGCTTGCAAACCAAAAGGTCTCTGAAATGTGAAGCCAGACCGCTAATAAAATGATGTCCTTCAAATCCTTTAGCCAGCGTTTTATTGTACAAAACTAATAATTGAGGAATATTATGTTCCAGAATAAAATCTGTAGTGGCAAAATATGTATCGTAATCCAGAACATTCAAATTCTCTGTTACAGCCGCTCTTGTAAGTTTTTTTCCGGAGAAACTAACTACCCGGTCAAAAATAGATAATGCATCTCTCATAGCACCATCTGCCTTCTGGGCAATAATGTGAAGTGCATCATCTTCTGCCTCAACACCTTGTTGCTCGGCAATATATTTGAGATACTCTGCGGCGTCCTTAACGGTTATACGTTTAAAGTCAAATATCTGGCAACGCGATAATATGGTTGGTATAATCTTGTGTTTTTCTGTAGTAGCTAAAATGAAAATAGCATGTTTAGGTGGTTCTTCAAGTGTTTTTAAAAATGCATTGAACGCGGATTGAGATAGCATATGTACCTCATCTATGATATATACTTTGTATTTTCCAACCTGAGGCGGTATTCGTACCTGATCTATTAAACTCCTGATATCATCAACAGAATTATTGGATGCCGCATCCAGTTCAAAAATATTGAATGCAAAATCCTCATCTTCTTTCTGTGTACCGTCCTGGTTGATCTGTTTGGCCAAAATCCTTGCACAGGTAGTCTTACCTACTCCTCTGGGGCCACAGAATAAAAGCGCTTGGGCCAGATGGTTATTATTTATTGCATTCAGCAGAGTATTTGTAATGGCTTCCTGACCCACAACATCCTTGAAGGTTTTGGGTCTGTACTTACGCGCTGATACAATAAATGGTTCCAATTAAATAAGGTTTAGCAAACAAAATTTAAACGCCTACTGTGTTATATACAAATATAGAAATAGCCGCTAATTCTGGGGTTTATTTTAAATATATATGCCCAATTTTTATCAACAATTGTTTGGTAACAGAACTATTGCCTAAGGTTGAAAACACCAAAATAATCATTATTATTTTCTTGTGAGAATTTGAAATAGGATATTGTACCTTTGCATTAAACAGGTCCCCTTATCGCTCTAACAGTATATGTTAGTGAGGAAAGTCCGGACACCACAGTGCAGCATAGCGGGTAACGCCCGTCTCTTCCGCTATAAGCGGAAGAAGGACAAGTGCAACAGAAAGCAAGTACAGGTAATGCTGTAGTGAAATCAGGTAAACTCTATGCGGTGAAACGTCATGTATATCAGCGTTTGAGAACTGCACGTTCAAGCTGAAGGGTAGGCGGTTAGAACTTTTGGGTAACCTTAAGTCCAGATAAATGATAAGGAAGTCTCTTTGAGGCTTTACAGAATCCGGCTTATGACCTGCTTTTAGAAAAACTCCCTTGCTCTATAAGGTCAATTTTAGATTTAAGAGTGAGGGAATTTTTTATTCTGAAGCCTCATTTGATTCAAAAAAACTAAAAATACTACCTCCGTATTTCTTCATGTATTTAAAATTTTCAAGAACAGATAAATCTCTGTGTTTGGAATGCTCAATTATTAGCATACCATTTTCATTTAATAATTGTCTTTGGAAAACAATTGAAGCAATTCTTGAACAATCGTCGATGGTAAAACTATAAGGCGGATCAACAAATATGATATCAAAATTCAGATTTATTTTTTCAATAAACTTAAATACATCACTTTTTATTGCAGAAATATTAAAGTCAAGTTCTTTAGCCATTTTTGCTATAAACTTAATGCATCTGTAATCTTTATCAACAGCTACAATTTCCTTGCTGCCTCTGGAGGCAAATTCGAAACTTATATTCCCTGTACCGGAAAATAAGTCCAGTACTTCTAAGTCCTCGAAATAGTAGTTGTTATTTAAAATATTGAATAAAGCTTCTTTAGCCATGTCAGTAGTGGGACGCACAGGTAGTCCCTTGGGAGCCGTTATACGGCGGCCTTTATGTGAACCGGAGATAATGCGCATTAAAGTGCGTTTAGTACGGTAAAATCTACTACTTCTTTCTCTAACTCTTCAGTAGAATAAATATCGCTAGGTGGAATGAATAATGAAATATGCTGTATATATTCATAGGCAATATTGTAAAGCTCATCTCCCATATCTACTGAACCAAAAAGCCTTAATTTTATGGTTTCCGTATTTAGCTTCAATTGTTCTAAGGTAAATAGCAGGTAATAAATAAAATCTTCCTTGGTTATAAATTGAAAACTATTAAAGAATAATAATTGCTTTTGAGTAAGTACTGTAATATCCATCTGCTTATCGGCCACATGAACATAACAAATGGGCTCATTTCCATTGCTGTGCGAATTTAATAAGGATTGCACCATAATTGTCCCGTGGTGCATGAATTCAAATTCCCCAAAAAGATCATAAACATAATTGTTGATATTAACAAAAGGTACATAAACATTTACCAGGTCGTAACTATCTATCTCATCATATTCAACCAGATCATTGGCGAGTATTTTGACATTAAACTTAAGGTAGTTGGCAAGTTCTGCTTTATCAAATAATGGTTTAGGAACTAAGTTAAAGAGGTTATTTCTATGGATGACTACCACCTCTGTAAAGGAATAATCTGAAACCTGTGAATCTCTAAACAGCTGCTTTAATTCCTTTAGCGTCTCATAAGGGCTTAGCTCTTTTCCAAAGTTCAGCCGCTTGAAATGTTTGATCGTGTTAGCTATTGTGTCCACAATACAAAAAGAAAGTCCATTCAAGCTAACCTGAATGGACAATTTATGATAATTTTCAATATTGTTATTGATCTCCTTTTTTGTCATAAATAGGGGGCCAGTTACCATTGGTACTTACATCTGTAAGCGAACCTACTCTAATTTCAGGTCCGTTTACTTCTTCAACACTTATTTGAGCATTTTCCCTGGACATAAGATCTTTAGGTTGGTCATATAAAATAACATCTTTTTTAACTTTGGCCTCAAAAACGGGTGCTTTGTAACCTCCCTTATCAACAATGTCAGATTTCATAGTAAATGTTTCTCCACCTTGCGCAAAAGGCACATTCATCATGCTTTTATATCGATCATCACCTTTAAACAAAGAATCCTTTACTGAAACAAATCCCAGGGTGTCAATAATTGTTACTTCCCGCAATAGGTCAATTCCGTAGACCTTGTCGAACTCCATATAGGAAGAGTCTCTTTGCTGAGTTATGGTATATTGACCTGCATCTACAAATGCTACAAGACTTTTGAAGTCATTCGCAAATTTTCCATTAACGGACCTGTAGGCTGCCTGAGAATTTCTAATATCCTTTAAACTAGAAATAACTTTAGAAAAACGTTCTTCCTTTATCTTTTTAAACTCAATAGGTCCTGTAACAGATCTATAGATTAAGTATCCAAGTCCTACACAAATTATCCAAAGTACTATCTGAAGTATGGTTTTCATTTTTAACTGGTATTAATTAACTTTAAGTGGTCTTCACAAATCTACAATTTTTTTTTAATCGTAAAAGGTTTTGTCGCAAAAATCCTCTTTATATTTGAAGGCTTATGAAATTGCTTACCGCGCCTTCTTTCTATAAACTTCTTAAGGATAACTTTCCTCACTCGCCCACACCAAAACAAGAAGTGGCATTGCAACAGCTTGCACATTTTGTGTTATCTGAAAAAAAGGAGGAAGTTTATTTGTTGAAAGGTTTTGCGGGAACTGGTAAAACAACCATAGTGGGGGATATAGTATCTAATTTATGGAAGACAACTATGAAGGCGGTTTTGCTGGCACCCACCGGAAGGGCCGCCAAAGTGATGAGTAATTATTCAAAAAGTCAGGCCTTCACAATACACCGGAAAATCTACTTTCCCAAAAAAGAAAGTGGGGGAGGCATAAAGTTTATACTTGCACCT
>Ga0209013_10000343_pt1 | contig 40664 bp, 43 predicted proteins | sample Cruoilmetagenom2_FD_187291 | JGI IMG/M metagenome (GOLD analysis project Ga0209013, IMG submission 187291) | Oil polluted marine microbial communities from Coal Oil Point, Santa Barbara, California, USA - Sample 2 (SPAdes) (version 2) | ecosystem: Environmental > Aquatic > Marine > Oil seeps ...
TGATGTTAACGCGCATCATTATCCCTCCCACTCTAATCAGGAATCAATTAAATCTTTTGAGCATGATTTATACGACTAACCTATTATAGCACACCTGATATAAAAATCTACTACCATCTGAGTTTTTTTTCATTTCACTCCGACAAAAGTTCAAAGGCTGCCTGTTCTGCACCCAAGTATCTTACTCGTCGCGAACACTGCAGCCTTATTGTTTCATTCCATAAAATCAGTTATTTAATTCGTAATGACGGCCTTTTACTAAGTAAAACAATTGTTCAGCAATATTCGTGGCATGATCCGCTGAACGTTCCAGATACCTGCATACGAAAGACAATTGTGTGACTTGGCTCAACATTTGTGGGTTATCAGCCCCCTCTTTCAAAAGTTGCTGAATCGTTTGACCATATAGAAAATCAACTTGGTCATCCAGCTCCGCAATTTTTCGAGCTTCGTCTATATTCTCTTCAATGAATGCCTTCATGACTTCTGAAAGCATGATGATTGTTTTCGAACGCATTTCTTCAATGTTTTTAATGGTAGAAACATATTCTGATTTCCCCAAACGTATGGTTTCTTTAGCAATGTTCACGGCATAGTCCCCCACTCGTTCCATATCATGGGCAGCTTTTAACATGACGATTAAACGGCGAAGGTCTGTTGCTACTGGTTGCTGCTTCGCCAACAATAATATGACACGGTCATTAATTTCTTCTTCCCTGCGATTTATGTGAATATCGTTTTCAATAATTGACAGTGCTGCGTCCACATCATGGTTTAACAATGCATCTATCGATTTATCCAACGTTGAAATCGCTAAATTACTGAGTGCAACAAATTGTTCTTGTACGCCCCTGAGTTCATGTTCGAATTTTTCCCTAACCACCATCATTGTTCCCCCTCCTTATCAACCAAAGCGTCCTGAAATGTAATCTTCTGTTCGTTTGTCAGAAGGTGTAGAAAAGATTGTATCTGTCTGATCAAACTCAATGACCTCACCATTTAGGAAAAATGCCGTCTGATCGGAAATACGTGCTGCTTGTTGCATGTTATGTGTGACAATGATAATTGAATAGTTCTTTTTAAGATCCTGTACCAGTTCTTCAACCTTCAATGTCGAAATTGGGTCGAGTGCTGATGTTGGCTCATCCATCAAAATGACATCCGGTTCAATTGCCAATGCACGTGCTATACAGATACGTTGCTGTTGCCCACCTGATAACCCATAAGCATTTTCATTCAATCGGTCTTTAACTTCATTCCAAATGGCCGCTCCACGTAGACTTTGTTCAACAATTTCATCCAATGTCTTTTTGTTTTTAATCCCATGAATCCTGGGACCATATGCAATATTGTCGTAAATCGATTTAGGAAATGGATTTGGTTTTTGGAAAACCATCCCCACTTTTGTACGTAATTCTTCGACCCCATAATCCGCATCAAAAATATTACGTTCGCGATAAAGAATTTTTCCTGATGTTTTGACAGATGGTACTAATTCAACCATACGATTAAGTGTTTTAATATATGTCGATTTACCACATCCAGAAGGACCGATTATCGCTGTTACTTCATTTTCTTTAATTGCCAAATCAATGTTTTTCAAAGCATGATGATTTCCGTACCATAAATTTAATTGCTGTGTATCATACACTAATTTCTTGTCCGTAAATGCTTGAGTAGCTACGATTTCATCCGTTGTTTTATTGTTTACTTTCAATTGAACCATTTTGAAACCCTCCCATGCCGCATTGGCTTAGTACCGTTTTTGGAACTTATTTCGAATAAATACAGCGATTGAGTTCATCAGTAGCAGGAGAATCATTAGCACTATGATTCCGGCAGATGCTACATATTGGAACTCTTCTTGTGGTCGTTTAGCCCAGTCAAATATTTGCATTGGCATTGCAGTGAACTGACTAAGGAAATTTTGCGGTAAAAATTGAATGATCACTGGTATTCCGATTACAACAAGCGGTGCTGTTTCTCCAATAGCTCGCGATAAAGCCAAGATTCCTCCAGTTAATATACCTGGGATCGCTGAAGGCAATACAATTTTCACGATTGTTTGCCATTTTGTGGCACCCATGCCATATGAAGCTTCACGTAAATGTTTAGGAACTGCTCGAATTGCTTCTTGTGAAGCCACAATGATAACAGGCAATATTAACAAACTCATCGTAAAACCAGCCGCCAAAATACTATTTCCGAGTGCTAAGGCACGTACAAAAATCGTTAAACCGAGTAAACCAAACACAACTGAAGGTACACCAGCTAAATTGGCGATATTCATGCGTATGAAATCATTTATTTTACTCTTCTTTGCATATTCCTCTAAATAAATTGCCGATCCCACTCCAAATAATAATGAAACCGGGGCAACTACTGCCATCATCCAAAGTGAGCCGATAAGCGCCGCTTTAATTCCTGCCTTTTCAGGGAAACGAGAACCAAAATTCATGAAGAATTCGGGTGATAAATATCCAATTCCTTGTGTGATGATTCGATAGAAAAGGACACCAAGTGCTAGCAACGCAAACAAAGTAGCAACAAAGAAGATACCTTTGAATATTTTGTTTACTATCATTCGAGTACTCATTCTTTTAATGACTTTTTGATGATCGATATATCTCATCTTAATATTCCTCCCTGAAACGTTTTGAAATCACATGAGCTAACCAGTTCATGAGAAGCGTGAAGAGGAATAAAGTAAAGCCAACTGAGTAAATCGAATAGTAAATAGTTGTTCCGTAACCAGCATCACCGGTTGAAACTTGGACAATATAAGCTGTCATTGTTTGAATTGAATCTGTTATATCGCCATCGAATCTTGGAGTTGATCCACCTGCCAGTGAAACGATCATTGTTTCTCCAATTGCACGTGATACAGCAAGTACTATTGAAGCCATAATCCCTGAAAGTGCTGCTGGCAATACAACCTTAATTGCAACTTCTAATTTAGTACCGCCTAATGCAAGTGCACCTTCACGTATTGAGTTAGGAACTGATGACATCGCATCTTCAGATAGAGATGCTATCATTGGTAGGATCATAATTCCAACAACGATACCGGGACTTAACGCATTAAAGATTTTCAACTCAGGAATAAACTGCTGCAATAAGGGTGTCACAAACGTAAGTGCAAAAAAACCATATACAATCGTTGGAACACCAGCTAATACTTCAAGTACTGGCTTTACTACACGACGAGTTTTATCACTTGCATATTCACTTAAGTATACCGCTGATGCCAATCCAAATGGCACAGCAACTAAGACTGCTATTAAGGTTACTTTTAAAGTTCCTGCGATTAATGGCAAGATACCAAAAAGGGGTTCATTATTTGAAAATGGTAACCACTCTGTACCGAATACGAATTCGAGAAAAGGAACACGTCTAAAGAATTCAATCGTTTCAAAAATCAATGTAAAAACAATTCCGAACGTAGTTAACACTGAAACAGAAGCTATAATTAAGAGAATGACTGGGATGGCTTTTTCAAGCCACTTCTTCCCTTTCTTACCTTTTTGTTTTGCAATCATTTCTTGAACAGACAGTTTGGCTGTTCGTTCATTTGATGCCATTTTGAAATCCCCCTCATTTAAAAAAGAAGAGAGGAGCACCGCTACTACTCACTTCTCGCCTGCAATTTATACGATTTACTTCAAACCTTCCAATGCTTCAAGGTCTTCTTCATATTTTTCTTCCGGCAAGCTTACATATCCAACTGCTTCAGCCATTTCCCCGGCATTTTCAAGAGTATACTTCATAAAATCATAGACAGCTTCATTTTCAGCTACTGAAGAGTTTTTCACATAAACGAATAGTGGACGGGACAAAGGTGTATAATCGCCAGACTCAATCGTTTCGTTTGTTGGTTCTACACCATCGATTTTTACAATATTCATAGAATCTTTATTTGCTAGGTAGTATGCATAACCAAAGAATCCAATCGCATTTTTGTCGCCTTGTACACCTTGCACTAATGTGTTGTCATCTTCAGAAAGTGTTGCATCTTTCACGATATCTGCATCTTCAAGAATGATTTCGTTGAAGTAGTCATACGTACCGGAATCTGTACCTGGCGAGTAAAATACAACTTCTTCATCTGGCCATTCAGGATTAATGTCAGACCATTTTTTTGTTGTTCCATCTTCAACCCATAATTTTTTAAGATCTTCTACTGTTAAATCAGTTGCCCAATCATTTTCGGAGTTTACCACAATCGATAACCCGTCATAAGCAACTTCCAATTCTGTAAAGTCAATTCCAGCTTCCTCTAGTTTAGCTGCTTCTTCTTCTTTAATCGGACGAGAAGCATTCGAGAAATCTGTTTCTCCAGCGATGAATTTTTCAAAACCGCCACCTGTACCGGAAACACCTGCTGTTACTTTCACATCTGGTTGAACACCTGCATATTCTTCAACTAATGCTTCAGTAATCGGAGCAACTGTAGATGAACCATCACCAGATACCGATCCGGATAAGCCTTCTGTAGCTTCACCATTATTACCGGTACCTTCTGTTCCTTCATTCCCACAAGCACCTAAAATTAGGCTTGATCCAATCATTGTTGTCATCATGTAGAATTTCCAGTTTTTCATCTGTCTAGTTCCCCCTAGGATTGGTTGTTTTATTGTTATTGCCTTACAACCATTACTATAAAGGTCCTATGTTGAGAGAATATAAACGGGATGTTAAGAGATTGTAAACACAAATCAATAAATTAAGAATTATCCAGGTTTGCTCTTGAAAGTTTTATCTGCTAATGAACAAGCACCCTGATACATTCAAGCACGTGAAGCACGAAAAGAGGCTAACCCAAAGATTTCGGATTAGCCCCTTAACATTAATTCTATTCTTTTGGCTTTTCAGCATCTTTTTTAATCTCAGTATCTGATAATGCCGGTTTAATCGAATGCACAGTCGTGGAGAGATTTTCATCCGTCGTTGCTTTTTTCTTTTGAATAGCAAAATATGCATCTACTATTTCACGGGCAAGTACTGTACCCGAACTTTCATACTGCCCATTATAATATGGCACCCATGGAACCAAAACTGCATAAGCAATTTCCGGATTATCGTATGGAGCAAAACCGATATGGGTTGAGTTAATTGTCTCCATGCCGAATTTATCGCGCTGAGGACCAAAATAAACTACCTGGGCCGTACCTGTCTTCCCAGCTGCATCATATGGGGCATCTCTAAAGAATGATCTTGCTGAACCTTGGTTTCCAAAGTACACCCGGTTCATCCCTTTTTTAACATGGGCAATTTGTTCTTGTGTATTGTGAATACGATTCAAAACGGTTGGACCAATTTCAGTGACCAGAGAACCCATAGTCTTGCCATCCGTTGAAGGTTGTCTAATTTCTTTGACTACATGAGGCTTGATCCTGTTTCCACCGTTGGCAATCGTGGAAACAAACTGTGCCATCTGCAAAGGTGTATAGGTATCATACTGACCAATCGTTAAATCCATCAGCTTACCTGGTCTCAGTTCAGATCCACGGTATCCTGCAAATTCGCCTGGCAAATCGATTCCTGTGGGAATACCAAGGCCGAACTGTGCATAAGAGTTACGGAGCACTTCGAATGCATCAACGTCGATGTCAATTGGCTTCCCAGGGCGGTATATTGCATTTGCCAATCGGAACCCGATTTTGAACATGTAGACGTTTGACGAACGCTCAAGTGCCAGCAAGTCACTTACCGGAACTCTTCCATTCCGGTTGAAAAGGGAACTCTTGGTAGTTTGTCCGATAGTGATCGGCTCATCAATCATGACTTCATTCATTTCTATGGCACCCTGATCATATCCTGTCAACAATGTGGCAGGCTTTATCGTAGATCCAATTTCGTATGCAGAGGTAAAAGTTCCATAAGCATAATCCTTGACCACCAGCTTGCCCGTTTTAGGGTCTTTCGCCAATTGTTTCCCTACCATTGAAAGTACTTCACCTGTATATGGATCCATCATGACCACGAATGCACGATCCAGGAGACTCGAGCCACTCTTACTCTTCAAATCCAGCAATTTTGCTTCCACCAGGTTTTCAAGATTGGCTTGAAGTTCACTATCTAACGTCAAGACTAGGTCTTTCCCTGGCTGACCTTCAAAGACTGTCTCCGTTTCAGTTACAGTCCCCTTCCCGTCAGTAATATTTTTCACGACGGTTTTTTGGCCCTGCAATACTTCCTCATATTGCTGTTCGATATAACTTTTCCCCACTCGATCGTTTCGTGTGTAATCACGAGCCAAATAATAGTCGAGTTTGGAATTCGGAATTCCTTCTTTTGGAGTGGTGGTGCTACCCAGAATCGCAAGAGTGGAATTCGGTACACGAACCCAGTCTGTGGTGGTATTGACACCTTTCATCTCATTCAACCGCTCGGAAACGCGCGCGAATTCCTGAGGGGTCACATCCTCACTTTTTATGATTTGTGGTGATAGAGCATAACCTGAAGCCATTTCACGGTAAATCGCCAGGATTTCAAGTTCCTGTTCCGTCAATGAAGCAAGTTCTGCTTCCGTGATTCGTTCCCTTACCCATGTATCGATCTGGCGCTGCATATCTTTCGTGGATAAAGATTCATCCGCTACTAACTTTGCTTTTTCTTCCTCGGATACCTTCTCATATGCTTCTTCATTATGCAGCATGATCCAAAAATCTTGTGTATCACGCAAAGTGACATCATCCGCCGGTTTATCAATCATTTCCGCCAATTTTTTGGCGATTTCCAGCATTTCTTCTTGTTTAGTCGTTTGCAGTTTCGTATAAGTTATCGCATTTTTCGGTTCATTATCAACTAAAATACGTCCTTCACTGTCATAAATCCGTCCCCGCGGAACACTGGTATTTACAGGAACTTCTTCCGTACGTGCTAAAGTACGCACGAATTCTTCCCCTTGGACAATTTGTAAAAATCCGAGGCGTAATATGAGGATAGAAAATAACAAAAAAATGGAGAAAAAGAGGATATTCATACGAAAAGCGACATTGGCACGTAACTTGGCTTTCACACTAGCGGCTCTTTTTTTTGATGTATTACGCAAAGTGGCAGCCCTCCTTCTATCTCTTTTCCTGTTTAATAGTATAACATTTTGCATTTAAAAACACACATCCATTTGACGCAATGGATGTGTGTTTAGTTTCATCATTTTACTTACATCTATAGTTAATTTCATTATAGACAATCTGTGTCTAGCTGCGAAGTCCGGCTCACACCTATGCCTGGAGTCGGACTTCTTCGCTTTTCATTATTATTTTGCAGATTCGTAGCGTTTTGAAACTTCATCCCAATTTACTACATTCCAGAAAGCACCGATATAATCAGGACGTCGGTTTTGATAGTTTAGGTAATAAGCATGCTCCCAAACATCAAGACCCAATAATGGTGTTTTCCCTTCCATAATCGGAGAATCTTGGTTTGGAGTAGACGTTACTTCCAATTCACCATTGTTTACAGCCAACCAAGCCCAGCCAGATCCGAAACGAGTTGTCGCCGCTTTAGCGAATTCTTCTTTAAATGCATCAAAACCACCGAATTTAGCATCGATTGCTTCAGCAAGTGCTCCAGTTGGGTTCCCCCCACCGTTTGGAGATAGTAATTCCCAGAATAATGAGTGGTTGGCATGCCCACCGCCATTGTTACGAACTGCAGTGCGTGCAGATTCAGGTACAGCATCCAGGTTGGCAATCAATTCTTCCACTGATTTGCTAAGAAGGTCATCATGTCCTGCAAGTGCATTGTTCAGGTTCGTTACATAAGTGTTGTGGTGTTTCGTGTGATGAATGTTCATTGTTTCTTTGTCGATGTGAGGTTCAAGTGCGTCATACGCGTAAGGTAATTGTGGTAATTCGTAAGCCATGTGTCATTTCCTCCTAAAGGATCGCTATTATTGTGTTAACAATCCTTAGCGTATCAAACTTAGTTCTTTCATTCAAATAAAAACAACGCAATTTTGTTAATTCAGTCTTTCGTCTGAAGTTATACTACCAGAAAGAAAATCACAATCATGATAATTTGGACGATTCCTTTTGTCAGTACCGAAGTCAGGAAGCCTATGACCGAACCGAAACCAGTCTTGATTGCTTGCTTAATGGATGTCCTTGTAATCAATAATTCCGCAATCACCGCTCCTAAAAACGGACCAATAATGATGCCGGCAAATGGAATGACAAACGGACCAATCAACAAGCCAATTGTACTTCCCCAAATCCCAGCCTTGCTGCCACCGTACTTTTTGACGCCAAACGCATTGGCCATCATATCTGCACCGAAAAGCAGCAAAACAAAAAGTGCTTCAATTAGCCAAAACCACCATGGCAGTTCCGCGAATGAATTAAACAATCCGTAAAGCAAGAATCCGCCCAAAATAAATATGACGGAAGGAATGATAGGATATACAAGTCCGACGAAACCGATAATGAAACACGCGATAACCAGTATCCAACTGATGAATTCCATTTAGATCCCCCCAATGAAAAAACTCCTCTTAATCGTGCCTTACATCTGATTGGATGTAAAGCACAAGAGGAGATGAATTATTTATGCTCTTTTCCCCAAAACGGCTTCAGCAATATTCACAGCATGATCACCGATTCGTTCTAAGTTACTTACAATGTCGACAAAGACGATACCCGCTTGAGCGGAACATGCACCTTCATTAAGTCGCATAATGTGTTTCTTGCGGAATTTACGTTCCATTTTATCGATAAGGTCTTCCTGCTCTGCAACTTCACGAGCCAACACTTCGCTGCTAGTATCCAATGCTTCTAATGCTTTTCTAACTGTTTCGATTGTTAATGTGAACATTTCCGAGAGGTCATCCATTGCATCGCCAGTGATTTTCACGCGGTTCACCTGTTGATAATCAATCAATTCAATGATGTTCTCGAAGTGGTCTCCTACGCGTTCAATATCACGTACAGTTTCCATCAACATGATATGACGGGATGAATCAGCGTTCGAGATTGATTCCGCTGATATTTTTACCAGATAATCAGTTATTTTTGAATCCAGGTTATTGATTGCATCTTCTATTTGATAGCCGGTTTCAGCGTGTTTTTTATTGGCAGTTTTTAAGTATTCAAACGTTTCTTCAAGTCCTTGAACACTGAAATGTCCCATTCGAAGCACTTCTTCTTTTGCTTGGCCGATTGCCAACGAAGGTGCAGTTTGAATGAAATGTGGATCAAGGTGTTTCGGTTTGTATTCGATGGTCACTTCTTCACCAGGAATGATTTTCGTCACAAGGTAAGCCCATGCACCAATCAACGGAAACTGTATGATGGTATTTGCTACATTGAATGAACCATGCGCAAATGCTATCTGCATTTTCTGTTCTAACCCAAATACACCAGTCAGCCATTCAACATACATAGTAAAAGGTTTCAGGATAATCAAGAAAATTATGGTTCCAACGACATTGAAAAGTACATGTGTAGCTGCTGCACGACGGGCTGCGATTGAAGCACCAATTGAGGCTAGAATAGCCGTAATGGTTGTACCAATGTTATCTCCGAAAAGAACGGGCAAAGAAGCATCCAAATTCAAGATGTTTTCTGCATATAATCCCTGGAGAATCCCGACGGTTGCACTGGAACTTTGAACGATTAGCGTGAACACTGTCCCCACAACCACACCCAAGATGGGATGGTCACTCATACTGACTGTCAAATCAATAAATGCAGGAAGTTCACGTAAAGGCTTCATTCCCCCACTCATTAATTCCATCCCCAAGAACAATCCTCCAAAACCAAAGATGACTTCTCCTAGATTTTGAACTTGATTTTTCTTGAAGAAGAAGATGAGAAATGCACCTAATGCCATGATTGGCAGTGCAGCTTCACCAACGTCAAAACCAATGATAAACGCAGTTACTGTTGTCCCGATATTAGCCCCCATTATGACACCTATGGCTTGTCTCAGTGTCATGAACCCTGCACTTACAAGACCAACAGTGATGACAGTTGTCCCGGAACTGGATTGTATCAGAATCGTAACAATGATTCCGACCAAAACACCCATGAATGGGTTAGTTGTAAAACGATCCAATATATCTCTTAAGCGGTCGCCTGCTGCTTTTTGCAGACCGTCACCCATGTATTTGATAGCGAACAAGAAGATCCCGAGACCTCCTATGAATTGAAACAACATTTCCTGCCAATTAAGTTCCACGTTTCGTCTTCAACTCCTATTTCGACAATTTTCAACAGTTCCAATTATGATTAGTTCGACATCATTTTGTAAAGTCCCTTCATTTAATCTTTACAAACTCTTTACAATTGGAGAAATTTGTTCCGATTTTGGTCAAATCTCTATCTAAAATCATTCGTTCCATCGTAGTATGATATCTATATTAAGGAGTGATTTCCGATGACTTTGAGCCAAATATTTCTTGCTTCGATAACCAACCCTAAAAAGATTGCTGCTTTCCGATTATTGCCAATAGGAAAAGTCATTCAATATGTCTTTCTCTTTGTGACTCTTTTGACTATCATGTCTTTCTTCAATTTTTCAATTGGCTTTAGTCAAGACTTTTCGGGCATACAGGGACTATTGGAATATATGGATGACATGGAATGGATTCTGTACCCGTTTGCTTTTGTCATTCAATTTATCATGTCAACGCTTTTGATATTTGCACGTATAAGTTTAATGGCTTTTGCAGGAATGCTGATCTTGAAGATTTATCGTCATCGTGGGGATTACAGGCACGTTTGGCGAACAACCGCTTTTGCTTATACTGTACCCACTTTATTATCTATCCTATTCTTATATTTGGGATTATCCGATGGATGGATAACATTAATAACAACCGTATGTTGTTTTGTTTACCTGGTTCTTTCTCTAAAATATTATCCGAAAAGATAAGTATAATCCCCCATTATCAAACATAGGTTGAAAAAAGGGGGATTTTTCATGCGTATAATTGGACTAGCTGTCTTAATATTAATTCTTTCATATATTGTAAAAGTAGATTTACTCGATGGCACAATCTCTCTAGCTGCGTTTTCAAAAACGGATCCAATATGCATTGAAGAAACAAATTATGAAGTCTTCCCCGTCCGAACTATTGCAGGCGATACGGTATTGTCGCTGTTCGGCGTTTATCCATCAGAAGTCTGGGTTAGCTTCCCTGAACGTTTGGAAGCTTTTTACAGCGAAAATCCACATTTACGAAATCAAGCCTTGCAATCTGGCGAAATTGTCAAGGTTCCAATATATAAAGACCCACAATTATCATGTTCTTAACCATCAATGAACGTTTACTCCTTGTCATTTCCATTTCATGACTGCTAAAATAAAGAGTAGTGAAAGCAGTGAGTCCCAAAAGGAGAGAATTATTATGAGTGAAGTACTTCATCGTTCTAAGACACGTCCTGTACGTGTTGGCGACATTACAATAGGTGGAAGCAATGAATTATTTATACAAAGTATGACTACTACAAAAACACATGACGTCGAAGCAACAGTTGCGGAAATTCTTCGCTTGGAGGAAGCAGGTTGTCAAATCGTCCGTGTGGCATGTCCCGATGAGCGTGCAGCCGATGCAATCGCTGAAATTAAAAAACGTATCAATATCCCATTAGTTGTGGATATTCACTTTGATTACAAATTAGCCCTGAAAGCGATTGAAAATGGTGCTGATAAAATCAGGATCAATCCAGGCAACATCGGCCGCCGTGAAAAAGTGGAAGCTGTCGTAAATGCAGCTAAAGCTAAAGGTATCCCGATTCGTATCGGTGTAAACGCAGGTTCTTTGGAACGCAAAATCATTGAAAAATATGGATATCCTACTGCAGAAGGCATGGTTGAAAGTGCCCTGCACCATATTAAAATTCTGGAAGATTTGGATTTTCACGATATCATCGTGTCACTCAAGGCTTCCGATGTGAGCTTGGCTATCGAGGCATATGTGAAAGCATCACAAGCATTCGACTACCCGCTTCATCTTGGAATAACCGAATCAGGCACATTGGTCAATGGATCCATTAAGAGTGCAGCCGGCCTGGGTGCATTGCTCAGCCATGGCATCGGGAACACATTGCGTGTTTCTTTGAGCGCCGATCCGGTTGAGGAAGTTAAAGTAGCCCGAGAAATGCTGAAAGTCTTCGGTTTATCTTCAAATGCTGCAACTTTGATTTCGTGTCCGACATGCGGACGGATCGAAATCGACCTGATTTCGATTGCCAACGAAGTGGAAGAATATATATCAACAATCAAAGCTCCGATTAAGGTTGCGGTTCTTGGATGCGCAGTAAACGGTCCTGGAGAAGCACGTGAAGCGGATATAGGCATTGCGGGAGCACGTGGTGAAGGTTTGCTATTCATGAAAGGCAAAACCGTCCGTAAGGTCCCTGAAGCAACAATGGTTGAAGAGCTTAAAATAGAAATCGATAAAATTGCCCAGGAATACTACGCAAAACAAGAACTTGAAAAACAAAACGCATAAGGGGTCTTTAGAATATGTCTAAGTACCGATTCGGAATCGATATTGATGGGACGGTTACATGTCCTACTTCATTATTGCCGCACATTAACAAAGCTTTTTCTTGCAACCTTGTGCTTGACGATATAAAAGAATACGATTTAACAAAAGCATTTCCAGTATCGAATGAGGATTTTTACAAGTGGTTTAGAGAAGCCGAACCTGAAATCTATGCCACTTCCCCCATTCAAGTTGATGCTCATGCAATTTTGACTGAATGGAAAAAAGAGCATGAATTGTATTTCATATCAGCTCGTGGCCAAAATGTCCGTGATGTGACCTTGCAATGGTTTGTTGAACAAAACCTGGAGTACGATCATATCGAATTGATTGGCACTCATGATAAAATCCAGACGGCCAGGAATTATGAAATCGACGTCTTTTTTGAAGATAAACATGATAATGCCGTAGGGATAGCCGAGGAATTGAACATTCCGGTTTTACTGTTCAATACCCCCTACAATCAACAAGAGGTGCCAAATGGCGTCATCCGTGTGAATAACTGGGTTGAAGCAAATCACTGGATACAACATTCATTTCTAACACAAAAAGCGTGAGGGAATCATCCCTCACGCTTTTTTTATATTTCGCTATATTATAGACATTCCGGGCATTTTCCGTAAATCTCGAATTTATGATTGTCAATTTGATATGCCGGGAGTTTTTCCTCCAACATATCCATCGGGCAAATATGAACTTCCTTAATTTTTCCGCATTCCATACATATAAAATGATGGTGATGGTGATCTGCCTCACACTGCATTCTGAAATGGCGTTCACCGGACAATTCAGTTTCTTCCAAGATTCCAAGCTCGACAAACGTACTTAAGTTTCGATAGATCGTGTCATAACTCATTCCCGGATAATGTTTTTTCATGACATCAAGGAGATCGCGTGCAGTTAGATAACGGTCATTATCCACAAACAAATCCAGGATTTGTTCCCGTTTATCTGTTTTTTTATAGCCTTTTTCTTTTAAAAGGTCCCATGCCTTCGTAATATTCATACGAGACTTCCCCCTTCATCCTTTTTTACAAATGCCAGCCAGACTTTCTTGCCGATTAATACGGTAAGCAAAATGACGATAGAAGTAACAACGATCGTACCTCCAGGTGCTATGTTCAGATAGAATGCTATGATCAATCCGAGAATTACTGATGCCTCTCCAAAAATAACAGCATATAAAATGGCCTGCTTGAAGCTTTTCGCCAAACGCATACTGGCAGCCACAGGAAGTGTCATTAACGAAGATACGAGCAATATCCCTACTATCCTCATACTCGCGGCAATTACGAGGGCTGTAACGATCATAAACAGCAAATGGACCCACCTTGCAGGCAAACCGGATGCTTTTGCATATTCCTCATCAAATGAAAGCAAGAATAACTCTTTGAAAAATGCAAGCAGGAAAACAATTACGGTAATCGCAATGACCAAAACTATCCATAAGTCTTGCCTGCTTACAGCCGAGACGGAACCGAATAAGTAGCCAAACAAATCCGAGCTGAATCCATTCGCCAAGGAAATGAAAATTGCACTGAATCCGATACCTGCCGACATGATAATGGGGATTGCAAGTTCTTCATAATGTTTATATAATCGTCGCAATCTTTCAATCAGTACCGAGCCGGTAACCGCTGCAACGATTCCAAGATATAACGGATTTAAAAGAGCGAACATGGCAGCAGTCTGGCTTAAGAATAAACTTCCCGCAATACCCGCCAATGTCACATGGCTCAAAGCATCTGCTATGAGTGATAATCTTCTAACGACAATGAATACACCAAGCAATGGGGCAATCAATCCAATGATAACGCCGGAAGCAAATGCATTTTGCAAGAATTCATAGTTTAATAACGCTTCTATCATTGTGTTCCCTCACTTTTGGTATGGTGAATTTTTCTGACTGAGTGACCATACCATGCTTGCAAATCTTCCTCACTGATTTGGTTAAAATCATTTTTGAAACCATGAAAATGAATCGTTTGGTTCAAACATGCAACATGGCTGATTTGATTTGAAACGGTGTCTACATCATGTGTGACGAGAATCAGTGTAATGTTTTGTTCACGATTTAAATGGGCCAGCATATGATAAAACGATTGTACGTGTTGATGGTCGATTCCTACGGTCGGTTCGTCCAAAATCAAACATTTAGGGTCAGCCACCAGTGCCCGTGCGATAAACACACGCTGTTGCTGGCCACCTGACAGCTCCCCTATGGATTGTTTCATATATTCTGCCATCCCTACTGACTTCAATGCTTTTTCAACAAGGCTCGGAGTGTTTTTAGGGTATTTTTTAAAAAGTCCGGTTTTTTTCACAAGACCACTTTCAACCACTTCGTAAACTGTAGCTGGAAACCCTGAATTAAATGCATTGGATTTTTGGGAAACGTAACCAATCCATTCTCTTTTTTTAAAATCACGGCTTTTTTCTCCAAATAATTGTACGGTCCCTGAGGTCGGTCTCAATAATCCTAAAATAATTTTCAATAAAGTTGACTTTCCTGAACCGTTTGGACCAAGTACAGCCAAAAAATCCCCTTGTTTCACTTGCAGTGAGATGTTTTTCAATACGACGGTCTGATCATATTGAAAAGACACGTTATTTAGTTCAATATCATATGGCGTTTGCATCTAGCTCGCCTCTTTCTAATTCATAATCATTACGATTTACAATGGATTAGTATAACGAACATATAGGCAAAAGTAAACTCTATTATCTTGAAAGGATGAATTTATGGAAGTTTGGGAACTAATTCAAGCAATCAAGGATAAACCGGATGAAGAGATTGCCAAGATGACGAGTGCACTGCCCATCACATTGACCCCGCAGGAAGTTAAACTGGTGAGACCTATCTTTGATAAGGCATCGATTCAATGGCTATTGTTCGGTCCACCAGCCAATGTTCATAAACAACTTGCAGGCGTTTTAGGAAAAACACGGACCAAAATACTTTATGATCATTTCGGCCTGAAGTAATCCTCTTTCTAACATGAGGGCCTCCCTGCCCATGAAAAAGACTCAAGCGAATGACGCTTGAGTCTCTTGTGATTTATGCACGCAGCCCGTCAATGCTCTCTGGCATGAATGTCTGTGCTTTAAACATTTCAATTTCGTATAGATACGGCGCTTTTTTGTTTTTGGCATCCAGACCAACAAAAGGTGTTTCCAGTATCTTAGGAACATTCGTCAGTTGTGGATGATGTACGATTCTATTCAATGCATCAAAACCAATTTCACCAAAACCGATATTCTCATGGCGGTCTTTACCAGCTCCGCGAACATTCTTGCTGTCATTGATATGGAGAACTTTCAACCGATCGATGCCGATGAGGCGATCGAATTTGTCCAGGACACCATCAAAATCATTCACGATGTCATAGCCCGCATCATGAATATGACAAGTATCCATACAAACTGAAAGTCTTTCGTTATGTTTGACTCCATTGATTATCTCAGCTAGTTCTTCAAATGATCGTCCACATTCAGTCCCTTTACCAGCCATTGTTTCCAAAGCGATCTGGACCGGGAAATTTTGTGACAGTACTTCATTTAAGCCTTCAATAATTTTCTGTATGCCTATATCAGCACCCGCACCCACATGTGCACCTGGATGCAATACAATTTGTTTTGCACCAAGTGCAGCGGTACGTTCGATTTCTTTTTGAAGGAATTCAACTCCGAGTGCAAAGGTTTCAGGCTTCAGGGAATTCCCGATATTGATGATATATGGCGCATGAACTACGATATCAGACATGCCATGAGCCTTCATATGGGCTTGTCCTTCTTCGATATTCAAATCTTCAATCGGTTTTCTTCGTGTGTTTTGAGGTGCTCCCGTATAAATCATAAATGTAGATGCACCATAAGATGTTGCTTCTTCACTTGCTGCAAGCAACATTTTTTTTCCACTCATGGAAACATGTGAACCCAATAACAATTCAAAAAGCCCCTTTACTTCTTACGGTTTTTAATTCTGCGTTCTCTTTTCTTAACTTTTTCCATTTCCCATCTCATGTTGCGTTTATAGCCTGGTTTGACTTTTTTAGGTTTACGGACAAGGGATTTAGCTTTTGCATCAATTTCATCTTCAGTCGTTTTCTTGCGGTTTTTACGCGTGTGACGTTCTTTTAATTCAGACCATTCACCATCTTTTACATCGACATGAACGAATGGAATCCCCATTTTTTCAATTCGAATTATCGCGTCTTCATCAGTTGGTTCATATAATGTAATAGCTGTACCTTTCAATCCGGCACGAGCTGTACGTCCTACACGGTGAATGAAGAATTCCAGGTCTTCCGGAAGCTCATAGTTGATGACATGGCTGACACCTTGAATATCGATGCCTCGTGCTGCCAAATCTGTCGCTACGATATATTGATATTCCAGATCACGGACTTGTTTCATCATGCGAGTACGTTCACGCGGGGCCAGGTCTCCATGGATACGGCCGACACGGTAACCTGCTTCAGCCAAGTAATTGGCAACATCATCCGCATTTTTTCGCGTATTCGCAAAAATGATGGCTAAATAAGGATTGATTCCTTCCAGCACTTCAACTAAACGTTTCTTTTTTGATTTGCTTCGTACTGGAACCAGATTAAAAACGATTCCTTCAGCTACAGGACGTTTATCATTAATGTTGATGTGAACAGGTGCATCCATGTATTTTTTTAAGAAAGGCTGCATGCGTTCAGGGATTGTCGCAGAAAATACAAACATTTCTAGGTTATCCGGCATTTTTCCTGCAAATGCATCGATATCTTCAATAAAGCCCATATCAAAAGCAAGATCCGCTTCATCTACTACTAGTAGTGGCGCAGTATGAACCAGCAATGCATTTTCATTTACCAGGTCTTTGATACGACCAGGAGTACCCACAACAATATGGGGCTGAGTTTTTAATCGATCGATGGAGCGTTGTTTATCAGTACCACCGATAAATAACTTTGATTGAATTTCTGTTCCTTCAGTCAATATGTTCAGCGCTTCAAAAATCTGCGATGCAAGTTCACGTGTTGGTGATGTTATTATGGCTTGCAAATCGGATTTGTTCGCTTGGATTCTTTGGACAATAGGGATTAAAAAACTATGCGTTTTCCCTGTACCTGTATGTGCTTGACCAATCGCACTCTTCCCCTTCAGTATCAAAGGAATCATTTCTCTTTGAATCGGTGTCGGGTCTGTGAAACCTAATTTATTGATGGCATTCTGTAAAAAAGGTTGGAATTCGTAATCTGTATATTTGGACATATTTGTCCCTCCTGACATTCTTTCATTGTAGCATGTTTGTCTATTTTAAAGACCATCCGTTAATCATAGTTGTTTTATGGCTACTGCGTCAACTAACTGTTTATTTAGAAAGGAGGATTTCATGCGTTATCAATCATTTTACCCATTTTCACAATCCCAAACACATCAAACACCACAACATTTTTCCATGCCTCACAACCAATTTTCAAATACCCCGCCACGCCAGCCATTCGGTGTAGGAAATGGCGGGATGTACTCGGCACCAAATCAGATGTTCGGTGCGGGAAATGGTGGCGGCTTGCCATCTGCCCTGGGCAGAATGTTCGGTCAAGGCAATGCAGGGATGCAATCTGCACCGAACCGCATGTTTGGTCAAGGTAATCCTGGGTTGCCGGCTGGATCGAATCGAATCGAACAATATCTTCAAACTGCCGACCGTTTTCTATCGACTGCCCAACAAATAACTCCTATGGTCAAACAAGTTGCACCAATGGTCCAAAACATCCCTGCCTTATGGAAAATTTATCGTGGTTTCCAAAATATGCCCGATGCAACGTCTACAGCCACTGCAGCCACTGCAGCGAGCAACGTCGCTGCATCTGTCCCTCGACCAAGTGGGGTTTCCAGACCGAAAATATTCCAGCCCCCGATTTGAGTTTTGAAATTGGCCATCCTCTCAGTTATAATGAAGATTAACAACTTCTGAGAGGAGTGCTACAGATGAAAGTACTCAAAATTACCCCACGCGGTTATTGTTACGGCGTTGTGGACGCAATGGTCATCGCACGCAATGCAGCGATGGATACATCCCTGCCACGCCCGATATATATATTAGGCATGATTGTTCACAATAAACATGTCACCGATGCCTTTGAAAAAGACGGCATCATAACATTGGATGGTGAAAATCGAAAAGAAATTCTGGAAAAGGTCGAAACTGGCACAGTCATTTTCACTGCACATGGTGTATCTCCTGAAGTACGTGAACTGGCTAGACAGAAGGGGTTGGTATCCATTGATGCCACGTGTCCTGATGTTACAGTCACACATGACTTAATCCGAGAAAAGACAGCACAAGGCTATCAAATCATCTATATCGGGAAAAAAGGTCATCCTGAACCTGAAGGTGCCGTTGGTGTTGCACCGGATGCGGTACACTTGGTTCAGACAGTCGAAGACGTGGAACTGCTGAACATTCAAGCGGATAAATTGCTTGTTACCAATCAAACGACAATGAGCCAATGGGACGTTGTCGCTTTAATGAAAACTTTGGAACAAAAATTTCCGCACATTGAAGTCCATAAAGAAATTTGCCTTGCTACTCAGGTTCGTCAAGAAGCGGTGGCAGGTCAAGCAGGTGAAGCACAATTATTGATTGTCGTTGGGGATCCAATGAGTAATAATTCAAATCGCCTGACACAAGTTTCCGAAGAAATAGCAAATACTCCATCTTATCGCATTTCTGATTTGTCCGAACTGAAACTGGAATGGCTTGAAGGAATTGAAACTGTTGCAGTAACAGCCGGCGCTTCCACGCCTACACCAATCGTAAAGGAAGTCATTCAATTCCTGGAGAAATTCGATCCACAAAACCAAGCAACGCATGAGTTGGTTCGCACGGTCACAATTGATAAGATCTTGCCGAAAATTAAAACGGTGACACCGGTAAACCGTATAGAACCTTATACAATTTCATAAACAATGTAGAGGCTATCCAGTTTTGGATAGCCTCTTTTCTATATTTTTATATAAGCCTGAAAGGTTCGGTTGAGATACTTGACGGAATAAAGGAGCATTTATAGTTCTTGTTCCCGCACAATGCATTCATTTTTTCGGAAACCCCTTTTTTCATGATGGACTCAACATGATGACCGGGATCTATGACCGAAAGTCCTAGCGCTTGCGCATCCTGTGCAACATGAAAATACAAGTCCCCCGTCACAAGTACTTCCGCACCTGCCCGTTTTGCCTTTTGAATGTATTTATTCCCATCCCCGCCAAGTACCGCCACTTTCCGTATTTCGGCAGAACCGATTCCAACAACACGTACAAAAGGAACATCCAGCTGTTCTTTTACTTTTGCAGCAAAGGAATCCAATGTCATTGGTTGACTTAATGATCCGATACGCCCAATACCTTGCTGTTCTGCTCGGGACTCCAATGTCCACAAATCAAATGCCACTTCTTCATATGGATGATTAGCATACATGGCTTTTAGGACTTTTGATTTTTTTGAAGAAGCAAACACTACTTCCACTTTTTCCTCTTCGACTTCTTCCAAGTGATTGACATCGCCAATGTAAGGATTTGCTCCATCAAGTGGTTGAAATCTTCCCGAACCCTTCATTGAAAAACTACATGAATCGTAGTGACCGATTTTGCCGGCACCTGCTAGCGCAAGATGCCGACGTAATTGAGGCGCATCAAGTGTAGGGACGTAAACAGCCAATTTCAACAATGGTTCTGAATACGTTTCTTCGAGGACATTGATATCTTGTAATTGAAGTGCCTCAGCCAATAGATCATTCACACCACCGGGAGCTACATCCAAATTTGTATGCGCCGCATAAACAGCAATATCATTCTTAATGCAAAGCTCCATCAGTTTTCCAGATGGTGTATCGGTCCGGAGATTTTTTAATGGACGATAAATCGGAGGATGATGTGCAAGGATCAGTTGGCAGTTTTGATCAATAGCCTCCTGAACGACTTCGATCGTGACATCCAGTGTTACGAGTACGTTTTCTACTGGACGGTTCAACTGTCCGATATGTAGACCGACTGGGTCTCCTTCTAATGCATATGTTTTCGGCGACCAAGATTCAAACAATTGAATGATCTCGTAACCATTCACCGTTTTCATTCTCCAATTGCCTCCTTTACGATTTCTAGCTTTTCTTCCACTTCCGTTTTTTTCATTTGCACTTCTTTTGACAATTCGGCAGAACGAATGGCTTCCAAAATGCGTTTCCACTCTGCAGATTCTTTTCTCCATTTGGTTTTGAATACGTCATTTTGAGTTTCCATCAAATATGGACCAAGCAATTTTTCCGAAGGAGTCAACTCCATCGTACCTTTTTCAAGAACAAGAATTTCGTAAATTTTATCGTCTTCTTGCAAAATTTCTTCTGCAATCAGTCTCCACCCATTATTCTGTGCCCATTCACGTATTGCTTTCGCGTAAACATTCGGCTGTAAAATGAGTCGGGATACAGTGGCTAATCGCTCAATATCCTGATCTAATATCGTGGCAATCAATGGCCCCCCCATACCGGCAATTGTTACAGTATCGACGCAGTCTTCGGGTTCTATCGCTTTCAAGCCATTGGCAAAGCGCACGGTTATGCTATCCTCCAATTGTTCTGCCTGAACCTGGCGTTGTGCCGATTCATAAGGTCCTTTCGCCACTTCACCTGCAAATGCTTTCGAAGCGATTTGATGGTGGATCAGGTAACAAGGCAAGTAGGCATGGTCACTCCCAATATCCGCAACTATTGCCCCTGGGTTTACATACGCCGCCACACGCGTTAATCGTTCTGAGAGATGTTGTGCGTTCAACAAAATCCTCCCCTTTCCTATATTAACAAGATTGTACCATACACAAGAAAAAACCCTTATCCTGAATGAGGATAAGGGTCACGTTATTATTTTAATGTTAAAATGTAATCCGCCATCGCTTCTTCTTGACCTGGAAGCAAACCTGCAGGCATCATGGAACCTTTACCGTTTTTGATGATTTCTGCAATTTCTTCTTTTGATAAAGATGTACCAGCTAAAGCTGGACCAACTCCACCTTCAAGATCGCCACCGTGACAAGAAATACATTTTCCTTGAGCAACTTCAGGATCGAATTCACCAGCAGTCTCCTCGCCAGCAGCTTCGCCACCTTCTTCATGTCCAGCTGCGCCTTCTTCATGACCTGCAGCGATTTCTTCTTTTTTATCAACGCCTTGAATTGATAAGAAGAAAATAAGACCGATACCAAAAGCCATGATTAAAATGAAAGGAACTATAGGGTTTTTTTGCATTATGTGTAACCTCCTTCTTTTCGTTCATTCTTTATCTTAAATAGAATGATTCAACATTGTAATTGTACTGCATTCTATGAAAAACGAAAAGTCTTAACTCGGATGTTTCGACACTTTGTACCATTTTCGACATATTCGCAAAAATTAACAGCCAATCTGTCTTGCGATGACCATACGTTGGACTTCAGAAGTCCCTTCGCCAATTTCACACAACTTGGCATCACGCATATAACGCTCAACTTCATATTCCTTCATGTAGCCGTAGCCTCCATGAATCTGCACTGCTTGATCTGCCACCTGCATGGCAATCTCGGATGCATATAATTTACACATAGAAGCTTCCTTCGTAAATGCTCTCCCTTGATCTTTCAGCCATGCAGCTTTATGGACCATGGTACGTGCCAATTCAATTTTCATGGCCATGTCAGCCAGTTTGAATTGGGTAATTTGGAAATCGGATAATGGCTTGCCGAACTGCTTCCGTTCTTTTGAATAACGCAAAGCACGGTCAAAAGCAGCTTGTGCTATCCCAACTGCCATCGCTCCGATTCCGATTCGCCCTCCATCAAGCGTTACAAGGAATTGATGGAAGCCATATCCTTTTTTGCCTAACAGATTTGTTTTTGGGACTCTGACATTCTCGAAAACCAGTTCAGTAGTATTGGAAGCATTCAGTCCCATCTTTTCATAATTATCGATGATCGTGAAACCTTCAGCATCTGTCGGCACGATTATCGCACTTATTTCTTTCTTGCCGTTCTCTTCGCCAGTAACGGCAGTGATGGCTAAATGCTTGGCATAACTTGCGTTCGTTATATAAACCTTGCTTCCATTAATGATATAGTCGTCCCCGTCTTCCATTGCGCGTGTCTGTGTACCACCCGCATCTGAACCTGCATTTGGTTCAGTAAGTCCGAAAGCCCCGAAGGATTCTCCCGTACAGATCGGTGTCAAGTATTTATGTTTTTGTTCATCTGTTCCAAATAGATTAAGTGGAGCTCCGCCTAGTGAAATATGTGCTGAATATGTAATTCCCGTTGATGCACATGCACGGCTCAATTCTTCCGTCACAATGGCAAAACTGATAGTATCCGCTCCAGCCCCTCCATATTCCTCCGAAAACGGCAAGCCCATCATCCCCATGTCGGCTAACTGCTTGAATATTTCTTTAGGAAAAGCTTTTGTACGATCGCGTTCTATCGCGCCAGGTGCAACTACTTTATCCGCAAACTCCTTCATTGTCTTGCGAATCATCTGATGTTCTTGCGATAAATCAAAATTCACTGCATTCAACCCCTTTAATTTTTAAAACGCTTACAATTCTCATTATATCGGAAATTTTCCAACATTCACAACTATTATTCTATATTTGAGTTAACTAGACTAAAAAAGAGACATCCACTGTTGTGAATGTCTCTTTGTCACACTATTCTAAAAAGTCTTTCAATCGTTTACTTCTAGAAGGGTGACGCAGTTTGCGCAAAGCTTTTGCTTCAATTTGACGAATACGTTCACGTGTTACGCCAAATACTTTCCCTACTTCTTCTAATGTACGGGTACGTCCATCATCAAGACCGAATCGCAAACGCAAGACATTTTCTTCGCGGTCAGTCAAAGTATCCAATACATCTTCCAGTTGTTCTTTCAAGAGTTCATATGCTGCATGATCTGAAGGGGATTGTGCATCGGAGTCTTCAATGAAATCTCCCAAATGTGAATCATCCTCTTCACCAATCGGTGTTTCAAGTGAAACAGGTTCCTGAGCAATCTTCAAGATTTCACGGACTTTTTCAGCTTGCAACTCCATTTCCTCACCGATTTCTTCAGGAGAAGGCTCGCGGCCTAAATCTTGAAGTAACTGACGTTGCACACGGATTAATTTATTGATTGTTTCCACCATATGAACGGGTATACGAATCGTACGGGCTTGGTCCGCAATCGCGCGTGTAATGGCCTGACGAATCCACCAGGTTGCATACGTACTGAATTTGAACCCTTTACGGAAATCAAATTTCTCAACTGCTTTAATCAGACCCATATTACCTTCCTGAATTAAATCCAGGAATAACATCCCACGTCCTACGTATCGTTTTGCAATACTTACAACAAGTCGCAAGTTTGCTTCCGCCAAACGTTTTTTCGCTTCTTCATCTCCTGCTTCGATACGTTTTGCAAGAGCAATTTCTTCAGCTGCAGAAAGTAAATCTACTCGACCGATTTCCTTTAAGTACATACGAACAGGGTCGTTGATTTTAACTCCCGGTGGTACACTTAAATCGTTCAAATCGAATGTTTCTTCTTCCTGGCCTTTTTTCATTAACTTTTCAAGGTCTTCCTCGTCGCCGTCTTTACGGCCAAGTTCCACACCTTGTGCTTCCAGCTGTTCAATAAATTCTTCGATTTGATCTGTTTCCAATTCAAATACGGATAATTTGTCAGCTATATCTGCAAACGTTAACTCACCTGATTTTTTTCCCAATTCAAGTAAAGATTTTTTTGCTTCTTCCAATGTGACCTCTGTTTCAACCTCTTTTGAACGTTCAGACTTGTCCGCCATAAGTCTTCCTCCTTCTAAAACCAATCAATTTACACCGTTGATAACGATTTCTTCAAATCGATTATTTGTTTTGCCAGCTCTAATGCACGTGTCATATCTTGCATTTTCTCTGCTTCTTTTGACTCGTGCATTTTCATCTGAATTTGAAGCTCGATTCGATGTTTATTTATTTGACGTAAGCAGTCGGAGACTTCTTCACTTGCATGTTCAGGGTCTCTTTCTGTCAACGTTGCTTCCATTACCAACTTGCGCAGCTCGCTGTCTTCCAGTATTTCCAGAAAACGGTGAGTGTCTGCTTGAGGATATGTGTCGTAGAAACCTATGAGTCGAACAAAAATCGCTTCATATGAATCGTGGATGAATACGTGGAGTCCATGCTCTTGATGTAAACGATCGACAATATCAACTTGGTGTAACATATGTGCGAGCAACAATTTTTCAGCACGGTCAATGGCTTGTACACGCTTTCGACTTACGGGCATGTTCTGAGCTGTTTCAGGTGCATGTTGTCTCGTATTTTGCTTAATCGATTTACCTTCAATTTTTCTGAATTGCTGATAAATCGCTTCTTCGGAAATGTTGGTTTCTTTGGCCAGTTGCCGGATATATAAATCTTGTTCGACAGGCGAAGAATTACCAACAAAATGTTCCAGTACTTCTTGCACGTACTGAAGTGTATCATTTTCAAACTGAAAATTCTTATTGCGTCTAGCCACCATCATCATAAATGCCAAATAAGCATGAGGACGCTCGATAATTTGTTTCTCAAAAGCCTCTGCACCATTTTTTTGTACAAAGTCATCCGGATCCATTTGATCGGGCAGGATGGCAATTTCCGTCTTCAGTTTTTCTTGAGCCAATAGCTGGGCAGCACGCTTAGCAGCTTCTATCCCTGCAGAGTCCCCATCGTAACAAAGAATGACAGTATCAGTTAAACGTTTCAACCGCTGTATATGTTCCTTTGTCAGCGCCGTACCCATCGTTGCCACAGTATTCATGATACCCGCTTTTGCTGCTGCCATAACATCCATAAAACCTTCCATGACAATCACTTTGTGTTTTTTACGGATGATTGGACGGGCAACATCCAAATGATAAAGGACTTTGCTCTTTTGGAAAATGGGTGATTCAGGGCTGTTCATGTACTTTGCATCTTGCGTTTCTGTATTCAGTACGCGTCCGGAAAACGCGATGGTCTGTCCGGTTTCGTCCCGAACCGGAAACATGATTCGTTCTCTGAATCGATCGAAATATTCATTTTTATTTTCTTTTTGAATGAGTAGACCACTTTGCGCCATTTCAGCTAGATTGAATCCTTTACGTTCCAGTAAGGTCGTCAAGGCATCCCAGTTAGGTAGTGACCACCCAATTCTATATTGTTCAATAAGCTCTCTTGAAAATCCTCTTTCTTCTAGATAAAGAAGGGCAATTTCCCCTTCTTCTGTATTCAGAAGCAAGTGATGGTAATAATTCATTGCGAATGTATGCGCTTCTTTCATGCGGGTTTCCTCTTTGGAAACTGCTTTCATTTCACTAGTCTGTGGTCCGACATCCAAATCTATCCCCACACGTGCCCCTAATTTACTGACAGCTTCCTGAAAAGAAAGATTATCCAAATCCATTACAAATGTGATAGCATTCCCACCCGCTCCGCAACCAAAGCAATGAAAAATCTGTTTATCTTGAGAGACCGAAAAAGATGGTGTTTGTTCCCCATGAAATGGACAAAGACCAAACCAATTTCGTCCACGCTTGGTCAACTGAACATATTCGCTAATGACATCGACAACATCATTACTGGTTCGAATTTGTTCAATTGTTTCCTCAGGAATTCGTTGCACGTTTTCATCCCCATCTTTACAGGCTAAATATTGAATTCGAGATAATCGATAAAAATCCTGCAAGTTTCGACAAAAAAATTTCAGAAACTCATATTTCACCCGTTAAGGTAAATATTCCACTTTTCTGATTCCGATATAAGAACCGAAAATTTCTTCTTTTCAGTGCAAAAAACTTGAAAAATGACAACTCTTATTTAATATTTTTACCACAATTTTTTATTATAAAACGTTTTACTGAAAAAATCTACAAAAATTTTCACAATTCCAAAAGAAAAAACCTTCCCATTGCGGGAGGTTTTATCCTACTGGACTTTATTCAGGATCACATTTGCTGTTTCTTCAACAGCCCGATTCGTTACATCAATGACCTGACACCCAATCCTTGAGACTATTTTCTCAAAATGGACGATTTCTTCTTTGATGCGGTCCAGTTTCGCATAACTCGCATCATCATTCAATCCCAGCGCAATCAGTCGCTCTTTCCTAATGAAATTAAGCTTATCAGGTGAAATGACAAGACCAAAGCATTTGTCGGGATTCACTTTAAATAATTCTTCCGGTGGCTCCACTTCCGGTACAAGAGGAACATTAGCCACCTTGAAGCGTTTGTGGGCCAAGTACTGTGACAAAGGGGTCTTGGAGGTACGAGACACACCCACTAGTACGATATCCGCCATCAGCAATCCCCTAGGGTCACGGCCGTCATCATATTTAACCGCGAACTCAATCGCTTCGATTTTTTTGAAATAGTCTTCATCCAGTTGACGGACCAATCCAGGTTCTTCAAATGGAGTTTCATTTAAATCTTCTTCAAGCGTGTCCATCAGCGGACCCATCAAGTCAATCATTCGAACCCCTTGAAGAGCACATTCCGTTTGCAGGGTTTTTCTCATATTTTTCTGAACAAGTGTAAAGACGATCATCGCTTGTTGCAGTTTTGCCAGCTGTACGATTTCTTTTATATGATCTAACGTTTCGATATGTGGGAAGCGTTTCAAAGAAGTGTCCTGTAAGCCGGGTCTGAATTGGCTCACCGCTGCTTTCGCGACTAATTCCCCGGTTTCTCCCACAGAATCCGAAACGATAAATATATGAAGTTTTTTCATTGTTCATTTCACCTCATAAGTCGTGATTTTCCGCTAAGGACAGAAAAGCCCCCGTTATATTCGTTTTCGTTAAACGCCCAATGACTTCATAACCATCGGTATGCTCTTTTACAATCGGGAGAGCATCAATTTGTTTATCGATCAGTTTTTTCGCTGCATGTATAAGTGAATCATTTTTAAAGCAATACGTTATATTGGGCATGCGTGTCATGATGATATGTACGGGAATTTTATTCAAATCCTGTTGTCCTAAACTAGTGCGAAGTAAATCTTTTCTTGATAAAACACCTGTTAAATATGCATTTTTATCAACTACGAATAGCGTACCCACATCTTCCAAAAACATTTGGCAAATAGCATCGTAAACAGTCATGTTTTCATTGACCACTACTGGAATCGACTGAAAATCTTTGACTTTCATTTTCATCATGCTATCTGTAACCGCCTGGCCAGTTTTTTTACCTGAATAAAAATAACCTACCCGAGGTCTTGCATCCAAAAATCCAGCCATTGTCAATATAGCTAAATCCGGACGAAGTGTTGACCTGGTTAAATGCAAGCGTTCTGCAATTTGTTCTCCTGTAATTGGACCATTTTCTTTTACAATAATCAAAATGTCCTCTTGACGTTTGTTGAGTTCGATCGGACTCACCGCCTCAAAAAGTGTTATACTCAATCTTATTTATTATATACTAATTACATAATGTAATCTAGTTTCTCGCTCGGGTAGCGCTCTTCAAATTGATGTGTTACAATGGTTTCAACTTTATAGACGAAGATAGGAAAATAAGTATTGTTCACCATTAGCGAGCAGTGACAGTGAAAGTCTGCATCGAACAAGAAAAGGCGTCCTGGAGTCATGATTTTTGAAAGTGGATTGCACGATGCAGTCAACTGGGGTGGAACCGCGGGTATCAAGCACTCGTCCCCGGACATTATATGTCCGGGGTCGGGTGCTATTTTTATTTTGGAGGGATTGTTATGACAATCACAATGGAAAATGTCGTTAGTTTAGCAAAACACAGAGGATTTGTATTCCCTGGCTCAGATATTTACGGTGGCTTAGCCAACACATGGGATTATGGTCCACTTGGAATCGAACTCAAAAATAATATCAAAAAAGCTTGGTGGCGCAAATTCGTCCAGGAATCACCATACAATGTTGGATTGGACGCAGCGATACTGATGAACCCAAAAGTTTGGCAGGCTTCCGGTCACGTTGGAAACTTCAATGATCCGATGATTGACTGCAAGAAATGTAAAGCCCGTCACCGTGCCGATAAACTAATTGAAGATGCACTGGATGCAAAAGGCATTGAAATGATCGTTGACGGCCTCCCATTCGAGAAAATGGAAGAGCTTATCAAAGAACATGAAATTGCATGTCCTGAATGTGGAGAAAAAGACTTTACTGGAATCCGTCAGTTCAACCTGATGTTCAAGACTTCTCAAGGTGTGACTGAATCATCTTCCAATGACATTTACTTACGTCCTGAAACTGCACAAGGCATTTTTGTGAACTTCAAAAATGTACAACGATCAATGCGCAAAAAAATGCCGTTTGGTATCGCACAAATCGGTAAAAGTTTCCGGAATGAAATCACTCCTGGTAACTTCACTTTCCGTACTCGCGAATTCGAACAAATGGAACTTGAATTTTTCTGTAAACCAGGTGAAGATCTGGAATGGTTCGCTTTCTGGCGCGAGTATTGCAAAAACTGGTTGTTGAATCTCGGCATGAGTGAAAGCAATATGCGTTTACGCGATCATGATGAAGACGAATTGTCCCATTATGCATCGGCTACAACGGATGTGGAATATAAATTCCCATTCGGTTGGGGAGAACTTTGGGGAATTGCAGATCGTACAGACTTCGATTTAAAACGTCATATGGAACACTCTGGTGAAGACTTCAATTATATCGATCCAGTGACAAATGAACGTTATGTACCTTATTGTATTGAACCTTCTTTGGGAGCTGACCGTGTTACATTGGCGTTCTTGTGTGATGCATATGCAGAAGAGGCACTTGAAGGCGATGACAAACGGACTGTTTTACGCTTCCACCCAGCTATCGCTCCAGTAAAAGCAGCAATCCTGCCTTTATCAAAAAAATTGGCTGATGGTGCTGGAGAAGTATTTGCAGACTTGAGCAAATCGTTCATGGTGGATTACGATGAATCCCAGTCAATCGGTAAACGCTACCGCAGACAAGATGAAATCGGTACTCCGTTCTGCATCACATATGATTTTGACTCCGTTGAAGACGGTCAAGTGACCGTGCGTCATCGCGACTCGATGGAACAAACTCGCATGCCGATAGCTGATGTTAAAGTATATATCGAAAAACATCTGGAGTTTTAATTTTCCCAAGAAAAAAATCCGGCTCACTCTTCCTTTTCAGGAGCAGTGGTCGGATTTTCTTTTTTGGGAAAAAACTGAGGGGAACGGTCAAGTTGATCAAGGAATGACCGGGTCTTTAACCGAATGCCAGTCTGTTCATCATAAATCGTGCGAACAATTTTTTTGATGAAGGTTTTGGTTTCTTTTTTGAGCGTCAACTTCCCTACCTGTTCTATCGGGACTGTATAAAAAGTGCGAATCAGCTTTACTTGAGCCGGTGTCAAACGGATGATATAAGGATCAATGCCAAAACATCGGTGGCACAAAAAGCCGATTTGTTGAAATGAAAAAGCAAACTCACCATCCGTTGCACCGCAATTGGTACATTGGTGTAAGGTCGGATAGATTCCGGTCACCGGCAACATTTTCCATTCCACAAATAGAGCAATCGCTTCAGGATCATACTCATCGGAAATTGCATGCAAAGCCTGCTGCAGGAGATTGAAGATTGAAGGCTGGGACGTATGCTCCTCAACGGCCCGGTCTATCAATTCAACAATGAAGCTTGCATAGGCGGTAGCTTCAATATCCTCGCGAATGTAACGATAAGACTCCATTTGCTCCCCTTGCTGCATGGTACCCATTCCTCTTCCTTGCTGGATGAGAAATGAACCATACGTAAATGGTTGCGTGATAGCTGCCAAGCGGCTCGCAGGTTTTTTCGCCCCTCTTGCCATGGCGGTTATTTTTCCTGCTTCCCTTGAATAAAGGGTGACGATTTTATTCGTCTCCCCGTAATCTCGCGTTTTCAAGACAATGCCCTCAATTCGATTCAGCATCTCTCTACACGCCCCTTATTAATATTCGTCGTCGCGGAAACCAAAATCGCGTAAGTGGACTTGTTTGTTACGCCAATCTTTTTGAACTTTTACCCACAACTCGAGAAATACTTTGCTTCCGAGCAACATTTCAATATCTTTACGAGCTCGCATTCCAACTTCTTTAAGAAGCGCTCCTTTTTTCCCAATGACGATTCCTTTTTGCGAATCGCGTTCCACCATAATTGTGGCAGTCACACGAATCTTATCATTTTCTTCGTCTCGTTTAATTTTCTCGATAACGACAGCAATTGAATGAGGAATCTCTTCATGCGTTAAGTGAAGAACTTTTTCACGAATCAGCTCAGAAATAATAAATCGCTCTGGATGGTCGGTTACTTGATCAGCAGGATAATATTGAGGTCCTTCCGGTAAATGTTCACTGAGGACTTTCAACAATCCTTCGATGTTGATGCCTTCCAATGCAGAAATCGGCAACACATCCGCAAAATCATATTCTTGTCGGAAAGATTCCGTAACGCTCAATAACTTGTCAGGATGGATCAGATCAATCTTATTCATAACTAAAAAGACAGGCGTTTCGTTTCCTTTTAACATGTCTAAAATGTATCGGTCTTGCTTACCAATGCGGTCCGTTGAATCGACCATCAATAAAATGGCATCGACTTCACGAAGTGTATTTTTCGCCACTTTCAACATGAAATCTCCAAGTTTATGACGAGGTTCATTGATACCTGGCGTATCGATGAAAATGATTTGTTCGTTATCTGTTGTCAAAACTCCTTGGACTTTGTTTCGAGTCGTCTGGGGTTTGTCACTCATGATGGCAATTTTTTGACCAATAACGCGATTTAAAAACGTGGATTTCCCCGCATTCGGACGTCCAATAATTGAAATAAAACCAGATTTATATCCTTTATTTGCTTCCAGCATAGTCTAAATCCTCCGGTGAAAATGCGCCAGGCAACAGTTCAGCAACTGTAGTTTCCTGTACATCTCCTTTTAGGTTGATTAAATAAACAGGCATGTTCGGTTCACAGAACTCTGCAATGACTTGTCTGCAAGCTCCACAAGGTGATACAGGTCCATCTGTATCTGCCACTACCGCAAGAGACTGAAAATCACGGACTCCTTCGGAAACAGCCTTGAACATAGCTGTACGCTCCGCACAGTTGGTCATGCTATATGCAGCATTCTCGATGTTGCATCCGTGGTACACTTTACCTTCTTTTGAAACCAATGCAGCGCCAACTTTGAATTTCGAATATGGTACATACGCATTTTCGCGTGCGATTTTTGATTCTTCCATGACTTGTAATTTATCCATAATTCCAACACCTCAATTAATAATTTCCATCCACTTAGGTAAAAAGATGAGTATTCCGATTATAGCACTTGCACCGGCAAATACAAGAACGGCAGCCGCTCCCATGTCTTTTGCCTGCTTCGCCAATTGATGAATTTCGGGCGATGCCAGATCTACCACTCTTTCAAGAGCGGAGTTGATGAGTTCCAGACTTAACATGCCGGAAATACATAAAATGATGAGTGACCATTCAAAAAACGATAAATGACTGAACACTCCTGCAACAATCACGGCCACTGCCGCGAATAAATGGAATTGGAAATTCCGTTCTCTTTTTCCTGCATGGAAAAGGCCTTCAAAAGCGTACCTGAACGAAGAAATGATATTATTGTTTTTCATCCTGTTCACGTCTCAATCCAAACGACTGGAGTATAGTCTCTTGTTTCTCAGTCATCACTTTTTCATCATCCGCTTCCAGATGATCGTAACCAAGAAGATGCAAAAAACCATGAATTGCAAGGAAGCCCAATTCTCTTTCTTCACTATGTCCGTAGTCTGCTGCCTGTTCTTTCGCACGTTCAACCGAGATGACGATATCGCCGAGCATACGAGGTGCATCTTTGATCTCGATTGCCATTTCGCCTTCACCAAGCTCTTCCATAGCAAAGGAAATGACGTCTGTAGGAACATCCTTCCCTCTATATTCATTGTTAATTTGTTGAATCTCATCATTATTAACAAATGTAACGGATAGTTCACTGCCTTCTTCAATTCCTTCAGTTTTTGCTGCATGATGAAGCATTTTTTCAATCAATTCTAGATTTCCGGATGATAGTGATTCAGTCTGGTCGATCAAATCTAAAGTTAAATGCATGGAAATCCTCCTTTTATTGTGGATATTCGATTCTTGAATGGAAAATACCATTTAACGTTTCACATAATACCCGTTCTATTGTTTTTAATTCTTTTAACGTCAAATCACATTCATCAAACTGGCCATCATGTAACTTGTCTTTGATGATGGAATGTACGATTTCCTGAATTTTATCGGATGTAGGATGCTTCATGGAACGGACTGCCGCTTCTACACTGTCTGCAATAGAGATGACGGCTGTTTCTCTCCTTTGGGGTTTCGGACCTGCATAGCGATATTCTTCCTCGTTTACTTCTTTTCCATCCTCTTTTGCTTTGTAATAAAAGTATTTTAATAAGCTAGTTCCATGATGTTGGGAAGCGATATCGATCACTTCCTTTGGCATTTTGTGCTTTTGCAATAGTTTTGCACCGTCAGTCCCATGGGCCAAAATGATATCCCGGCTTGTTTCCGGCGGCAATGAATCATGAGGGTTACTGTGGCTCATTTGATTTTCAATGAAAAATCCTGGCCGCTTGGTTTTGCCAATATCATGATAGTAACAGCCAACCCTGGCAAGCAATCCGGCAGCACCGATGGATTCGCATGCTGCATCCGCTAAATTGGCAACCATGACACTATGGTGATATGTACCCGGGGTTTCAGTTAATATTTTTTTCAATAATGGATGATTCGGATTCGACAATTCAATCAATTTCATAGCGGAAAGCAGACCAAAAGCGGATTCGAAAAACGGCAACAGACCTATAGTCAAGGCGCCCGATAAAAGACCTGATGTAATCGATGCGACTCCATAAAACAATAATTCGCTTGCGCCGTATTCGGTTTGGGTCATGAGTAAATAAAATGCCGTAAAGACAAGATTCACAGCTGCGACACTCATGCTTGTTTGCAGTAAATGGGATCTTTTTTCAGCCCCTTGAATGACGTAAAGCCCAGCCAATCCACCAAATAAGATATAAAGAGCGATCTCCATCTGCATCACGACTGAGTAGCCTTCCTGGAACACTACCCCGGCTATGGCGGCAGTCAGAAATGTGATAAGGACAGCAAAACGTTCATTAATCAATGAACGGACTAGCATTGGCGCAAGTGCCGTGGGGAATAAAAAGGCAATGGTCACATCAAAATTGTCAGAAACCATACCGATTAATTTCATTACCCCAATTGTCAGGATGAAGATAATCATCACTACGACCAGTGCTCGCTGGCGTTCTTCTTCATTGGTACGCCATTTGACCACTTGCATATGGACCAGCCACATACAAAGTGATATCAAGAGAATCAAACCAAAAATCGGTTTTAATGACGATTGATTCGTCAACATCCCCACAAGTTCAAGTTGACGATACACTTCACGGTCAACAATTTGACCTTCCTGGACAATGACTTGTCCCTGGAGAATGCGTGTTGGTTCAATGCTTGCTCTAGCCTGTTCCACTCGTGCTTGCGTGAGTTCCGCATTCAATGTTTCATTTTCATTGATGCTATATCGACCGATCAAAACTGCTGTTGGCAAAACTGTTCCGGGGATGGATAAATTTCCGCGTATTCGTTTTTCGATTTCATTTTTCTTATTCGCTACTTGTTCGGTGCGAATGGGTTTACTCATGATATCGCGAATGGATGTTGTGATCGAATCCCGGATGGAAATCAATTTAGTGGGACTTAACCCCAATAATGCACTAAGGGCTTCGTCAGTGAACCTAATACCCTCCCCTTCAGTTTCAAGGATGCGCAAGTTCTCTTTCAATACTTCCACTTGTTCGTCAATCGGCTTAAATTCAACAACAGATGCCTCTTTAACTTCCAGTACATAATCAAAAATAGATGTCACGATGGCAGCACGATTTTCACCGATTTCTTCAGAGAATTCGTATACACTCGTTACCTCCGTAGCCGCCCTATCACGTTCTTCTTCTGTTTTCACTGGATCTTCCACTGTTTTCACGGACCGGATTGTCTCATTTGACAGTTGGAATCGTTCAATATCGTATTGATCAGGTCGAACACCATTCAACAGCAATATAAACAGTATCAGTCCTGTTACTACAATGACCGAAATGGTAAATGTTCGATAGCCCACTAGTGACTGCATTTTTTTAAACCAGCTAAGCATTTGCATCACCCCATCTTCTTCCTACTATCATATCAAGAATTTTCTATCATTACATGGAATTATGTAAAAGAATTGAGAATTGCTTTATAAATTGGTTATGTTAAATTATCCATCTGTTTATTTTACATTTGCGCAATCCGCAGTTCCACATGAGCCAACAAGGCGCAATTGCACACTCTCGTTTTTCATTCACTATCAAAATTCTTTAACATAGCATATTAATCAAGTTTACTAGACACTGAGAGTGAGAGGGATGATTCCTGAAAATCAGCTTTTCCTTACCAGAATGCCAGACACTGCTTTGGGACATAGAAAAACAGCAGTCTTTACTCAGACTGCTGTTCATCATATGCTTGGATGATTTTTGCGACGAGCGGATGACGGACGACGTCCCCTTGCTCGAGCAATTGGAAATGGATACCATTTACATTGTTCAATATCTTCTCCGCAACTTTCAAACCTGACTCGGCACCACGAGGTAAATCAATTTGAGTTTTATCCCCTGTGATTACCATTTTTGAACCAAATCCTAAACGGGTCAAAAACATTTTCATTTGAGCTTTTGTCGTGTTTTGGGCTTCATCCAGGATGACGAAAGCATCATCAAGTGTACGACCACGCATATAAGCAAGAGGAGCAATCTCGATTGTTCCTCTTTCCAGGAATCGAGTGGTCTGTTCCGTACCCAAAACATCATGGAGCGAGTCATAAAGCGGGCGCAGATAAGGATCTACTTTTTCTTTCAGGTCACCAGGCAGGAACCCGAGGCTCTCTCCCGCTTCAACTGCCGGTCGAGTCAATATAATCCGTTTGACATGACCATTTTTCAAGGCTTGTGTCGCAAGGACCACCGCTAAATAGGTTTTCCCAGTACCCGCTGGACCGATACAGAAAGTCAGGTCCTTGTGACGCATCGCTTGGATATATTCGCGCTGACCAATTGTTTTGGCACGGATTGCTTTGCCTTTGACATTGCGGGCTATTTCTTCATCGTACAATTCAGCAAAGTATTCCAAAGTTCCGGCAGAACTCATCTCAATCGCAGTACTCACATCTCGCTGGTTAATATTTATACCTTTACGTATAACTCTCAATAGTTGCTCGATCAATTGCTTAGCAATAGCTCTCTTGTCGGCATCCCCAACGAGTCGAATGGATTCGCCTCTGGTAATGACCTGGACACCCAGCTCTTGCTCGATTAATTTCATATTGCCATCAGATATGCCAAGCAGTAAGATAGCTTCATTTGGGTCTTGAACGTTTAATTCCGTCAATTGTTCTTCTTGCATTCTCAGTCTCCTTGATGAATAGGTCTTTTGGATGCGATGTTATCATTCATGTAATACAATACCTTCCCTTTTACTGTATCATTTGTCCATGTCACGTGTAAAACTTTTTCATCCTTGACTTTGCCCTTGGATGTCAGTGTCGATGCTGTTCTTAACCTTAGCATGGGCAAAAATGCTTCTTTAATCCATTGATCATTCACGTCGAGTGCAGTTCTTTCAACAATCGTCTCCCGCTCTATCCGGAAAACACTTTTGACCATTTCAGAAAGGTTCTCGAAATTTTGCTGTTTCTTGAATTGCTTCCAAGCAGGTGCAACTTGGAGTATTTTCACTTGTTCGGAAGAGAATTTGTCATACACAATTTTGGTCGGTAATTGAAAGGACATTTCAAGCCAATAATCTGCAAATACTTGCCCCTGAGCACCGACAACTATATTTTTATCGCCTTGTTTCAGGATACCTGTTACGAGGACGTCCCCTTTTTCTGCTGTTTCATTAATCGGGATTAATCTTTCACCCGAACTCAGATCGTAATGGGTAATGATACCTCTACGGAAAGCCACTAAATCGGAGGGCGTTTTCTGATCTGTTTGTTCCCTCGTGATGACTGGTGCTGGAACTGATGTAATTTGCATCTTTGTTCCAGAACGCTTGATATGTATCCAGGAAAGATCATGATTTTTTGCTAGGAGAACTTGTCTAATATCGGAATCAGACACCAACGAACCCAACATTTTCCTCTCTTCAACCTTTAACTCCTGCAATTCCCCTTGCAATTTAACTTCACGTTCGTCGGAGACATCATCTATGGATATCTGCCATAGAAATAATGAAAATAGATAAGGAAGTAGGATGAAACTCAGCAATCCCAAAAGGGTCGTTCCTTGAAATTGAATGATGGAATGCGTATCTGGTCGAATGAAATGAATGGGAATCCTATGTTGCTTTCTTATCTTACGGACGATGGACAAATCTTTTTCATAGAGTGTAAATGTTGTTCCTGATTTATTCCTTGATAATTTTATTATGTAAACATTATGTTCTTTTAAGGACTGTATGAACGCGTAGGTTCTATCATGAGGCTTGATTTGACAGATAATTTTCCGCCCACTGTGAATCTTTGCCATCTAGACCATATCCATTTTCTTGAGTTCAAGGCGGGTCAAGTCCTGGACGTTAATCGTAACTTCTTCTATATTCATGGACGATATACGTGCATCTCCCGCTTCAATAAATAATGTGTAGCCCATTCCGCTAAGCTGACAAGCATAGGGGCTCAGCAATATAAGTTCAAAAGGTCCATTAACACGAATATGCTGAAAGTCTTCAATGTGAATGAATGGAGTCAATTGCAGATGATTATTTAACAAAAAAAGACCTCCTTTCCATTAGCATATGCTGACGGAAAGGAGGTCATGAGTTATCTTTTAGATTTAGGAGGTGCCAATATTTCGGAAAAGATGATTGCCTGGACCAGTTCGTTCTTTGTTGAAGGAACAAGTGATTTTTTTTCAATCGGCTTCGGTTTTCTGACACCTGCAGGCTGATGAGCTGATAGCCTCCCAGGTCTCGTGGTTGCCTGTTGAATTTCATTGACTTGCTTTCTCGAAGGCGTAACCGTTTCCTGCACCCGTTCTACCTGTTTTTTGATAACAGGTTTCATTTGCGTGCGCGGCTGCCTTTCAGAAAATTGCTTTTGCACATCCCCAAATACTTCTTTTGCGTAATCTTCCATTTTTTTGATTGATTGTGGATCAAGTGGCTTTGCCATAAAAGGTTTGCTTTTACCATCCCCATCACCGGCATTTTTCTTTTTGGAAAATGCACTTATGATCATTGTGATAATCGCAAGAATAATTACTTCCACTGTACCATCCCTCCTTCAAGGGTTATTGATCAGCCTCAATCTTCAGTCAAGTCGGATTGTGTTTTATCTTTCCCGATTTTACTGATTGAATCGCGCATGCTTGTGTCCGCTTGCACATTCTTGTAATTCATGTAATCCATGACGCCAATATTGCCTTCGCGTAAAGCTTCTGCCATCGCCAATGGAATTTCCGCTTCAGCGCCGACAACTTTAGCTCGCATTTCCTGTACTCTTGCAATCATTTCCTGCTCAGTTGCAACAGCCATTGCACGTCGTTCCTCTGCTTTAGCTTGTGCAATTTTCTTATCTGCTTCAGCTTGTTCAGTTTGCAATTCGGCACCAATGTTTTTGCCGATATCCACGTCCGCGATATCGATGGACAGGATTTCAAAAGCCGTACCTGAATCCAAACCTTTGGACAATACTGTCTGGGAAATCATATCGGGATTTTCAAGGACTTTTTTATGATTTTGGCTTGAACCGATAGTAGAGACGATCCCTTCACCGACACGGGCAACAATCGTCTCTTCACCAGCACCACCGACTAAACGGTCGATGTTGGCGCGCACCGTAATACGTGCTTTCGCTTTCACTTCAATTCCATCCATTGCAACACCGGCAATGAAAGGTGTTTCGATTACTTTCGGGTTTACGGACATTTGTACTGCTTCGAGTACATCACGACCCGCCAAATCGATTGCAGCTGCTCTTTCAAATGGCAATTCGATGTTTGCACGATGTGCAGCAATCAGGGCATTTACAACCCGGTCAACATTACCACCAGCTAAATAGTGGCTTTCCAGTTGATTATTCGTAACTGTGATACCCGCTTTATGTGCTTTAATCAATGGGTTTACAATACGAGATGGAATAACACGACGTAATCTCATCCCCACTAATGTCAATATACTAATTTTTACGCCAGCTGCTATTGCCGATATCCATAACGCAATTGGTACAAACGTCAAGAATATAGCCAATAGAATAAATGCTGCCACAACGGCCAGCATAATGCCGATCGTACCTCCTGTAATTCCTTCAATCATGCTAATTCCTCCCCTTCTTGGACTGCACGAACAACTGTCCGTGATCCTTCTACTTTAATAATCTTCACTGTTTTGCCCGCATCGACGTAACCGCCTTCGGTAACTGCATCGATTCTTTCTCCATCCATCATAATCGTACCTGAAGGACGCAGAGGCGTCATGCTTTTTGCAAGCTTACCTATCAATTCCACTCTGTTGACATTCGATACATACCCACTCGCAGTATCGGTGGCATCCGTCAAAATCATTTTATTGAAAATTTTGATTTTTTTACCAAAGAATTTCACTATGATCACCATTCCTACAATTGCGACGAGTAATGCGATCAATACAGAAATTCCCATATGAACCACATTGCCACCCGCAAGAAGTATACTGCCAATAATCAATCCTAAACCTATTATACCCGCTATTGCTCCCGGCAGGAAAAACTCTGCAACAATAAATCCGATACCGATAAGGAAGAGTATGATGGATTCATAACCAGCAAGACCAGCAACGGTATGTCCAAAGAAGAACAAAGTGATTGCAATCAGTCCCATAGTTCCTGCGACTCCGAATCCAGGGGAATAAAGTTCGACAATCAATCCAAGACTGGCAATGGACAAGAGAATCGGAACAATTACCGGATTTGTGACGAAGCGCGCTACTTTTTCCGCAAAGGTTTCGTCCAATGATGTCACATTCGCATCCGTCAGACCCAAATGCTCGATTACTTCATCGATGGATGCAAATGTCCCTTCGGAATACTTCACTTCCAATGCTTCCTTGGCAGAAAGAGTCAACAATTCCCCAGCTGGTGCACGATATTTTGGCAAATCAATCGATTTATCCGCCATTGCAAGTGCATAAAGCGGATCTCGACCAGATGATTCAGCAGCTTGTATCATTGCTGTACGCCATGCACTGTTGGCTTTTTCCTCAGCTGCATTACCGGCACTATCAATTACAGCAGCGGCACCGATACTTCCATTTGGGACCATATAAATTTCATCTGCATGTAAAGCTAAAAAGGCACCTGCTGAAAGCGCTTTTAAATTTATGAATGCGATGGTCTTCAATGGTGTTTCATCCATTAACTTCGCAATATCCTGTGCAGAATCCACGAACCCCCCAGGTGTATTGATGTCCAGAATAATAACTTTGGCACCCGCTTCTTCAGCCTCTTCAAACGCTCGCTGCAAAAACGCATGGAGCCCTTTTTCCACCTCGTCATGAATCGGTATCCGGTACACTTCCGATGCACTGACAGATTGGCCAGGCAATAGTAAAAGAAATGAAATAAAGAGCAATAAGTAGCCACTTAAAACCCGTGTCCGCTTCATATCAAACCTCCTTATCTATGAAACAAAGCAGCTTCCTTTAGTATTTACGGATGACTAGGGAAAAAGTTTCATAAATAAAAAAATAAAATAAGCCGAGAAATCATAAGATTTCTCGGCTTACTATGAGCTTTCTTTAGTCATCAAGTAGTACGTGTTAAGAACGTAGGGATTGTGGGATTTTGACCACTTACGTTTACGCGCAGCTTCTGATTTCTTTTTACGCTCTACGCTTGGTTATATTGAAACCGCAATTTCAAACCTTTTGTAAAATTCTATATTAGAATTTACGTTTACGCGCAGCTTCTGATTTCTTTTTACGCTTTACGCTTGGTTTTTCATAAAACTCGCGTTTTCTAACCTCTTGTA
>Ga0209013_10000344_pt1 | contig 40622 bp, 40 predicted proteins | sample Cruoilmetagenom2_FD_187291 | JGI IMG/M metagenome (GOLD analysis project Ga0209013, IMG submission 187291) | Oil polluted marine microbial communities from Coal Oil Point, Santa Barbara, California, USA - Sample 2 (SPAdes) (version 2) | ecosystem: Environmental > Aquatic > Marine > Oil seeps ...
GGATATGGAGTCACTTCCTGAAGGGGAATGGGTGGAGGTACCTGAAGGACTACATGCAAAGTTTGTTTACAGCGTAGACCGCGAGAACAATAAACTGACGATTGCACTTCCGGAAGAGGTCGCTAAAAAGATCGGGGATCGGTTGTGTGCGACGTTTGATGGTGGGAAGATCGTTATCAGTGAGTTACTAGAGTAGCATATAATATTACAGATATGAACAGATCATGTGCAATGGTTTATATGAAAAGGGGATATAATGAAGGAAAATGTCGGCCCGAAGTTCTTACGATTTGTGATACCGGTCATTGATGTTCTAAAAGAACGGGGGGGTTCTGGCAAGGTCTCCGAAGTGCAAGATGCTGTAATAGAGCTGCTTGATATACCGGAGAACGAGTTGGAAGAAACTTTGAAAAGTGGGGATTCGAGGGTAAGAAATCAAATCGCGTGGGCTAGATTTTACTTGTCGAAAAGCGGTTATTTGGGATCTTCCCAGAGAGGAGTTTGGACATTGACAGAAAAGGGGCTGAAATCCGAATTAAATGATCAAGATGTTTATGATATGTTTAAAAATGTTCGTGAAATATTCAAAAAAAATCAAGATGTAAAACAAGTTGATGTAGAAGATGAAGAAACAATTGAAGGATATGGCCATAGAAAAGAGCTATTAAACCTTTTACAGTCCTTGCCCCCGGAAGGATTTGAAAGAATTTGCCAACGCCTATTGAGAGAATCTGGTTTTCAGCAAGTCAAAGTCACAGGGAAAACTGGTGACGGTGGCATTGACGGTCATGGGATATTGGAAATAAATCCGCTGGTTAGTTTCAAAGTAATCTTCCAGTGCAAAAGATATCAAGGCACTGTTTCTGCCTCACAAGTAAGAGATTTTCGAGGTGCTATGATGGGGAGGGCTGATAAGGGCATAATTATAACAACTGGAAGGTTTAGTTTGGAGGCTAAAGGAGAGGCTGTGAGAGATGGTGTTCCGCCGATTGAACTGGTCGATGGCGAAAAAATGATAGATATGTTTGAGAATATAGAACTTGGATTAATTCCAAAAACCATATATGAAATAAACGATAATTTTTTTAAAGAATTTAAATAAATGAGGGATGCTGCAGACACACCATAAAATATCCGCAGCCATAATACCCATACCCACAACCATACAACCAGAACAATGCACAAAACCATCCTCGGAATCGAGGGCACCGCGTGGAACCTCGCAGCAGGGAAAGGGTGACCGAAGAGGGCGTCCTCGCAGAGGCGACCGCAACATACCAGCCAGCAACCGGTGGCATCCACCCGCGGGAAGCTGCGCAGCACCACGCCGCCCAGATCGCGTCAGTCATCAGAAAAGCGATCGAATCAGCAGGAGACCTACAGATCAACGGCATCGCGTTCTCGCAGGGACCCGGGATGGGACCGTGTCTTCGGACAGTGGCAACAGCAGCCCGCGCACTGGCGCTCTCGCTCGATGTGCCCCTTATAGGTGTTAACCACTGCGTCGCACATCTTGAGATTGGCAGGTGGCAGTGCGGAATCGATGATCCGGTCATGCTCTATGTGAGTGGCGCAAACTCGCAGGTGCTTGCGTATCGCCAGAGGCGACGATGCTCAATCTTGAAAATGTTAACACCACATTACCGGGGCGGGCGGTACCGGATATTCGGGGAGACGCTTGACATCGGATGGGCTGGACCGTGAATCGCCCGGCTTTGTCGTGATCGCTGACGCACTGCCAATGCCAGTTCCAGTCCTCGCCCCGCACGGAATCATCGGTCTGATCGGTCTGCTGTGTGTTATTGCTGTGAGCAGGATCAGAAGAAGGTTCAACTGAACCTTTTCTTTTTTATCGAATCCCTGACAGCCCCACCCTCACTCGCAATGATCGAGCCCGTCAGCACTCAGATATCACCCCACTGCCCGGGTAGCCGCATATACACCAACGGCATGGACGGCACACGCACCGAGCACATCCAACCCCTTTCTGCCGGATCACGTAACAGACGCTTCCACCGCCATGGCATGCTCGACCACGCGATTAAGTCCAGGCAGAAACCCGCTGCTCACATTGAGAATCTCCAACCAGATGGGTTCGTCATCCTCTGAAAAGCCAACGATCACATCATCCATCTCAGTCTCATAAGCAAGTTTCTTATCAGACAGTATAAGCATTGCAATGTCCACGTCCTTGTCGTATCTGATTTTACCCTTCATATCTAATCCTCCTGACCACCATTGCGGTGACCACAGTAAACACACCTTCGTGCTCTTCATATATGGCTCTTATCGCGTGCGTCTTATCCAGCGATCGGTATGCACCCCTCCTGCCAAACTTCTCCTCCGTAACAAACTCGGGTTGCTCTATTGCATCCTTAACATGGTTGGTTGTGAGAGGAAAACCATGCTCGTTGATAAGAGAGATTTTGAATTGTGCATGCCTTGTAAATCTGATTCTCACGACTGACCAACCTTACTTTTATGGTGTGTTTGCATGTACCGACTCATAAGCCGTTCGGTCAAGACCATGCCCATGAATGGTGAGATAGCCACAATGCTCGTCTGGCACGCCCCGCTCACGACTGGTGGATATGATGTCGTGATCGATGCGAACCAAAACGGCATCTACGATGCGCAAGCAGATGGGCTGGACAGCACATCTGCGCCCGCGGCATGAACTTACACACAACTGAAGCGCAAGAGTCCAGCCACCCATCCTGCCAGATCACACAAAGCAGACGTGTCAACAGGCGCAAGCGCTTGAACAGCCACAACACCTTCACCACCCACCCCCACCATAACACACCAGAACAATACACACCAGAACAATGCACCGAACCATCATTGGAATCGAGGGCACCGCGTGGAACCTCGCAGCAGGGAATCGTGACCGAAGAGGGCGTCCTCGCAGAGGCAACCGCAACATACCAGCCAAAGACCGGCGGAATCCACCCGCGGGAAGCTGCACAGCACCACGCCGCCCACATCACATCCGTGATCAGGAAAGCGATCAAGTCGGCAGGGGATGCACAGATCGACGGCATTGCGTTCTCACAGGGACCCGGGCTGGGACCCTGCCTCAGGACGGTTGCAACAGCAGCCCGCGCACTGGCACTCTCGCTCGATGTGCCCCTCATAGGTGTTAACCATTGCGTCGCACATCTTGAGATCGGCAGGTGGCAGTGTGGAATCGATGATCCGGTCATGCTCTATGTGAGTGGCGCAAACTCGCAGGTGTTGGCATACCGGGGCGGCAGATACCGGATATTCGGGGCGACGCTTGACATCGGATGGGGTGGACAGTGGATCGCATGGCTTTGTCGTGATCGCTGGCACACCGCTGGTATCGGTTCCGGTGCCCACACCGCCAAGAATCATCGCTCTGATCGACGTGCTATGCGTTGTTGGTGTTAGCAGGATCGGACGAATGTTCAGCTGATGCACAGGAAAGACTTTTTACCCGCGCAATGGCAAAAGAAAGGTGGAGGTATCATAAGATGTCAAAAACAATCGAGGTTATGTATGAAAGAGGCGTGTTTAAGCCGTTACAAAGAGTCGATTTTCCTGAGAAAACTAAATTGAGGCTGAGGATAGAATCAGAAGGGCTGTATGAGGTAATTGAGGATTTATCCGGGATGTTTGGGGATATGAAAGAAGACCCGTTAAAAACTCTACTGGAGAATAGGAGATAGATGATAGTTTTCGATACTTCAATTTACATAGATGCTCTGATCCCAGCGACAGAGAAAAGAAATGCTCACGCAAGGGAGATTGTCAAAATAGCAACCAATCAGAATTTTGATGTGTTTGAGCCGAGAACATTTATCGTGGAACTGGTTGGAGTTCTGAGCAGGTTTAAGAGAAGGGGCGAAGTGAAAAGAGTTTTTAACATCCTGAATTTTATTAATGTTGTGTCGGAAAATGAACTTTTTGACGTGGCATTAGACATAGCTTTTGAGACCCATTGCAGAGCCATAGATTCCTATTTCATTGCAACTTCTGAGCTAACCAATTCAATTCTGATCTCCAACGATAGAATCATGGTCAACAATGCTAAAAAATACGGACTCAAAGCATATTATCTGATAGAAGAAGTGGATAAAGTTCTAATGGAACTGAGATAAGGAATTACGGATTCGCTTTTCTGGGTTCGGTCGAGACCGTGAATGGGTACAGTGCTCGTCTGGCACGCCCGGCTCATACCAGGGCATTACGATATCATAATCGATGCGAACCGAAACGGCGTCTACAACGCAGCAACAGATGGGCTGGACAGCGGATCGCCCGGCTTTATCGTGGTTACTGACGCACCACCCACCCCGCCAGTATCAGTTCCAGCCCTCGCCCCGGCAGGAATCATCACTCTGATCGGTCTGGTGTTATCGGGATGATCAGGATTAGAAGAAAGTTTAACCAACCCGCTTCTATCCTTTATCGAATCCACGACGGCGCCGCGCCAGGATCGAGACACGACATTTCATCTGACCCGCGCATGCCAGAACAGCGCATCTGCGCCCGCAGCATGTACTTGCACACAACTGAAGCGCAAGAGTCCGGCCACCCATCCTTCCGGATCGCGTAACAGACGCGTCCACAGGCGCAGGCGTTCGAACGATCATGATACCTTTACCCCCTGCCACAACCATACAACCAGAACAATGCACCAAACCATTCTCGGAATCGAGGGCACCGCGTGGAACCTCTCCGCGGGAATCGTGACCGAAGAGGGTGTCCTCGCAGAGGCGACCGCAACATACCAGCCAGCAACCGGCGGCATCCACCCGCGGGAAGCAGCGCAGCACCACGCCGCCCACATCGCGTCAGTCATCAGAAAAGCGATTAAGTCGGCAGGAGATGCACAGATCGACGGTATTGCGTTCTCACAGGGACCAGGGCTGGGACCCTGCCTCAGGACGGTTGCAACAGCAGCCCGCGCACTGGCACTCTCGCTCAATGTGCCCCTCATAGGCGTTAACCACTGCGTCGCACATCTTGAGATCGGCAGGTGGCAGTGCGGAATCGATGATCCGGTCATGCTCTATGTGAGCGGCGCAAACTCGCAGGTGCTTGCGTACCGGGGCGGCAGGTACCGCATCTTCGGAGAGACGCTTGATATCGGCATCGGAAACGCTCTTGACAAATTCGCAAGACATGCGGGGTTCTCGCATCCGGGCGGACCCAAGATCGAGAGCGAGGCACTGGCTGCAACGGAGTATATTCCACTTCCGTACAGTGTGAAGGGGATGGATTTTTCGTTTTCAGGTCTCATGACCGCTGCAAAAGAGGCACTGAAGAAGCATTCTCTCGCCAACGTCTGCTTCTCACTTCAGGAGACTGCGTTTGCCATGCTTGTTGAGGTTACCGAGCGTGCGGTTGCGCACACCGAGAAGAACGATGTGCTGCTCGCAGGCGGCGTTGGTGCAAACACGCGTCTTCGCGAGATGCTTGAGATTATGTGCGCGGATAGGGGTGCAAAATTCCATGTCCCGGAGAAGAGATTCATGGGTGATAATGGCACAATGATCGCATACACCGGGCTTCTGATGCTTGCGAGCGGCGAGTCGCTTCCGATTGAGGAATCGATGGTGATACCGGACTATCGACCGGATCAGGTCGATGTGACGTGGAAATAATATTCATTGCGCCCCGGAGTTATCCTGGGCCCCTCAGCCCCCACAGCCCCACCCCCGTAGAGGTTCGCGAGCGTCCGTTTCGCTGTGATGGAGCATTAAAGAACCATAAGCGCGCATAGAAATCAATATCAGCATAGACAAAGGCGTAAAACACAATGCACGATAATATCCGGACAATCCGAAACACCGTCCTTGCAAGGATCAAACCGAGTCCTGAAGAACGCAACAAACTTGCAGAGCTTGCACGCAGGATCGCGGGATACATTCAGGACGAAGGCGTTTCATGCGAACTGGTTGGGTCTGCGGCACGGAAAACATGGATTTCCGGAGAACATGACCTGGATTTATTCCTGATGTTTCCTACCACGCTGTCAAGAGAGGAACTGAAGGTTGATGGGTTGCGCATAGCAAAATCTGTTGCAAATCGTGCAGATAGTTATGAAATTCGATATGCTGAGCATCCGTATGTTCATGCTCGATTCGATGGGTACCGGGTCGATCTGGTTCCGTGTTACCGGATAGAAAGTGCAAAAGAATTGAAATCAGCGGTGGATCGTACTCCATTCCACAACAAATATGTCTTGTCTAAGATTGGAGGGCTAGAGGATGACGTGTTACTCCTCAAGCGATTTATGAAGTGTGCCGATGTTTACGGATCCGAACTCCGTGTGCACGGCTTTTCCGGATATCTCTGCGAACTCCTGATCATCCACTACGGTTCGTTTCTCGAGGCGCTCGCTTTCGCATGTGACTGGAGGGACGGTCTCTCAATTGAGCCCGGAGTTTCCACATCGTATCGTGATTCGAATGCCGGGATTGCGCCCGGGGGTGTGTGGGAGCCGCTCTGTATGATTGACCCGACAGATCCGAACCGCAATGTCGCAGCAGCGCTCTCGCTTGACCAGTTCTACACGTTCGTGGATGCAGCACGCGGGTTTCTGGCTGAGCCGTCAATTGAGTGGTTCTTCGCAGAACCGGTCCCCCCTGTTGATAAATCGGAGATAACCGGAGCGATTGCAGCGAGAGGCACCGATCTTCTTGCAGTCGTCTTTGAGATTCCTGACATGGTTGAGGATATCGTGTATCCGCAGTTGTACAAGATGGAGCAGTCCGTTCTCTCTATGCTTGCGGAGCGCGAATTTGCTGTGCTCGGAAGTGCGGCTACGGTTCTGCCTGCAGGTATGACTGCTGAGAATGTCGTGCTGCTGATCGAACTTGTCTCAGGAGAGCTTCCCGCGCTGAAGAAACACATCGGACCGCCGGTGTACATGCAGAATCATGCAGAGCGATTCAAAGCGAAATTCGTGGCTAAAGACACATTTTCTGGCGTGTACATCGAGGATGGTCGGTATGTGGTCGATATTCGTCGAAAATACAGATTGGCAAAGGATCTGCTGGAGTCAGAGCTCTCTTCATGCGCGCTTGGGAAACAGTTGCGCGAGTGCGTACGCGCAGGGTGCGTGGTGCTCGAACGCGATGAGATTACTGATGCGCTTGATTGTGAGTTTCTGAACAGGTTTTTAAGGAAATAACCGGAGGGGGTGTGGAATCCGAGACAGGGAATTGCCCGAAGCGCAAGGTATTTCAATGCCGCGGCACAAGGGCATAGCACAGAGATATGGAGCCCACATACGAATGAATCTGAAAATCCTGAATAAAACGGACACAGAACTGGAGATGGAGATTGCGGGTGAGACGCACACCCTGTTAAACCTGCTGAAAACGACTCTTCTGGAAGACGACTCAGTCGAGATTGCAACTTATGATATCAAGTATCTTGGCATCAGCGAGCCGATCATGTACATCCGCACCAGTGACAAGGATCCGCTGCAGGCGGCGCGGGACGCAATCAGCGAGATGGTTGCACTGTGCGACGAATTCAAGAGCGTCTTCGTTGGTCAGGCAAACATTTGAGACGAAGGTTTTATCAACAGACACATACCAGTGGGAGAATCGATGAGTGAAAGCGAAATCCTCGAAGGGATCAAACAGGCAGAATCGGATGCGAAAGCGATGGTCGAGCAGGCTCATGCGACTGCGCGAAAGGCAGTTGCGGACGCGAGAGTAGAGGCGCGTGAAATTGTAAATAGCGCAGAGGTACGCGCCAGAGATCATGCGGACCAGTTGATAGATACCGAGAGAAAGAAGGTACTGGCAGATCGGCAGAGCATCATAGATCAGGGTTATGCCGATTCCGAAGCGATGAAGGATGCCGCATCCGGCAGGATCAATACCGCAGTGGATATTTTGCTCGTAGAGTTTGAGAGGGCGATTCATGCTAAAGCCGAAGCAGATGAGTAGAGTGTTGCTGGTCGGGCACAAGGATGTTCTCGAACAAACGATCGAGGTGCTCCACAGTCTGCATGGGCTGCATATTGAGGAGTATGAGGATGATGGTTATTTCAACATCGGAAAACCACTTCCCGGCGCGGAACAGGACTCAAAAGATCTCCTGAAATTACGTTCGATATCAAGTTTTCTTGGAATAGGGGATCCGTACCATAGACCAGTCGATGCTAAACAGCTGTCCTCCGGACTCAAGGAGAAGCTCGAAGCGCTTGATTCCACGGTTTCAGAGAAACTGAGTAGAAAGTCAGACATCGAGGCGAACCTGAAGGATGTGGAGACGAAAACCCATGACATCACACCCTTTTCCGGAATTCCGATAGATTTCGATCTTTGCTCGGGATATGACTCGCTTCAGGTCTTTTCCGGAGTGATCAAGAAGGGAACCGATATCGAGACTGATCTGAAGAAGATCACGAGCGAATATCAACTCTTTGTCGGCAACACAGGCGTTATACTTCTATTCGTTCCGGTCAGATACGGAGACGATGTCTCACACTTGCTGAGTGAATGCGAATTTGCGGAGGTCAAGATACCAGAGATATCGGGCGTACCTGATATACTCCTCAGCGAACTCGAGAGCCGGCATGATTTACTCACAGCGGACCTCGGACTATTGTCGGTAGAGATCGATTCTATCAAGAGTCAGGATGAGGAGTTCATCCTTTCAAGCGAAGAATTGCTCGCCATTGAAACGCAGAAAAAGGAGGCACCGCTCTTCTTTGCAACGTCCGAGCATGCATTTGTGATCGATGGCTGGATTCCGGATGATGAGTTTACTCTCATGAAATCGAGAGTTTCCGAGGCAACCGGTGACCGGGTTCACATCGCGCTACGCGAAGAAGCAGCCGATGAGGTTGCCGCCGAAGATACAAATATCCCGATCGAATACGACAACCCTAAGATCGTGAAGCCGTTCGAAGCGGTCATGAATCTCTATGCCCGTCCGAAATATCACGAGATAGACCCGACTACATTTGTATTTATAGCATTCCCACTCTTCTACGGACTGATACTTGGAGATATCGGGTATGCATTGATTTTGCTTGGAATATCCCTATATGGCAGATCCAAACTGCATGGAGAAGGATGGAACTCACTCTTCACCGTCCTGATCTACTGTAACATATCCACGCTCTTCTTCGGGATATTATACGGGGAATTTCTTGGATTCCCGCTGGCAGAGCTTCACGGGCATCCCGGACTGATTCCGGGGTGGCACACTGTGGACTTGTTCACTGCTATGGGTGATGAGCTCGTCACGTTCCCGATCCACAGAACACATCTTGTAAGCACTCTGCTGATTCTCACCATCTTAATTGGTGTGATACATATCAATATAGGGCTCCTCGCAGGATTCCGTAATGTGTTGAAGCAGCACGGCATGAGAGAAGCGGTACTTGAAAAGGTAAGCTGGATGGTGCTACAACTCGGCGCATTCCTCCTCCTGTTCGGGATGATGGGCGTTATACCGAGCATGCTCCCTGGCGCATGTGTGCTGATCCTTGCAATCGGCATGCTGATCGCGGGTGAGGGCGCTGTTGCGATAATCGAGCTGCCATCCATACTCAGCAACACGCTTTCGTACTCAAGGCTACTTGCGGTCGGTCTGTCGTCCATCGGCATCGCAACAGCGATCAACACGATGTCGGGGATGCTTGTGGAGAGTGGCGGACTCTTTATCATTGGCGGAGTTGCGGTGTTCATACTCGGACACACGATCAATACCGCGCTGAGCGTGATCGCCCCCGGACTGCACGCGCTCAGATTACAGTACGTGGAATTCTTCACCAAGTTCTACGAAGGCGGGGGCAGAATTTACGATCCATTTGGATATAATAGAGTATATACAGAGGAATAACAATGACAGTAGATATAGCATCAGCAACGCTTGAACAGATACTGGCTAACCAGAAAGGACTGCTTGCAATAGGCGCAGGACTCGCTGTCGGACTCGCCGGCATCGGATCAGGCATCGCAGAGAAGGATATCGGTGCTGCAGCGGTCGGAGCATTCACCGAGAAGGAAGAGCTCTTTGGTAAGGGATTGATTATGACCGTCATTCCGGAAACCATCGTGATCTTTGGATTCGTTATCGCGATTATGATGATCATCTAACCATGGGACTGGAAAACGTTGTTTCCGACATCCTGAAGAGTGCACAGGATCAGGTCTCTGCGATCGATTCCGAACGTGATAGCGAGGTTTCAACGATTATCGAGGAGGCGAAGCGCACAGGCGAGCGGATAACCGGCGAGATGGTTGCATCCGCCGAGGCTGAAGCAGAGCGCATCCGCAAGCAGGAACTCTCAGGCGCGAATCTCGAGGTACGAAGGATGACCTTAAACACGCGCAAAGAGATACTGGACGAGACCTATCGTCGGGCACTGGAGCGCATTCGCGGACTTGACAGCGAGCCACTCATCAGGTCGCTGATCCGCGCACACGAGGGAGTTGCCACGCGAGTCTACTCGAATCAGCAAGACCAGCCGACCGTTGAGAAATTGTGCGCTGAACTGCTCGAAGATACGCTAACAGAGATCGACTATGCCGGTAACATCGACTGCATTGGTGGAATCGTCCTGGAAAACGTTGACAGGACCGTCAGGCTGGATCATACGTTTGATACCATCATGGACGAGGTCAGCGAGCAGTCGATGAAAATTATCTCCGAAACCCTGTTCGAGCAGGCATGACACTCGTCCTGTCGATTGGCGGCTCGGTTGTTGGCGGCGATCAGGATCGATTTCTGGAATACGCGGAGATACTCCAGAGGCTGGCATCTGATCACACGGTCTTTGTAGTCGTTGGCGGCGGCGAGACCGCTCGCGATTACATCAGTCGCGCCCGTATGTGGGGCGCTGATGAGACATTCTGCGATCTGATTGGAATTGCGGTCACCAGACTTAACGCGCGTCTTCTGATCGCCGCGCTCGGTAATCACGCGTATCCGGTTCCGCCAGAGACACAGGAGGATGCCACAGTCGCCGCGCTCTCTGGGAGGATCGTTGTCATGGGCGGAACTGTTCCCGGACATACGACTGATGCGGTCGCTGCAATCCTTGCCGAATTCGTGCATGCCGATCTCATGATCAATGCTACTTCAACAGACGGTATATATACGAGTGATCCAAAAAAAGATCCAGATGCCGTCAAACTGGATAAGATCTCTCCGCGGCGGTTAATCGAGATCATCGCTGGCTCGAAGATGGAAGCTGGTGCAAATCTGCCGCTCGACATGCTTGCCGCAAAGGTGATCGAGCGATCGGGCGTCCCCACTGTTGTTGTTGATGGGAGGCGCCCCCAATCTCTTTTTGATGCTGTGCGCGGGAAGCCGGTCGGAACACGCGTGCAGTGAAATCGGGACCGGTCGAACAACGCAGTAAAACCTTTATATAATGACGTGTTTACGTAGACTACCGTCTTGAACTTTGGTATTATGGGCACAGGCGATATGATGCCCTGTGCATACTGCGACATCAGAACTATCCTGATACATTATCTTCAGAGAAACGAGGAATGATATGATGACCAATACAAAATATCTCACGAAAATTGAGCAAATACCTGAATTTGACGATGAGGAGCGCGTTGCACTCAAGAAAGTCGCCGAAAAGTTTGCTTTCCGCACGAACGAGTATTATATGTCTTTGATAGGTTGGGACGATCCAAACGATCCGATAAGGCGCATCGTGATACCGGATGCCGAGGAACTCGACGACTGGGGGAGTATGGATGCTTCCGACGAGCGCACATACACAGTTGCTCATGGTCTTCAGCACAAGTACGGATCCACCGCAGTACTTCTGGTAACTGATACATGCGGCGGGTACTGCCGATTCTGCTTCAGAAAGCGGCTTTTCACAAATGGTCATGGTGAGATCTCTCGCGATGTGACCGATGGACTTCAATACATCCGTCTGCATAACGAACTCACTAATGTATTGATCACTGGCGGAGATCCACTGATGTTATCTACGAATAAGCTGGGAAAGATAATACAACAACTCCGTGAGATCGATCATGTCCAGATCATCCGTATCGGAACAAAAATGCTTGCTTTCAACCCGATCAGGGTCGTAAACGACCATACTCTGCTGGAGATGGTGCAAAAGTACAGCACTGATGAGAAGAAGATCTACATAATGACGCAGTTCAATCACCCCAGAGAACTCACGGATATTGCAATTGAAGCGATAAACTCCCTGCTCGGGGCGGGTGCCGTGATCGCCAACCAGACTCCAGTGATACGCGGGGTCAACGACGACCCTAAAACTCTCTCAGAGTTGTTCAAGAAACTCTCATTTGTCGGGGCGACTCCATACTACGTCTTCCAGTGCCGTCCGACATCTGGAAACAAGACCTTTGCTGTTCCGGTAGAGGAGACCTACAATATATTCCAGCAGGCACTGAAAGACTGCTCGGGTCTTGCCAAGCGTGCCAGATTAATCATGTCACATTCAACCGGAAAAATTGAGGTTGTGGGACTTACAGAGGAACATATCTTCTTCAGGTACCATCAGTCAACCGACCCGGAGCAGCTCGGGAGTTTCATGGTCTTCAAGCGCAATCCGGATGCATACTGGTTCGACGATTACCGCGACCCTGTTGCAAAATATCCGGATTCCTGAGTGCCATCCGGGCTGTCACATACAGTTTTGAAGCGGGGTTAAGCAGACCCTACAAACATGCTCAATAACGCATGGTGGGAACCACGTATGTGTTTGGATTTGGATGACCACAAGATTACACAGTCTGCGAAGCAGCGGCGCAGCCATCCCCGATTTCTGTGTTAATCTCGTGAAATCTCATGATTTCATATACAAACATCAACATGATATTGAGTAAGTACCACTCTACATGAAGACCATCGCAGCAAACGTCACATATGCCATAACAAACAGAAAACCGCCTCTCCTGTCAATGACTCCCCGATATCGCATGAAAAAGATCATAGCCATCGCCAGAAAGACCATCAGAACGAGGTCAGTTGTGATAGTCTCAGAATCGGTAAGTGGAATTGTGCGTATACTTGCGCCGGCTCCAAGAGCGAGCAGGATGTTTGCGATGTTGCTCCCGATCACGTTCCCGAGAACCATCATGCCATGCCCTTTCCGTGCGGCTGTAACCGATACCGCAAGCTCGGGAAGTGAGGTTCCCAGCGCAACCAGCGTCAGTCCGATTGCGGTGTCAGAGACCCCAAGTTCCGATGCGATACTGGTGGCAGCGTCAATCAGAAAACTGCATGCCACGAGCACGCCCGCGGCACCGAAGGCGGTCTGAAGCAACGGCATTGCGAGATCTCTCGGAATGCTGCAACCAGCAACTTCCGGATCGGAATGCGATGATCTGTGCCTCCTGTACCCATCCCGAATATACCACAGATACGCAAGAATCAGCAGCAACCCTGTGGGGCGCGTGATTGCGTCACTGTACAGGAACCAGCATGATGTAACGGCAAGCAGCAGCACATGAATCCTTGCATCGCGATAAACTTCGGTATCGATCACTATCGGTCGGAGGATAGCTGCGATGCCGAGTATCAGCGCGATGTTTGTGATGTTTGATCCGATCACGTTTCCGATCGCAATCCCGCTGGCACCGGTCAGCGATGAATACGCTGAGATTGCGATCTCCGGAAGCGAGGTTCCGATTGCAACTACAGAGAGCCCGATCATAAAATTCGAAACACCAATCCCCTTTGCAAGTTTTGATGCACCATCTGTGAACCAGTTGCTAGAATACGCCAGAAAGATGGCGGATGTCAAGAGGAGTGGCAGTTCTATCATCATGAAACTCTAATTGGTTTCATGGTACATAATCTTTATAATCACACACAGTGACATACCACCCGGAGGAAAAACATTGGCAAGAAAAGCGACCAGAAAAACCGATCGATGGAAGTCGAAGGAATGGTACCAGATCGTAGCACCGGAGATGTTTGGCAGGGTAGCACTGGGAGAGACGTTTGCAGACGCTCCGGAGAAGCTGATCGGACGAAAGATCAACGTAACCGTTGGCGAGATTACAAACGATTTCTCGAAGCAGAACGTTAAACTCCGATTCAAGATTTCAGATGTGAGTGGGGACACTGCTAACACAAAATTTGTCGGGCATCAACTGGCAAACGATTATGTCGGATCACTGATTAAGCGTCAAACATCCCGCATCGATGTGAATCTTGAGGTGTACACAAAGGACGGATATCGACTGCGGATAAAACCAACATGTTTCACAACACATCGTGCAAAGACCAGCCAGATCGTGGCGATACGCGAGAAGGCAGAGGAACTTGTTCGCGATCGCGCAAAAAAACTCGATTTCGAGAAGTTGATAGAGGAAGTTATACAGGGAAAACTCTCTGCAAAGGTCTACCGCAGCGTTAAAAATGTATATCCACTGCGTAGGGTGGAAATTCTGAAGACAGAAATCACACGCGCCCCAAGTGTGCAGTGATGCCACCATTCACGCAAACATGACATCGTGGTTGCAACGTTCTACAGCGCCAGCAGCTTTTCTAAGCCGGTATGGGTTTGAGTATCGGGTCTATTGTTTTTGGAGGGGTATCGGGGCTCAAAGTCCGGAGCAATTCGATAGCCCCCCACCACCAATAAGGTTTTAAATCATTACACCATCAATCAATCCAACCCTATATTATTAGGAGGACGAACCATGGCATATGGAATCGAATTTGTACCAAACGACCCTGTTTTGAAGATAGCTCATTACGCTAAGATGGCTGAACAGAACGGGTTCGACAATGTGTGGATCACAGACCACTACAACAATCGGGATGTATATACTACGCTTGCGATGCTTGCAACTAACACCAACACGATCAAGCTCGGAAGCGGTGTCACAAACCCCTACACGAGAAACGTGGCAGTTGCAGCATCCAGTATAGCGGCCGTGAACGAGATATCGGGCGGACGTGCAATCCTTGGAATGGGACCTGGTGACAAGGCAACCTTTGACAAGATGGGAATCGAGTGGGTGAAGCCCCTAACCATGACAAAGGAGAGCGTTTCAGCACTGCGCGAACTCTTTGCTGGAAAGCCAGTCAATCAGAAGGGTGAATTGGTATCACTCTCTGGCGCTCAGATGGCATTCGCTGCCGGAGACATCCCGATCTATCTCGGTGTGCAGGGACCAAAGATGCTCCAGCTTGCAGGAGAGATCGCTGATGGTGCGCTTATAAATGCATCGCATCCGAAGGACTTCGAGGTCGCGGTGAACGAGATCAAGAAGGGCGCGAAATCAGCCGGCAGGAACATGAAGGACATCGATGTGACCGCGTATGCATGCTTCTCGATTGACAAGAAGGTTGATAAGGCACTTAATGCTGCAAAGATTGTTGTTGCATTCATCGTTGCCGGATCGCCACCGATGGTTCTTGAAAGGCATGGAATCGACCCGAGCGTGATCGGCACGATCGGCGGAGCAATCGCAAAAGGCGACTTCGGAACCCTGATGGGTGGCGCGGTCACAACCGAGATGATGGACGCGTTTGCAATCTATGGAACACCTGCTGACTGTGTGGCAAGAATTGACGAACTCACCAAGATGGGCGTAACACAGGTCGTTGCAGGATCGCCGATTGGTCCTGACAAAGAGAAGGCGATCAAGCTGATCGGAAAGGAGATCATTGGAGGCTGAGTGATTTGCCGCCAAAGATTGTAGAGGTCATCGAGAATGGCGTCTGCACGGCTTGCGGGGCATGTGAAGCGGCATGCCCCCTAAACGCCGTTCACATAGAGTCTGAAGCAGAGGTGCCGGAAGATGAGACTCGTTGCCCGAGCGCAAGCAGACGCGATCCGAATAATTTGACTTATTATGTACACGGCGCAGCATGTGAGGTCTGTGAGGACTGTTTGACCTGTTCAAGAGTCTGTCCCGTCGTGGACGGATTTCCTGAGGACGAGTTCAACAACGTCCGAAGCTTCAGAGGAGGGAAAAGTGAGCTAGAGGGGCAGGATGGTGCTGTCGTATCAGCAATTCTCAAATCCTTGTTCGAGCAGGGTGAGATCGACTGTGCTGTTGGTATCACGCGGGATGGGGACTGGAATATCAAACCATTCCTTCTGACAAAGGCATCAGATGTCGATCTGTCCAAGGGCACGAAGTATAGTTCAGCGCCCGTTCTTGCGCAGCTCAAAGATGCGATGAAGAAGTATGAGAAGATCGCAGTTGTCGGAGTTCCCTGTCAGGCTCATGCAGCAGCACTCATGCGAGACAACATGACCGACCGAATCGTACTTGTGATCGGAATCCTCTGTATGGAGAGCTTCACCAGTGAGGCGCTCTGCGAAAATATCATCCCCAACATCATGGGGCTCGATATCAAGGATGTCGTGAAGATGGACTTCGGAGGAGGTAAGTTCTGGGCATACACCAAGAGCGGAGACAACGGTGAGGAGCCTGAGCCACACAATGTTGCGATCAAGGAAGTCGCGCCACTCGCACGAAACCCGTGCCATCATTGTCTTGATTACACGGCATACTACGCAGACATCTCGGTTGGATCGGTAGGCGCGCCGGATGGCTGGAACGCAGTAATCGTCAGAACCGATACCGGAGAGAGATATCTCAACAAGGTGAAGGGCATTGAATATATGGAGGACCCGAAGCCAGGAATGTTCCTAATAAAGAAACTTGCAGATATGAAACACAAGAGTAATGCGCCAAAGGAAGGAGAGGCGCATTAGCCGTGCTTTTTATATCGGGCGCTTTCAGCCGTACCACATAGGGCATCACACCGTTCTTTCGAGCATTGCCGATCAGGTCGATGAGATTGTAGTTGGGATTGGCAGCGCACAGCGCAGTCACGAGATTGAGAACCCATTTACGGCAGGCGAACGTGTAGTCATGATCTCACGTTCGCTGAAAGATTTAGATATTGATTATTACGTAATCCCAATCGAGGACATACAGCGAAATGCGGTCTGGGTCTCGCATGTGAAATCCATGACGCCGCATTTCGATCTCGCGTATACGAACAACCCACTCGTCTTCAGGCTCTTTGAGGAGGCTGGGATCAGGGTCCAGCGTTCTCCGATGTACCAGCGAGAGACGTATTCCGGAACCGCTATTCGGGAGCGTATGATTGCAGGGGTTGGGTGGGACCATCTCGTACCTGTTGCCGTTGCTCGCACAATTGAGGAGGTCGGAGGGATTGAGCGACTGCAGGAGGTTGCGCGGGATGATGTGGAATGAACTGCGGGTGATGCATGAAACTCCGAACCCATGCCGCTTGCGGGATACTGCTTGCGGTATTGATATCGCCCAACGTACCACTTGAAGTATTGTCCTTACTCATCTGCTGGGCAGTGGTATGGTCCGTCATAAGCGACATTGATCACTACATTCCAACGGTGCGACACCGGGGGATTACTCACTCACTCGTGTTTGCACTCTTTTCCGGTGCTCTCGTGTTTGCAGTCGGGAAAACCCAGCTAAATTATGCGATTCTTGCATCACTCTCTGTGGTCATGCATCTCATGTTAGACTCACTGACTCCGAGTGGAGTGCCGCTGTGGATGCCATTCAGCGGGAAAAGAGTACGATTCCCGATAATCGGGGGGCACATACGATCGGATAACCGGATTGCAAACATGGGCATCCAGATCGTCGCGGTTCTGGCGATATGTTTCATTCTCTTCTGAATCTTGGATGGCGGATGATCCTGGTGCCATGGGCGTGGACCGGATCCGTGAACCAGACCTTGACGAGCCATATCCCTGTGTGGAGGTACAGGGCTGTCAGGAGGAGCGCTATCAGGACTGTGATCTTTTTCATGCGCAAAGCCGCCCCTCATAACCGATCCACATAACGGCATTCACTTCTGTTTGGGTGTCACTCGTTATCAGTCTCCGAGGAGGTTTCCCAGAACTCCGGATGATGATTGTTGCCCTGACGTTCCGCTTGGCATGAACGGGCGCACTGCGGCTGCGAGGTTTGCTATCGTCATCGACTGCAGGATGACGTGACCCGGACCTGTCAGCGTTGTCAAGAAGATGCCCTCCCCTCCGAAGAGCGAGGTCTTAATCCCGCCAGCACGTTTGATATCATATCCAACGGTGGCATCGAAGCCCACGACCGATCCCGTGTCCACCAGCACCGTCTCACCGTCAGAGAGATTCATCTCAACGAAGTCTCCGCAGGCGTGTATGAAGACGGTTCCGTCTCCGCTGAACTTCTCGAGGATGAACCCTTCGCCCCCGAAGAATCCTGCTCCGAGTTTCTGTGTAAATGATATGTCCAGATCCACGCCGCTTTCTGCGCATAGGAACGCGTCTTTCTGCGCCATAAAGACATTTCCACGCAGTTCGATCGGTCTGATCCTCCCTGGAACATTTCCTGCGAACGCCACATAGCTGCTGCTCCCGGATGGTGTGAATTCGGTAAGAAAGAGTGATTCTCCGCTGAATTTCCGCTTGAGACCGCCGAACAGTCCGCCCTTCATCTTTGCCTCCATCCGCATGTCCGCGCTCATGTGGTTCATCGCGCCAGCCTCGGCGTACACCATCTCGCCTCCATCCAGATGAATGGTTACGACCTCCAGATTGTCTCCTGTGATTTCATATCTCATGACTAACCACCTGTACAGGTCTAATTTGAAACTTACAACATATAAATCATCTGATTATTCGGGACTGTCAGGAAAGAATCGATAACCGATCCATCACCCGCTCCTGCACCTCAGAGAACAGGTTTCTGCCGTGCGCATCAATTCCCACGATGAGCGGTCCGAAATTGTGCACATCGAGCACCCAGACCGCCTCCGCCATGCCGAGATCGAGCCAGTACACATCACGCACCGAATCAATGTGATCGGCTGCTATCGCTGCGCATCCACCAGTGTACGCGAGATACACGCACCTATCCCTCATCGCGTCGGTGACCGACATCCCGCCCTTGCCAATTGTGGCATGTACATGAAATCGATTGAGAAGATCAGGGGTCTGCGAGTTCAATCGGCTGCTGGTGGTGGGCCCTGCCGCAACAACCATCCATTGCGCACCCTCGCAACTGTTCCCACCCACACCGCCTTGTTCCCTGCGCATGATCGGTCCGCAATGGTAGACCGCAGCACCCTCCAGATCAAACGGAATTTCAGGCGAGTGAAGTATACGCTCGTGCGCCCGGTCTCTCGCTGTTATGATCGTTCCGCTCAGATATACGAGATCGCCCACATGCAACGGGAGGATATCGGAGAGGGTGAGCGGTGTATTCAGATTGTGGATGGTCATGGTGCTTGTTTCTGGCACGAGGGGTTAAAAATACGTGCGGTGCGGGGTTGCGACCGCGCCACCCACGACTAAAGTCTGAGGCGCCCGTTGGGCTCGGTTTTTATAGTTACAGTTGTTTTAACTATTGTAGTCCCAGAGCTTCGCGTTTATCTTCAATTACCTCGATTATCTTCTCAGCTGATTTATATGGATCAGCTTCGACATAGAACTTTCCACCGAATATTTTCTCGACATCGGCGGTCAGCCATTTGACTACACGCTCACTTGCTGCAACATTCGGCTGATCTCCAATATGTGTAAAGATTCCCAAAGATACCGTCCAGAACCCTATGGGAATTGCCTTCTCTGCGATATATTCTGGTGCAGAGCCGGCTATCGGAAGCTGATCGATCCGTACACCAAGATAATCTGCAACTGCATTTAACACTTCCTCTATTCTCGAGTTATCAACACATGAACCCATGAAGAGACATGGAGGAACCGCCTCAAGTCCGTTCGCCTTCGCGATCATACCCATAACAGCCGCCAAGCTCTCGCCAACACCCGGATACGTGGGATCAGGCTTCAAGAGGTCCCAGTAAGATGCTATCGTTGCAACGCAACCTGTAAGAACCACCAGGACATTGTTCTTGATTAATTCCCTGATCAGTTCTACTGTCCTGTAGCCATAATCGTCCCGGGGGGTGACACATCCGATCACTGCCGCAATTCCGCGGATATTCCCGTTCTTTATATTATCCGTAAGAGCACCTATCGGGTCCCCTGGCTTCACTTTGTCCAGAGCTTCGATGAGCTGCTCGGTGGAAAAGCCACACAGCATCTCATGCGGCTCATAATCGGGAATGAAAACCTTTGCATGATCCCTCCTGGCATAGTTATCAACCGCCATCGTTATGAGTTCTCTGCCGATCTCGGTAGCCCGCTCGGGCTCAAACTCGATATGGGTCGTCCCTTCCATCTTTGCTATCGGATCAGTCGTTACGATCTTTGTATGGAAGTGCTCGGCTGCATCAACGATTGCGGGCTGAGTGCACTGGACATCCACAACTACCAGCTCAATCGCACCTGTTACTATCGCAAGCTCCTGCTGAAGTATATCCCCTCCAAAGTTAATGCCACTTCGCATCAGAACTTCCATGCCAGTACAACACATCCCAACAACATTGACCTTTGGCTCACGATCTAAATCGTCATTATACTCCTCAGCAGCTCGTATAACGACGTCTGGCAAGAATGGGATATGTCCGTGAATCACCACGTTGATCTTATCACGCTCTATAACGGTAAGGTTCGTCTTTACCTGCCCAACCTTCGGAACGCCGAGGAGAATATCCTGAACCGTTGTCGCAGGATACATCCCGCAGTATGCATCCACAAGCCCTAATCGACATGCTCCAAGAAGCAAATTTTCCATATCATGATCCATACCCATTGCGATCCGGTTTTGTGCCTCCATGATCTCAGGGCATCCACCATCGATGAGTATTCCCTTCTCCTCCCAGATCTTCCTACGCTCCTCTGATGCTTTAAATAGCAGCATCTTCGGAACACCATCCAGCTTCGACAGGTCCGCAATGATTGCATCTGCAACCTCAATAGCTTTCTCATGATCAGTCTCAGCTCCCTCCAATCCAAGACCTTCATACATGCTATCAAGCTTCTCGTGATCGATGACCGGATATCCGCCGACTGTTCCATCTCCTACGCCCTTCAGGATATTTGCGATCCTTCGTGCATGTCCTACGTGCGCCGATGCGCCGATCGTTGTCTCCGAGACGAGATTCTTTGCGATGATGACCTCTCTGTTCATTCCACAGACGCCGGTTCGCTTCACATCGACGCAGGGTCCCTGCTGGCAGGTCATACATGTCGCCTGAAATGGCGCATCCTTCGAACGGGCATGGTTCTCCTTATATCGCTCCCAGACAGTCCTGATTCCAAGCTTCTTTGCTCTCTTATGCATCTCCTCGGTTACAGGGTCTGAAACGAACTTCTCTTTTTTCACCATCATTCGACTCCTTCCGGTATCACAATTAAATATCGTTTTTTATAGTATTATCATCCAATTGACGTAGAGCGCACATCGCAGTAAATCATCTGTTTGAGCCCCCATCGCGCATTCTCTCAAGTTTCAACGCCACACATCACCGCTTCTGCACCGCCCGCATCTCCACAGCGACCCCGCGGCTCGACTCGACCATCTCACGTCCGTTCATCATCGCCACTCCTACTCCGAGTGCCCGCTCCCCCAGAACGATCACCTCATCCATCGGTCTGATCTGCGGATCGGAACCAGTGACGCCAGGAGCAAGAACAGATCCCTTCGGCAGGAAATCGTCGATTGTGACTCGATAAATGTTATCAGGCATGCGTGCTGCGCCTGCGAGCGTCGGTGCGAGCGTTCCATATCGTGAGGAGGTTGCGATCTCCTCACGGTCCACGAGTATTCTGAACCCGTGCCGCCCCTGTTTGATCGGTCCCATCGATTTCATCCGCGCAATCGGTTTTACTCGTTTCACACGTGCGTGATCCGGGATCAGTATCTCACCGACGCCGCTCCCGAACTGGTAATCAGCGATCGCCCGAACCGTCTCTAAATTGGGCTTTCTGCTCCTGTTGCGCGATTGTGATGGCACGCTTGCAGCTACGCATTCCCGCAGCATGGTAAGCGAATCATCCGATGTGGGGTTGCCGATTGCGGAGTGCACAATCTCAATATCGAGATCGTGCTCCACAATCCGGCAGACCTCTGCAAATCCGCCGCTCACGTGCGCTATTATCTTTTTGTACGCATGTTTCTCGAGATACGCACGCAGGCACGATGCCACCCAGGCAGTCTCATCAAGGCTCCACTCTCCTGTGACCGCGATATCATAGTGCGCCGCCGGATACACGGTCTCGAGTTCTCTCGGAACGACGCCGAGGGGCGACGTCAGCACGATCTCATGAATATATGATCGGCACTCGGAGAGCGCATCCATGAACCGTGCATGCGACCGTGAGAGCGAGTACGGTTTCTTTGCAGAACACGGAAGTATCACGAGAAGATCGACATCAGGAGGGCTAAACCTTGAGAGTGTCCGACCCGCGAATCTGGTGATCTCGACGCGGTTCTGCGATTCTCTGGTGTTTGCGATCATTGTGCCCTTCCGTGCCGTCGGAGTCCGTTCCTCCAGGTACGCATGCTCTGAGTCCAGCAATCTGAGAACTGCTGTGAGATACGGGTCAGAGCGGCATTGCTTCTCCACATACTCGCGCAAGTTTCCATCGCGGATGCATTCGCGCACGGTTCTCAATTCTTCGCCCAGTTTGATTGTGTTATGCTCTGCGAGCAGTCTGGCGCGTTCTGATCTGGGGAGGCTTTGCAGTTCTTCGGGTGTTTCCAATCCTGTGCAGATCTTGCATGCGCACGGGAATTCACGGAGGCGGTTGAGATATTTTCCGCCTTCTCGTGTCAGATAGACGTCCTGATACCCCTTTATGATCGCTGCGGTGTCGTCAACGAGATCGATTCCGAGATATATCAACATTGCAAGATTCTCTGGCGTTGCGAGTGCGGGGCCATAGACTGCGGTGTCCGCTCTTATGTTGTTCTTGAGTTTCAGCACGCAATCGACGAGCAGTCCTGCCCGCATCCCGAGCATCCGCGCCGCACCGATCAGATACAGGTCGAGACCGTCCGGGATACCGGTAGCGGTATCGGTCTGCGCCGGGTGCACCACCACGCCCGCCGCGCCATCGCGCCGTATCCGTAGGGTTGCATCGAATTGTTGGATCATCTCCAGTGGTGCGTGGAGTGGCAGCGATCGATGCGGCAGTATCAGCAGTTTATCCGGGTAGGAAGGGATACTTCGGCGATCGTCCCACACACACCCGCAATCGATGATGCTGCCCCGATTCTGCCGGAGCAACTCGGAACTCAGGATCGCTGGTGTCGTGATTCGTCTGTCGAGCATCAATCTGCCGATTCTTGCGGCACAGTCCCTGTGTGTTACCTCAAAGTAGCGGGTCATTTTTGTCGTGTCCTGATCGTTGATTGGCAATCGTTGGTTGTTGATCGTCAGTTGGTGCCTGCCTTGAGCGGCAGAGGCAGTAATTCCCTTATGCCCATAATGAATCCGGAGTACCAAAAAGTTATAGATATGCGGCAGAAGACCCCGCTACTTGTAGCGGGGATGAATGCCGCCCTTTTGTTGGTTTTAGTCATGCTCTACTCGCTCGATATACCTCTTAATCGTTGCGCTGCTCACTTCGCCAGCGGTTCCGACATAGTAACTCCGTGACCATATCCGTCCTTTGCGGAATTGCCGGCGTAACTTTGGGAAAACCCTGAACAGAGATAACCCACTTGTTCCTTTTAAATATTTCACCACATCAGATAATCGCGTGATGGGAGAAATTCCAACGATTGCCAGGTGGATGTGATCCGGTCTAACTTCGATTGCGATTAACGTCCACCCCTTCTTTTCTACTTGTTTTCTAAAGAATTGCTCAAGATATTCAGCGATATCGTCTTTGAAAACCTTACGCCGGTACATAGGGCAAAAAACAATATGATAGTTGGTGTGAAACACTGAATTTCTGGTTGTTTTGGCTTCTATAAACTATATATACCCCTTTAACCGATATAAGTATTGTGCCAAGACGTACTTTCAAATACCGGATGTATCCAACCAAAACGCAAACAATAATCCTGTTGCATTGGTTAAACGTATGCAGGTATCTGTACAATGAGCTGCTTGCAGACCGTAAGAACGCGTACGACAGGTGCGGAATCGGATTGAACTACTATCAGCAGGCAGGGCAATTGAAGTACCTGAATCTCGACCTGCACTCCCAGGTTGTGCAGGATGTGATTCGCAGACTTGATAAGGCGTTCCGGAACTTTTTCAGGCGCGTGAAAAACGGCGAGAAACCCGGATACCCACGGTTTCAGGGTAAGAATCGATATGACAGCTTCACCTATCCGCAATCCGGATTTAAGATACTGGACGACGGCAAACTAAAGCTCTCCAAGATTGGAACGATCCGGATGTTTGTGCACCGGGAAATTGTCGGGAAGATCAAGACCTGCACAATCCTACGCGACGGCGATCAGTGGTACGCGTGTTTCAGCGTGGAACTACCGGTCGTCGAAAAGGTTGAGCCGAAAACGTCTATTGGCATCGATCTCGGAATCAACACACTCGCAACACTATCAGACGGCACGGTGATTGAGAACCCGAAAACCCTCGATAAGTACGACTCAAAGTTACGAAAAGCACAAAAAGACCTATCACGGAAACAGAAGGGATCGAATAACCGGAATAAGCAAAAGACTGTTCTTAAAGGAGTGTACCGCAAGGTGAGAAACGCCCGGAAGGACTACATGCACAAAGCAAGCCGGATACTCGTAGATACCTACGATCAGATTGTATTTGAGGACTTGCAGATCAAAAACATGGTAAAAAACCATCATCTTGCAAGATCAATTCATGATGCATCCTGGAATATGCTAATCAATTTTACGACCTACAAAGCGGAAGAAGCTGGTGGATCGGTGGAACTGGTTAATCCACGGAATACATCAAAACAATGCTCTGTTTGCGGCAGCATTCAAGCGATGCCACTCTCACAGAGGACATACAGATGTCCTGACTGTGGCAGCGTCATAAATCGAGATCACAACGCCGCAATCAACATCCTGAATAGACATGTACCCACGGACTGTGGGGAATTAACGCCTGTGGAGATGGTTGCATGAGCAACCGCTATGAAGCAGGAAGCCCCGTTACTTGTAGCGGGGAGGAAGTCACCCGAAGAGCAGTCAACGTTTTTACCACCGGCGACGACATAGGATCATGATCTCATCGGACGACCCCCAGATCCAGCGGAAACTGATGGAGATTCTGCGCGTGATCGATGAACGCGAGAGCGCGGTAGGCGCACGAATCATCTCAGACGTCTTAAAGGAGAAAGGATACCCGTTAGGGGAGCGTGGCGTGCGATACCACCTGCGCATCCTCGATGAGCGCGGGCTCACAGAGCGGCATGGGTATGCCGGCAGAACGATCACCGAACTCGGCAAAAAGGAGCTTGAGGATGCACTGGTTCAGGATCGCATCGGGTTTGTGTTGACTCAAATCGAAAAGAGGATCTACCAGACCGATCTCGACCTATCATCGAGGACAGGACTGGTAATCGCAAACATAGCAATCATCGAAAAGGCGGATCTGGACGATGCGCTCGGGATCATCAGGTATCTGGCAGAGCACGAGATGAGTTGCAGAATCAAGATAATCGATGAAGAAGCAACCCCACCCGCGATTCCAATTCCAGAGGATCACATCGCGATTGCCACGATTTGCAGTACGACCTGTGACGGAATTCTTCTGAAACACGGAATTCCGGTTAGCATCAAGTACGGAGGCATGTTGCGGTTTGATAACAATCAGGCGACGGGTTATACCGATCTGATCGCATACACCGGAACCTCCATTGATCCGATGAAGATATTCATCTCGCGGAGCATGACATCGGTTCTGGAGATTGTGAAGACCGGGTGCGGGCTTCTACTTGCGAACGTGCGGGAGGTTCCTGATTCAGCCAGGGACGAGTCGTTGCGGATTTTGAATCGTGCGATGGATACCGGCATCATCAATCGCTACGAGATCGGAGATCCTGGAAGTCCTGTTCTCGGCGTACCTGTTAACTCTGGCATGACCGGAATCTCGGTATCGGCCGGACTGAACGCCATCGCAGCCGTCCAGGAGGTGGGAATTAAGGTTACAGTCGAACCGGTCGCTGCTGTGATGGATTATTCGGAGTTCGGTACGGCTTGATGAGATATACTTACCAAATATTTTGCGGATATACTCATATAAAACCACAAGATTAACACAGAAATCTTGTGGAAATCCGTGTAATCTTGTGGTTCCTACCATATAGTATTGAGCATGTTCGGAGATCACATCCACTCGTAATGCGCAATCACTTCCGGATTAAACTCATAGAGGAGGCTGTTTTCGACATATCCGAAGAAGAGACACCCCTTACATTCCTCTGCGATCCTTCTTCGTCTCTCTCTTGACGATTTCCAGACATTTGCAATCCCGGAACTAACATCCCCGAGATGAACTCTACAGACCCGGCAGTTCTCGATTTTACCATCCGCGGTGACATGAAGGACGATGTCGCTTGCATGGCATCTGAAATTGGGTTTCAGTTCCTTTATCATTCTTAGATATGTCAGGGAATTGATGATCGGGAATTTGTTCTTTTTCATCTCGATTACTCTGTCAACCGTTCTCCTGTACTTTTCCAGATCCCTGATCCCGATCTCCTCCCACACAGCCTTTTCAATCCCGCTGAATTCGTGAATTGGCTCAAATGACACCCAGACGCCGAGATCGCGAGCCAGATGTACCAGATCCTCGATCTCATCCAGATTTTTCCCGCTGATCACGCAGTTCATGAGGATGTTGTGCCCCACATCCTTTGCTGTTGTTATTCCGTCCAGCACGCAATCGAAATCGATGCCTCGGATCTCCTTGAACGTTTTTATGCCATCCACAGAGATTGATAGGTAATCGAGGTCTGACAGATCATGGATTCTTTTCTTCAGAAGTTTTCCGTTGGTTATGAGCGATGTTGTAATCCCGATTGCGTGGGCGTGCTCAAGTATCTCTGGAAGGTCTCGTCTCATCAGAGGTTCGGCGGTCCATGCGTTGTAGACTCCAATTCCAAAGGCTCTTGCGCAATCAAGGAGATCGAGCACTTCCCCGGTATCCATCTCCGCACCCTCCTCCTTCCAGTACTCGCAGAACCGGCACCGAAGGTTGCATCTCGCATTGATCCCGTGCGACAGGACGAATGGTCTCCTTCTGACCCTGAGCTGCCACAGGGCTCTTGATGCCAGCGCCGGTGAGAATGCCATGTGGCTTTATAGGGCGCGGATGGATTTAAGCATTGATCCTCAGACTGTGGTTGCGGTAGTCAGACCAAGACCCTCCGGCACTTCTCCGCCCCCCGCCGCCGGCGTAATCGGTGGCTGCCCGAGATCGGAGAAGATCTGCTGCCCTGTGGAACTGATCACCAGTTTCACGAATTCAAGCCCCAGTTCAGGGTCAGGCGCATTCTTCGGAACTGTTATTCCGTACACAACCGGTTTTCCTGTAACCACGTTGCCGTTTGCCTGCACAACCTGCACAGTCCTGTACGTCTCCGCATACGCAACGCTGCTCAGGTCAATCTCCTGCGGCAGTTCCACAAACAACTGTCCATGCTGCTGCGCGACGCTCTGGTAGATCACGTAGTAGTCAATCTCGCCTGCGTCCAGACCTGCAATCAGTTCCATCTCCATGCTGCGAACCATGAGTTTGTGGGATGGACTTATGCTCTCGGACTCAGGCATCTGCATTACGTAAGTGCCGTTTGCCCCATAGACCATCTCCATTGCGGAGTTTGCGGCGATCAGATCGTTGTAGATGCTATTATCTCCGTAGTGCGCCTCTGCGAGCTGGATCACCATCTGAGATCGGTATCCGCACGGGTCATCGTTTGGATTCGAGAACCCGAACTTGACATCATCCCGTCTCAAAATCTCGTACCAATTGTCCGCATTGATCTCGTCAGCGTATCTGCTTTCGTTGGTGTATGCGAGCACGATCCGATTTCTGGCAAACTGGGCGTACCAGTCAGCGTATTTTGGGTACATCATGCTCGGAATCAGCGAATAATCGGCTGATGCGACAATATCTGCCTCCTTACTAAGTTCTGTCACTTTTTTGATGGTCTTTGCGCTGCCTGCTGCCTCGCATATAACATCGACTCCGGGGTGCGATGCCTCAAACGCCTCCTCGAGTTCGGCAAACGGAATCACAAGGCTTCCCGCGTGAAGTACGGTGAGCGTTCTCGCCTCTGCCTCTGATTCTGCATCAGTCCCGGTGCTATTAGGGGTACTATCGTTGGTGTCGGTCACAGGCGTGCTGTTGTCGTTCTCTGTACCGATGCACCCGAGTGTGGCGACGATACAGAGCATTATTGCTGCCAGTATTGCTGTTCTTTTCATTATATTTCCTCGGAAGCCCAATCGAGCTGTTTCTACAAATGCCTTTCTCATGTACCAGTGCTTCCGAAACACACCTGACTCCAACAAGCGATTCCCCCACACAATCACTCAAAACAGTCTGATCGTGACCAAATTATCTGATCACAACATCCCCCCACTCACACGCGCCCTCAACCCTTCACAGCCACCACATCCAGTGCGGTGACCGCCACATCCACGCCGAGCACCCCTGCCAGGCTCGGAGCAGTCCTGCCGCCGTCTCCTGAGATCAGTTCCTTCACATAGAGCCCTGCCTCGCACTCGATTCTGATGACCGCAGAATCATCTGATTCCGAGAACGATTCGAGCAGAGTGGAATGCACCCGGCGCATCCGTGTCAGATCAGATCTCCGGTGCAGAACTCTTACTGGCGTTCTCTGGCTGATCTCGCAGGTTATATCCTTCAGCGCCCATGCGAGCGTGTCACGATTTACGCCAGCGCACGGGATCGTTGCGAGATAAACTTTGTCATGCGCCGCCGCTTTCAGTTCCTTAACCATCCGGTGCTCAGCCGATCGCAGATTAGTGACTATGACCTTCTCCCCGCAGTATTCGTTGATCTCGGTTTCCAGCATCTTGAGATCAATTTCTCGCTTTTTCGGATCATTTACCTCGAGTATGAACGGTCTTCCGTCTCCGAGCATCCGTGCATCGATATCCTCCCGTCCTGCGCCGTGGAATGTGGTGTCTGCCGCATCTGCCGCCTCTATGACCTTAACTGAGATCAGTTCGTCCACAGACTCGGGGTACATCTTTCCTGTAAAGTTGCAGCGCTCGCAGCCCGCGCCCCTGCACTCCCTGCAGTACCATCTGGTCTGCGGTATGCCGCGCACAAGTTTCTGGTACCGCCCGTAGATATATAGTGATCTGATCTGCAGCGAAACCGTTTCATGGCTGATATCGAGCAGACAGACGACGTCCGGCTCTGTGAAGTCCACCTCCTTCCCTGTTACGCTCGCCATCAGTTTACCGACCTCGCGGTTGGTCTCTGACTTCAAGGGCTCGGCGTAATCCGTCCCAGTGGTCTCCCACAGGAGTTCCTCATTCTCGGACAATAGCCCGCTCATCCGTGTTCCGACGAGAAACGTCATATACTCAAGATTGCCCAGACGATCCAGCGCTCTTGATGCCCATGAATCAAGCTCCTCAAACATGCCGTTACAGACCCAGCAGCGTTTTGGGAGGGTGATCTCGGATTTGAGAAGCTCGTCATCACCCATATCAGCGATCATCGCAAGCACCAGTCTGATCGCTGCCCCACGCTCTCTGTTTGTTGTGCCGGTGGATAGCTTCGCAAACTGCCGTCCAAGACAGTGATCGCAGATCAAACCCTCGCTCAGGACGGCGCGGGCGAGCTCAAGCAGTGCCGGGTTGTCACCACTCATCCGATATCTCGATCTCGCCGCTTTCGATCGCCTTCTGTGCGGCAACAGGCGACATCCCTTCTATTGTGACGCCCATCGGAACGCATGTGCCGATAATCTCCTTTGCCGCTTTCTTTGGAACATAAGAAAGAACCGCGTCCTTCTTCATGCGTGCGACCCGTAGTACCTGCTCGATTGTGAGATCTCCGACGGTCTCATCCTCTGATGACCCTTTTTCGATTCCGAGTTCCTTTAAAATCAGTGCCGCAGTTGGGGGTATCCCGATCTCAAGCGTTACGCTCTTGTCGGCACCGACGATCACCTTGACTGGCACCTGCATGCCATCAAAGTCCTTTGTTGCCTTGTTGATGTCGTCGACCACCTGCTTGATATTAATTCCGAGCGGTCCGAGTGAGGGACCGAGCGGCGGTCCCGCAGTCGCTTTTCCGCCTGGAACCAGTGCTTCTACAATGTCTGTCATTTTGTAATCACCTGTTGTCTTATAGCAATTGCACGATTATATGATAATAGTTTCGGAGGGTACTATCAATCTATTGATCCGGTGGGGGTTTGTTGCGGTGTGTGTGACTGTAGGAGGATATGTTATGTTTATAAAAATTTATTTGACTCAGAATCCTTTTCGTTAATAGTTGATCACCGACGACTACAGATCATGGTTACAAACAGGTGGTGTCTCATAAACCGTGACATTGAATTAACAATCATCGGGCTTGATGGCGATTTTACATAATTTTGATGTGTCATTCAAAAGCACCATCATCAGGGTGCATAAAAGATGGAAAATTGTGTTAGGTCACGGTTAGTACACTACCCAAAATCCCGTGATCCCCCGACACCCAAAACCAATAATAGCAGTTATATGATTCGGGTCAAGACCTGCTTTAAAGAAACGCCAGCATCCTGGCAACTTTACACCCCCACACAGAAAATATTAAATATCATTAACTCACCTTAACGATATTGTGGAAAATCGTAAAGAAAGATTAAGGATATCGATAGAAGAGTACTGGCAGAGAGACCTGCCACGGACAATGCCAAGAGAGATCGAACCGATACTGAAAAGCGATTTGATAAACGACATCATCGGTCCGAGAAGGGCAGGCAAGACGTATCTGATGTTTTTGACGATAAAGAAACTTCTAAGTAGCGGTGTTGACAAAAAAGCAACGATCTACCTGAATTTCGAGGATAGGCGACTGCTACCATCGACGCCTGAATACTTAAACGACCTTGTGGAGTTCATCCATGCAAGGAGACTTCCGGATCACGAGAGGATATTTGTTTTTTTAGACGAGATTCAGCGAATCGAAGGATGGGAACCGTACATCAGAAGCATCTATGACGAATTCAAAGGGAAAATAAAGATATTCGTCTCTGGTTCCACCTCAAAACTCACGGAATCCGAACTGAGCCATCTGTTGACCGGAAGGCATCTCACAACTCGGGTCTTCCCGCTCGGCTTTGGGGAGTTCCTGCGCTTCAAAGACGTTGGTTATGGGGGCGAATACATGACAGAGAGGGATACAGCGACGATCAAGGAGATGCTCCGTGAGTATATCTCGTTTGGCGGATTTCCAGAAGTTGTTCTTTTTAAATCAAACAAAGAATACATCGTTCAAACACTTTTCACTGATATAATTAGTAGAGACGTTGTTTCATCAATTAAAAAGAAAAGAGAAGTCATAGAGGATTTATCATACTTCTTAGCCTCAAACATAGGAAAGCCCATAAGTTTTTCGAAGATGTGCGGCATGATGAACTCCAGAGGGGTTAAAATTTCAGTTCCTACACTGGAGAGGTATTTTTTCATCATGAAGGATGCATTTCTCTTCTTTGACATCAGAATCTTCTCGTACAAGGTTAAAGACCAGTTGCAATACCCGAGAAAGATCTACGCTATGGATCCGGGGTTTGCCAATCTTTCCGGGTTCAGATTTTCTGTTGGGATCGGAAGATCGATGGAAAATCTTGTTGCGGTCGAGTTACTCAGGATGAAATCGTCAAGTCCCCTGCTTGAGATATATTACTGGAAGGATTACCAGCACAGAGAGGTTGATTTCGTTTTAAAAAACGGTTTAAGAATAGAGCAACTGATTCAGGTGACGTACGCCGGAAGCAGGGAGGATATCGCAGCAAGAGAGATCAAAGCACTGGCAAAAGCAGCGCAAGAACTGCAGTGCGATGATTTGCTCGTGATCACGTGGGATTACGAATCAGACAATGGTGCGATCAGGTTCTTACCGCTGTGGAAGTGGTTATTATACCATAATACAACAACACCTGGCTCGAGGTGAACTAGTGAGATACCAACCATACCAGAACCTGAAAAAGAGAAGATATTCGCCCCGGTGTGAGTGGGGCAACTAAATAGTGCGACCGGCTTTATCATGCTGATCGCGGATCAATCTGCCGCGTAGTTAAGAGGGATGGGGGGGCGAAAGCCAGGCGGACTCTGCGATATCGCGTTTTCAGTGAAGGTGAAATATCCGCTCAAGGTAATGCTATTGGGTTGTAGACCCCCACCCACCCCTCCCAGCTGTATTGCATGTCCTGAAACTTCCCAACGCTCAGGCATCAGAAGTCTGTCATCACCCTGAACTGATCGATCTCGTCCTTGGAAAGCCCCTCTATAAACCGCTCTGCCACCTGTCGCACATCCTTCGCATTCGTGATCGCACGCCCGACCACAAGGATATCTGCTCCGGCTTTTAGCGCATCGTGTATCGTATCAGCCCTGATGCCACCTGCGACAGCAATCAGGATCTTGTCACTCAGTTCCTTGATTGCCGGGATGCTGCCCCACTGATGCTCGGTCTCCTCAATGTCGATTGCGCGGTGTAGTTCGACGACATCAGGAAGCGCCCCGAGTTTGTCGAGCTCGACAAGCTTCGGCAGCGGATCCGGTAGATTCAGCGTGTCGATCACGGCATAGATTCCGGTTTTGTGTGCCTCTGTTATCGCCTTCTCGATCGTTGAAATAGGCGCAAGCGCGGAGATCACGACAGCGTCGGCTGTCGCGTCTGCAACCATGCGTGCCTCGAGGTTCCCGGTGTCCAGGGTCTTCAGATCGGCAACGATGAACGCATTCGGCTTTGCTTCCCTGAGCTTTGTGATCACGTCCACACCGTATCGCTTGATGAGCGGCGTTCCAGCCTCAAGAATGAGGTGATCGCTGTCTGGCAGTGCTTCTATCACACCGAGTATCTGAGTTATGTTCGGATTGTCGAGAGCGACCTGGAGATACGGTGGATCCCAGAGCCGGGAGACCTTGAAGCCCATGATCGCGTGCGTGCTGCGGTCTTTCTCCTCAAGAACCATATCAACATCCGGAAATCCGTCCATCGCACGCTTGAGCGCAAGTTTTGTTGCCCCGTAGTTGTACCGGTAGATCCGGTTGTAGTCCTTCGCATCCGGGTGGATGAAGACGCTTGCAACGATCACAAGGTCCTCTACATCCTCTTTCGGGAGAATCCCCTCTCCGAGAGCATCAGCGATGGCTTTTGCAACCGCGGACTGTGCGGGACCAAATATACGTGCCGCCTGTTCCATATTTTTCACAGTGACCTTGGGCACGATCAGGGCTGCGGGCTTCGTGAGCAGGTTCGGGCGGATAACCGAGAGGAGCGGGGTGTGCCCTGCCGATAACTGGGTCATCCCGGTCGCAAATGCCTGCCCGACCGGACCCTCTTTCTCTCCTATTATCAAATCAACGTGTGCAAGTTCCGGCTCTTCGCCGATCAGCGCTTCTCCGATTAGCATCAAATGATCAACCTCATATATTACGATATTCTATAATTGAGCGCGGGTGTCATATAATCACTTCGGTTAGGCGGGGCTACGGATGTCTCATACGGCACCGTCGATTTTTCCATTGGTACGTGTTTAGCTAACCACGAGATTACACAGATCTCCACAAGATTTCTGTATTAATCTCGTGAAATCTCGTGGTTTTGTATGGATAAATCACTTGGTTTTCAGGCAGTGCCGTCTCACAATTCCAGCCCCATCCCGATCTCCATCTCAACCACAACCCCGGTCTCCACCTCTGTTTTTCGCAGATACCCAATCGCACAATCGAAGTGCCGTTGCGCAATTTTAATACCCTCTGCAATCGCTTTCATATTCTCTGAACCGGCACGCCCCCCTATCCCGGATACTGCAGATACTGCCTCGCGCAGCGCAAGCATGGCAGCCTCCCTGCACACCGCCCCGATATCCGCGCCCGAGTAGCCCCCTGTTATCTCAACGAGCGAAGCTATGGAAACCTCGTTCGCAAGTGGTTTTCCATTGAGGTGTATCTCAAAGATCCTTGATCGCGTCTCTCTGTCAGGAAGCGGTATCTCGATTATCCGGTCGATTCTGCCGGGTCTGAGAATCGCAGGATCAACCATGTCGATTCTGTTGGTTGCAGCGATCACGACAACATTCCGCAGCTCCTCAAGACCGTCCAGTTCTGTCAAGATCTGCGAGACGACCCGTTCGGTTGCGAAACTGTCCGCGCTGCTCCCTCGCACCGGCACAATCGAGTCGATCTCGTCAAAGAAGATGATCGCCGGAGATGCCTGCCTCGCCTTGCGAAATATCTCTCGGATTGCTTTTTCCGATTCTCCTACGTACTTGCTCAGCAGTTCAGGACCCTTGATGCTGATGAAATTCGCAGAACTCTCGGTAGCAACCGCTTTTGCAAGCAGGGTCTTTCCAGTGCCGGGAGGTCCGTAGATGAGTATCCCTGTCGGTGGATCGGTCTTGATCGCCTCAAAGATCTCAGGATAGCGGAGTGGCCACTCTACAATCTCGATTAATTCCTGTTTCTGCTCGCTTAGCCCTCCGACGTCACCCCACTCGACCTTCGGTATCTCAATGAAGACTTCACGCATTGCAGAGGGCTCTATGTTCTTCACAGACTCGTAAAAATCCTTCTTTGTCACGATCAGGCTGTCGAGCAGTTCTGATGGAATTTCATCTTCGAAATCAACCTCTGCCATGGTCACGCGCAGCGCGTGCATGGCAGCCTCCTTGCAGAGCGATGCGATATCAGCGCCGACGAACCCGTGTGTGATCTCGGCAAGCTCATCCATGCCCGTGTCCTGCATATCCAAGTCGAGCGGCATCCCCCTCGTGTGAACCTGTAGTATCTCAAGCCTGCCATCGCTGTCAGGAACCCCGACCTCGATCTCGCGATCGAACCTGCCGCCCCTGCGCATCGCAGGATCGATTGCGTCCGGGCGGTTGGTTGCTGCGATCACCACGACCTCGCCCCGTGACTCCAGCCCATCCATGAGCGACAGCAACTGTGCCACAACCCTGCGTTCCGTCTCCCCTGTGACTTCACCACGTTTCGGGGCGATCGAATCGATCTCGTCGATGAAGATGATGCTCGGCGCATCCTTTTCCGCTCCTTCAAAGATATCCCGTAACTGCTTCTCGCTCTCACCGTAGTACTTGCTCACAATCTCAGGACCGCTGATCGACACGAAATTCGATGATGTCTCGTTCGCCACAGCCTTCGCAATCAGCGTCTTCCCGGTTCCGGGAGGTCCGTGCAGGAGAACGCCCCGCGGTGGCGATATTCCCAGTTTCAGGAAGAGTTGCGGGTGCCTGAGTGGAAGTTCGATCATCTCGCGGATCAGATCGATCTCACGCCGCAAGCCGCCGATGTCCTCATATGTGATTCCTGTAGCGCATACTTCATCCGTGATCGGACGCCGCTTGACCATGATCCTCGTATCCCTCGTCACAATGGCGACGTCTGCTGGTCTGGTTGCGGTGACCACGAAGACTAGCGGATGGTCCACAGTCTCGACTCTGAGATGCTGTCCGGAAGCGACCGGTCTGCCCTTGAGGTGGCGTATCAGATACTGCGCCCCTCCGGGAAACGAGACGCTCTGGGTTGGGGTGAGCGTAATTCTGGTGGCGTCCGCCGGCGTCACCTTGCAGACCCGTACCCGGTCATCGATCGCAACATGAGAATTGCCTCTGGTGTGTCCATCGATTCGTAGCAGGTCGGTTCCGGTGTCGCCAGGATAACCGGGGCGCACGATTGCGTACGCGCTCTTCTCGCCTGTGATCTCAATTATGTCCCCTCTATCTACGCCAAGCTGGTCCATGAAATCCCGGTCGATGCGTGCGATATCACAACCGGCGTCCCTGTGGTACGCCTCTGCCACACGCAGTGTGAGTTCCTGTGCGCCGGTATCGTTCATGCGCTACTGTAATACACTGCTTGTTTGTATTTGTTTCGGAGGATGGAGTCGCCGCGCTCGCGAATGAGGTGAAATGATGTGAACGGCATAAGCGTGGAGAACCAGCGGTTTCACTGGAAAATGAAAATTCGATTGTGTCGTGCAATATCACAACCGGCAATCCGCAATAGCTCCCTTCTCCGGCATTTACTGCCACCCCGCACGGTTCGATCGCCGCAATTACAATGCCAGCCCGCCAGCTATTCGTAAGGTTTATAAGAGATGAACAACATCTAAATATTATAATAGGGGGTTACCTAATCGATGGGGCGTCAGCACCAATCATGTTTACAGACTGAAAGCATAATATGCCATCTGGCTGGTAGAGCGGATGAAATCCGCTGCGATAGAATTGTAGCAATCATAACCATCTTCGCGCTGGTCTTTATGATCTTCTCGACGACTGCTGCGGCAGAGAGTTACGGTGACGAGATCTTTGAGCGGGAACTTGCGGTTAACTCTGGTGTTACGATTCAGCATAGCATAACAATAGAGGTCGTCAGCGTGCGCATGGACATAATTGACTCTGCGAAGTTTCGTGTATCGAGTTACCAGATGCCTGCGAGGGTGATCTCGGTATTTGTGGGTGATAGTCCCACAGCATACAAAATACAGAGCGGAACCAGCATATATATCGATGCGCTCAGTGTGTATGGCGATTCCGTATCCGTCAGGGTCACCGGACCTGCGGAATGGCGGGTGACTGATTATTACACGGTTGAGCCGGACGAGGCTGAAGAATCCGGAACCGATGCCAAAAACAATGCCAGTGCAGCCACCGTACCAGCGCTTGAGATTGTGAGAACGCTTGACACAGACGTTGCAGAAGCCGGGCAGACTGTCGGGGCGACGCTCAAGATCAAGAACACCGGGAACGGGGCCGCAACAGATGTCGTGCTGGATGAGCCCGAGATCAGAGGCACGTACCAGGAAGGCTGTCCCGCAACAATCGAGGACATGGCGGCAGGGGAGACCAGGCGGATGAGCTACGATCTCCGAATAGTGGATGCCGAGCCTGGACAATACGAACTGGACCAGTCCATAATAAATTACAAGAGCGAGTCCGGTGTGTCGTATTCGTCCGAATCGCAAACCAACTCTCTTGAGATCACAGCTGAGGAGGTTCAGTATCCAGAACTTGACCTCGTGATTAATTCTGATGATGATGGCATCATAGCCTGCGGCGATGACATAAGTGCGACCGTAACAGTCACAAATGTCGGGAATGCCATTGCCGGGATGGTGAATATCAAGAGTCAACTGCCTTCTGATGTGCAGGTGGTGAAAGGCGATATCGAACCCGTGTACGAGTCGATTGCGCCTGGCGAGAGCAAGGAATGCGATGTCACATTCCGCACGCACGGTACCGGCAAACACACAATCGAGATGGAGGCGATGTGGGAGGATGGGGGAGAGACTGCCAGCCTCGAATTCTGGGCAGAGAAGTCGAGCCTGGAAACATATTACCCGCACATCTTGATAGCGATTTCGGCAGTCTTGTTGCTGATCGGGATCATAAAACGACACAGGGCTTACTCTTACTGAAAACGACGGACAGTAAGAACGGTAAAAACAGTAAACAGAATAAACAGAAGGATAGAGGGGTGGTAGAAGCATGCTGAACATACTCATTCTTGGACTGGGACAATGCGGAAATCGGGTACTGGACTCAATCAACCACGAGGCGTTTGGGAGCAATGGCACGTTTGCGAAATACTATTCGCGTCAGAAGTTTCCCGCGTCTGTGAAGACGATTGCGATCAATACGGCGATCAATGATCTGAAAGGGCTCAGAGACACGCTTGCAGAGGATCGTTTGCACGTTCCACACCTGCACGGCGTTGGTGCAAACCGGAACATCGGAAAGAAGATGTTTGAGGAGAATAAGGAGATGATTCTGGGAGAAATCGATAAAAGAGGATCGTTTGATCTCATATTCATCATCACATCCACCGCAGGTGGGAGTGGATCGTCGTTTGCGCCGCTTCTCGTGCGTGAGCTGAAACATACGTACAACGCTCCGGTAGTCTGTCTCGCAGTGCTCCCGTTCAGAGACGAAGGCGCAATTTCGCTGCAGAACACTGCGTTCTGTCTGCGGGAATTAGTTGAGATGAAGCCCACCGGTGTACTGCTTGTGGACAACCAGTATCTGAAGAAGTACGCAGGCGACATCAAGTCCGCTTATGACAAGATCAATGCCACGACTGCGAGGCGGATACTCTTCTTAATAGAGGCGCTCAACAGCGAGATGCTGATGGTCACCGATCTCGGCGATCTCAAGACCGTGATGAGCGGCGGAGTCGGCATCGGTACGATGGGGTTCTACGAGAGCACAAATGGCACAACAGTCAAATCATCCATTCTCGGGAGTTTCAAGCCGAGCGGGCTTCTCTTTCCTGCGAATGTCTACGATGAAGGGGCACGTGCCATGCTGATCATCAAGGGCGACAAGAAGTACCTCGACCTCGACATGATCACCAAGACCGTGGACGAGCTCTCATCAGAGGTCGGGCAGGTATTCAAAGGAGTTCTCGTCAAAAAGGGTCCGTCAAAGGTTCTCTCGCTCTTCACACTGAATTCGGTGCCCGAACTTGAGAGAATATACTCGACTGCAGCAGATGTGATTCGAGTCGAAGCAGGTAAGCGAGAAGCATCACAAAGGCAGCTTAACGATGCGTTTGCCCATATTGAGGATCTTGAGCCGATATACTGAGGAGTCGGTACGTGTTTAGCTAACCACAAGATTACACAGTCTATAACGCAGCGGCGCAGCCATCATCGCAAGATTTCCGTGTTGAGCTTTGTAATCTGTAATGGTCAGTTGGATGCATAACACCGCGATTGACATAAACGACATCGGTAAGGAATACAACCGCCCCATTCTTAATCGGCGGTGTGATTTGTGGGGTATGAAGAAATCAAGTCCACTACCACTTAAGACCAGAGAGTTACCAAAAATCATGGTGACCAGAAAGTAATAAGAAGTCTCGCCCCTGATAGCCACAAGATTTTATAATGAAGCGGGGCTTTTATCCACCGAGGTTCAGCTCCATAGCTACAATCGCGCATGGGCGCTCCATGAGCAAAATGAATGAACCGGAGGCTGGAAGATGCAGTTCAGGAGGCTAATCAATGCTGATCGAACGTCGAATACAACAACTTGCAGATAACATCCGCAAGGATATGGACCTGCTCAACGATTACGAGAATGAACTGCGATACGAGACCGATCCGCGCCGTCTGGCAAGATATCGCCGGGAGATCGAACGCCAGCGCGAGTCCTTGACACATTATCAGCAGGAGTACGATGAACTGCGCGGGCAGTTGACCGGCGAGCCGCCAGCAGGGATGCAGGACACCGCAGACATGTTGCGGCAGATGGACGCCAAACTGGATGGTCTTGTATGGGGTCAAAAAACCATACAGGATGATTTGGAGGACTTTCGCAAAACTCTGCTCGACCGTTTCGATGCCAACGAGCAAACGATCATCTCCACGGTCGTTCAGCGACTCGATCAAAACCAATCAGCCACAGTGCAGAGCATAATAGATGAAATAGAAACTCGCCCTGTTCCGGAAAGCGAGATTCAAGAGACTTTAAGCGCGGTTTTACAAGCTCTATCTGAAATTAAACAGAACGAGGCAGGGCATTACGACCCCCAACTGGTGAGCGAAGCTACGAACCTGTCAGAGATGGTCGATGATCCGAAACTCGATGTGAATCACAAGCTCAAGGTTTCAATCCCAATTATACCGCACATTCTATCGTATGAAACCGAGGTCGGACTGAAGAGCAAACTGAACTTGAAAACCGCATGGCAGAGATTGAAAGCGTGGCGAGGCAAAGGATGAACAAAGACCTGATCAAAGAGCGTCTGAAAGCTCTTGAATACAGTATCCGCAAGGATATGGACCTGCTCGAAGAGTACGAGGACAAACTGCGATACGAGTCAGACCCGCGCCGTCTGGCGGGATATCGCCGGGAGATCGAACGCCAGCGCGAGTCACTCACACAGTATCAGCAGGAGTATGACGAACTGAAACAGCAAGTGACACCGGCAGAGCTGCAGAACGTAACCGACCTATTGCAGCAGCAAGACACGAAACTGGACGATATCCGGAAATTGCTGCCTCCAGTCTGGAACGTTTCCCACCACCGCAACCCAAACTTCACAGGTCGGGAGGACATCCTATCAGAACTCAGGTTAGCTCTCACTTCAGGAGAGCCTGCCGCGTGGAAACAAGCTATAACCGGCATGGGCGGCGTGGGCAAGACCCAGCTTGCTGTGGAGTACATCTACCGCCATAAGCCTGATTACAGGGTCATCTGGTGGATCCGGTCTGAGGAGCCGGCGACGATAGCTGCTGATTATGCCGGTCTTGCCGATGATCTGGATCTGCCAGAGAAAGACTCCATAGATCAAAGCGAGACTGTCAGGGCTGTGAAGCGCTGGCTTGAGCACAATTCGGGCTGGCTACTCATCTTTGATAACGCGAATGACCAGAGAGATGATGCGCATGACCAGAGAACGATCCGCGACTACATCCCGCGGGGAGGCGCAGGTCACGTAATCATCACCTCCAGAAACCCGGACTGGGGCAGTGTTGCCAGAGTGTTGCCAGTTAATGAATTTGATCGACCCGACTCGATCAAGTTTCTCTTGCGGCGCACAGGGCAG
>Ga0209013_10000345_pt1 | contig 40600 bp, 36 predicted proteins | sample Cruoilmetagenom2_FD_187291 | JGI IMG/M metagenome (GOLD analysis project Ga0209013, IMG submission 187291) | Oil polluted marine microbial communities from Coal Oil Point, Santa Barbara, California, USA - Sample 2 (SPAdes) (version 2) | ecosystem: Environmental > Aquatic > Marine > Oil seeps ...
CTGTCCTTTACAGATTTTCTGAAATCGGAAGAATATAAGAACTACAGTAAAGTTTTCTTTACAGATAATTTTAAAGATAAAAAATATGTTATAAAATCTTTATTGGGGGGCATGTTTATAGCAATTGCTATGACAGGGCTTGACCAAGATAATATGCAAAAGAATTTGACCTGTAAAAACAAGAAAGAAGCTCAAAAAAATGTTATTTCACTTGGGCTTGTTTTAATTTTTGTAAACTTTATCTTTTTATTTTTAGGTGCTTTACTTTTTACTTATGCAAGCCAATTTAATATTGAAATACCTTCTATTGATGGTAAGATCAAAACCGATCTATTATTCCCAGAAATTGCATTAAATCAAGGTCTTAGCATCAACTTGAGTATAGTATTTATCATTGGATTAATTGCCGCGGCATATTCAAGTGCCGATAGCGCACTAACTTCATTAACAACTTCATTTAGTATAGATTTTTTAAATATTACAAAAAAAAATAAACCCCATCAAAAAACCATTCGAAAAAAAGTACACATTCTTTTTTCATTGATCTTGATATTGGTTATCATTTTGTATCGATATACTCTTGAAGACAATGTCATAAGTAGCTTGCTACTGGTATCCTCGTACACCTACGGACCATTACTTGGCCTTTTTGCTTTTGGAATTTTTACAAAATATCAAATTAAAGATCATTTGGTTTGGATAGTTGCTATAATATCGGTGGCTTTCACTTATATTTTGAACATATATTCCACAACCTGGTTCAATGGCTATGAATTTGGATTTGAAATTTTAATAGCAAATGGTTTATTTACTTTTATTGGATTGTATTTGATTCGAAATGCAAAAATTGATGAGGGAAAACAAAATATAGAAGAAAGAAAGGAGTAAAAAAAAGATTTTGCCTGATGGTTATTGACTTTTATCTTGATTAATTTCGTTATCAAAAAATGCATAAATAAACTTATTTTTTAGCCGTAAATACGCCAATTTTATTCACGGATTAGAGGCGATTGTGAAACAAGATTGAAACATTCCGACAAGTTATATGTCATATGGAATCTATTGCTGATGTCGTATTCAATGGTTAGGTTCATATAAATTGACTTCCAAGTGGTCAACGTATAACAAGGATGTACAAATTACTTCATCCCTTGGTTTACTAACTTCCATCTTTTTTTTCTATTTTTGAAACATGGAAAAAGACTTATCCAATTACCGTAAAAACTATAAGAGAAATCCTCTTATAAAAAATAATATTCCTGAAAATCCTATGGAATTGTTTCAAAAATGGTTTTATGAAGCAGATGAATTTGATGGAATAGAAGAGGCAAATATTATGGATGTTGCAACGATAGGATTGGATGGATACCCAAAAGGGCGTATAGTTCTATTAAAACGATTTACCTGGGAAGGGTTTATTTTTTATACTAACTATAACAGTGAAAAGGGAAAAGCCATTGCACAAAATCCAAATGTTTGTGCAACTTTTTTTTGGCATAGTTTAGAACATCAGATCATTATTAAAGGTAAGGCCGAAAAAATTGCAGAAAATTTATCTGATGGTTATTTTGAGACACGACCTGAAGGAAGTAAGCTCGGTGCATGGGCTTCTGATCAAAGTGAGGTAATTAAATCAAGAGAAGAGTTGGATAATAAATTAGTTTCTTTTGAACACAAATTTCAAAAGAAAGAAATTCCACGTCCCAAATATTGGGGTGGATATATTATAAAACCAGTTTCCATGGAATTTTGGCAAGGAAGACCAAATCGTATGCACGATAGAATCAGGTATACTTTACAAGATAATTATGAATGGAAAATTGAACGATTAGAGCCTTAAGTTAGTTTAATGAATAAAAAAAACAATAGTAGTAACTTTGAATTTGAAACTAATTATTATATTTGATTAATTATTGTTTTAAACAACATACAATAAATGAAAAGCCTTTACATTGTTCGTCATGCAAAATCTTCATGGGAATATGATGGAATTAAAGATATTGATCGACCGTTAAAAAAAAGAGGGATCAATGATGCCTATTTAATTTCATCTGTATTACAAAAAAAGATCGAAACACCATCGGTATTTGTTTCCAGTTGTGCAAACAGAGCTTTACATACCGCTACAATTTTCAGTTATTCTTTTAATTTTCCATTTGCCAATTTAAAGATCAGTAAGTCATTGTACAGTTTTAGCGATGGTTACTTAATTAAAACTGTAAAGGCATTGGATAACGGATATGATTCAGCAATAATTTTTAGTCATGACCACGGTATCAGCGATTTTGTAAACAAATTTGGAGATAAACTTATTGAACATGTTCCAACTTGTGGTGTTGTAGGAATTGAATTCAAAACCAAGCATTGGAAAGATATTAAAAATGGCAAAACCTTATTCACCGAGTTCCCAAAGTACTATAGATAAATTTCCATTGAAAATTTAAAACTCTCTAAATTCAATTTCAAATCAACTTAAATGAAACTTCACAAATATGCTGCCATCGATATAGGTTCAAACGGAGTTAGATTATTAATATCGAATGTAATTGTGTTTAAAAAGAAGGAAACCCAATTTAAAAAATCATCCTTGGTTCGTGTTCCTATTCGATTAGGAGAAGATGTTTTTACCAGTGGTAAAATTTCCAGGATCAATAAAAACCGTATGTGCGATACTATGCAGGCATTTCAGCTGTTAATGAAGGTTTATGGAGTTGAAAAATATAAAGCTTGTGCGACCTCTGCGATGCGTGAAGCAGAAAACAATCAGGAGATCATTAAGTTTATTTATGAAAAATCGGGAGTTAAAATTGATATTATTGATGGTAAAACCGAAGCAGAGATTATTTCATCCACCGATTTGAGTCAACTTATACAAAGTGACAAATCCTATTTATATGTTGATGTAGGGGGTGGTAGTACTGAATTTACTTTTTTTTCGGAAGGAAAACTTATTGATTCTAAATCATTTCCATTAGGAACTGTTAGAATTTTAGATAAGAAAGTAGATGAAACTGAATGGGACCAAGCTAAAAAATGGATCAGGAAAAGAAGTAAAGATTTAACAAAACTTTCCTTAATTGGATCGGGAGGTAATATCAACAAGATATTCAAAATGTCTGGTAAAGCTGAAAGTAAACCTTTATCCTATATTTACATGAATTCTTATTTTAACTTTCTAAATCAAATGACATATAACGAACGTATAAGTGAACTGGATTTGAATCCTGACAGAGCTGATGTGATCATTCCTGCTACAAGAATTTATCTTTCTGCTATGAAATGGAGCGGTGCCAATAAAATTTATGTTCCAAAAATTGGACTCTCCGATGGTATTATTAAAAGTTTATACCTGGAAAAATTTGAACCACATAATTAATTTGAACTTATTATTAAATTTAAAAAATGAATAAATCGAAATCCTTTATGTTATGGCTAATCACTGTTATAATCACAGTAAGTGCCATGTTTTATCAAAGAATGACAGGGCCTACATATCCAAAAAGAATAAATGTAGAACTTGCCGGACATGCATATGAATTTAAGTTATTGCGATCTAATGAGATTGGAACTCCCTGTGATATCAATTTAGAAGTGGAAGACCCCGAAGTAAAAGCGACTATTTATTTTAAAAGATTTAAAGTTGAAGAAGAATGGCAAGAAGTAAAAATGCAACGGAAAATTTCGCACAAAAAAGCTTTTATAGGTGAAGGTGATAAAATTGAAGTACTTACTGCCACGCTACCTGAACAACCCTCTGCCGGAAAAGTAGAGTATCATATCGATCTTTATAAAAATGATCAAAAAGTTTCTATTGCGGCCAATGATCCTATAGTGGTTCGATTCAAAGGATTTGTTCCCAGATCAGTCCTGATTCCCCATGTATTGTTTATGATCATCTCCCTATTTGTAGGAACCCGTGCAGGTGTGGAGGCATTATTTGGAAGGGATAAAACTTTTAATTTTACTCGGATAACTCTAATTACTTTCGGAATTGGAGGCTTAATCCTAGGTCCCATTGTTCAAAAATATGCCTTTGGCGAATTATGGACAGGCTGGCCTTTTGGTGGTGACTGGACCGATAATAAAACCATTTTTGCATGGCTTTTTTGGTTGGTTGCTTTCTTCGTTCTTCGGAAAAATCCAAAAAATAGAATATGGCCTATTATTGCGATGCTGGTACTTTTTGCGATGTATATGATTCCTCATTCCATGGGAGGATCTGAATTAGATAATGAAACAGGAAAAATTGAGACCGGTGTTAGAGCTTAAGTTTTTTAATTGATCTCGTCACTAAGTTCATATCTAATATTAGTAGATGGCCAACATTATATTAAATGATTCTTTAGGTTATTATTAATTAACAGACAATGTTTTAATAACTAGAAATCTCTATTATTTAATTTCGTTGATAATAAATTAATTATTAGCAGATAAGAATTTTACAGGTTCATTCAGCGCTTTTATTACTGATTCATCTCTTTTATATACATCTTTCATAAAGTATAAATTATTTTCCTGATCAACTCTGGCTGTCCAGTACATGATATATATATTAACAGGCTCGGGTAAGTTAATTCTGGTAGTTTCACCCGATTTTAAAATTTCGTTTATTTTATCCATATTCCATATTTCCGGATCATCCATTAAACTCATCAATAATTCCCATTTACTTTCTGTTCTTATACATCCATGACTAAAAGCTCTGTCTTGTCGGTTAAAAAGACCTCGCGAAGGCGTATCATGTAAATAAACAGCATACTTATTTGGAAATATAAATTTAACTTGACCCAGTGTATTCCAGGGTCCTGCCTTCTGACGAACAATAAACGGAAAATTACCCGCAGAATATTGATTAAAATCAATCGTATCCGGGTTTAGAATCGTTCCATTTCTATCCATAATTTCCATATGTTTTGCAGCCAAATATCCCGGATCCTTTTTAAGCTTTGGCAACGTTTCATGTGTTGCAATAGAATACGGCAATGTCCAGGTAGGATTCATCACGATATATTGCATCTCTCCTTTAAAAATTGGCGACTCTTTATGGTATTTTCCAACAATTACTCTTGAACTAAAGATCTCTTTTTTGTTTTTAAATCGTTTAACATAGAATCCAGCAATATTCACCAATAAAAAATCATCATCCGGATTATGAAAAGCCCATCTTAAACGCTCCAAATTGATCTTGATCATATCAATCCTCTCGTCAACAGGCACATTCATTTGCCCAATTGTTCCTTTACCAATAATACCATCACTGGTCAAATTATGTCGCGTTTGAAATTTCTTAACAGCTCTTTCTAATTCATCATCAAAGAGCAAATCATTTTCAACATTATTTGTTTTAAGATCTTTAGTTATCTTCAAATATTCTCTTATTTCAGGAATTCTATTATCAGTCATATCTTTCTTTAAAGATTCACCTTCCTCGATTATAGACCAACCCCCATCTTTCTCTATATCACGATATTCCTTAAGTTTAAATTTCATGATTTTATACAAATAATGTTGAGGTTTAATATCTCCTAATGCAACCATGACTTTTTTATTATGTAAAGTAACCGTCAATAAACTATCTACATTATTTGGCCTCTGATTCAATTCAACATCCCATTTTGATCTCAATTCCGATTGTTCAACCTTACCTGAAATCAAATGAGAAGCATATAGAATAAGTGCATCGGTCATTAATAGATCCAGATCAACAATATCATTATTGTTCAATTTCTTATATTTTGATTTATCTAAAAGATTAGAAATTCTTTCTAGATGATAATCTTCCGGATTAAGGCCTTCATTAAAAGCAGATTGTATACTTATCAACAAGTTGTCTCTGTTTTTCTTATCTTCCCATGCGAGTTCAAAATCTCTATTCGTATAAAACTTTGGAAGCTCAATCTGTGAAAATAAAATAATGCCATTGGCAAAAACAGCATTATCCTTAGAATCATTTTCAACCCTTTGCCTTATCAATTCCTCAACTGAACTATTTTGTGCTAGTAATGATCTATTTAAGGAATAAGAAAAAATAAGTAAAAGGATAATTAAATTAAGTTTCATTTTAAAGATGTTTGGTTAGTTACACAAATTTATTAATAATTTCTCACCTTTTATAATTGAAAATATCTTTACTTAAAAGAAGAATAGGGTGTGACATTTAAATATTAAGAATCTGTATACTGCAAACGTATAAATCACCCTATCAGATAATAAAAGTATCAAATTTTTTATCTTGATATTAAAGTTAAATCGGTGCTTATCTTAATAGAATATATAGGTAAAAACTACTCCATAGGCGCTGATTTGTAGTTAGTTGGTTTTAAGAAATTTTTATTTCTTTAAAAAATAATTTTATATTAGACAAAATATTTCACAAAATCCGTTTTATAATGACAAACATTCATCTAAAAAAATACTGGAAAACCAATCTTAAATATTTAGGTATTTTACTTACTGTTTGGTTTATTGTTTCTTATTTATTTGGTATAATCATAGTAAACGAGCTAAATACAATTCACCTGGGTGGCTTTAAGCTGGGGTTTTGGTTTGCACAACAAGGATCTATTTATGTATTTGTAATTCTAATTTTTGTTTACATCAAATTGATGAATAAACTTGATAAAAAATACGATTTAAACGAATAGAACATGACCTTACAAATTTGGACCTGGATATTGGTCGCAATAACATTTTCAATATATATCAGTATTGCTATCTGGTCGAGGGCTTCTTCCACAAAAGAATTTTATATAGCTGGCGCAGGAGTATCCCCATTAGCTAATGGATTGGCAACAGCTGCCGATTGGATGTCAGCGGCTTCATTTATCTCAATGGCAGGTCTTATTTCTTTTAATGGTTATGATGGCTCGGTATATCTAATGGGATGGACCGGAGGCTATGTTCTTCTGGCCCTATTACTTGCACCTTACTTAAGGAAATTTGGGAAATTTACTGTACCCGATTTTATTGGTGATCGTTATTACTCCAATATAGCACGCTCTGTTGCAGTAATTTGTGCCTTGATAGTATCTTTTACCTATGTAGCGGGACAGATGAGAGGTGTTGGCTTAGTATTTTCACGTTTTTTAGTAATTGATATCAATACAGGTGTGATCATTGGAACCATCATAGTTCTCTTTTATGCAGTTTTAGGGGGTATGAAAGGAATTACTTACACCCAGGTTGCTCAGTATTGTGTTTTGATCTTTGCTTTTATGGTTCCGGCGATCTTTATATCTACCCAGATGACCAGCATTGCTATTCCTCAAATTGGTTTTGGCAGCACCGGAACAGATGGTGTTTATCTTTTGGATAAATTAGATGGACTACACAAAGAACTAGGTTTTCATGAATACACTTCTGGCACCAAAAGTAAATTAGATATCTTTTTTATAACAGCTGCTTTAATGGTTGGAACAGCAGGTTTGCCCCATGTTATTGTTCGGTTCTTTACTGTAAAAAAAGTCAGTGATGCTCGTAAATCTGCCGGATGGGCACTTTTATTTATAGCCATATTATACACAACAGCTCCGGCAATAGCAGTATTTGCAAGGACAAATTTAATTGAGACCGTTAGTAATGCAAAATATGATGAATTACCTCAATGGTTTAGCAATTGGGAATCAACAGGATTAATTCAATTCGAGGATAAAAATAATGACGGGAAAGTCCAATATGTTGCCGATCCAGAAATAAACGAATTGAAGGTTGATAAAGATATTATGGTATTGGCCAATCCTGAAATAGCCCGTTTACCGAATTGGGTGGTTGCCTTAGTTGCAGCTGGCGGATTAGCTGCTGCTTTATCAACAGCCGCTGGTTTACTTTTGGTGATATCTGCTTCTGTTTCACATGATTTAATTAAAAAAATGATCAACCCCAATATATCTGAAAAAGGAGAATTAATTGCGGCTCGTATTTCGGCAATTGCTGCCGTTTCTGTAGCAGGGTATTTTGGAATCAATCCGCCTGATTTTGTCGCGGCAACGGTTGCTTTAGCTTTTGGTTTGGCTGCAGCTTCATTTTTCCCGGCAATCATATTAGGAATTTTTTACAAAAAAATGAATAAAGAAGGAGCTATTGCCGGTATGGTAACCGGAATGCTATTTATGTTGTATTATATGTTGAAATTTAAGTTTGACAAGTTTGGAGGAGGAACAAAAGAAGATTGGTGGTTTGGTATTTCCCCTGAAGGATTTGGTACTATTGCTATGCTTATCAATTTTACCGTATCCATAATTATCTCAAGTTTTACACCTGATCCCCCTGCTGAAATTCAAGATTTAGTTGAAAATATTAGAATTCCATCCGGATCCGGTAATGCGCATAATCATTAATAGAACTTTGTTCTTAAACCCATATCTAACTGATAATAAACAATTCAGAACATTTATTTACCAAAATTATCAGGAAGTAATATTGCAATTACTTCACCGGAAACACAAAAAATATCATCAACAAATACCTCTATTTTAGTAATTACTTTTTTTGAAGTTATTTCTTTAAGCTCACCTTTTAATATTAATTCTTTATAAAGTGGTGTTGGTTTTAAAAATTTTACTGTCAGGCCTCCCGTAACAAAACGAGGAGCGTTATAATTTTTAACAGCAATGCTATTTTCTCGAGCATAAAATAAGGAAGCCGATCCGGTTCCATGACAATCAATTAAAGAGGCTAACAATCCGCCATAAACAAATCCTTCCATCGCAATATGATAATCCTTAGGAGTAAATTTACTTATGCTTATATCATCTTCCATATAAGTTTTTAAATGATGTCCCTCAGTATTTTTTCTTCCACATCCATAACAATGTGCAAATTCCTCATCATAATACTCTTGTATTGCTTTTATCATAGTATTCAATATTTATCTATTAAATTGAAATTAATTTAGGAAACCAGGTTGTTTGTCGAAAATATTTTACGGTTTTCAAAAATTAATTTTATATTAGTATACTTTATTTTTAAACTGATTATTTAAATAAAATAATTCTTTAAAGAATAATAAAATTACACATTTACAGAACATCCTTAACTAATATTTCTATACACCGGAAAATCCCTGTTTTGGATGATATATGACCATTAAATCAATAAAAACAAACAGATGAAATCCTTACAAATCAATTCTTTTAAAGAATATAAAGAACAGTATAAACAAAGCATTGAAAATCCTGAAAAATTTTGGAGTGAAATTGCTGATCATTTCTATTGGCAAAAAAAATGGAATAAGGTCTTAGAATGGGATTTTACCAAACCCGAAATAAAGTGGTTTTTAGGTGGACAATTAAATATTACCGAAAATTGTTTAGACCGACATCTGGATACTATTGGTAATAAAACAGCCATTATTTGGGAACCAAATGACCCTGATGAAGAATCTCGTCATATTACATACCGTCAACTTTTTGTAAAAGTTTCGCGCTTTGCTAATGTTTTAAAAAATAACGGAATTGAAAAAGGTGATAGAGTTTGTATATACATGCCCATGATACCTGAACTGGCCATTGCAATGCTAGCATGTGCCAGAATTGGTGCTGTTCATTCTATCGTTTTTGCAGGATTTTCATCCTCAGCATTATCGAGCAGAATTAATGATTCAGAATGTAAAATGCTGATCACGGCCAATGAAGTTTACAGAGGTACAAAACCTATTAATTTAAAGGAAGTTTGTGATGAAGCTTTGGTCAATACACCTTCCGTTAAAAATGTAATTGTCTATCGACGGACTGTTGAACCCACCAAAATGGTTGAAGGTCGTGATAGATTCTGGTTTGATGAATTGCAAAAAGTTGATACTAACTGTGATGCCGAAACCATGGAGGCCGAAGATATGTTATTTATTTTATACACTTCCGGTTCAACGGGTAAACCAAAAGGAATGGTTCATAGTTCTGGTGGATATATGGTAGGTGCAGCCTATACTTTTGAAAATGTATTTCAATGTAAAAAAGATGATATTTATTGGTGTACGGCTGATATTGGTTGGATAACAGGTCATTCATATATTATTTACGGACCGCTTTGTGCAGGTGCAACTACAGTAATGTTCGAAGGGGTTCCCTCCTATCCGGATTATGGTCGATTTTGGGAGATCGTTGACAAATTAAATATCACTCATTTTTATACAGCTCCTACTGCAATAAGAGCTTTGGCAAAGTACCCTTTAAGTTTGGTTGAAAAACATGATTTATCCAGTTTAAAAGTTTTAGGAACTGTAGGAGAACCAATAAATGAAGAAGCATGGCACTGGTATAACGATAATATAGGAAAAACTAATTGCCCTATAGTTGATACCTGGTGGCAAACTGAAACCGGGGCAATGATGATATCTCCAATTGCAGGTATTACACCAACCCGACCAACTTTTGCAACTTTACCCTTACCAGGTGTACAGCCCGCTATTATGGATGATAAAGGGAAGGAGATTCCTCAAAAGAGTTTTGAATCTTCAGAAGGAAGATTAGCAATGAAAGCACCTTGGCCTTCCATCGCAAGAACAATTTATGGCGATCACGAACGGTATAGACAAACTTATTTTTCTACCTTCAATAATATGTATTTTACCGGTGACGGAGCCTATCGTGATGCCTCGGGTAACTTTAGAATTACAGGTAGAGTTGATGATGTAGTTATTGTTTCCGGACATAATTTGGGTACTGCACCTATTGAAAATGCTATTGATGAGCATACGGATATTGTTGAATGTGCCGTAGTTGGTTTTCCTCATGATATTAAAGGTAATGCACTTTATGCCTTTGTTACAAAATATGGCGAAAGTGAAAAATCGGATGATGAATTAAGGTTAGAAATAAACAGTTTAGTAGCAAGTACTATTGGTGCAATTGCTAAACTTGATAAAATTCAATTCGTTTCCGGTTTGCCTAAAACACGATCAGGAAAAATTATGCGCAGGATCTTACGTAAAATTGCTTCAAAGGATACAGAAGATTTTGGAGATATATCCACTTTACTCGATCCTGAAGTTGTAGAAGAAATAATGGAAGGAGCATTATAAGAATATATAATGTCCTTGATTGTATAAAAGTCCTGGTAGTTTTAAAAACTACCAGGACTTTCTTATTAATCCCTCTATCCTAAACCAGATTTATCTAATTCTTTATGAAGATAATACATCCATATATTAGATAAATACTTTTCTGTCTTTTTTTAAAAAAACTGATATTTATCATTTTTCAGCACAATTTCTTTAGCTTTCTTTGTAACTTATATTACATATTTTCGCACCTTGGATTACATTAAAATTTAACTATGCCAATAAAAAGTTATTTAGCTCATCCTCACGATGGTAGATACAAAGAATTACTGTCAGAATTATCAAAATTTACAACTTGCGACGTTATCCCTTCTGAAAATGAAGAATTGGCCATTGTTGTAACAGATACCAAAGATGATTTTGAAGATAAAAATTTACAGGTCGAAATAAATTCCATTAAAAGTTTAAAAATGTTATCTATGGTTTCAGGTTTTGAAACTGAATAATAATCTTATAAGATATGTCAAAAAAAATAACTAGCAGAAGAGATTTTCTTAAAAAAATGGCAGCTGCTTCTGCCATGACTGCAGCAGCTTCATTATTTCCGGGGATAATGTTTGCCGAAGAGCAAATCAGAAATATCAAAACCTCAGGCAATTTAAAATGGACCAAAGCTCCTTGCCGCTTTTGCGGTGTGGGTTGTGGTGTACTGGTAGGAACCGAAAATGAAAAAGCAGTTGCTGTTAAAGGAGATCCGAATTCACCGGTAAATAAAGGTTTGTGCTGTGTAAAAGGGTATCATCAAACTATTTGTATGTATGCAAAGGATCGTTTGACAAAACCGCTGGTAAAAAAGAATGGGAAATATGTAGAAACATCTATGGAAGAAGCACTTGATCTGGTAGCTTCTAAAATGAAAGAAACCATAGAAAAACATGGTAAAGATTCTGTTGCCATGTATACTTCTGGTCAATCAACAATTCCGGAAGGATATGTTGCCTCAAAATTCATGAAAGGAGCCATAGGAACAAATAACCTGGACTGTAATGCCCGTTTATGTATGGCAAGTGCTGTAGCAGGTTTCTTAACAACTTTCGGCGCTGATGAGCCGATGGGCTGCTATGAAGATATAGATCATGCTGATGTATTTATAACCTGGGGAAATAATATGGCTGAAATGCATCCTGTTTTATTTTCCCGTATGCTCGATCAACGCCTTAAAAGAGGTGTTAAAATAATTGATTTCGCCACCAGAACTACACGTTCAAGTATGGCTTCAGATAAATCTATTCTGTTTGAACCTCAAACAGATCTTGCAGTTGCAAATGCCATAGCTTATGAAATTATTAACAATGGCTGGATGAATAAAGACTTTGTTAATGAGCATTGTAACTTTAGTAAAGGATTAACAAATATGGGTTATGGAACCGAAGATAATTATAAATTTAAGGATGAACCAACAAAAATTAATCTTGAAGAGTATAAAGATTTTTTAAACGATTATACTCCGGAGAAAGTTTCAAAAATTTCAGGAGTTTCAGTAAAAGACATTAAATATCTTGCAAATATTTACGGTGACCCTAATAAAAAAGTGGTTTCCTATTGGTGTATGGGAATGAACCAACACACTCGCGGAACCTGGATAAACAACTTGGTTTATAATATCCATTTGCTAACCGGAAAAATATCTCAACCGGGTAACGGGCCTTTTTCTTTAACAGGACAACCGAGCGCCTGTGGTACGGCAAGAGAGGTAGGTACATTTACGCATAAGTTACCTCACGGAGTTGTAATGAATGAAAAACATCGTGAGCACGCAGCCAAGATCTGGAAAGTGCCTGTAGAAAGAATTCCTGCCAAACCAACCTATCATGCTACCGAAATGTTCAGAGCCCTGGACAGAGGCGATATTAAATTTATCTGGACACAGGTTACCAACCCATTAGTATCATTACCAAATGTTAGTCGCTTTACCAATGGAGCTAAAAAAGATGATCGTTTTATTGTAGTGTCTGATGTATTTCCAACTCCTACCAGTGACGTTGCGGATGTAATTTTACCCGCAGCATGGCACATTGAAAAAAATGGTTTATACGGAAATTCAGAAAGAAGAACCCAATACTGGGAAAAAATGGTTGAACCTCCCGGAGAAGCTATGGCAGATGCCTGGCAAACTGTTGAAGTAGCACGTAGAATGGGCTATGGTGATCTATTCCCATATAGCAAAGAAAATCATGAAGATGAAATCTACAATGAATACCGTTTACATCATGAAGGGAAAAAACATAATATGGCTCCTCTTGAAGTCTTAAAGGAACAATCTGGTGCCATGTGGCCTTATGTTGATGGCAAAGAAACAAAATGGAGATTTAATGCAAAATATGATCCTGCTTGTGATAATGGCAAAGAGTTTCATTTTTATGGAAAAAAAGATGGTAGAGCAATTATCTGGCAAAGACCTTATGAACCCGCTGCAGAATCTCCGGATAATGACTATCCATTCTGGTTAAACACAGGAAGGGTTATTGAACATTGGCATACAGGATCTATGACAAGAAGAATTCCTGTCCTGCATCAAGCAATGCCACACGCTTATGTTGAGTTACATCCTGATGATGCGGAAAACTATGGTATTAGTAATGGCCAAAAAGTAAAAGTTATATCAAGAAGGGGAACAACTGTTTTGCCTGCTTCTATCAACGAAAGAGGATTGCCAACAAAAGGTCAGGTATTTGTACCATTCTTTGATGAAAATATGATGATCAACGATGTTACATTAGATGCTTTTTGCCCGATCTCTAAAGAACCAGACTATAAAAAATGTGCGGTTAAAATTGAAAAAGTTTAATTCAAATTAACTCAAAATGAAAAGATTATTTATCATATTTTTAATGGTGCTATTAATGATAGCCACTATTGTTGTTTGGAGTTATAGTTACGAATTATCTCATGAAGAAGCCTATGTGCCGGTATCCAAAATTACGGAAACATTTGTAATTCCTTCAGAGGAAGGTGTTTTTGAAAGATCAAAATATGCTTTGGAATATGCCGATATGCCGATAGATAAGAATCATGAGAGAACTTTAGATGATTACTATAAAAACCGAGCATTTTATGGAGCACCTCCGTCAATTCCTCATCAAGTGGAAGAGAGAGATATGGGTGCTAACACTTGTTTAAAATGTCATGAAAATGGTGGTTTTGTCAACAAATACAAAGCGTATTCACCGGTAACTCCACATCCTGAAAAAGTAAATTGCAGACAATGCCACGTACCGCAAAAATCTAAGGGCCTGTTTGTTACAACTAATTGGTCAAGAACAAAAGGATCTACGATTGGAAACCAAGCCTTGATAGGTAGTCCTCCAATAATTCCTCATCAAATTCAATTGCGTGAAAATTGTTTGTCATGCCATGCTGGACCAAGTGTACCTAAAGAAATTAGAACTACACATCCCGAAAGAGTGAATTGCAGACAATGTCACGTCATAAATGATAAAAAAATAACAGATATTGGCACGTTTAACAGAGAAAAAAAATAGAAGAAATTAAAAACTGATGAAATTAAAACTCAACATATCTATTCTGCTATTGGCTATCATAATGATTTCATGTAAAAATGATCAAAAAGAATATCATAATATTATTGATAAGATCGAAGCCAAAAGTACAGACTACAAAAGAGATAGTACCTTTTCAAATAATCAATTTGAAAAAAGTGATTTGGTTCAGGTCATCGATCATGAAACTCAATTTTATGTAGAAAACCGGAAAAACAGGATAGAATCCTACGAGTGCAGTGAATGCCATGATAAACCGGTTTCTCAATTACAAACAGAAAATCTTGGGAAAAAAGCACATTGGGATATAAAAATAAACCATGCGGATGATAAAACCATGTCGTGTTTATCTTGTCATATTGAAAACGATATGGATAACCTTCATAGTATCACCGGAGAAACAATCGATCTGAATTTTAGTTATCAATTATGTAATCAATGCCATAATAAAGAGGTAAAGGATTGGAAAGGTGGAGCGCATGGAAAAAACATTAGTGGGTGGAAAACGTCAAGAGTATCAAAACTATGTGTTGAATGTCATGATCCGCACAAACCATCAATTGAAAAAAGATGGCCGGCAAGATACAATTCACAAATGGTTGATGAACGAAATTAACAGGTTAAAAAATAATCATGAACAAAGAAATAAAAAAATGGTTTTCTTTAAACCTTGGAAATAAAAAACAGAGCAATTATGGTTGTTCTGAATCAAAATGCGATAAACATCGTTTGGAAAAGAAAGAGGATGGAATTTCTCAGGTTTTTGATGTTAACATGAACAGACGTCAGGCCTTTAAAAAAATAACCGCCGGTTTAATGATTGGTGCAGGTGCTGTAAATTCTTCATGTAGTGTTGTTTCTGGAGAAGAAAATAAAGAAAAATCACAAATAGAATGGGAAGAATACTTCAAAGGAAATTATAAATTAATGTCTGATGAAGAAAAAGATAAAACGGTTAACAGACTGGTACGTTCTTATGAATTGCGTAATGGTAAAAAATTAAATATCTCATCAAAAGGTCCTGAAGAGGATGTTTTGTTTGGTTATGCATTTAATATTTCAAAATGCCAGGGTTATATGGATTGTGTCAATGCCTGTGTGGAAGAAAACAATCAAGACCGAGCATCACAAATGCAATATATTCGAATTCATGAAATGAATGATGGCAAAGGACTAAACTTTGGAGAAGCTGATGATTCTTTCTATCATGAAGTTCCTGCTGCTGGTCATTTTTACATGGGAACTCAGTGTTTTCATTGTGACAATCCACCATGTGTTGAAGTATGTCCGGTGCAAGCGACCTGGAAAGAAAAAGATGGCATCGTAGTAATTGATTACGACTGGTGTATTGGTTGCAGATATTGTATGGCGGCCTGCCCTTATGATGGTAGAAGATTTAATTGGAGTACACCTCAAATTCCAGAGCAAGAAGTAAATAAGAATCAACATTATTTAGGAAACCGCTTACGCAAAAAAGGTGTTATGGAAAAATGTACTTTTTGCATTCAGCGTTCCAGAGAAGGTAATAACCCGGCTTGTGTAGATGCCTGCCCTACAGGTTCAAGGATATTTGGAAATTTATTGGATCCAAAAAGCGAAATACGATGGGTATTGGCAAATAAAAAAGTATTCAGACTTAAAGAAGATTTAGGCACAGAACCTAAGTTTTGGTATTTTATGGATTAATTGTTTCAAAAAAATTAAAATGAAGGTACTTAAAAATTTAATTAAAGACAGTTTAGTTTATTTAACTCACGGGAGAAAATCATATCATATCTGGATGGCATTCCTCACATTTTTAATGCTGCTGGGGATGTATAGCTATTCTTTGCAATTAGAACAAGGGCTTAGTGTTACCGGAATGAATGACAGAGTTAGCTGGGGTTTATATATTTCTAATTTTACTTTTCTGGTTGGTATAGCAGCAGCAGCTGTGATGTTGGTTCTACCTGCTTATGTATTAAAGGATTTTGATTTTAAACAAGCTGTATTGATCGGAGAAGGCCTAGCTGTAGCTGCTTTATGTATGTGCCTTGCATTTGTTATTGCCGATATGGGAGGACCTGCAAGGTTATGGCATTTGATCCCCGGTATTGGTGTTTTTAATTTCCCGAATTCTATGTTAACCTGGGATATTATAGTTCTTAACGGATACTTGTTCATCAATTTATCTATTCCTTTATATATACTGATCATGCGTTATCAGGGAAAAACACCAAATCCGAAAATTTATATTCCTGGCGTGATGATCTCCGTATTTTGGGCAGTATCCATTCATTTGGTTACCGCATTTTTATATCAAGGCTTACAAGCTCGTCCATTTTGGAACAATGCACTTTTAGGACCACGTTTTCTGGCTTCAGCTTTTGCTGCCGGTCCCGCATTAATTATTTTAGTTTTAGCGATGATCAGAAAATTTACCGATTTCAAAATTGATGACAAAACCATAAAAAAAATTGCTTTGGTTGTTACTGTTGCTGCTCAAATTAATTTGATCATGCTGATCTCAGAATTATTCAAAGAATTTTACGCACCAACACATCATAGTGAAAGTGCTTATTATTTATTCTTTGGTTTACACGGAAAAGCAAAATTAGTACCATGGATCTGGACGGCTATAACCATGAATGTTGTGGCAACTGTTATTTTACTTTTTCATAAGCTTCGCAATAATTTTACGATACTTTATATTGCATGCATCTTACTCTTTATTGGTATATGGATAGAAAAAGGTTTTGGTTTGATCGTTCCGGGATTTATACCCGGCCCTTGGGGAAAAATTGCTGAGTACTTTCCAACAATGACTGAAATAGGAGTAACAATAGGTATTTGGGCCATGGGTGCATTTATCTTTTCCATATTGGCCAGAACAGGAATTGCTATTGAATTAAAAAAAATTAAATTTAAAGATAATTGAGTTTTCCCAGTTTAATTATTAAACAATGAGCATCTAAACATTTTAGATATCATTAATAAAAATAAAGCCGATTTTCAAATAATCGGCTTTATTTTTTATGGGTGAGTTCTTAATCAAAATAGCTGAAACCCTTTTTGGGATCGATCACTAATAAAGTTTCATAGATCAATTTGATCACATTTTCCACATCGTCTTTATGTACCATTTCAACAGTCGTATGCATATATCGCAAAGCTAAAGAGATCAACGCTGAAGGAACACCCCCGTTAGAATAAGCAAAAGCATCGGTATCTGTTCCGGTAGCTCTTGAAGATGCCAATCTTTGGAAAGGGATCTTATGCTTCACAGCAGTTTCAATGATCATTTCACGTACATTGTTTTGTACAGCCGGAGCATAGGAAATTACCGGACCATCACCTGATTTTGTCTCACCTTCCTTCTTTTTATCAATCATTGGTGTAGTGGTATCATGACAAACATCTGTAATTATAGCCAGATCCGGATCTATGGTATGTGTAATCATTTCAGCACCTCGTAATCCAATTTCTTCTTGTACAGAATTAGTGATATATAAACCGAAAGGTAATTCTTTCTTATTTTCTTTTAATAATCTGGCAACCTCAGCGATCATAAAACCTCCCATTCGATTATCCAAAGCACGACAAACAAAATTATTCTTATTTAATATCATAAATTCATCAGGATATGTAATTACACATCCTACATGTACACCCAGATCTTCCACTTCCTTTTTTGTTTTGCAACCAACATCTATGAATATGTTTTCTAATTTTGGTGTTTCTTCTTTACCTTTTAACCTTGTATGAATTGCAGGCCACCCAAAAATTCCTTTTACAATACCTTTTTTTGTATGAATATTCACTCTTTTTGATGGGGCTATCTGATGATCACTACCACCATTTCTAATTACATATATCAGACCTTCGTCGGTAATATAATTTACATACCATGATATTTCATCGGCGTGACCCTCAATAACTACTTTAAATTTCGCATCCGGATTAATAACAGCAACAGCTGTACCATAACTATCAGTAATAAAACTGTCAACATAGGGTTTTAAATAATTCATCCAAATTTTTTGCCCTTCCGATTCATATCCTGTTGGTGATGCATTATTCAAGTATTTTTCTAAAAATAATAATGATTTCTTATTGAGAATTTTTTGTTTTGCCATTGTCTTTGTTTTTTTACGAAATTAAGAAAATATTCCCATTGTTCCATTGAAATAATTATTTGATCCAATAGATTTTCATCAATAATATTTTTTAAGATTCAAAGTAATCAAAAACCGAATAATTCGAATAAATCAAATTGTTATTCTTAATTTTGGAGCAGTTTTTGATTACATATAAATCGATGAAAAAGAATCTATTCATAATATTATTTATTATCCCGACCATCTTGTTTCCCCAGAAGTTGAAAAAGGAAGATCTTGGTAATGATCTGTATATTATAAAAAATGATTCACTCACTATTCCACTGGACGAAATTGTTGTTTTTAAGAATCGGAAATTTAAATCCACAACAGAAAGAAAATATTACCACTGGTATTATAAAAAAGTGCATCATGCATATCCCTTTGCAACTTTAGCGTCGGATAAAATGATTGAGATCAATAAAGATCTGGAGGGAATAAAATCAAAAAGAAAACGAAAAAAACACATCAAAAAAATACAAAAATACATGGAGGGTGAGTTTACCGATCAGCTTAAAAAACTAACCCGTACAGAAGGTCGAATTTTGATCAAATTGATACATAGACAAACAGGTGAGACCATGTTTGAACTGATAAAAGAATACCGAAGTGGCTGGAAAGCATTTTGGTACAATTCATCTGCGAATTTATTTAGACTTTCCTTAAAAAATGAATATCACCCTGAAAATGAGGCGCTTGATTTTATAGTGGAAGATATCTTACAGCGCTCCTTTGCTAACGGATCATTAGTTAAACAAGCCCCTGTATTAGCCATTGATTATTTTAGCCTTATGTCAAACTGGAAAGATATTGACATCGAAAAGGAGATCAATGCCTATATTGAAAAATATAATTAACCTGGCATTGAAGATACATTAGGATCTACTGTATGATCCATATTTTTAAATTCTTCTAACACCTTCCTGACACTGCTATTCATCTCTTTTTCGTCAGTGATATATTTATTTGCCAGGGATTCCTTTCCCGGTAATTGTTCGATCATCAAAGTGGTAGAAGGGAATGCAAAATCAACACCTAATGCAGCTGCTAATCTAACAATGGCCATGTGTAACCTGTGCTTGGCTGATTGCTCGCTTCCCCAATCTAAATGTTTAAAAAATACATTGACCAAAATTAACAATGCAGAATCTCCAAATCCTGTAAATTCTACATTATAAGATTCACTTCTTGTATCCGGATGTTCAATTATTATTTCTCTAATTCCATTGACGAACGACTCTATTAATTCGGGTGGTGTATCATATCGAATGCCTAATTCGGTACTATATCTTCTGTATGTTCTTAGGCCTTTATTATTTATTACAGCCTCTGATACCAAACTATTTGGTATTTGATATAAAGTTGTGTCAGCACCTCTGATCTTAGTGGATCTAAAACCAACATTTTCAACATTTCCTTCAGCACCACTAATTTCAACCCAATCATCCAAGTGGAATGGTTTATCCAGAAATATCACTATTGTTCCCAATAAATTTTTAACAGAATCCTGCGCTGCAAAAGCTATGGCTATACCACCTATAGATGCACCAGCCAGAACTGTAGTTGGATTTACACCAAATATGGTTAAAATATGCAAAAACCCAATAAAAACAACAATACCAAGAACTAACTTATTTAATATCGGAGCTAACTGCCTATCCAATTTAGATTGTGATTTTTTTGTTAGATCGGCATATAAACTAAGAATAACTTTCATTAATTTGATGAAAACAAAGATCCAAAAAATTGTTTCAGCAATTCTAAGACCGGTAATCAAAAAAGTGTTCAACTCAAATAATTGAAATGAAGGCAGTATTTTTCTTATAAATCTAACTATTATAATGAATACAATTGGCCGTGCTAATTCATGAAGTATATCAAAAGACTTCAAATTCGATTTTCTGAGAAATAATTTTTGAATATTTTTAAGAATAAAAAATATAAACGGATTCAGAATAAAATATACAATTATACATAATATTAGTAAAAGGACTACACCTATTGGTTTCCAGATCAATACACCAAACAGAGTTTTTTCAAACAGATCCGGAAATTTTTTTTCAACCCATGTAAATTCCCACGGGAAAGTATCGTCATAAATACTATCTATTTTTTCAATGGTCTCTTTTGAAAAATACCATTTACTACCAATCTTTTCAACATATATTTCAGGTAATCTTAAAGGAAACGGAGCAAATCGATTTAATGGTTTTTCAATAGATCGAGATGAAACAGTTATAGTATCTAAATAATTTGGATCTGTAGGCACTAAATCAAAATTAACTTTTAACCCTTTGCCATCCAGAACATCTTTTATTTTTTTTGCTATTTTATTGGCTTCTTTTTTTGGTAAGCCCTTAATTGTCATTGAGGCATTGTCAATATTATAACTATCAGGTTGTAAAAAATACAAATGAGTATATAATGTGGCATTTGGATTTCGTAGATCAACTTTCACATTGTTTTGCGCAAATGCAAACGAAGAAATAAATAGAAATAAATAGAATGTTTTTTTCATTTTAATGATGCTAAAGTAATAGCTAAAGTAAAAATATTATTCTGATTTCTGGTAATTGAAAAAATTTTCTTTATATACCAATTGAAAATCAAAGCTATCTATACTTTCTCTTTTTTCTTTGAGAATATTTTAAATAACTTCCAGGGCCTTGTTTCTTATATTTTTCAACTTTCTTGTTTTTTGAATAGGATTCTGTTTTTGTTTTATTCCTTCCAGAGTTCAATAGCTTTTCTATCAGGTCATTGCGGTTTACTTTCTGTAAAGTGTTTTGAATCCAATTTCTATTTTCCTTTTTATACCAAAAAAAGAATCGATGCTGTTCATCTTTTTCTTTTTTAGATCTGGGAGATTTCATTTTCTTCAAGGTATAAGGATGGTATCCACTGTAATAGATCACAGTTGCTATCGTCATGGGGGTTGGTGTAAACCCTTGAACCTGTTCTAGTTGAAACCCCATGTCTTTCGTCTCAGCGGCTAGATTTGCCATATCTTCCAATTCACAGGCAGGGTGACTGGAAATAAAATATGGTATCAATTGAAGATTCAATCTTCTTGCTTTATTTATTTTATCAAAAGTGCTTTTAAATTTATGAAAATAGCTAAACGACGGTTTTCTCATTAATTTTAATACCGGATCAGAAGTATGTTCCGGAGCTACTTTTAACCTACCAGACACATGCTTGGTCATTACTTCTTCGGTATAATCATTTAACTCCTTTACGTCTGCATTCTTGTTAAATTCAGGTACGAGCATATCGTAACGTATACCACTCCCTATAAATGATTTTTTTACTTTAGGGTGTTTATCCACCGCCTGATATATATCGGTTAGTGGTTTGTGTGAAGTATCCAGATTATAACAGATCACCGGTGAAATACAAGATGGAGCAACACATTTATCACAAATACTCTGCACTTTTCCTTTCATTTGATACATATTTGCAGAAGGACCCCCAATATCAGATAAATAGCCTTTAAAATCAGGCATTTTAGTTACTTCATCTACCTCCTTTAATATAGATTCTTTACTTCTACTGGCAATAAACTTACCCTGATGTGCTGAAATGGTACAAAAACTACAACCACCAAAACATCCTCTATGAATGTTGATGGAAAATTTGATCATTTCATAAGCCGGTATCGGGCCTCGTTTATTGTATTTTGGATGTGGTAACCTCGTAAATGGAAGATCAAATGAATCATCAATTTCTTTTTCGGTCATGGTAGGAAATGGAGGATTGATCACCAAAGTGGTATCTTCTATATTTTGTAAGATTCTTCTTCCAAAAACCTTATTTGACTCCTGTTCGATGATCTTAAAATTTGAAGCAAACTTTTTTTTACTCGTCAAACAAATTTCATGAGAGTGAATTTCTACATCTTCCCAATGTTTGTTTTTGGAAATTTCTTCATCTTTCTTTGCTAAATAAGCAGTTTGCTTTATTGTTCTTATAGTATGGAAAGGAATACCCTTCTGTAAAAGTGTGATCAATTCCCGTAAGGGTTGTTCCCCCATTCCATAAACCAAAAGGTCAGCTTTTGAATCGGTTAAAATATTTGGTTTTAAAGAATCGCTCCAATAATCATAATGGGTAACCCTTCTCAATGATGCTTCAATACCACCAATAACAATCGGAACATCGGGAAATTTATCTCGTAATATATTGGAGTAGACCCTTGTCGCATAATCCGGACGAAAACCTTTGTCACCATTGGGTGTATAAGCATCTTTGTCTCGTTTGCGTTTACTGGCTGTATAATTACTAACCATCGAATCCATTTCACCGGCAGTTACAGCAAAAAATAAGTTAGGAGTACCTAATTTTTCAAAATCCTGTAAATTATCATGTACACTGGGTTGTGGAACAATGGCAACCCTTAAACCGTAACTTTCTAAAATCCTACCAATAACAGCAGGGCCAAAAGCAGAATGATCAACATAGGCATCTCCACTAAAAATAATGACATCCAGACTATCCCATCCTCTAATTTTAACTTCCTTATTGGTAGTTGGTAACCAGTCAGAAAGTTTGTGTTGCAATTCCATGTTGTAAAAGTAATGCTATTTGGAAGAACACTACAAAAAGCCAACAAAAGATACTTTTTCATAAATCTATCAGATACTGTTATCTCCAATCAACACCAAGCAATGGCATTAAAAAGCCCACTTCAATCGTACAAATATTGCGCTACCATTATTGGCTACCGAATCTCCATTAGAATCTTCTATTTCATCCATCGAGAAATACTGTCCTATTGCAGCGAGTTCTATTGTATTAGACATGGAATATGTTAGTGTTGGACCAACATAAAGAAAATTACCTTCCGGACCATACATTCCGGCAAGCATTACTCTAAAAAGAGGGCTTAGATCATATCCCCCACTGCCAAATAAAGCTACTTTGGTTGGAAACAGGTTTTTTGGACTTAGATCCATAAAAAGGATTTCTCCCAAACCACTTGATAAATTATCAGCTCCAAAACCATTATAAAGTGTTTCAAACTGGAGGTTCAATGTGTTTTTAAAAGTATAATCATAATGTAATGTAGCTGTCAATTTTCCACTATTGTCAGGATCGTTTTCCTTTGGATGAAAGTATGTAAATTCACCACTAAAACCACCTCCGGCTATGCTACCACTCCATCCGCCTCCTAAGACATAATCGGATTCTGTAAATAAGCCTCCTAAAAACTGAATATCATAACCATGGGTGTTAAATCTATATAAAAGTACAGATGTCACATTATTATCGCTATTTAGGGAGGTTGATAATTCTAATTTACTGGATTCTCCAATATAGTATTGCATCCTTATTGCATCACTACCGGGTTTTTCTTCGTAATCAAAATCAAAATAAGAATAGGTATTAAACAGATCATTTGGGTTCCAAACAAAAGTCTGGCCCCAGTTTATTCTTTGCCGGCCTACTGTTATTTGTAAATTCCCAGTTGTATAATCAATCATCAACCTATCCAATTGTGATAATCCTATCCATGAATTATTATCTGCCCATAACCAGGTCATATCAAAATAACCGACATCGCGGCTAACATAGTCGCTATAATTTGGTATAAGAGATACATTATTGCCCGCAATGATCCTATTTCGCAATCCAGCTGTAAATGTAAAATTATCATTGATATACCAATTTAGATCAAATCTATTGTGAAGTGTGTTTTCTATAGCCATACCACCATCATCTATGGTTTGCATGGCGGTCATACCTTTTAAATAGCCTTTAACCATCCATTTATCCTGGGCATAAATAACTGAACTTAAAATACTGAGTAATAAGATTAAAAATACTTTTTTTAACATGGGTATTATTTCAGTTTTTCGCGTTAATCCAGCAAAGATTTAACATAAAGTATTTATTTCTCATTTCTCGCAGATAACGCAGATTTACTTTTACCTTTAATCTTTAACCTTTTTACTTTTCGCTTCATCCGAGATCACTTTACCATCTTCCAGAGTTATAACCCTTAGAGCTTTATCAATTACTCTTTGATCGTGAGTTGAAAATATGAAAGTAATATTTTCATCTTCATTCAATTTTTTCATAATATCAAGCAACTGTGATGTTGCATGAGAATCGAGATTTGCTGTAGGTTCATCCGCTAATACAAACTGAGGCTTAGAAGCCAATGCTCTTGCTACCGCTACTCGTTGCTGCTCTCCACCCGACATTTGATTAGGGCGACTATTTATCTTACCCCCAAGCCCAACTGATTCTAATAGATTTATGGTACGGTCATTCATTTCTTTTTTATCCCAGTTCTGAAGCTGCATAATAAATTCAACATTTTCTTTTGCCGTAAGAACGGGAATGAGATTGTAGGCCTGGAAAACAAAACCAATATTTCTTAACCTGAAATCTATTAACTTGCTCGAAGATAATTGAGATATATCTATTTCACTAACCTCTACTTCTCCCGAAGTTGGTTTATCCAAACCCCCGATCATATTCATTAGTGTAGTTTTTCCACAACCTGATGGACCAACTATTGCGGCAAATTCACCTTTCTTAAAATCTAAACTTATTCCGTTTACCGCATGAACAGGAACTTCTGTTTCATGATAGGTTTTGGTAAGATTATTTATTTTTATAACGCTCATAATATTTCATTAATTCATTATTTTCTTTAAACTGTTCTTAAGGCTTCTGCCGGATTTAATTTAAGTGCTTTGATCGCTGGATAGATCGATGCCAAAATACCAGTGATCAAAACCATTATTGTAATTTGTATATAGCTATAAGGTTCAAGAGCAGGGTAAGTTAATGCACTATAACCAACAGATTCCATTCCGTCCGCCCATGCTGAAAGATCAATTCCTGCTTTACCAAAATAATTTATCAAGAACATGCTTAATATTTCACCTATAAAAGCACCTACAAGGGCTAATAGAATAGTTTCAAACATGATCATTTCAAATACTCTTTTTTTTGTCATCCCAATGGCCATTAACATACCAAGTTCTTTCGTGCGCTCCAAAATCACCATAAGCATGGTATTTACTATTCCAAAACCAAGAGCTCCAAGAATGATCAGCATAAAAACTCCCATCATGATATCCATATAATCTGTTATAAAGCTTGTATATGGTTGAATTTTAGACCAATCTTCAATTAAAATATTCGGATACTTTATCTCCAATTGTTCAGAAATAATTGAAGCTTGTGCATAATCATTTAATAAAATATCAATTTCATGCGATTGGTCTTCAGGAAGCTCTAAAACTCTTCGCAAATCATCATCTTCTACAAAAACATGCATTTTATCCCAGGTACTATTGTCGGTTTTAAAAAGACCAATTACCTTAAACGCAGCACCGGTAATTTGTCCATTATAATCCTGAAAGGTGAGTACAATTTTTGATTTCAATCTTACTTTGAGTTCTTCTGCCAAAGCCTTAGAAATTACAATGGAATTCTTCTTTTTAGTATTAAAAAAATTACCTGATACAGAATCAATTTTCTTGTATATTCCAAAAACATCTTTTTCAGTTTTTGGATTAACACCAAATATTGTAACTCCCATATTTTTGTTTGCTGTGGCCGCCATTGCCGATGTTTTAAGCCTGCCAGTAACAGCTTTAACACCTTCTATATTTGATAATTCTTCAAGCTTCTCAGCACTTGAAACAATGGTTTTCTTTACATCAAAATTATCGATGAAATCAGGATTGTGAAATTGTATATGTGCAGTTTCCAGCTCAAAAGTACTTTTAACTCTTTGGTTTGCCATTCCTTTCATCCATGCAGATGAAAACAATCCACCAACTAAACCTGAAGCAATTGCAAAAATTACTACTGCACTTCTTAGTTTACTTCTCCAAATGTTTCGCCAGGCTATTTTTATTAACATCATAATTTTAAGGTGGAATTTAAGATCTTAAACCTTTTACAATATTTAAAGTCATTATTTTAATCGTTGGATATGACATGGCAATAATCATTAAAATAGAAATTGCTATCCCTTGAAAAATAAAAATTTGCACATCCAAACTCATGGGTATTACCGGCTCAAAATTGAAATCTTTCATAGCAGCAACTGCATCCCCTGTAAATTCAATAGGGTTGTAATAATAATAAAACATTACGGGAAGACTGATCAAGATCCCCGCCATCACCGCAATTGTAGTAAGAAAAATCAATTCAACTATAATTACTAAAGCCAATTTTCTTTTTTGCATTCCAACAGAAACCATTACAGAAAATTCTCGGATTCTTTCGTTGGTCATCATCAAAACGGTTCCAAAAATTCCGAAAGCTATCACCAAGTACAAGATCCCTATCATGATCACACCTCCTGCATTATCGGTTTCTATCATTTGCAGAAGCTCTTTGTTCATCACTTCCCAATTCATAACTTCGTATTCGTCAAGGTTGATAGTTTCAGTTATAGTTTGCTCAACATCCGCTACATCATCAATATTATTTAGATCAAAGATCAATCCTGTGAATTGGTTTCCCGTAGAAAAAAATGATTGCGCTTCTGAAATAGAAAGATATACAGTACTTCTGTTCATATCAGGAAAAGGTAATTTTAAAATTCCTTTAACAGGATATAATCCTGCAGCTGTTGCTCCATGATAACCAGAAGAAAACAGGACCAATGTATCATTTACCTTTACATTTAAAAACTTAGCTAAGCCGGCAGCGACCAAAATCGATTTATCATCCGACCCTATAAAATCTCCCTCTTCCAGAAAAGATTTGATTTTTGTCATTTTATCCTCCTTTTCAGGAGAAATCCCCATAACAACCACTCCTTTTGTAGATTCACCGGAAGAGGCCAAAGAAAATGATTCTAGGCGTGGTATAACAACATTAACTCTGGTATCGGATTCGAATTTGGTAATAATTTCATCATCCAGAGAAAAAATATTATTAATGGTTTTATCATCCCAATACCCATTTTTATGTATTTGTATATAACCTGAATACGATTTGACAGCATTCTCCTTCATTTTTTCATAGGAGCCTATTCCAAATCCTCGCATAATGATGGCAAAAAACAAGGCAAACATAATAGAAGCTACCGTGATCAAAGTTCTTCGCTTGTTTCGCCAGATATTTCGCCAGGCTATTTTTAGGATCGTATTCATATATTTTTTCTTTTCTTCGAATTTATAATCTCGAAGGCCTTTATATTTTATTTTACTCTCGCAGGTCTTTATTTTTTATTTTACTCTCGCAGGTCTTTATTTTTTATTTTACTCTCGCAGGTCTATCGACTCTACGAGGTAAAATCTATCTTACTTTTTTCATTTTCTGTTGAGAGAAAAACGATTCCGGCAGATCAACATCAAATTTGATTTCTTTAATATACAGTACCGTTTTTTTACCCTCTTCATTTGCCGGAATAATTTCAATCCTTGTAGGAATCAATCTTTCGTCCATTTTTTTAAAATCATATCCAAAATCACTTTTTACCAATTCATCATCTTCATCATAATACTCCGATTTTATTTGAATATATTCATCTTTTGTGATCCATTTATATACTTTTCCCCATATTACCGCTGCGTCATCTTTGGGTATCATTTCAATTTTATAGGTATCAAATCCTTCTATATTCTCTTCCTTTTCAATTTTATGTGTATAATCTATTACTATGGAGCTCTCTTTTAATATATCATCATTGGTATAGTCAGAGCCCATCCAACCCTGAGACATCATCGATGCGGGAATTTTTATCATCCTGCCTATAGAAGGCATCCAGTTCCACATTTCTGTTTTTCGTTTCATAAAAACCTGACCTTTATCCTTGGCAGGTGCCGTTATATAGGTCATTGAAAAATCCATTCCTCTGCCCCATCCTTTCATTGATACGCTTCGTTTCCAGGTGGGACGAATGATCTCCATATCCATGGTTGATGTATTTGTTTTACCCCTCATCTTTTCGTCTGCCTTTTTAATAATTTCTTCGGCAGTGATCTTTTCCTGAGCATAACTGACATTCATAAAAAACCCTGACATCATTAAAATGGTTACAATAATTTTACCTTTCATTATATACTATTTAAACTTTATTATAATCTGATCAACAATCTCATCCAATGGATATGCATCCCCCATCATCAAATATCCCAGTGAAACTCCATCTAAAACACTTCCCAGCAATAATGCGGTTGCATTTGGATTTTTATCTCCCTTTTTTTTGTAATAAGCATCAAATATCTTAATATATTGCTCTAAAAAAGGAGCAAATATTTTAGTGAAAAGGAGCTGAACTTTCGGCTGGGCAAACAAATTGTAATACAATTTCAAAAAAACCTTATTGGGTCTTATCATTTTAAAGTTTTCCCGTATTACAATTTCAAATTCATTTTCAGTTAAAATCTCTGTGGAAGGATCATCAAAAAGTTCTGCTACCTGATTTAGGCCATTCATTAACACTGCTTCGAGTAATTGCTGTTTTCCTTCAAAATAGTTATATAGATTACCCTTTGAAACTCCCGCTTTTCTCGCTATGGATTGCATGGATGTACCATTATAACCATCTTCTGCGAATAATTCCAGAGCAGATGCTATGATAAGCCTCTCCATTTTTTGCCTGATCGCCTTATTTTGCTTTTCAGTTCGTGGTGACATCTAATTATTTTTTTGACTGAACGGTTGGTCAAAGATACAAAACATTTTGACTTAAAATAATTTTTTTAAAAATCAGTAGGTATGTTGAATATTTTTACAAAGATCCATAGTAAGTAAGAACCGTATTTTTTAACGAAGGCTGTAGACATTTTGTGCCATCAAATTAATGGATAGACATGGCATTATTCCAGAAATAATTAATTAGAATATGGATGTTATTATTCGATCTTTTGCAAAAGATATGGATTTTTCATTTCAAAAATATAAGCTTTTAAGCATCATTAATTATTTTGGCTTTCCAAGGCCTTTCAATATTGTTATACCAAAAGTTGGCGTAGTATTGATTTCCTTAATATCAACAGTTAAGGTCAGTGCAAATGCCCACCCATCCTCGAATCTTTTTATAACCTCGGTTCCTATCCTGCCTAAAAAAAAGCTCTCATGATGCTCAAACTCATAGCCCGGACCGGCAAACACCGACCACCATTCTACCGGTTCATAGATAAATACAAGTGCTGAGACGAAAGCATAATTTCTTTTGACTGTTTCTTCATTATCTTCCCTTTCAATTTCATAAGAAGCCAACTCCAATTCATTTTGAAAACCAAGAAAAATTTTATGATTAAATTTATATATGTAGTCTAACCCTAATGTAGGAGCAACAAAAGTTTCATTTTCTCCGGATGACGTAGAATTTGGGATAAAAGTGAATCCAACAAAAAAACCAAGTGTATGCCTATAAAACTCTTCATGATGAGATTCTTCTTTATGCTCATTGTGATCCTGAGCATTTAACGGTTGAATTAATACAAATAACAGTAAAATTAAAAAATAATGGCATTTCATCATTAAGATAATTTAGGTTTAATTAGGTCTTGAATGTACGCAGAATAAGTAACACATACAATTTACACCTATTTCTGGTACATCTCTATATATTTTTGATCAAGTTCTTTAGAATCTTTATACTTTACTCTTAGGTCGGCCAGTTTGATCGTAAGTTCTTTTACAACATCGGCATAAGCAGGATCATCATATACATTTTTCATTTCCTGTAGATCTTTTTTTCGGTCATATAATTCCCATTCGTCAACATCATAATAAAAGTGTATTAATTTATACTCTTTTGTCACTATACCATAATGACGTTTTACCATGTGTACAGCTGGATATTCATAATAATGGTAATAAACAGCATCCCTGTCCCACTTCTCTTCCTCACCTTTCATTAACGGGATCAAACTTTCTCCCTGCATATCTGCCGGAGCATCGATTCCTGCAGCATCCAGAAAAGTTTGTGCAAAATCAAGGTTTTGTACCATCTCATCATTTGTCGTACCTGCTTTTATCTCATTCGGCCAACGGATCAATAATGGTGTTTTAAAGGATTCATCATAAATAAATCTTTTATCGAACCAACCGTGTTCACCCAAATAAAAACCCTGATCTGAGGTATATACCACAATGGTATTCTCTGCCAATCCACTTTCCTCCAGATAATCCAAAACTCGACCAACATTATCATCAACCGACGATATGGTAGCCAGATAATCCTGCATATATCGCTGGTATTTCCATTTCATTTTTTCTTCTGTGGTCATTGATGGCCAGTTTTTCCTAAAAAAATTGTTGATGGAATCGATTACCGGATCATATTGAGTGCGCTGAGATTCATTCATTCTGCCATAAGGCCCATAAAACCCATTTTTGTACTCTGTAATTTCCGGTTGTACACCTCCCATTTCGACTATAGTTTCCGGTCTGATCTTACTATCATGACTATACATCATATGGGTCAATACATTCATTTCGGCTGTTTTAGCAGCCGTTCCCCTATTACTATAATCATCAAATAAAGATTCGGGTTCCGGAAAAATTTTCTTTGTAAACTCTTTAAATTTTTCAGGACTTGACCACCACGGTCTATGCGGAGCTTTATGAAGGTACATCATCATAAAAGGTTTTTCCTTATCTCGTTTTTTATCTAACCAGCCAAGAGCGAGATCGGTTATGATATCTGTTACATAACCCGTTATAGTTGTATCTCCTTTATTGGTAATAAAATCAGGATTTATATAACTTCCCTGACCGGGTAAGATCGTAAAATCATCTACTCCTTTCGGATTATTACCAAAATGAAGTTTACCGAACATGGCGGTTTGATATCCGGCTTTTTGAAACAATTGAGGAAAGGTCACCTGCAAAGTGTCGAACGGCATTCTATTGTCTATTTTTCCATTGATGTGCGTATGTTTACCCGTAAGGATCGTTGCTCTTGAAGGAGCACAAATAGAATTGCTCACACAAGCATTGGTAAATAACATCCCTTCATCTGCGATTCGATCAATATTTGGAGTTTCAATTAATTTGTTACTATATGCGCTTATCGCCTGATAGGCATGGTCATCAGACATGATGAAAAGTATATTAGGTCTTGTTACTTCTTTTTTCTTTTCTACTGTACAGGCAGAAAAAGTTAACAGCAAGATTGCAGTATATATTAAACTAAAATTTATTTTCATAAGATTTATTTTTGGAAAATTTGAAACCTATCAAAACTGAAATCAAAGATACTCGAAATAAAATAAGTTGAATATTAACCGCTTAAGGATTTTAACATAAATTTAATAAAACAATTTTAAACCAAAATAATCTTTAGTGGTCTAAAATAATGAACCCACCTGCTAAAAATTCAGGTACTTTAAACATTGAAATTATGAAATATTTACTTAGCTTTTTACTTATCGGATTTTCATTGGTAGCATTCGGCCAAAACGGAAATAATTACAGGAAATCTATGAATGATTTAACGCCCGAACAACAAGCTGTTCTAAAAACAAAAAAAATGGCTTTGTCTTTAGATCTAAATGCAACCCAACAAAAGCAAATTTTAGAGTTGAACAAAAAACATGCAGTTGAACTTAAAAAGAAAATGGAGAGCCATAAAGCTATGATGGATGGCGACAAAAAACCAACCTCAGAAGAGAGATTCAATATGATGAATAATATGTTAGATACTCAAATAGCACATCAGGGAGAAATGAAAAAGATCCTGAATAAAGAACAATATGGTCAATGGAAAAAAATGCCTAAACATGAAATGATGAGAATGCATAAAAAAGGAAGTTCTTATAAGGAATATGGAAAACAAAAAATGATGAAAAGTAAGGGAATGAAAAGACAAACGAAGAAAGAAGGAATTTAGTTTTTTACATCATTGAAAAGTAACGACAGTGAAGTGGAGTCATATTAAAAAACTTGATAATGGCTCTATTTCACTTTTTTTTCACTTGTACAAAAGGCTATCCATAGAATCATCTTAGACCATAACTATTTTGAAAGAACCAATTTTTGCCCAATACTTATTTCATTGGAAGTAAGATCATTATTCTCTTTCAATTGCTGAACCGTAGTGTTATTATTTCTGGCAATTGAATATAAAGTATCTCCTTTGCTTACTACGATATACTTAGAAGGTTTAATTTTCTCGGCATATCGCTGATCCTTTTTAGCTTTTTTATATCCTTTTTGATCCAATACCAAAGCATCATATTCATAAAGGTCAAAGTTTTCTATAAAAGATATCAATTTCTTTGGGTATTTCCTGTCGGTTGCATAACCGGCTTTTTTTAATCCTTTTGCCCAACCTTTGTAATCATCGGTATTGAGTTCAAATAAGCCATCATACCTACCTCTGGTCGTTAAAAATAGAGAATGATCATCAAACGACCCTTCCGGATTCGGGTATTTTCTAAAACATTCATTCCGTTTATCATCATCATGATAAACCCTCTTACCTTTCCAATTATTATGACATTTAATACCAAAATGGTTATTTGATTTACGCGCTAAGGTACTGAGACCGTTACCCGATTCTAAAATTCCTTGTGCCAAAGTAATACTTGCAGGTATTTTATATTCTACCATTTTATCAATAGCAATATTCTTATATTTCTCAATATAATCCATAGTAAACGAATTTAAACTTGAGCCTTTTTCTTGCTTGAAATCACTAAATATGATATCACTTTGAGTTACTAAATATTGTTCCTTTTCCTGAATTTCTTTTTTTTCAGACTTTTTAGTTACCGCTGATCTTTTTGAACTACAACCGGTAAATAAACTAATAACTACAATTATAACTAATAAATATCCTCTATACATCATGTTACTATTAAAGGCAATTTCTTTTGTTTTAAACGACTATTCATTCCATCAATACCCTGTAAACCACCGGTATGAACAGTCAAAATTTTTGTTCCTTTTTTAAAATATCCTTTTTTGATCAAATCAACAATACCGAACATCATTTTTCCGGTATAAATGGGATCCAAAGGTATGGTAGTTTTCTGATAAAAATGGTTGATAAAATTAATCAATTCTTTATTAATTTTTGCAAATCCACCGAAATGATAATCTGTATTTAAACTCCAGTTTTTATTTTCTATTGTATACTTTTCAATTTCTTTTTGCAGAAAATTTCCTTTTAATGCCGGAAAACCTAAAACTTTCTGATTCTTCTTTAAAGAATTTATCACTCCTGAAATCGTTCCACCCGTTCCAATGGCTGTACAAATAACATCAAAATCCTTATCATTTGTTTTTAGGATCTCCTCACAACCTTTTACTGCGAGCTCATTTGTACCACCTTCAGGGATCAAATAGAAATCACCAAATTCCTTGTGTAACTCATCAATAAATTCTTTTGTGTGTTTAAAACGATAATCACTTCTTGTAACAAATTTAAACTTCATTCCGTTTTCATGAGCAAAACCCAATGTACTGTTTTGCTGCAAAATTTTTCCCAGATCAAAACCGAGTTCATCACCTCTGATAATTCCAATGGTTTTAAACCCAAACTCTTTTCCGGTAAAAGCAACTGCACTTATATGATTTGAATAAGCTCCTCCATAAGTTAAAAGCGTTTTCTTTTTTTGTTTTTTTGCCGTTAAAATATTGTACTTTAATTTTCTATATTTATTTCCGGAAATAAAAGGATGAATCTGATCTTCTCTTTTTACAAAAAGGCTTACCTCAAATTTTTCCAACTCAGGTAAAATAACATGCTGATTTACAATACTTTTTTCTTCAAAATTCACTTATAAATACTTCAAAAAGTTCCAAATATTTCTGTTGCTAAGATAAGTAAGATTTTGTTCATTATGATAGGCCTCTCTTTCAAAACTTAAATTGTTATATGCTAACTTTGGTTTTTTATAAATGATTAATTTTGTAAGAAATTCTAACAGATAAAATATAAAAAATGGCAACCATAACAATTCTATTTGCTGACGTAAATGTATCTTTTCGTGATTTATTAAAACAAAATCATATTCTAAATTTTTATCTTTCAAAATAATAAAAGGCCAAACAGCAAGTGCGTTAAAAGTTGAGGGAAAGAATAATTTTGAAAATATTAACATTTAATGAGAGGGAATAAGTCTTTAAAAAAATATTTTTGCGCATGCAATTTAATAATAATAAGTTAGAACCCGAAGATTTTTATTACAGTAAGGACGGTTACAAGGTTTTTACGAGGATTTATCATTTAAAAAGGGGCTATTGCTGCAAAAGTAATTGCAGGCATTGTCCTTATGGATACGACCCAAAAAAAGATCAATTATAACAAACTACAAACATATGAATAATTTCCAGCAACAGATACTTCAAGGAATTCCTGAAACCTTACCACAGGTAAAAGAATTTGACCCTAAAATAAATCATGCACCAAAGCGTAAAGATATTTTAGATACCGATGAGAAAAAGTTAGCAATAAGAAATGCTTTGCGTTATTTTGATAAAAAATTTCATGTGGTTTTAGCCAAAGAATTTGCAGAAGAACTTCATGAGTATGGCCGAATTTATATGTATCGATTCAGGCCGGATTACGAAATGTATGCACGCCCAATTAGTAAATATCCGGGAATTAGTGAGCAAGCCAAATCCATTATGCATATGATCCAAAATAATTTGAGCTATGCTGTTGCCCAGCATCCCCATGAATTGATCACATATGGTGGTAACGGAGCCGTTTTTCAAAACTGGGGACAATATTTATTAACAATGAAATATCTGGCTGAAATGACCAATGAACAAACCCTGGTAATGTATTCAGGGCACCCGATGGGCTTGTTTCCTTCACATCAAAATGCACCAAGAGTAGTAGTAACAAATGGAATGATGATACCCAATTATTCGAAACAAGACGATTGGGAGAAATACAATGCTTTGGGAGTAACTCAATACGGACAAATGACAGCTGGAAGTTTTATGTACATAGGACCTCAAGGAATTGTACACGGAACAACTATAACAGTTTTAAATGCCGGTAGGAAAATATCAAAGAACGGTGAAGGATTAGCCGGAAAACTTTTTGTTACTTCAGGTTTGGGTGGTATGAGTGGTGCACAACCAAAAGCCGGGAACATTGCTGGTTGTATAACGGTTTGTGCAGAAATTAATCCGAAAGTTGTGCAAACAAGACATTCTCAAAAATGGGTGGATGAAGTTTATACAGATCTGGATCAATTGGTTTTACGTGTTAAAAGAGCCAAAGAAAAAAAAGAAATTGTTTCCATCGCGTATCAAGGAAATATTGTAGATGTATGGGAAATATTTGATACTGAAAATGTATTTGTTGATTTAGGAAGCGACCAAACTTCTCTACACAACCCTTGGGCCGGAGGTTATTATCCTGCAGGTTATAGTTTGGAAGAATCTAATGAGATGATGGCAATCAACCCTGATCTATTTAAAGAAAAAGTTCAAGGATCTTTACGACAACAGGCAGATACCATCAATAATCATACAGCAAAAGGTACTTACTTTTTTGATTATGGAAATGCTTTTTTATTAGAGGCGTCACGTGCTGGTGCAGATATTTATTTGGATTCACCCACTTTTCAAAATCGCAAAAATCCACCGTTGACCAGAGGTGCAGTAGGTATAAGGGAGTTTGCTTATGCCTCCTATGTTGAAGACATCATGGGGCCTATGTGTTTTGATTACGGCTTTGGACCATTTCGGTGGGTATGTACTTCTGCCGATTCGAAAGACCTGGCAAAGACAGATGCAATTGCTATGGAAGTTTTAGAAAAGTTAAAAAAAGAATCTCCTGAAGAAATTCAACAACAAATGAGTGATAATATCCAATGGATCAAAGGTGCTCAGGAAAACAATTTAGTAGTGGGCTCACAAGCCCGTATTTTATATGCAGATGCTGAAGGAAGAATAAAAATTGCTGAGGCTTTTAATCAGGCAATAAAAAAAGGAAAGATCTCTGCCCCTGTTGTTATAGGAAGAGACCATCATGATGTATCAGGAACCGATTCTCCTTACCGGGAAACTTCCAATATATATGACGGCTCGCAATTTACATCCGATATGGCTATTCATAATGTTATAGGTGATAGTTTCAGAGGAGCAACCTGGGTATCCATTCATAATGGTGGTGGAGTTGGATGGGGTGAAGTAATAAATGGAGGATTTGGTATGGTTCTTGATGGTACTGTTGAAGCAAGTAATCGATTAAAATCAATGCTGTTCTGGGATGTTAATAATGGCATAGGCAGACGAAATTGGGCTCGAAATAAAGGGGCTGTATTTACTGCTAAACGAGCCATGGACATGGAATCGAAATTAAAAATCACACTACCCAATTTAGTTGATGATACATTGCTTGAAAATTTAATTTAAGTTGTAACTTATGAGAATTTTAAAAATAATTCCAATTTTATTTCTTTTTGTGATCGCATCATGTTCATCGGTAAGTGTATATTCTGATTATGACCAAGGTACAGATTTTACTGTTTATAAAACTTATGCCTTTTACAAAAAAGGAATTGATAAAGTAGAAATTTCAGATCTGGATAAAAGAAGAATTTTGCGTGCCATTGATGCTGAATTAAGTGCAAAAGGTATGGTAAAATCAGAAAATCCGGATCTATTGGTTAATATTTTTACCAAATCACGTGAAAAAATTGATGTTTATAATAACAATTATTACGGTTGGTATCCCTGGTATTATGGATATGGTTATGGTTATGGCGGTTACGGCATGGGTTATGGTTTTGGCTACAACAATGTATCAACTTCAACGGAAGGAACTTTATTTATCGATCTGATCGATGCACATAAAAAAGAACTAGCCTGGCAAGGTATTGGAACAGGGATCCTGTCTTACTCAAAAAGTATTGAGAAAAAGGAGATCAGGATCAATGAATTTGTATCGAAAATAATGATACAATACCCTCCACAATTGGAAGATATCTCTTCAGCCAATTAATTCTGGTAGTTATTTATTGAAATATTTGATACTTGATATATATTGTTGGTGAAAAACGCCAACAACGGCATTAATCAACTCTATACATTGTCGGTGAAAACACCAACAATGGCATAAGTGAAAAACACAGCAATGACACAATTCATTGTCGGTGAAAAACACCAACAATGGCGTAGTGAAAAAACCAACAATTGCAAAGAGAAAACGCCAACAATTGCTTTGTGGTTTATTCTGAGTTTTTGGAAATTTCAAATTTCTTTTGGAATAAATTTTAGCTAATCAATCTTTTTCTGACCTTCATTTATTACTCCATTAAATCATCAACTGTCTTTTTTTGATTGATAATTTTAAATTTTCTACTTGAGTTTTTCCATTTTTAAAACACATACTAACTCCTCTTACAAATATCTAAGCAGTTCACTATTTAAAAATAAAGTAAACCGCCAAGTTTTGGCAGTGAACACTTTTATATTCGCCCTATCAAAACAAATATTGTGCACATTTTAAGGTTTTGATTTAAATAAATGTATAATCTAAAAATAATTAAAAAATGAGAAATTTAGAAAATTATGGTGTTCTGGCTTTGGGAACTAACGAAATTAGGGAAATTGATGGTGGCGATTTAGGAGTGGGCCTTGCAATTGCTGGCGCACTAATCTATTTGTATAATGAAGGCGGCGATTTTGTAGATGGATTTAATTCTGCATATCAAAGAGCAAGATATGGAAGTGGTGGTGCAAGTGGAAGTTGGTAAATTAAATATAAAAAATTATGAGTAAGTTAAATTTAAATGATTGTTCTGTTTCAACAATGACAATTCAAGATAAAATGAATACAATTGGTGGTGATCCTTTTCTTTCAGATTTAGGAGATTTTTTTGGTAATGTTGCTGGATCCATAGCACATTATCTTGATACACATGTAGCCCCAGGCTATGTTCATTCTCAGTATGGAATATAACAATATGAAAAAGTTATGAGAAATAACGAGTATAAACTTTATACTCGTTATTTTATCTTTGAATTGGCATAAAAGATACCTTAATACAATATTAATTATTGAGAATAATAATACTAATTTATAGTAAAGCTGATATAAATATTCAAAATAAGGAGCTTTCTATTTAATAGGAAGCTATTTTCGAAATGAAGAAGTTTTTTATAGTTTTACTTAGAATTAATCATGAATCAATTGACATCAATATATTGTAATCCAGCTAAATATCAGTTAATTATATAAAATATAATTTTAAAATATGGAACATATTAATAATTTAAAATCAGAAATTGTGAAATTGAAGAAACAAAGGGGAGTTTTATTAATTTACGTTATTATTTCAATAATTATCATGATTTACAACAATACTTAGATTTTCTTAGTAGTGTCTGATAAAACTTTTAAAAGTGGGATTACCAGAGTAGGATATACCCATTTACTATTATCTTGTTTCTGACCAATGAAAAAAGATATAACAAATACACACTTTAGCAGAACTCTAAGTAGCGTAAACCTCAGTATATCTATCTCATCTCTAATAATAAATATGAATATTTAAATTATCCCCCTATTCTTTGTCAATTGCTCTTTTTGAAACTTGTGTTTTGCCATTATTGGTGTTTTTACCAACAATTTATCTACCTAGCAAACATCTGAATTCATGAAACTCAAAAAGTTTATCTCAAAGGAAGGATCTTGCCATTGTTGGTGTTTTTCACCAACAATACAATAACGAAACAAACAACTATACCAATGAATCTCAAAAAGTTTAATCACAGTAAAGAATTACCACAATTTTATACCGCAACAATTCTTGATTGGAAAATGCTCTTAAAATCAGAAAAATATAAAATGATCATCATAGAATCATTACAATATTTGGTTAAAGAGAAAAGAGTGACTTTATATGGATATGTTATAATGGATAATCATATCCATTTGGTTTGGAATCCTGCAAAATTATATTCTTTAAAACATACACAGTTATGTTTTATGAAATTCACTGCACAAAGAATAAAAAGAGATCTAGAAATTAATCACCCAGGAGCTTTGGATAGTTTTCAAGTTGCTCTAAAAGATAGAGTTTATCAGTTTTGGCAAAGAAATCCTTTATGTATAGATCTTTATGACAATAAAATTATTGTTGAAAAACTAAATTATATACATAATAATCCTGTAAAAGCGAATTTATGCAAAGAAAGTATTGATTATAGATTTTCATCCGCAAAATTTTATGATGAAATTGGTGATGAATTTAGTTTTTTAACTCGTTTTGATACTTGATTTGATATTCATTCATTGTTGGTGAAAAACACCAACAATCGCGTAGTGAAAAACACAACAATGGCACAATTCATTGTTGGTGAAAAACACCAACAATGGCATAGTGAAAAACACAACAATGGTGTAGTGAAAACACCAACAATGGCATAAATAAGTTATATCTTATCAATCTTTTCCTGCACTTCCTCCCATTGTTCCATTAAATCATCTACTCTATCTTTTTTAGATTGATACTTTTTAAAGAAATTTTCATCTGCCGTAAGTTTTTCAAAATTTTCTGATATTTCGGCATCGTCATAAATAATTTCATTCTCCAATTTTGAAATTTCTACTTCAATCTTATTGAGTTTATTTTGAAGTTGTTTTTTTTGTTTTAAGTCCTGATGATTTTTTTTCCCTTGAGAATTATTACTATTTAATATCTTATTTTTCGTCCGCATTTCAACTTCCCTCATACTATCCAGATCATGCTGCTCTAAAAAATAATTTATATCTCCTAAATATTCTTTGATATTACCATCCTTAAAGGCGTATACTTTTTCTGTCATACCTTGTAGAAAATCCCTGTCATGGCTGACTAATATCAATGTCCCTTCAAATTGGTTCAGAGCCTTTTTCAATACATTTTTTGAAGCTATATCCAAATGATTGGTAGGCTCATCCATGATCAAGACATTAAACGGGCTCAGTAACATTTTGCATATGGCCAAACGGTTTTTTTCACCTC
>Ga0209013_10000346_pt1 | contig 40580 bp, 42 predicted proteins | sample Cruoilmetagenom2_FD_187291 | JGI IMG/M metagenome (GOLD analysis project Ga0209013, IMG submission 187291) | Oil polluted marine microbial communities from Coal Oil Point, Santa Barbara, California, USA - Sample 2 (SPAdes) (version 2) | ecosystem: Environmental > Aquatic > Marine > Oil seeps ...
AAAAGGGTATGCGGAAATGCAAGCAGTTGGAGCAGGAGCACTAAATCAAGCGGTAAAAGCAGTTGCAATTGCACGTGGCTTTGTCGCACCGAGTGGAACCGATTTAATTTGTTCACCGGCATTCACAGACATTGTAATTTCCGGGGAAGACCGAACTGCCATTAAATTATTAGTGGAAAAGCGTACAAGAGGATAATAGACCAGCCCAATCTCATAAAGAGATTGGGTTTTTTCGTTGTATAAGAACAAGTTGTGAAGATATCAATCTATTCCATTCCGTCAAAGGTCTGATATTCTACTAAAAAATTTGCTAATACATAGTGAATGAAGCCATTAAGTGATAAACTAATATAGTAAAAAAATTGGTTATTACCTGAAGTTTAAGGAGTTGTTGATATGTTACATCAGCTTTCATGGAAAGTCGGTGGGCAACAAGGGGAAGGGATTGAAAGTACTGGGGAAATCTTCTCCATGGCGATGAACCGCCTGGGTTATTTCCTTTATGGCTATCGTCACTTTTCTTCACGGATAAAAGGAGGGCACACGAATAATAAAATTTGTGTCCGTACAACAGAGGTTCGCACAATTCCGGATGATCTTGATATATTAGTTGCATTTGATCAAGAAACAATTGAAGTAAACTATAAAGAATTAACAGCTTCAAGCGTCATTCTTGCTGATGCCAAATTCAAACCGCAACACCCGGAAGATTGTGTGGCAACTATGTATGTCATTCCGTTTACCGAAATTGCTTCGGAACTGGGTACATCTTTAATGAAAAACATGGTGGCAATCGGTGCGACATCGGCATTGTTGAACTTGGATAAATCCGTATTCCAGGGTGTAGTGGATGAAATTTTCGGCCGAAAAGGCGAATCAATTGTCGAGAAAAACATGGAAGCCATTCAGCAAGGATATGAAATAATGGCTCAAAACCTTGGCGATCGCATCGGTGAATGGGAGCTTGAACCCGCTGATGGAAAACGTCGTCTATTCATGATTGGTAATGATGCCATTGCACTTGGAGCACTTGCTGCAGGCGTTCGGTTTATGGCGGCATACCCAATTACACCTGCTACAGAGATTATGGAATATATGATCAAAAAATTACCGGATTTTGGTGGCACGGTAATCCAGACCGAAGATGAAATTGCAGCTGCTACAATGGCAATCGGTGCCAACTATGGAGGAGTTCGCTCCTTTACAGCATCAGCTGGACCAGGACTTTCATTGATGATGGAAGCGATCGGTCTTTCAGGGATGACCGAACAGCCATTGGTCATCGTCGATACACAACGTGGAGGACCATCTACTGGACTGCCGACAAAACAGGAACAATCCGATTTAATGCAGATGATTTATGGTACTCATGGCGAAATACCGAAAGTGGTCATTGCACCAAGTACTGGACAGGAAGCATTTTTCGATACAATTGAAGCGTTTAATATCGCTGAAGAACTGCAATTGCCGGTAATCGTTCTTTCTGATTTGCAATTATCGTTGGGGAAACAAACAGTGGAACCGTTCGATTACAGTAAAATCGGATTACGTCGTGGGCGACTTCAGACGGAAACCGATTTGCCTGAAGTGGAGGATAAGTCGTACTTCAAGCGTTTTGAAGTAACAGAAGATGGAGTTTCACCTCGTGTGGTTCCTGGCATGAAGAATGGAATCCACCATGTAACTGGTGTGGAGCATGACGAAACAGGAAAACCTTCTGAAGCTGCTGCGAACCGTCAAATGCAGATGGACAAGCGTATGCGTAAACTTAAACATGTGAATTTCCCGAATCCAATTTATCAATATGCCCCGCATGAAGATGCGGACGTGCTACTGGTTGGATTCAATTCAACACGGGGAGTGCTGGAGGAAGTTCAAGCTAATCTGAATGCACAGGGAATCCGTGCGAACCATGCACAAGTTCGATTGATTCATCCTTTCCCGGTATCACATGTAGCTCCACTAGTTACAACCGCCAAAAAAGTGCTGGTCGTGGAAAACAATGCGACTGGCCAACTTGCGAATATCATTAAGATGAACGTTGGCATGCACGATAAGATTGTCAACGTATTGAAATATGATGGCACACCGTTCTTGCCAAGGGAATTAACAAATCGTGTAAAGGAGTTGCTCGCAGATGGTTACATTTAAGGATTTTCGCAATAATGTCAAACCGAACTGGTGCCCAGGATGCGGAGACTTTTCCGTACAAGCTGCCATTCAGCGCGCAGCTGCCAATGTCGGCATCGAACCTACCGATTTAGCGGTTATTTCAGGCATCGGATGTTCAGGCAGAATTTCCGGCTATATTCATTCTTACGGGTTCCATGGAATTCACGGTCGGGCACTTCCGATTGCCCAAGGCCTAAAAATGGCTAACCGTGACTTGAACGTCATCGCATCCGGTGGGGATGGGGATGGCTTCGCAATCGGGATGGGACACACCATCCATGCAATCCGACGTAATATCGATATCACGTATATCGTGATGGATAATCAAATATACGGTTTGACGAAAGGCCAGACATCACCACGATCGGCTGCCGGCTTTAAAACAAAGTCAACCCCTGGCGGAGCAATTGAACCTTCTTTAGCGCCACTTGAAATGGCTTTGACGGCGGGTGCTACATTCGTGGCGCAAGGTTTTTCATCTGACTTGAAAGAATTGACGAGTATTATTGAAGCGGGTATCAACCATAAGGGATTCTCTTTCATCAACGTTTTCAGCCCGTGTGTAACGTATAACAAAATAAATACCTATGATTGGTTCAAGGAACATATTACGAAACTTTCGAATGTCGAAGGCTATGATCCAAGCAACCGTGGACAAGCTATGGCGACATTGATGGAGCATGAAAGTCTTGTGACAGGAATCATTTATCAAAATGCAGAACAGCCTTCTTATCAGGAACAGGTCAATGGATACGCACAAACACCATTATCTACTGAAGAATTGATGATGAGCAACCGTGATTTTGATAAACTCGTAAAAGAGTTCATGTGATTTAGTGGACTGTCGGTGAAAATCGGCAGTTTTTTTGTCGAAAAGAGAACAATTCAATCGACCACCTTGTAGGAACAGATAGCCTTTCAGTATAATAGAGGAATGTAGTTTTCGTCTGCTGTGATGAGAGGGGTAAAGTCATGAATGAAGAACAGCGTTTACAAAGCTCGCAAGTAAAACAACTGCAAAAGAAAACCGAAAAAGACTATAGTCAATATTTCCAGTCCGTATATGTACCACCTTCTTTGAAAGAAGCTAAGAAACGCGGGAAAGAAGATATTGTATATCATAAAGATTTTATAATAGATCCGGATTTGTTGGGAATGGGAAATGGACGTAAATTTTTCATACGGACATTCGGGTGCCAGATGAATGAACACGATACCGAAGTAATGGCAGGGATTTTCCTTCAGCTTGGGTATGCCCCTACAGAAAACGTCCAGGAAGCCAATGTCATTTTACTCAACACGTGCGCAATTCGGGAGAATGCCGAGAACAAGGTATTCGGGGAACTTGGGCACTACAAAAAGTTGAAACGTGACAATCCGGATGTCTTGATCGGTGTTTGTGGATGCATGTCCCAAGAGGAATCAGTTGTCAAGAAAATCCTGAAAACTTATAATCAAGTCGATATGATTTTTGGCACTCACAATATTCACCGTTTGCCCCAGATTTTGAATGAAGCTTATATGTCAAAAGAAATGGTCATAGAAGTTTGGTCAAAAGAAGGGGATGTAATTGAGAGCCTGCCAAGAGTTCGTAAAGGTGAAATTAAGGCATGGGTCAATATTATGTATGGGTGCGATAAGTTTTGTACATATTGCATCGTTCCGTATACACGTGGCAAGGAACGCAGCCGGAGACCTGAAGACATCATTCAGGAAGTCAGGCAATTGGCTGCCCAGGGATATAAGGAAATCACCTTGCTTGGGCAAAACGTGAATGCTTACGGCAAGGATTTTGAAGATCTCTCATACCGTTTGGCGGATTTAATGGAGGATCTACGTCAAATCGAAATTCCTCGCATTCGATTCACGACAAGTCATCCACGTGATTTTGATGATCATCTAATCGAGGTCCTTGCAAAACGGGGGAATTTAGTGGAACATATACATTTACCTGTTCAATCAGGTTCCACTAGCATGTTGAAACTCATGGCACGGAAATATAGCCGGGAACAGTACATGGAATTGGTGAGGAAAATTAAAGCAGTGATGCCAGAAGCGGCATTGACGACAGATATTATCGTCGGTTTCCCTAATGAGACAGATGAGCAGTTTGAAGAAACACTGTCTTTATATGAAGAAGTTGGTTTTGAACACGCCTTTACGTATATTTACTCACCACGTGAAGGGACACCGGCTGCGAAAATGGAAGATAACGTTCCGATGGAAGTGAAGAAAGATCGTTTGCAGCGTCTGAACAGTCTGGTCAATGAATTTTCGTCAAAAGCCATGCATAAATACCAAGATCAGATCGTGGAAGTATTGGTCGAGGGTGAGAGCAGGAAAAATGCAGAAGTCCTTGCCGGATATACAAGAACAAACAAACTTGTTAATTTTGTTGGTCCAAAGGATTTGGCAGGAAAGTTGGCAAGAGTCAAAATTACGAATACAAAAACATGGTCATTGGAAGGCGAACTCATTGAAGTTCTTTCCGGCCAAGAAGTGGGTGTCTTATGACAACGATTTATACAAAAGATGATATTATTGCAAAAGCACGTGAAATAGCGGATATGATTGCTCAAACCGAAGAAGTTGATTTCTTCAAACGTGCGGAAGCACAAATTAATGAAAACCAAAAAATCCGTGAAAAGATTGCGAGTTTGAAAAGCTTGCAAAAACAAGCGGTGAATTTCCAGCATTACGGAAAAGAAAAAGCTTTGAAATTAATCGAAGATAAAATCGGTAAAATTGAAGATGAAATCGAGGAGATACCGATTGTGCAAGAGTTCAAACAGTCTCAAGTCGATGTAAACGATTTATTGCAGTTAGTGGCCAACACGATTGCAAACAACGTTACAAACCAAATCATTGAATCGACTGAAGGCGATTTACTTCGTGGCGAAACGGGTTCAAAAGTACAAAATAGCAAGCCTGGCAGCTGTTAATAAAAGACAAGGAAACTGTTTTCTCGATAGATGAGGAAACAGTTTTCTTGTTGTCAGACTTGAAAAACGACACCTGCCAACACTGTGTTTCAGAGCTTTTCGCTTTTCTTTTCACCTAATGGGCACAGCCTGCATATCATGAAAAGGAATCGAACGAAGGAGGATGGCTTTGAAATATGTCCGTCAAATCGTGACGAAAGCAGTCGTGGCGAAGGGAAGAAAGAAAACTGAAACATGTGAAACATTACGTCCACCAAATAACCCTTCAAGTATTTTAGGGTGCTGGGTTATCAATCACACACATCAGGCGAAAAAGCATGGGAAATTTGTTGAGGTTACGGGTAAATATGATATTAACGTTTGGTATGCTCACCATGATCATTCGAAAACGTCGGTATTTTCAGAGACAGTGCCTTACAAAGAACGCATTAAATTGCATTACAGAGAAGAAGACACACATGGCGTAGAAGACATACATGTGCATGTTTTCCAGCAACCGAATTGTACAGAAGCCATCATTACCCCAGACGGTGAAGAATTCAAAGTAACAGTAGAGAGAGAGTTACATGCAGAAGTTGTCGGCGAAACGACCATTTGCATCCAGGTCCATCCGCAAGACTATGAAGAAGAATGGTCCTTCAAGGACGAAAGCTCATCATCGACCTCATCTTTTGTAGATGCAAAAGAATCTTCATCATTCTCTTAAGCCGGTTTAGGAAAACCGGCTTTTTTTTTCTGTCGTTTTGTTATAATAGAAGATATGCTTTTAAACCGTAAAGATTGTAGGATTCAGACCCCTTCATAGGGTAGAAGAGATGACAGTGAAAAGCCCATATGGTTGCGAATGATTTAGTGGGGGATTAGCCCACTTATAAAAGGGCAACTATTTTTGAAAGAGGTAATATAATGACAACCCATACACCGATGATTCAACAATACTTGCAAGTGAAATCTGATTATCAAGATGCTTTTTTGTTCTTTCGACTAGGCGATTTTTATGAAATGTTTTTTGAAGATGCCATAAAGGCATCGCAAATACTGGAAATTACATTGACGAGCCGTGACGGTGGAAACATTCCGATGTGTGGTGTTCCACACCATGCAGCTCAAAACTATATTGAAACACTTATTCAAAAAGGATATCGGGTTGCGATTTGCGAGCAAACTGAAGATCCGAAACATGCAAAAGGTGTTGTGAAACGTGAGGTTGTCCGTCTAGTTACTCCCGGGACAATCATTGAAGGTAAAAATATGGATGGGAAAAGCAATCATTTCATTGCATCAGCGGAAGAAATTGGTGAAAACCGTTATGCCTACTCCTATCTTGATTTATCCACCGGTGAAGGAACGAGCGCAATCGTTTCCGGGTCGGAAAAGAATTTAATTCAGGAATTGCAAACGTTATCCATCAGGGAACTTGTTGTACCAGAACAATTATTCGTACTCTTGTCCGATTTAGCTGAAGCACATTCCATTCTTTTGTCCATGGAAAATACGGAACTTGAAGCACATACGAAACATTCATATGTCGAACAAAGTCCCCAGGAAGTCCATGGAGTTTGCCATAGACTTGTGAACTATTTACATCGGACGCAAAAACGATCACTTGATCATATCCAGCCTTTTCAATTTCAGGAACGCGAACAGCTATTGACAATTGATTTTCATTCCAAACGCAATCTGGAGTTGGTCCAGTCAATTCGGGGTGGAGACCAGAGAGGGTCTTTATACTGGCTGCTCGATGAAACCATGACAGCAATGGGTGGAAGAAAGTTGAAGCAGTGGCTGCATCAGCCTCTTGCAAATCGAGTGAAAATAGAAGAACGTCTTGAAATCGTGACCGAGATGCTTGAAGGCTATTTCATTCGTGCAGATATAAGGGAAAGTCTAAAAGAGGTGTATGATCTTGAAAGGCTCATCGGCCGCATTTCCTTTGGGACGGCTAGTGGCCGCGATTTAAGCCAGCTTAGACAATCGCTCCTGCAAATCCCTCTGATCAAATCCCATTTGAATGCAAGTGACAAACCTGCATTGATGGCAAGTGCAAATCAATTGGACGAGTGTGTGGAACTGTTGCAATTGCTTAAAACTGCCATTGCCGATAATCCCCCACTTTCGGTTAAAGAAGGCGACATTATCCGTGACGGTTTTCATGAGCGTTTGGACGAACTGCGTGACGCCAAGAAAAACGGGAAAGAATGGATTGCAGCCCTGGAACAAAAAGAACGTGAACGCACAGGCATCAAAGGGCTTAAAATAGGCTACAATCGTGTTTTTGGATATTTTATCGAAATCACCAAGTCCAATATCCATTTAGCTGATTTGACGCGATATGAGCGTAAACAGACGCTTGCAAATGCTGAACGATATATAACGGACGAATTGAAGGAAAAAGAATCACTCATCTTGACAGCGGAGGAAGAAAGCCTTGCTCTCGAATACTCCTTGTTTGTCGATATTCGAGAAAAAGTAAAGCAATATATTCCTCAAGTTCAAGAGCTTGCAGCAAAAGTGAGTGAAATTGATGTCATCACCAGTTTTGCCGAAGTTTCCGATCAATATCGATTGACGAAGCCAACTTTCCATGACGGGCATGAACTGAAAATTGTCAATGGGCGCCATCCAGTAGTGGAAAAAATGATGAATAAACAGCATTATGTCCCGAATGACTGTGCACTTACCGATACAGAAAATATGCTGTTGATCACTGGACCCAATATGTCCGGTAAGAGCACGTTCATGCGCCAAGTAGCAATTACCGTAATCATGGGCCAAATGGGTTGCTATGTCCCTGCGGAAGAAGCATTATTGCCTGTTACGGATCAAATCTTCACCCGTATCGGAGCTGCAGATGATTTGGCAGCAGGACAAAGTACCTTCATGGTTGAAATGCTCGAATCAACATACGCGATTACACATGCCACAGAGCGAAGTTTATTGCTATTCGATGAAATCGGCCGAGGTACATCGACCTATGATGGAATGGCACTGGCACAAGCAATGATGGAATATATCCATACTGAAATACGGGCCAACACCCTGTTTTCGACGCATTACCATGAACTGACCCATTTGGAATATCAATTGGACAGGCTGCGTAATGTGCATGTTGCAGCTGTCGAGCAAAGCGGGAAAGTCGTCTTTTTACACAAAGTGAAAAAAGGTCCTGCAGATAAAAGTTATGGGATTCATGTTGCAGAACTGGCTCAATTGCCTGAACCGATCATCTCAAGAGCAAGGGATATTCTTCATGATCTCGAAACCGGAAAAGATGAAAAAACGAATTCAGGCGGTTTTTCAGTGAGTGAACAACTGACGTTCTTTCAGGAATCGAAAGAAGAAACGGTACCTGAACTGAAGTCTATGGATCCATTGCAGAGTGAAGTGCTGGAAATGATTCGTGATATGGATATATCGGGAACGACACCAATGAAAGCTCTCCAAATTTTATATGAACTGCAGAAAAAAATAGGAAAATAAATTGGAATGAAAGGAGTCGTTCAAATGGGATTCATACGCTTGATGGATGAACCATTATCGAATAAAATCGCAGCGGGTGAAGTCGTTGAACGACCAGCCTCTGTTGTGAAAGAACTTGTTGAAAATGCGATTGATGCCGGAAGCACATCAATTGATATATTTTTGGAAGAAGCGGGACTTCAAACCATCCAAGTAACGGACAATGGCAGTGGGATGGATGAGGCGGATGCAATCCTGTCTTTCTCACGGCATGCGACGAGCAAAATCTCGAACGAACATGACCTATTCAGAATCCGTACGCTGGGATTTCGAGGAGAAGCATTGGCGAGTATTGCATCCGTCTCAAAAGTATCTTTATGGACTTCTGACGGGACGACTTCAGGGACAAGCGTTGATATCGAAGGCGGACATGTGAAGAAGCAACAAGCTGGTGCCCTTCGAAAGGGGACTGACATTAAAGTGTCACAACTCTTCTTCAACACGCCAGCGCGACTTAAATATATGAAGACCATACAGACCGAGCTGGGACATATAATGGACCTGATCAATCGTCTTGCGTTATGTTATCCGTCCATTTCTTTCAAACTGATGCACGGTGAACAAATATTGCTCCATACAAATGGCCGTGGCGATCTGCAGCAGGTAATCGCAGCTATATATGGAATGTCCATAGCGAAGAAAATGATTCCTTTCGAAGGGGAGTCTGCAGATTACCGAATTCATGGATATGCTTCCTTACCGGAAATTACACGTGCTTCAAAAAATTATTTGACGCTGTTTGTCAATGGGCGTTGGGTCAAGCATTACAGTGTCCAGCAATCAATCGTTAATGCGTATCATACGTTTTTACCAATAGAACGTTATCCATTGGTCGTATTGCATATTGAAGGGGACCCTTATTTAACGGACGTCAATGTTCACCCATCCAAACAGCAAATACGATTGAGCAAGGAAAAAGAGTTGCAGGAGCTCGTGGAAGAAACGATACGAAATAGCCTCCGCTCGGTCATGCGGGCACCTGAAATTTCCGAAAAACCCAAAAAATTGGTTGCACCAAGTGAGCAAATGGATTTATGGAAATCAAGACCTTATCAACAAGTACCTCCTGCAGAAACGAGACCGATGCAAAAGTTCAACAAGGATCCAGAACCTTATGTGGTAAAAGAAACGGATGTACGGGATGAAACAACTTTTGCACCTTTTGAAAAACTGGAAGCAGTTTCAACGAATGAGCCTTTTCCTGAACTTGAAATTGTCGGGCAAATACACGGGACGTATATCGTGGCGCAAAGTACCGATGGTTTTTATCTGATCGATCAGCATGCTGCCCAGGAACGGATCAAATATGAATTCTTCCGCGAAAAAGTGGGAGAGGTAAATATAGAAGAAAGACAATCCTTGTTGATTCCCATGTCAATGCACTACTCAGCCGATGAAGCATTACGGCTGAACGAACATGCTGATCAACTCGAAGAAGTAGGTATATTTCTTGAGGAATTCGGTCCTGCAACATACATCGTGCGTGAGCATCCTGTGTGGTTCCCAAAAGGCTTTGAAGAGGAAATCGTCAAGGAGTTAATTGAACAAGTACTGACAAGCCGAAAGACTGACGTGAAAAAATTGCGTGAAGATGCAGCAATCATGATGAGCTGTAAAAAATCGATCAAGGCTAACCATTTCTTGACAAAAGAGGATATGGAGAGATTGATGTCCGACTTGAAAAATGCAGATCAACCCTTTACATGTCCGCACGGTCGCCCAGTGATTGTCCATTTTTCTACGTATGAGATTGAGAAAATGTTTAAACGTGTGATGTGAAATACATGTGACCACTTCTGTGAGGAAGTGGTTTTTTGCATTCATACATATAAATGCTGAATATTTAGCCGGACTTTTGGGGAGACTGGTGAGAATACACCAGAGGGAGGGGGATATATGACTGAATTCCCCGTCATTCATACGAATATTTGGGATGCTTTTTGGGCGATTCCATTAATTATGTTATTGGTATGGATGCTCAAGGTCTTTTTGCACGTACCTTCAAACTATTTGTCAATAAGTGCCACTGTCATTGGACTTCTTCTATCCATCTTCATTAGCCATCCAAATGATATATCCGCTGGAATTTTCATGGGTTTTTTCTATAGTGCTGCAGCAATCGGTACATACTCATCCTTGAAAACCGCGATTAAATCATATCGGTCAAATTAGCATGAAAACTGAACGTTTAAATACTTGAATAAGTTAGAGAAACGACAAAAAAAGCCCACAACAGGCCAGTATTACTGATCTGTTGTCGGGCTTTCTTCGTTAAACCATAAAGGATCATCATTATCGACTTCTCCATTGTAGTTTATCAATACTTCTTCCCCTGCTTTAATATCTTTATAAGCAAAGAAGTCAAACGTGTGATTGTCAAAATTAATATCATACATGGCATTTGGCTGATACGAGTGATTGAAGAGCATCCCATATCCAAGGACGAGAGCACTATGGTTTATTCCATACTCAAAGGCGTAATCGGCCAATAGTGTCTTTTCAACATGCTCATGTTGCTCATTTGGATAGGGGAGAACTGGAGCTTCATGAATGAGTTCCCCTTTTTTAATATCGCGTTTAGCAAATACACCGCGATTCAATTCACCGTCACTCAATGTGGATGTTCTGATTTCGATCATTGGAATCACCTTCTCAATTCGATTGTTCCCCGTTATTTCTTGGAGTGAAAATTTCTTCCTTGCAAAAATACGAAGTAAGTTACAAGTATAACACGTAATATTACAATTCGTATCATCGTGGAGGATTGCAAGGAAAAGCTGAGAGATTATTTACCGGTAAGGCCATTAAAAATCATATCAATATTCCATTTCATCATTTTGATGTATGTGTCTCCATCCTCACCAGGCTTGCCGATAGAGTCCGTGAAAATTTTGCCGTATATCGGCACCCCTGTTTCGGATGAGACCATTTCCATGCTTCTTGGATCTATACTGGTTTCTACAAATAAGACAGCATCATCCTTCGATCTTATGAAATCAACCACCGAACTGACCTGATCGGGTGAACCTTGGTTCTCGGAGTTGATTTCCCATATATAGGCAGCTTCAAATCCATATGCTGCAGAGAAATATTTAAATGCGCCTTCACTTGTAATCAATAATCGTTTTTCCTGTGGAATGTCGCTATAGCGGGTGACAGCTTCTTCATGTAGCTGTTGCAGTTCAGCAATATAGTCATTAGCATTCTTTTCATAGATCTCCCTATGCTCAGGGTCAATTTCAATTAAAGCTTCTTTTGCATTTTCAGCATATTTGATGCCATTGCGAATATCCAGCCATGCATGTGGATCTTCTTCGTTTTCCTTGCCTTTTGTTGTCAGGTGTTTTGGTTCCACCCCTTCACTCAAACGGAAAACCGGTGCATCCTTGTCGCCTTTTCCTGAAGTAAGGAGAAGTTTCTCGAACCATGAATTGCCTCCTTCCAGATTCAGTCCATTATAGAATACGACGTCCGCATCGGTTGTCAACTGGACATCCTTTGGAAGTGGGTCATATTCATGGGGATTCGAACCTACTGGTGCAAGAGTATGAATTTCGATTTGATCTCCACCTACATTTTTCACGATGTCATAAATGATAGAGTAAGTAGCAATGACCTGAATTTTATCAGGAACATCGTTGTTATCCTTTACACTTTCATTTCCACAACCCGTAATACCAATTAACAGGGCGATACTTGATAGTGCAAACATATTTTTTAAGGCTTTCATATTATTCCTCCATCCTGGTTATAGATTGCGAATGCATTTCTCTTTTTCGTGCACTTTTAATTGTCCGCCATATAAGGCCTTGCTTTGGCGAAAATAAAAAAGCAAGAATGAACAAAACAGTAGCGGCTAATACAATGGTAGCGCCTGAAGCCAAATTGTAAGTGTAACTGAAATACAGTCCCAAAATGGATGACAACACGCCAAAACCTGCAGACAGGTAAATCATCACCCAAAGTCGGTCGGTCAATAAATAAGCGGTTGAAGCCGGTGTGATTAACATGGCTACAACCAGAATGATTCCTACGGTTTGTAAGGATGCAACAGTTACCAAGGTAAGAAGAGCCATCAGGAAGTAATGGATCAATTTAGTGGGCAATCCGTAGGCTGCTGCCATCGTCGAATCAAAAGAACTGACCAAAAGCTCTTTGTAGAACACAAAAATGCTGACTAGTACGAAAATACCGATCACTAATGTCGACCACATTTCGGATGGGCGGACAGCGAGCACGTTACCAAAGAGAATGTGATACAGATCTGTACTGCTTTTCATGAGTGTAATGAGAATGATTCCTGAGGCAAATGCAGCGGTGAACATGATGCCGATGGAGACATCATTCTTGATGCGGCTGTTCTGACTGATATAACCGATACCGATGGCTGTCAGGATACCTGTGAACACGGCCCCTACAAAAAAATTGATGCCTAGCATATAGGATATGGCGACTCCCGGTAGGACGGCATGAGAAATGGCGTCCCCCATGAGGGCCATACCTCTCAATATGATGAAACAACCTATTACTCCACAAATTATGCCTACCATGATCGAAGTCAGTAAAGCTTTTTGCAGGAACTCATATTGAATCAATGCATCGATAAAGTTCATCATGTCGCCACCTCCCCGTGTATCACTGGCGTAAATTGATTTGTGTAAGCTCGATTTAAAATTTCTGCTTGAAATACTTTTTCGACGCTTCCATGTTCAATCATCTCTTTGTTGATGAGAATCAGTTCATTGAAGTATTCGCTTGCCTTGCTTAAATCATGGTGGACCACAATCACTGTCTTGCCATCATCCCTGAGTTCTTTCAAAATGGATACGATCTTTTCCTCACTTGTGACATCCACACCAACGAAAGGTTCGTCAAGGAAATACAAATCTGGTTTTTGAGCAAGCGCACGTGCGAGAAAAACTCTTTGCTGTTGTCCACCTGAAAGTTCACCGATCTGGCGATTGTGGAATTGCTCCATCCCGACCTTTTTCAAGCATTCCATTGCCCATTTTTTATGTTCTTTTCTTGGGCGCTTGAAAATACCCATTTTTGGATAAGTACCGATCAATACGGTATCCATAACAGTGATGGGAAAATCCCAATCTATATTACTTCTTTGTGGAACGTAGGCAACTCGTGTTTTCATTTCCTTGATGGAATTACCTAGAATTTCAATGGTTCCCGCATCTTTTTTTATTAAGTTGAGCAAGGTTTTCAATAAAGTTGATTTCCCTGCGCCATTTGGTCCGATGATTCCGACCAACTTCCCAACCTTCACTGTAAAGCTAATATCTCTTAATGCTTCGTCCCCGTTATATGAGACAAATAGTTTATTAACCGATAAGGCATCAGTCATTTTAACCCCTCCTTTTTTAAAATAAATAATAATCGAAATTATAGACATAAAATTACTTCCTAATCGAAAAAAAGTTTCCTTAAAGAAACTATATTCTAAGAAGGAAAGAATTGCAACCGGGAAATTCGGATAATTCATGGATTTCTTTTAAGGGGGATAGAATGATAGTTAGGGCAGCGGCCATACAGTCGGGTGAAAAATTTATTCCCCTTATTCGAAAGGAAGTTTCATCTGCATCCTTTAAGGAAAAACAGTATAATTAAAGGACTATGTAATGATGAAGTAAAGCTGGATATCGATGTGCAAAATCCATCGACTGAGCAGGAGGAAAGGGAGGACGATTCATTTTGGGAGAATACATATTGTCAATTGACCAGGGTACTACCAGTTCGAGGGCAATCCTGTTCAATCACAAAGGAGAACTTGTACATACGGCGAAAAAAGAATTTCAGCAGTACTTTCCTCAACCTGGCTGGGTTGAGCACAATGCGAATGAAATTTGGGGGTCCGTCCTTTCAGTCATTGCAGCTGTGTTGACGGAAAGTGGAATCCAGCCGACTGATATCCATGGCATCGGAATAACCAATCAACGGGAAACGACGGTTGTATGGAATAAGAATACAGGCAGGCCGATTTATCATGCCATTGTCTGGCAATCCAGACAAAGTCAAAAAATTGTGGATGATTTAAAAAATCAAGAACTGGAATCATGGTTCCAAGCAAAGACAGGTTTGAGATTGGATCCCTATTTCTCCGCAACAAAGGTTAAGTGGATTTTGGATAATGTGGAAGGTGCCAAAGAAATGGCGAAAAAAGGAGAATTGTTGTTAGGAACAATTGATTCGTGGTTGATTTGGAAGCTTTCCGGGGAAAAAGAGCATATTACCGATTATTCCAATGCTTCTCGGACCTTGTTATTTAACATACACGATTTAGTGTGGGATGAAGAAATCTGCAATAAATTGGACATTCCCATGTCAATGTTACCAAAGGTCTCTTCCTCCTCAAAAGTGTATGCTAAAACAGATCCATCCGTATTTTTTGGTGCTTCAGTGCCGATAGCCGGAGCGGCTGGGGATCAGCAAGCAGCACTATTCGGGCAATGTTGTTTTGATAAAGGGATGGCAAAAAATACCTATGGAACCGGATGCTTTATGTTGCTGAATACTGGGAATGTAGCGGTTTCCTCTGAAAATGGCTTGTTGACCACGATCGCTTGGGGGCTGGATGACCAGGTGACATATGCCCTGGAAGGAAGCGTATTTGTTGCGGGGTCCGCGATTCAATGGCTGCGTGATGGACTGAGGATGGTAAAGAACGCATCAGACAGTGAAAATTATGCCAGGAAAGTCGATTCTTCAGATGGTGTGTATGTGGTTCCGGCATTTGTTGGACTGGGCACGCCATATTGGGATTCGGATGCCAGAGGTGCAGTTTTTGGATTGACACGTGGAACTTCAAAAGAACATTTCATTCGCGCAACCCTGGAGTCCCTTGCCTATCAGACTAAGGACGTATTCGATGCAATGGAACAGGATGCAAATATGAAAATAGAGGCACTGCATGTGGACGGTGGAGCGGTAGACAATATGTTTCTCATGCAGTTCCAAAGTGACTTGCTTGATTTGAATGTCGAATTGGCAAAATTAAATGAATCGACTGCCCTTGGCGCAGCTTTTTTGGCGGGACTTTCTACAGGTTTTTGGTCGAACATGGATGAAATAAAAAAAATGAGAAGTACAAAAAAAATGTATGAACCAACAATGAACGCAGAAAAACGTGTGGGGCTTTATCGCGGTTGGCAAAAAGCAGTGGAAGCCACGAGGTTGTTCAAATGAAGGGGGATGTTTTATGCTATCTGCTGTTGGGCGTTCTAAAATCATCCATACATTAAATACGTTCGAATTTGATTTACTTGTAATAGGGGGAGGGATTTCTGGAGCGGGTATCGCGCTTGATGCAGTAACCCGAGGATTATCTGGCGCATTAATCGACATGCAGGACTTTGCTGCGGGCACTTCCAGTCGTTCTACCAAGCTTGTTCATGGAGGTCTCCGGTACCTGAAGCAGCTGGAAATGAAATTGGTGGCTGAAGTGGGCAGGGAACGTGAAATTGTATATGAAAATGCAGTTCATGTGACCGAGCCTGTATGGATGCTCCTGCCTTTTCATAAAGGTGGCACATTTGGATCGATATCCACATCAGCAGGTCTGCGCGTGTATGACTTTTTAGCTGGCGTAAAACATGACGAGAGAAGAAAAATGCTTACCCCTCAAGAAGCTTTATTTAAAGAACCCCTATTGAAAAAAGAAGGTCTAAAGGGTGGCGGATATTACGTTGAGTACCGGACGGATGATGCACGTCTGACGGTAGAAGTCATTAAAAAAGCGGCTGAAAAAGGTGCGGTTTGTGTAAACTATATGAAGGCGGAAACATTTGTCTACCAACAAGGGAAGATTGTTGGTGTTAAGGCGGTCGATCAATTGACTGGCCGTCTTGCGACCATTCATGCAAAATATGTGGTGAATGCAGCCGGCCCCTGGGTAGATGATGTAAGAGCCAAAGATTCCTTTGAAAATGGCAAGCATCTCAAGTTGACAAAAGGTGTTCATATTGTCGTGGATCAAGCTTGGTTCCCGTTAAATCAAGCAATATATTTCGATACGCCAGACGGTCGAATGATTTTCGCGGTTCCACGTGAAGGTAAGGCCTATATCGGAACGACGGATACGTTTTATGACCAAAACCCAAAGAATCCCGTTGCTACAAAGGAAGATGTGCAATACATATTGGATGCAATAGCTTATATGTTCCCGTCCATTCAACTGTCGATGAACCATGTGGAATCGACATGGGCGGGTGTCCGACCACTGATCCATGAAGAAGGGAAAGACCCTTCTGAGATTTCTCGTAAAGATGAAATCTGGGAATCGTCTAGCGGTCTTGTAACGATAGCGGGTGGCAAGCTGACAGGCTACAGGAAAATGGCTGAAATGGTAGTAGACCGTGTCGTCAGCCAATTCACGTCGGCCGCGTTTGTTAAATCGAAAACGAAGCATCTTCCGCTCTCCGGTGGGGACATCGGTGGTTCTGGTCGTTTTGCAACATTTGTTGAAATGAAAGCGGATGAAGGGGTCATGTACGGATTGACTAAGGATGAAGCCAAACAATTGGCATCTTTCTATGGGTCCAATGTAGACTATTTATTTGACTATGCAAACATACTTAAGAACAACACATATGGACTACCTGCGTCATTAGCTGCAAGAGTTGCTTATGCCGTTCAACATGAATTGGGATGTACACCTTCGGATTTCTTTATCCGTAGAACGGGAGCATTGTATTTTAATATCAAACAGGTTATAACGTATAAAGAACAGGTCTGCCAAATGATGAAATCACTGCTGGGATATTCAGAAGATCAAATGGAATCTTATCGAATTGACCTAGAACAACAAATTGAGGCTGCCACCTCATTCCGAGAGGAGAATGTATGATGACTAAAAGCATTCAATATGTAGAAATGTCTGATGGATATGATATCTACACGGTCGTCTATAAGCCCGAAGGAACCCCGATTGGTCATGTCCATATTCTCCATGGCATGGATGAGCATATAGGACGTTACGAAGAATTTGCTTTATACTTGGTATCAGAGGGATACGTAGTTACAGGCCACGATCACCGTGGACACGGACATACGGGAAAGAAACATAATCAGTTTGGCTTTTTTTGTGAAGTCAATGGATTTGAACGTGTTACGGAGGATGTCAGGGAAGTTCTGCAAGTAGTGAGAAAGGATTTGGCATGTCAAAGTCCGATTCTCTTTGCACATAGCATGGGATCTTTTATTGGTAGGCGGTATATCCAGAAATACGGGCATTCTGTATCGAAGATTGTATTGTCCGGCACTGGAGGACCCAATAACTTTATTCAGAAATCGGGGAAATGGCTAGCGGTCGCTTTTGCACGAATTCAAGGAAAGCATACTTCGAATAATATGCTTTATAAATTGGCATTCGGAAAATTCAATGATGATTTCAAAGATGTTAAAACAAAATATGATTGGCTAAGTTCCGATGCCGAAGAGGTTCAAAAATTCATCAATGATCCATTATGTGGATTCGTGGCAAGCAACCAATTTTTTGTCGATCTGGTCGATGGATTGAATATTATCCATGATCGGAAAGAAATTGAGCGAGTTCCTAAAAACCTGCCGATCTTATTGATTTCTGGCTCTCTCGATCCGGTTAGTCGAAATGGCAAAGATGTTTGGGCAGTTTCCGAACAATACAAAAAAGCGGGAATAACAGATATCACAGTTGTAATAGAAGAAGAGAAAAGACATGAGCTACTGAACGAGACTGGCAAAGAAAAAACATTTAAACTCATAGCCAAATGGATGGAGAAAACATGAGAGAAATAGAAGTATTAGCCATTGTAGGACCGACTGCATCTGGAAAGACTGCATTGTCCATCAAAATGGCAAAAGCAATGAATGGCGAAGTCATCAATGGTGATTCCATGCAGGTATATAAAGGACTTGATATCGGAACAGCAAAAATCAAACCCGAAGAAATGGAAGGAGTTCCTCATCATTTACTTGATATTAAGGAACCGACCGACTCTTTTTCTGTTGCTGAATTTCAACGGATGGTCAGGGAAAAAATAACCGAAATTCAATCGAGAGGGAAATTCCCGATTCTAGTTGGAGGTACTGGCCTCTATGTGCAGTCGGTATTGTATGATTTTCAATTTACCGAAGATCGTGTGGATGAAGGGATACGGAATGCATACTACGAGGAACTTCAGCGTGTTGGTCCGTTAGCCATGCATGAAAAACTCGAGCAAATAGACCCTCAAACCGCAGCGGTCATTCATCCAAATAACACGAGAAGAGTCGTGCGTGCCCTGGAAATTGCAGAGCACTCTGATACAACAAAATCGGCAGTTCCGCAAAACCAAGGTAACCGACCAATGTACCATCATTCCGTATTAGGGATGGAACTGGACAGGGAAACATTGTATGAACGAATCAATTTACGCGTCGATCGCATGATCGAACAGGGGTTGGTAGAGGAAGCGAAACGTCTGTGGGAGCTTGGTATCAGGGATGTTCAAGCGGTTCAAGCAATAGGATATAAAGAACTCTACGCACATTTCAACGAACAGATCTCCCTCGATGAAGCGATAGAGCAGATCAAGCAAAATTCACGGCGTTATGCTAAACGCCAAATCACTTACTTCCGCAATAAGTTGCCCGTAACTTGGATTGATCCTCAATTGAGATTGATGGAAATACTTCCATTAATAAAAATTAATTTGCAGGAATCTCCTCATTAAAAGCGAATACTATGAATGTGCATTCAAAATGATTGGACTTATGTCCTCGTACTTTTTGAATCTCCACCAAAACTAACTAAATAAACGTAAATATTGCGTCAACACAGGAGGAAATTCCATATGAAGCCAATCAATATCCAAGACACTTTTTTGAACCAACTGCGAAAAAACAATGTATTTGTAACAGTATTCTTGTTAAATGGATTCCAATTAAAAGGACTTATTAAATCTTATGATAATTTTACAGTGTTGTTGGAATCGGATGGCAAGCAACAACTCATCTACAAGCACGCAATTTCTACATTTGTTCCCGCTAAATCAGTATCAATTACGGCTGAAGAAGCATAAACGAGTTGTTTGACTTTATACCTTCGTGGGTATAACGTAATCTTTGTAAAACAACTTATTGGAGGACCAAAAAATGAAAACCATACAACCTGAGGAATTACTGGCAAAACTAGACGCCGGTGAACCTGTTAATATGATTGATGTTCGGGAAGCGGAAGAGGTGGCAACTGGAATGATTCCGGGAGCCGAGCACCTTCCATTGGGTCTGGTAGAATTCAAATTCCAGGAACTGGATAAAAAGAAGGAATACGTGATTATTTGCCGCTCTGGCGGACGCAGCGGTATGGCTTGTCAATTCCTTGAAGAACAAGGGTTTGACGTAACTAACATGTCTGGCGGGATGTTGGAATGGCAAGGAGAAATAGTTCTTTAGAAAAAAGCAGCTGGACTCGTTACCCGAGTTCAACTGCTTTTTTTGTGTTCTGTAGACTGCGAAATGGCAATCGCCATTTATATGAATAGGAAACTACACGCAATATCGTCGTAATCGCAAATAAAGTGTAGAGTGACCAGTCACTTTTAGCAATTCCGAAACCGATGGCCAACCCGCAAATAACTGCCCACACTGCATACACTTCATTTCGAAGAACGAGTGGTTTGCGTTTTGCGAGGACATCCCGGACAATTCCGCCTCCAGAACCTGTCAGAACGGCAGCTACGACAGTCGCGCTGATCGGCAATCCTAATTGCACTGCAAATAAGGCTCCTTGAATAGCGAATGCGGATAACCCGATTGCATCAAAGAAATTTCCCCACCGGTTCCAATGTTTCAATAAATTTTGCGGGAACAAAAAGACTGCAGTTATCGCAAATAAAGCAATCTGGAACATCATTTCTTGTTCCCAAAGCGCAGAAACAGGTACTCCTATCAATAAATTTCGAATTGCACCCCCGCCAAAGGCAGTGACAATTCCCAGTAAGTACACGCCAAATAAATCATATTCTTCTTCCATAGCAACAATCGCACCCGATACAGCAAAAGCGATTGTTCCAATTATACTGAGTACATCCCAAGCCACTTTTCATTCCTCCAACTTTCAATAGAACGGATTAAATTGTAGCAGGTTTTCCACCAAATACAAGAGTTGCCTAGGACTTTCCTTGTAAATAGTTGACGAAAAGGGAAGGACTGGTAAGATGAAATAGGAAAAATGATGAATTGAGGGACAAGTGATGATGTTTCAAACCATATTAACGGCAAATTCAATCAGCGAAGCTGAGCAAATCGAAAAGCTTATATATCCGCAGCATAAGGAATCAGACCGGATTGCTTTTCTGAATCAAGAAAAAGTGATTACCGCATTCAGGAAGCACCAAGTGAGTGATTACCATTTACATCCATCTACGGGGTACGGATATGACGACGAAGGACGGGATAATCTTGAACGTGTGTACGCGGAGGTGTTCAGTTCTGAAGCTGCCCTGGTAAGACCGCAAATTATCTCAGGCACCCATGCCATCACCATTAGTTTATTTGGTGTGCTACGTCCGGGAGACGAACTTCTTTACATTACAGGGAAACCATACGATACATTGCAATCAATAGTAGATGGTGGAGAGCAAGACACTGGTTCCTTGAAAGACTTCAATATATCATATCAACACGTTGATCTCCTAGAAGACAAGTACATTGATTGGGATAAAGTGAAGCAGGCGATATCGCAAAAAACAAAAGTCGTTGCCATTCAACGGTCAAAAGGATATGCCAATCGGCCTTCCTTTACAATCGAAAAAATTGAAGAAATGACGAAACGGATCCGTGAAATAAAACCGGAAGCCATCATTTTTGTCGATAACTGTTATGGAGAATTTGTAGAAGAACTTGAACCTACAAATGTAGGAGTGGATTTGATGGCAGGTTCATTGATTAAAAATCCTGGTGGAGGAATGGCTAAAATCGGGGGATACATTGCAGGTAAGAAAAAATATGTTGAAATGTGTGCTTACCGTATGACTTCTCCGGGTATAGGAGCAGAGGCAGGTGCTTCACTGAATACATTGGCTGATATGTATCAGGGATTTTTCCTTGCACCACATGTCGTCGCACAAGCAGTCAAAGGAGCCATTTTCACATCGGCTATGCTTGGTCATATTGGTATGGATACTTCACCTCATTTCAAAGAAAAAAGAACCGATTTAATTCAATCCGTGTCATTCAAAACAGCAGAACAAATGGTCCAATTTTGCCGGGCGATTCAGGCGAATTCACCAATCAATGCCCATTATGCCCCAGAACCAGCGTACATGCCGGGCTATGAGGATGATGTGATCATGGCTGCAGGTACTTTTGTGCAAGGTTCCAGTATCGAGTTGACGGCAGACGGTCCAATTCGTCCTCCATTCACCGCATTCATCCAAGGTGGATTGACCTATGAACACGTCAAATTTGCGATTCTCTCGGCTGTACAACAACTTAAAATTTGAAAAAATCCTCCTTTTAAAAGGAGGATTTTTATTATGTTAGATAATCTGACATGCACTTGACAAGAAACCTGACATATAATATGATTATACTTGTGAAGCGGAGGTGAATCAAGTGAGCCAACAGTTAAGAAGATCGATGCCATTACTGCCCATCAGTATAGTGATGCAGCTCACGGATTTGACTGCTCGACAAATTCGCTATTACGAAGACCACGGTCTAATCAATCCGGCACGTACAGAAGGAAATCGTCGAATGTTTTCATTGATTGATGTCGACACTTTACTTGAAATCAAGGATTTCCTTGAGCAAGGAATAAATATGGCTGGAATAAAAAAATTATTTGAACTGAAAAACCAACCCGTAGTACATGAAACGAAAGAACCGATGACAGATGCTGAATTGCGAAGTCTGTTGCGCATCGAAATGCAGAACGCAGGAAGATTCCATAAGGCTTCCTTGCGACAGGGGGATCTATCTCGTTTTTATCATTGAAGCGAGTAAAATATTAAAAATTATTAGGAGAGTGGCCATCAGTGAGCAAGTACACAAAAGACGACATTAAAAAGTTTGTGAAAGAACAGGAAGTTAACTTTATCCGCCTTCAGTTTACAGATATCCTGGGAACGATTAAAAATGTTGAGATACCTGTAAGCCAGCTGGACAAAGCACTCGAGAACAAAATGATGTTCGATGGTTCTTCAATAGAAGGGTTTGTGCGTATTGAAGAATCGGATATGTATCTGGTTCCAGATCTTAATACATGGGTTGTTTTCCCTTGGATTACAGGGACGGGTAAAGTAGCACGTTTGATTTGTGACGTCATTAAAGCGGATGGTTCTCCATTTGCTGGGGATCCACGAAGTAATTTAAAACGTGTTTTAAAAGAAATGGAAGAGCTTGGTTTCACTGATTTCAATCTGGGGCCAGAACCGGAATTCTTCTTGTTCAAATTAGATGAACGCGGTGAACCGACACTTGAACTAAATGATAATGGCGGTTATTTTGACTTGGCGCCAATGGACTTAGGGGAAAACTGCCGACGTGATATCGTACTTGAACTTGAAGAGATGGGCTTTGAAATTGAAGCATCTCACCATGAGGTAGCACCAGGTCAACACGAAATCGATTTCAAATATGCAGATGCTGTGACTGCATGTGACAACATTCAAACTTTTAAACTTGTAGTTAAAACAATCGCCCGTAAACATGGTTTGCACGCTACATTCATGCCGAAACCTTTGTTTGGTGTTAATGGCTCTGGAATGCATATGAACGTTTCTTTGTTCAAAGGAAAAGAAAATGCATTCTTTGATGAAACAGGAGATTTAAAACTAAGTGAAACAGCTTATCAATTCATGGCTGGAATTCTGAAACACGTACAGGGCTTTACAGCAATCACAAATCCTACTGTAAATTCCTACAAACGTTTGGTTCCAGGTTATGAAGCACCTTGTTACGTTGCTTGGTCAGCACAAAACCGGAGTCCTTTAATACGAATTCCTTCGTCTCGTGGAGTAAGTACACGCATCGAAGTTCGTTCAGTTGATCCAGCTGCCAATCCATACTTGGCAATGGCTGTTATCTTGAAAGCAGGTCTTGATGGAATCAAAAACAAAATGACTCCACCTAAAGCCGTAGATCGCAACATCTATGTCATGAATAAAGAAGAACGCCGTGCAAATGGAGTTGAAGATCTTCCTGCAAACTTGCATTTGGCATTGGAAGAGCTTGAAAAGAATGAAACAATCCGTGAAGCATTAGGTGAACACATTTATGCGAACTTCGTGGATTCGAAAGAAATTGAATGGGATATGTTTAGAACCTCAGTTCATCCTTGGGAGAGAGAACAGTATCTGAAAATGTATTAAGGTAATAGCGTTGGAGCTCTCGGGCTCTGACGTTTTTTACTTTGCTTAAGAATGTTCATGGTACTTCAATCTACTACAAATCTAAGTCGATAATTTCATATACAGAAATTTTGTATAGATAAAAAAATGCAGTAAATAATATCTATGAAATCGAAGGGTTATATTAGGTTCCTTCTTTGCAAAATTCAATCAGTTGTTATATTGACTCGTTTCTAGTAGAATAGGTACGGATTTTGTTTTAACGAAAAGAGGGTATTAAATGAAAACATCTATATTTGGATTGACAATGGAACAGCTGACGGCTTGGCTTATAGATAAAGGGCAGAAAAAATATCGTGCGGAGCAAATTTGGGATTGGCTTTATATCAAACGTATTACTGATTTTTCGGAAATGGTCAATGTCAGTAAAGAGTGTATACAATTGCTAGAAGAGAACTTTGTCCTTTATACACTTGAACAAAGTGTGAAACAGGAATCTGCTGACGGAACAATAAAATTCTTGTTCAAAATGCAGGATGGCAACCTGATCGAAACAGTATTGATGAGATTTAAATACGGTTTATCAGTATGCGTAACCACACAAGTAGGGTGTAATATCGGATGTAGTTTCTGTGCGAGCGGATTATTGAAAAAAAGCCGCGATTTATCTTCAGGAGAAATCGTGGAGCAGATCATGAAAGTTCAGCAGCATCTGGATGCAATGAAAAAAGAAGAACGGGTCAGCCATATTGTTGTGATGGGTATTGGCGAACCGTTTGATAACTACACAAACTTAATGAACTTCCTGAGTGTCGTAAATTCACAAAAAGGTCTGGCGATTGGTGCTCGTCATATTACTGTATCGACAAGTGGAATCGTGCCAAAAATCTATGATTATGCGGATGAAGGCTTGCAGGTGAACCTGGCGATATCGATCCATGCACCGACAAATGAATTACGTACACGCATAATGAAAATCAATAAAGCATACCCAATCGAAAAACTGATGGCTGCAATTGATTATTATTTGGAAAAAACAAACCGACGCATTACGTTTGAATATATCTTGCTCCATGACGTTAACGATCATGTGGAAGAAGCGTTACAGCTTGCAAAACTTCTTGAAAACAAACGTCATCTTTCGTACGTTAACTTGATTCCTTACAATCCAGTTGATGAACATGGGCAGTACCAACAAAGTACTCCTGAAGCAATTAGCGCATTTTATGACACCCTTAAGAAAAAAGGCATAAATTGTGGTGTTCGTCATGAACAAGGCGCAGACATCGATGCAGCTTGCGGGCAGTTAAGAAGTAAACAAATCAAAAAGGTCGATAAAAAAACGGTCTGATCTTCAGCATTTAACTATACAAAAACCGCCTCTGAAATACTAAGAGGCGGTTTTTGTTTTTTTATGTAAAAATTCACTACTACATTGTGACTTGCTCTCATAAGCTGTCTTAACACAATGACATTGAGGGGGCAGGGAAGTGAGCGAATCAAAGAATACAGCACCTTTTGACAAAATAATGCTTGTTCGGACAGCTGTTCTTTTTTTAGCTTGGATCAATCAGTATTTAGTCATGAAAGGGTATAGCCCGCTGCCGTTTGACAATGAAGAGTTCGAAGTGGGTGTCAGTGCCCTGATTACGTTCGTGGCGTCCATATGGGCATGGTGGAAGAACAATGATATTCGTTTTAAAACTCGTCGCAATACCCAGTACTTAAAAGACAAGGGATTAAAATAAGATTGATGACAGGAATGAAAGAATAGTTCAATAGATTATTTAACGAAAAAAGACAATAAAAAGGCCGACTGAAGATGAAAATGTCAGTCGGCGTGATATCGGCTCAAAATAAGTATACCATAGCTTGTCACAAAAGAACAGATATTCCTGAACTTAATATTATGAGAGCAAAACGAAAGCCCCCTTCCAATAGCTAAGGGGGCTTTTTGGTTATTTAATGTAAGTGACGATATACCCCGACGACTTTTCCTAAGATCGAAACGTTGTCTACTATGATCGGATCCATTGACGAGTTTTCAGGTTGCAGACGGAAGTAAGTATCTTCCTTGAAAAAACGTTTGACTGTGGCTTCGTCTTCTTCAGTCATCGCCACCACAATATCACCATTGTTGGCAGTTTGCTGTTGTTTGACTACTACATAGTCACCATTTAAAATCCCTGCTTCAATCATACTATTACCCATGATTTCCAGCATGAAAAGATTATCCTCAGATGTTCCGAAAGTTTCAGGGAGTGGGAAAAATTCTTCTATGTTTTCGATGGCGGTAATCGGCAAACCAGCGGTAACCTTACCAACCAATGGGACATTCAATACATTTGGTCTGGAATCAATCAAGTTATCAATCTCTAAAATTTCGATGGCTCTTGGTTTTGTAGGATCGCGTCGAATCAATCCTTTGCTTTCCAATCGTGCTAAGTGACCATGAACTGTCGAACTAGAAGCAAGACCGACTGCTTCACCTATTTCCCTTACGGATGGTGGATACCCTTTTTTTCGAACCTCATCTTTTATGAAAGTCAATATGTCTTCTTGTCGCTTGGATACTTTTTTCAACTAGTTCACCTCTTCACCTATTGTGTTTCCTGATTTAACTATATTTAGTATAACAACCAAAAAAGTAAAATGCAAACATAGGTTCTAATTGTGGTTGACAAGAAACAAGTGTTCGGTTTATAGTGAAAGTAATTCTTACGAACAAACATTCTGTTTAGGGGGAGTTTACATGAACTGGTTCAAAAAAAATCAATTTATTACATTATTAATAGGAGTTATCCTTGGTTGCACTTTGTTTTTCGCGATTTTTACTGTCGAACAAGAAGAATCATATAACGAAATTTTTATTAAAGATGGGGACACCTTATGGACTTTATCAGATAGATATAGAGGGGATTTGCCAAACAATGAATGGATTTCGGAAGTGATGGTGGCTAACAATCTGGAAACTCAATTGATTCATGCAGGTGACTCACTGGTCATTCCTGGTTCACTTCATCAATATGCACCAGATAAAGGCGTTGAGATTGCGGGGGATTCGGAATAATGCCTAAAAATAAATCAGCAGTCCTTTATTGCCGCGTCAGTACGGAAAAAGAAGCGCAGGAAACGTCATTATCCAGGCAGGAAGAAGAACTGAGACATTTTGCCGAAGAGCAGAAATATTATGTTCATGACGTATTCATCGATCAGCACAGTGGCTATTCAGTGGAGAGAGAAGGTTTGCTGGATATGCTTGACTACGTTAAGATGAACGGGATTTCCACTGTTTTCATTCAGGATGAGACTAGATTGGGTCGGGGAAATTCACGTATGGCCATCTTACATATGCTGAATAAAATTGAAGCAGAAGTTATTTCTTTAAGCGATGGTGGTTCCATTCGATTAAATGAAATGGATACGATGATGTTGGAAATACTTGCATTGGTGGAAGAATACCAACGGAAATTGCATAATGCAAAAATCCGAAGAGGTATGAGAAGAGCTGTCGATCATGGATTTAAACCGGAAAAAAATCTTAAAGACCGTGGCAACCCGGAAGGGCGGGAGAGAAAAGAAATTCCTGTTGAAGAAATAGTGAAATTAAGACAAAATGGTCTGACCTATGAAGAAATAGCATCAACATTAAGAGGATTCGGTTTTCATGTAAGCAAAGCCACTGTTCATCGACGTTACATAGAGTATAAAGAAAGACTTGAAGGCTAAATACTTGCGCTTCAAGTCTTTTTTGCATACCTTTTAAGAAGGTTATTACAAGAAAGGTGTGAAACTGATGTTATCTCAAGATAAAATCTCCCGTATTAATGAGTTGTCTAAAAAGTCCAAGTCAGTTGGTCTAACAATAGAAGAAGCAAAAGAACAAACCTCATTACGTAAAGAATACTTGGAAACTTTCCGTTCTTCCATGAGAAGTACGATCGAAAATGTGAAAGTGCTGGACCCTCAAGGCAATGATGTAACTCCGGAAAAAGTGAAAGATATCAAAGCGAAGAAATTTCTGAATTAAATCAACATTTCGCTAACCATTGTCAGAAAGTCGAAAGTTGACTAAACTAAAGTGAGTAGAAATCTTTTGTACCAGAAAGGGTGTCAAGAATGATTCAACATGTAGATCAGTTAGCCATTAGTACTATCCGCACACTATCAATCGATGCAATTGAAAAAGCAAATTCAGGTCATCCAGGCTTGCCAATGGGCGCAGCTCCAATGGCATATACGCTTTGGACGAAACATTTACGTCACAACCCGGAAAACCCTAAATGGTTCAATAGAGACCGTTTTGTACTTTCTGCCGGACACGGTTCGATGTTGTTATATAGTTTATTGCACTTAGGTGGATACGATTTACCGATGGATGAAATAAAAAACTTCCGTCAGTGGGATTCCAAAACACCTGGTCATCCTGAATTCGGTCATACATCTGGAGTCGAAGCAACGACGGGTCCACTTGGACAAGGAATCGCTATGGCTGTTGGGATGGCAATGGCAGAACGTCATTTGGCAGCTGTCTACAATAAACCAAACCATGAAGTTGTTGACCATTTCACCTATGCGTTATGTGGTGATGGGGATTTGATGGAAGGTGTTGCTGCTGAAGCCATTTCACTTGCAGGTCACTTGGAATTGGATAAGCTGATTGTTCTTTATGACAGTAATGACATCTCTTTGGATGGCGATCTAAACAAATCTTTTTCTGAGAAAATCCAAAAACGTTTTGAATCATATGGCTGGAACTATCTGCATGTAGCGGACGGCAATTCAATTGATGATCTTAATGAGGCCATTGAATCCGCGAAAAACCATAAAGGACAACCTACACTGATTGAAGTGAAAACGGTCATCGGTTATGGATCTCCAAATAGATCCGGAAAATCTGATGCTCATGGTATGCCATTGGGTAAAGATGAAGCATTATTAACAAAAGAAAGTTACAAATGGACATTTGAAGAGGACTTCCATGTGCCGGATGAAGTTTATGTTGCATTTAAAGAAGCTGCACAAGAACTTGGCGGTGTAAATGAAGCGTCTTGGAATGAACAATTTGCCGCTTACAAATCAGAGCATCCGGAACTTGCAGAACAATTGGAACTTGCGATAAAAGGGGAATTACCAGCGAACTATGATGCTGAAATCCCGGTTTATGAAGCTGGCAAGTCCGTTGCTACTCGTTCTTCTTCGGGCGATGTGCTAAATGCTATTGCCAAGACCGTTCCATCATTCTTTGGAGGAAGTGCGGATTTAGCCGGTTCAAATAAAACGACGATAAAAGGCGCGGGTGATTTCTCAAGCAATTCTTATGAAGGACGCAACATTTGGTTTGGTGTTCGCGAGTTTGCGATGGGTGCAGCCTTGAACGGAATGGCTCTTCATGGTGGATTGCATGTTTTTGGTGGGACATTCTTCGTGTTCAGTGATTACGTTCGTCCAGCGGTTCGCTTATCGGCATTGATGGGTCTTCCTGTCACATATGTCTTTACACATGACAGTATTGCAGTTGGGGAAGATGGTCCAACACATGAACCTGTGGAGCAATTGGCCTCTTTGCGTGCAATGCCTAATTTATCCGTGATTCGTCCAGCAGATGCAAACGAATCCGCTGAAGCTTGGAAAATTGCAGTAACATCTAAATCCGTGCCTACAGCCTTGATTTTATCAAGACAAAATTTACCGGTTCTTGAGCACACGGCTGCCCGTGCAGCTGAAGGTGTTGCTAAAGGGGCGTACGTAGTATCTCCTTCAAGTAAAGAACAAGCGGATATTTTGTTATTGGCGACCGGTTCTGAAGTTTCACTGGCTGTTGAAGCTCAACAGTTACTGGCTGTAGATGGGATAGACGCAGCAGTTGTATCCATGCCTTCTTGGGACCGTTTTGAGAAACAGGATGCAGCTTACAAGAATAGCGTTTTGCCAAAAGCAGTTAAGAAACGTCTTGCAATCGAAATGGGCGTATCGTTTGGCTGGGAACGTTATACAGGAGATGAAGGAAGCATTTTGGGAATTGATCGCTTCGGGGCAAGTGCGCCTGGAGAGATTGTTATGAAGGAATATGGTTTCTCGAAAGAAAACGTCGTTGCTAGAGTCAAATCTTTACTTAATAAATAATTACATCAAACAAGTAGTGTGCATTCGCCACTACTTGTTTTTTTTCAACAATAAAAGTTGTATCCCTTTTTCGCAGTTCGACAACTTTAGCATCCGGAAGCCTTTATACTAAATAAAAAAAGTGGGGGTTTTACATATGCGGACATATAAAATTTTTCATATTAAAAAAGCATATCAACCATTCGTTTTAGGCAGAGAAAAGATGCTGCAGGAAATTTTAGGTAGAGAATCCATACAGAACAGTCAAACTCACAATGAAATGACGTATGTATGTGAAAAAATTGATGAAGAATTCATCAAACAGGGCCTGGAAAATAAGTTAAGCCGATTATTTTCATATAACAAGCAAGAAGAGCACCGCTTATTTCTGGAACATCCTTTAAAAGGCTCGATTCATATGCAGTTTGAACAATATTGCGTGCATGTGTGGTGCAAAGGGTCTCATATGCTTGATCTCGACCTATTTGCTGGATTGTCGGACTCCAGTGACTGCTATATGGCATTTCAGCAGGAGGAAGCTTCATTCGGGTGGCTAAAGCCAATTAGAATAGGTTCTATTCATTCGTTTACAGAAATTCTGGACTTCGCCTAGTAAGAGATAACGTTTTGTTGTATAATCCTTCTTGGAGATATAAACTCGATTTACATAACACGAAGGAGGAAAATACTATGTCAACTGGCCTATGGATATTATTCATTGTTTTAGCGTTAATAGCTGGAGCTGCAATTGGTTTCTTTGCTGCCCGTCAATATATGATGAAGTACTTAAAAGAAAACCCACCAATTAACGAACAAATGCTTCGCATGATGATGGCTCAAATGGGACGTAAACCATCTGAAAAACAAGTCAAGCAAATGATGAACCAAATGAATAAAGCGCAAAAATAAAAAATAGCACCCACGTAGGTGCTATTTTTTATGCTTTGGGCAATAACTTATTGGAATACAAAAAGTCTGCGACTGTTTTTTCATATTCTTCCGAATTTTGATTGAATGATTGTGCATGTGCCCCTTTTTCAAATAGCTTCAGCTGCTTGGGTTCAGGTTTTAATTCGAATAGTTCTTCCGTCATTTCAGGCAAGATGAAGTCATCGGGTATGCTGTGAATGAACAGCATAGGTTTCTCGATATTCCCTACGGCTTCCCTTGGGGAAACGAGTTTCATTGAATATCCATCCCGAACTCGCAAAAACACATCTGCTAATTTGATTGCAAGTGTCGTGCGGAGAGGCGTTTCCTTTTTCATTAAATACTTCAACTGGTCGGTGAAATCAGAAAAAGCGCAGTCAGCAATGTAGAAATCGGCATGATCTTCGAGAGTACCCGCATATAAAATAGTCGTGGCTGCACCCATGGATTCCCCATGAATACCGATGATTGCACCGACACCTGCAAACTCATTTACCGCTTTGACCACCGCTTGAAGGTCCATTTTTTCATAATGGCCGAAACTGGTCGTTTTGCCGCCCGAATCACCATGACGTCTGTGGTCATAAACGAGCGAATTAAATCCAAGTCGTTCAAAAAGCCGGGCATACTTAACTGAATTGATCTTGTTCTCGGTCACACCGTGGCATATGACGACGAAGTTGTTCGTTTCCAAAGGTTCCAGGAAAATTGCCTTGACTGGATAGCCGTTTGGGCTGTCAATCCATTTTTCAGTCTTCCTGACAACATTGAACCACGCTTCATCGAATCTCTTCGCAGTAATCTCCCGATTCAAGATAAATTCATCGTCTTTTTTCTTCAGGTACATCAATCTATTTGTAAGCACAAAACCCAAAACCGCCGCTCCAGCGGTCATAATACTCGAGAGAATACTGGTGAACCAAAGAATGCGACGTTTCATGGGACTTCCTCCTATGCTTATTTTTGCAGTTGGTATAATCTAAACATGCCCGTATCAATCGGTCTTGAAACGCAGGGTTCGATAATAGATACGGCCTTGCATAACAAATCCAGATCAATTCCTGTATGTATCCCCATTGTATGTAGCATATTCACCACATCTTCAGTTGCTACATTGCCAGTGGCGCCTGGAGCAAAAGGACAGCCTCCCAGTCCGCCAGCAGATGTATCGAAACGGGAAACGCCTGCTTGAAGTGCCGCATAAATATTGGCCAACCCCATTTTTCTCGTATCATGGAAATGAGCTGTCATCAGGATATCTGGCAGTTCACTTAGTAGACGGGAAAATAAAAGATGGCTTTCTTGCGGATTCGCCATCCCGATAGTATCCGCCACACTCAGTTCATCAACACCCCAGTTTCTGAACTCCTTACATAATGCCAGTGTATCTTCAATATCAATCTTGCCTTCAAAAGGACAATGGAAAGCAGTTGAAATACATGCGCGGACAAATATCCCTTGCTGTTTCAACTGTTCAATAACCGGTTTCAGACCATCCATACTTTCTTTCGTGGTTTTGTTTATGTTCTTTAAGTTGAAAGAATTGCTCACCCCTACAAATACCGCCACACTTTCAGCACCGACATCAATCGCTCTTTCCACACCTTTAGCATTTGGTGTCAGGACAAATTGACGGCCAATTTTTGGCGCATGTACAACAATTTCTGCTGCATCCGCCATTTGTGGCACCCATTTTGGGGATACAAAAGACGTGATTTCCATTTCTTTTATTCCGGCTTCCTGTAGTGCTTGAATGAATTCAAGTTTATTCTCGGTGGATACCGCATTTTTCTCATTTTGCAGACCATCTCTCGGGCCTACCTCGATAATTGTCACATTGTTTGGTAAACTAAACATATCATCCCTCCTAAGCTCTATTGTAAAGATGGGATAGGGGTGCTAGCAAATAAATTTTCAAATGGGATCAGGGGGAAATACAATGTCAAACAAAGAAGTAGTTATTGTAAGCGCTGTACGTACAGCAATCGGTTCATTCCAAGGTTCATTAAAAGACGTACCGGCTACCAAGTTAGGTGCGATTGTCATAAAGGAAGCATTGGAAAAAGTTGGTCTGCAAGCAAACCAAGTCAGTGAAGTTATTATGGGAAATGTCCTCCAAGCGGGTTTGGGACAAAATCCTGCTAGACAAGCAGCTATTTTTGCAGGTCTTCCGGAATCTATTCCGTCCATGACAATCAACAAGGTATGTGGTTCTGGATTAAAAGCGGTTCATTTGGCAACGCAAGCCATCATTGCAGGGGATGCGGATGTGGTGGTTGCCGGAGGGATGGAAAATATGAGTCAAGCCCCTTACTTATTGAAAAATGCTCGTGAAGGCTTCCGAATGGGTGACCAAAAGGTTGTTGACAGCATGATCTCCGATGGTCTTTGGTGTGCATTCAATGATTATCACATGGGAGTGACCGCAGAAAATTTATGCGACCGTTATGAAATCTCCCGCGAAGAGCAGGATGCAATCTCAGCCCGTTCACAGGAACGCGCAGTACAAGCGATAGATAATGGAAAGTTCAAAGAAGAAATCGTGGCTGTCGAAATTCCTCAGCGTAAAGGGGACCCGATTGTTTTTGATACGGATGAATATCCAAAACGAGGGACGTCTGCTGAAAAACTTGGCGGTTTACGTCCGGCATTCAAAAAAGAGGGCAGTGTAACCGCTGGGAATGCACCAGGAATCAATGATGGTGCAGCAGTTGTTGTATTGATGTCGAAAGAAAAAGCGGATGAGCTAGGATTGACACCACTTGCGACGGTTGTGGCGAACGCATCTGCTGGCGTGGATCCATCAGTAATGGGAATAGGTCCTGTTCAAGCTGTGAAGAATGTCTTTGCGAAATCAGGACTTTCGATGGCTGAAATTGATTTGGTCGAAGCGAATGAAGCATTCGCTGCACAAGCAATTGCAGTGGACAGAGAACTTGGGTTCAATCATGATAAACTTAATGTCAACGGTGGAGCAATCGCTTTGGGTCATCCAATCGGGGCAAGCGGGGCGCGAATTTTTGTATCTCTTCTGCATGAGATGGTCAAGCAGGACGCGAAGACAGGATTGGCAACATTATGTATCGGCGGCGGACAAGGCGTCGCAACAATTGTAAAAAGACCGTAATAGAAGGTGATGGAAATGGCAAAAAAGAAACAAATCGGGCGCAAGCAACCCGAGAGAAATGAACGGGAACAAGGCAACACACTATCCGATCAACTGCAAGGCGATGTTCTTGAAAAGTTGAAGTTGGCAAAAAAACAATTGCAAGAGGCGGAGCGCGAGCAGGAAGAAGAACGTATGGCCCAAGCAGAGTTTGAAAGAAAACAAAAGGAAAAGAACAAATCATTCGCTGAATTATTGGATGAGTACGGGATGAAAGGGAATAAATTCTAGGAAATCACACTGCTTTTAGCCGTTCAATTCTTTCAAAAAACATCATAGGTTTAAAAAACGCCAAAGAGCCCTCTAAACTCTTTGGCGTTTTTTCAGATTCGATGGTCTTTATATAAATCTTCTTTGAGCAGGGTATTAATTGTATCCAAACGTTCGGCAGGTATCGATTCGTTGTATGCATTCACCGTGTCCTCTATTTGTTCTGCCGAACTGGCTCCTGCCAAAATGGATGCCACTTGCTTGTGTTGAAGGACAAATGCAATGGCCAAACCAGTCAAATCTTGAGATTCCGATTCCAGTTCTTTCAACGTAGTTATAAGTGATTCTTTGCTGTATTCCATGTAGCCATTTGATTGGTCAGCTCTTTTCATAGCCTGCTTTGTCAAAAGACCTTTTGCCAGAGACCCCCTGGTGAGTAAGGAGGCACCGTTGCCGGAAATCATATCAAGCCACTCTTCAGGTCTGCGATCCAGCATGCTATATTGCATCATGATGGAATCTGCGTCACTACTGTTTAAAAAGCGTTTTATCACATTTGGTCGAATGGATGAAATACCATAAGCCCGGATGAGTCCTTCTTTCTTTAAAGAATTAAAAGCGTCTATTGCTTCTTCCAAATTATCTTCCATCGTACCGCCGTGCAATTGATACAAGTCGATATAATCTGTCTGTAACCTTGTTAGACTCTCTTTCACTTGGGTTTCGATATAGGATTTAGAGGAGTCCCACGTCCAGGCGGTACCGTCCTCATTCCATTTATTGCCGACTTTTGTTGACAGGATAATATCTTGCCGTTTCCCTTTCAAAGAATGACCTAAGATCTTCTCATTTTCGCCTTTATCATATAGATCCGCGGTATCAAAAAATGTGATTCCTTGATCGATGGCAGAATCGACAATTCGTTTCGCCTGAACTTTTTCCAGTGGAAGGGACATACAACCCAGTCCGATTTCGGAAACGATCATACCACTTTGTCCAATTTCTCGTTTGTTCATCATTCCGCCTCCTCATTTCATCCATGGTACAATTGGGAATGGAAATAGACAAATGGAAAGGGTGCTTCTTGTGAAAAAATATGAAGAGAAATCCATAACTTCAACACCGATTTATGAAGGGAAAGTTATTTCGTTGAGAGTCGATGAAGTGACATTGCCAAATGGCAAAACTTCCAAGAGAGAATTAATCAAGCATCCAGGTGCGGTGGCGATAATCCCGATAACTTCTGAAGGCAAGATTGTCTTCGTCGAACAATACCGAAAGGCACTTGAACGGTCTTTGATTGAGACTCCCGCAGGAAAACTGGAGCCCGGGGAAGAGCCGGAAAAAACGGCAAGGAGAGAACTTGAGGAAGAAACGGGATACGGTTGCGGAAAATTGACTCACATTCAAACATTTGCCACTTCCCCTGGATTTGCGGATGAAATCATCCATGTCTATGTAGCGGAAGAATTATATAAAATAGAAAACGCAGCTGCACTCGATGAAGATGAATTTGTCGAAATCATGGAAGCGACCATTGAGGAAGCGGAACTAATGATGAAAAATGGCCAAATCTATGATGCGAAAACCGCTTTCAGTGTTCTATGGGCAAAAGAATATTTGCAAGAAGGATGAAATAATGGGGGCGGGACATGCATAAGCTACTTTATGAAAGGTAGGTGGCGAATGTTGACTCGGTCTTTCCCCATATTTTATTTACTAGGATTACTCGTCATCGGTTACTTAGGTGGATTGTGGCTATATTCGAAAATGCAATATGATCAAGTGGAAAAAGTCATTAATTGGCTTGATCCCAGAATCTTGAGTGATCATGTTCCCAGTGGATTTGATTCGATTCTCCCTCAACTCATCACGATTTTGCTGTTTCTTCTTTTCGCGACACATCTAATCCTTAAGCACGCGATACTTTTGATCGGTACCATGAGAGCTGTATTTTGGGGGATTTGTTCGGGATACCTGATCGCTCAAGAAACAGAGTTCTGGTCTTACGCCCTATGGTGGTTCCCATTTCAACTGCTGTATTGTTCATTATTGCTGCTAATCGGATTTTTGCTGGTCCCTCCTCCTTCTTATCAAAATCTCACGAAAACTCGTAGTTTTAGAGGAATTGGATTCCTGGGATTAATTTATATTGTATTAACCGGACTTGAATTATTTGTCCTCCCATTCATTCTTGGATTATAATCAACCCTAGATTATATTAATTATCATGTGAAGTCTTTCTCTATCTTGTAAAGAGAAAGACCAATTTGCTATAATGGATGTAGTTTGGGGGGGCGTCACATGGAGAGCCGAATTGATCGTATAAAAAAGCAGCTTCATGGTGCGAGCTATAAACTGACGCCACAGCGTGAAGCGACAGTAAGAGTGCTACTTGAAAATGAAGAGGATCATATGAGTGCAGAGGATGTTTATCTTCTCGTTAAAAATAAAGCACCTGATATTGGACTTGCAACAGTGTACCGTACACTTGAACTTCTGACTGAACTGAAAGTCGTCGATAAAATCAATTTTGGAGACGGTGTATCAAGATATGACTTGCGACAGGAAGGTGCAGCGCACTTCCATCATCACCTCGTTTGCATTGAATGTGGAGCCGTCGATGAAATCCAGGAAGACTTGCTTGAAGATGTTGAAAATGTAGTGGAAAAACGATGGAACTTCCAAATCAAGGACCACCGTTTGACATTTCATGGAATTTGCTGGCGTTGCCACGATACGACTGAAGAAAAAGAATCGTCTGACTGAAATCAGACACAAGACAAAAGGATGGCAGATTGCTGTCCTTTTTTCGTTTATTTTAGGTAAACAAAAGAGGATATCACAATTACAGGGGACAATTAATCGGTCTTCAACGTACGGCCGGTGCTTTTAGAAGGAGGGCTTTACATGAAAGAAATGCAGGATGCAGTTGCCGATTATCTTCATTTTTTGCGAGTGGAACGACAATTATCAAGCAACACACTGACTTCTTATGAGCGTGATTTGAAGACATACATAAAGGATTTAGCAAAAGTGCAGCAATTAACTACTTTGGATAGGGTTGAACGCATCCATATCCTTTCGCATTTACAATCGTTGAAATCCGGTGGGAAATCTTCCCGTACATTAGCACGGCATATTTCATCGATTCGTTCGTTCCATCAATTTTTATTGCGAGAACGTGTTTCGAGTACGGATCCCACTGTACACTTGGAAATGCCACAGATGGACCGAACACTCCCGAAAATATTATCAATTGAGGAAATGGAAGTGTTGTTGGCAACCCCGACTGCCTTGAAACCTCAAGGGTTAAGAGATCGAGCGATGCTGGAACTTCTGTATGCAACAGGCATGCGGATCAGTGAATGCATTTCCTTGAATATGGAAGATCTACATTTAACGATGGGATTTGTAAGATGTTTCGGCAAGGGTGGAAAAGAGAGAATTATTCCATTGGGTCGCACAGCACTTACAGCATGTGAAGAATATTTAAGGGAAGGCAGGCCGAAACTGATCAAACCGGAACATCGGACAAATTCGATTTTTGTCAATCAACGAGGGAAAGGTTTGACTAGGCAAGGTGTATGGAAACTACTGAAGGAATATGCAGCGAAAGCAGGTATTCAAAATGAAATCACGCCTCATACGCTGCGTCATTCCTTTGCCACACATCTTATTGAAAATGGAGCGGATCTAAGGGCTGTTCAGGAAATGCTAGGACATGCAGATATCTCTACCACCCAGATTTATACCCATGTAAGCAAAACTCGATTAAAAGATGTATATAAGCAATTTCATCCACGTGCATAATTCGAGTTTATTCGTCAGAAGTCTGACGTGTATTTTTTCCAAACATTTGATAAGATACAGATAGAAGTTGAAGGAGGATATGCATGTCGAACAAATCATTTAAACGAATTCACTTAGTTGTCATGGACTCGGTAGGTATCGGGGAATCCCCGGATGCAAGCGCTTTCGGTGACGAAGGCGCGGATACTCTAGGTCATATTGCCGAAAAAATGAATGGATTATCAATGCCCAATCTTGAGAACATGGGTCTTTCAAACATACGTGCTATACAAGGGGTAAAAGCTGTAGAGGCTCCATTGGCGCATTTTGGAAAGATGCAGGAAGCATCTGTCGGGAAAGATACCATGACTGGTCATTGGGAGATAATGGGACTCAATATCACTCAACCCTTTAAAGTGTATCCAAATGGATTTCCGGACGAATTAGTACATGCTCTTGAAGAAAAGACTGGCCGTAAAGTTATTGGAAACAAACCTGCAAGTGGGACGGAGATTCTGGATGAGTTAGGTCAGGAACATATGGAAACAGGAGCAATCATAGTCTATACTTCCGCGGATCCGGTATTACAGATCGCTGCTCATGAGGATATCATACCTCTTGAGGAATTGTACAAAATATGCGAGATTGCACGGGAACTTACTCTTGATCCCAAATATTTGGTTGGACGTATAATCGCCCGTCCGTTCATTGGACAACCTGGTGAATTTAAACGTACGACAAATCGTCATGACTATGCATTGAAGCCATTCGAACGGACAGTCATGAATGAACTGAAAGATGCAAAGTTTGATGTAATAGCGATTGGAAAGATTTCTGATATTTACAATGATGAAGGTGTAACGGAATCATTGCGTACAAAAGACAATATGGATGGAATGGACAAGCTCGCCGAAGTCGTGAATAAAGACTTTGAAGGCATCAGTTTCTTGAATCTTGTCGATTTTGATGCACTTTACGGTCACCGCAGAGACCCAATCGGTTATGGGGAAGCACTGGAAGCATTTGATCGTCGCTTGCCGGAAGTGCTGAATGCGATGACAACTGATGATTTGTTGATTATCACGGCTGACCACGGTAATGATCCCACATTCCCAGGTACTGATCACACGCGTGAGTTTGTACCAGTTTTAGCCTTCTCTCCACGCTTTACTGTTGGGAAAGAGCTTCCACAAAGTGAAACGTTTGCTGATATAGGAGCTACAATTGCTGAAAACTTTAATGTGTCCATGCCAAAATATGGGCGTAGTTTTCTGTCTTATTTAAAATGAAGGATAGGTGAACATTCATGAGAATGGTCGATTTAATCGAAAAAAAGCGTGATGGTGAAGAACTGACAACAGAAGAAATCCGCTTTTTCATTGAACAATATACTGTAGGAAATATACCGGACTACCAAGTAAGTGCTTTATTGATGGCAATATACTTTAAAGATATGTCGGATCGAGAAAGAGCTGATTTAACCATGGCAATGGTGGAATCGGGTGATCAAATTGATTTATCTGGCATCGAAGGGATTAAAGTCGACAAACATTCAACTGGCGGAGTCGGTGATACGACTACTCTTGTCCTCGGACCATTAGTAGCTGCTTGTGGAGTTCCGGTTGCGAAAATGAGTGGTCGCGGATTAGGCCATACCGGCGGGACGATTGATAAATTGGAAGCAATTGAAGGTTTCCATGTAGAACTTACGACCGAACAATTCACACAACAGGTAAATGAAATGAAGTTGGCGGTTATAGGGCAAAGTGGAAATCTGACGCCTGCTGATAAAAAGTTGTATGCACTTCGGGATGTCACAGGTACCGTGAACAGCATTCCATTAATAGCAAGTTCCATTATGAGCAAAAAAATTGCGGCTGGTGCAGATGCAATTGTGCTGGATGTCAAGACTGGTGAAGGCGCATTCATGAAAACGGTTGAAGATGCACGATTGCTTGCAAAAGCGATGGTTCAGATCGGAAATAATGTAGGTCGCCAAACCATGGCAATTATTTCAGATATGAGCCAACCTTTAGGGTTTGCTATCGGAAACGCACTTGAAGTCCAGGAAGCTATCGACACACTGCGTGGAAAAGGTCCTGCTGACTTGACTGAGCTTTGCTTGGTGCTTGGCAGTCAGATGGTGGTTGTTGGAGGAAAAGCGAAAGATTTGGATGAAGCGCGCGAAATGCTTCTTGAAGTCATTGATAATGGATCTGCCCTTGAAATCATGAAAGGGTTCATTGAAGGTCAAGGAGGCAATCCGGCAGTCGTCGATTCCCCGGAATTGTTACCACAAGCGAAATATACATTTGAAGTTCCAGCCAAGGAAAGTGGGTTTGTTTCGTTCATTGAAGCGGATGAAGTTGGGACTGCGGCGATGTTACTGGGTGCAGGGCGCGCGACAAAGGATTCGGTCATTGA
>Ga0209013_10000347_pt1 | contig 40577 bp, 34 predicted proteins | sample Cruoilmetagenom2_FD_187291 | JGI IMG/M metagenome (GOLD analysis project Ga0209013, IMG submission 187291) | Oil polluted marine microbial communities from Coal Oil Point, Santa Barbara, California, USA - Sample 2 (SPAdes) (version 2) | ecosystem: Environmental > Aquatic > Marine > Oil seeps ...
AGGCTCGTAGCGGGGCGTGAGGGAGGGTGAATTCAGGATCTGCAGACCACCCTCAGGCACCTCCTCCGTACAGCCGTCTCCGCACGCGCTTCCTATGATGTACCAGGCTGAATCCAGGCCCCTCCGCCGCACTTTTCTGTGGGAGGTTGTGATGAAAATCCGAAATCCGAAATCTGAAATCCGAAATTCCTAGTACGTGAACCGCCCCACGATCTTGTTGAGCTTCTCGGCCATCTCGGCGAGCTCATCGGCGCCCTCGTGCGAGGAGGTTGAGGCGACCGCGGTCTGCTGCACGGCAGCGGCGATCCCGGCGATCCGCTCCGCGATCTCGCTCGACCCGGAGGCGGCCTCACTGACGCTGTGCGCGATCTCGGCGGTGGTCGCGGTCTGCTCCTCGACACCGCTCGCGATCGAGGTCTGAATGTCGTGGATCTTGCCGATGATGTCCGAGATCTCGCTGATCGCCTGGCCCGCGACCTTCGTCTGGCTGCTGATCACCTCGGCGGTGGAGCTGATCTCCTCGGTGGCCTGCGCGGTTTGGTTGGCGAGCTTCTTGACCTCGTCCGCAACCACTGCGAAGCCCCGTCCGGCCTCGCCCGCCCGCGCCGCCTCGATGGTGGCGTTGAGGGCGAGGAGATTGGTCTGCTCGGCGATTGCGTAAATCACCTTGACCACGTTGCCGATGGTGGCGCCGCTCTCATCGAGTCGGTCGAAGGTACTCTTGGTTTCACGCCCGATCACCACTGCCCTCGTCGCCACCTCGGCCGCGTCTGATGCGTTGGCTGCAATTTCGCGGGTGCTTGCGTTGAGCTCCTCGGTGGCGGTGGCCACCGACTGCACGTTGGCGCTGACCTGCTCGGCCGCGGCGGAAACCATGCTCGCCTGGGTCGACGTCTCCTCGTTGGCGCCGGCGATCTGCTGTGAAAGGTTTCGCATTCCAGCTGACGCTGTTGTCAAGGAGTTGGCCTGATCGCCGATGCCGGCGATATCCATGCGGATCCTGTCGGCGAACTCGTTGAACGTCTCACCGAGCTGTCCGATCTCATCCGACGTGGTCACCTCGAGACGGCGGGTGAGATCCGCCTCGCCGACGGCGATGTCCCGGAGCCGGTCGAGGAGCTGGCGCAGAGGAGAGGTGACGATCCTCCGGCTCACCATCAGGGTGATCGCGCCGATGACCAGGATCGTGAATAAAACAGCCAGGGCCGTCAGCACGGCGCTCCGCCGGACAGGCCCGGAGAAGACCTTGTCGGGGACCATGAGTCCGAGCGTCCAGTTGACGTAGGGTGAGTCCGACTCGATCGCCGCCATCAACACGTGCATGCGCTCCCCATGCCACGTGACCTCGCCCGGGCTGCGGTCGCCATCAAGCACCCGTGTGCTGAGCTCTTTGAAGCCTGCCGTCTTCTCGAACAGCGTGTCGAGGTCCTCGAGCACGGTCTCGAGCTCCAGGTCGGACGCGGTGAAGTAGATGATCTCGCCATGGCCATCCACCAGGAAGGCGGCGCCTCCACCCCGGTTCGTCACCTCGCCGACCATCTCTCCGACGGTGGTGAGGAGCACATCGACTCCGCTGACGCCAAGCAAGGCGCCGTCCTTTCGGTAGACGGTCTTCTGGATGACGACATTCACCATCTTCGTCAGAAGATCTACGCTTGGAGACGCGACGTAGAGTCTGTCCTCGCCCACAGCATCGTGCCACCAGGGCCTGTTCTTGATCAAGTAACCCGCCTCCTCCACCCGCCCGTACGGCATCTCCTGGTTGCGGTTCGAGAAGTAGTCCTGGGTGTCGTTGTCGGCGAAGAACACCGCCTTGATCGAGGGATCGGCAGCCGCCAGGGCGTCGAAGTAGTCGATGATCCGGTTGTAGTCCGGATCGCCGAACACCGGTGCGCGGTGCGTGCGATAGGCGGTGAAGTATTGGAGGAGCGCGGGATCGAGGGTGACCGCCTCGACGGTCCGAGCCCGCTCGGAAAAGAAACGTTCGATCTCACCCGCCTTGGTGTCGACCATGCGCTCCGCTTCGGAGTAGATGTTCTGGCGGGTCACGTCGGCATTGCGGACCACCGCAACGGTCCCGAAGACCGCCAGCGCAGTCGCGATCGCCCCGCCGACAAAGATGATCAGCTTCTGGTTGATGTTCAGAGTCATGATTTTCCCCTCGAACTCATTTGGAAGCGCACCCATCCCCATTTAAAATTGTACCTCACAAGGGGGCGTGGGGCGTGAGGCGTGAGGCTTGAGAGGTGGGTTTGAGGCGTGAGGATCACTGCTTGAAACTCCAAGCCCCAAGCCTCAAGCCTCAAGCCCCACACCTCACCTGATGTATTCTGGATAGTGAGGGCGCAACGTCGGACCGTCGCGGTCCGCATGGGGAGTGGTGAATGGGTGGGATGGATGACATCATCGCCGAGTTTCTGGCCGAGAGTGTCGAAAACCTCGACCAGCTCGACCAGGATCTGGTGAGCCTCGAGAAGGATCCAGCCGACCGCGAGGTCTTCGCGCGGATCTTCCGCACCATTCACACAATCAAGGGCACCTGCGGTTTCCTGGCCTTTGCCAAGCTCGAGTCGGTCACCCATGTGGGCGAGTCGTTGCTCAGCCGCCTCCGCGACGGCGAGCTCGATCTGAGCCCGGAGATCACGACCGATCTGCTGGCGCTCATCGACGCGGTGCGCGCGATCCTCGCCAACATCGACGCCACCGGCCAGGAGGGCGAAGGAGAGTATGCCGATCTCATCGCCCGCTTGCAGAGCCACGGCGAGGGCGCCCGACCCGCCACGGGAAACCCCGGGACCGGCGCCGCGACATCCCGGTCGAAGGCCGGTCCTCGGAAAAAGGCCGCCGCGACCCCCGCCAAGAAAGCCGCGAGGAAAACACGAAAGATGAAAGCGGAACCAGCGGCCGAGCCCGCGGTCGACGAGGACGCCGATGGGCTCGAGCTCGCATCGACCCCAACCAACGCCGACACCTCCATTCGCGTCGACGTCCGGGTCCTCGACCACCTGATGAACCTCGTCGGGGAGCTGGTGCTGTCACGAAACCAGATCGTCCAACACCTTGCAGGCTCGGCCGACTCACAGCTCACATCGTCCTCACAGCATCTCGACACCATCACCGGCGAGCTTCAGGAAGCAGTGATGCGGACGAGAATGCAGCCCATCAGCTCGATCTGGAATAAGCTCCCCCGATTTACCCGCGATCTGTCACTGAAGTTCGGCAAAGAGGTCTCCGTTGAAATGGAGGGGGAAGAAACCGGTCTCGACAAATCGGTGATCGAGGCCATCAAGGGCGCCCTCCTCCACCTCGTGCGGAACGCCGTGGACCACGGCATCGAGGATCCCGATACGCGCGAAGCGAACGAAAAGCCGCGGACCGGAACCATCCGGCTGCGCGCCCACCATGAGGGCGGCGCCGTGGTCATCGAGGTCCATGATGATGGAGGGGGGCTCGACCGCGACGGTATCCTGGCCAAGGCGCTCAAGGCCGGTCTCGTCACCGACGCTGAGATAGAGAATTTGAGCCCGCACGCTATCGAGAGCTTCATCTTCCACCCGGGCTTTTCAACCGCATCGAAGGTCACCAACATCTCGGGCCGGGGGGTGGGTCTGGACGTCGTGCGCACCAACATCGAACGGATGGGCGGGTCGGTCGAGCTGCAGAGCGAGCCCGGAGCGTCCACCACTTTCCGCATCAAGATTCCCCTCACCCTGGCCATCGTCTCCGTGCTCTTGGTGGCCGCGGGAGAGCACCGGATCGCCATACCGCAGGCGAGCGTGGTCGAGCTCATCCGGCTCGACGACACGGCTTCGAATCTGGGGATCGAAGATCTCAACGGCGTGCCGGTGTTCCGCCTCCGCGGCAATCTCCTGCCCGTGGTTTTTCTCAACCACGAACTCGGAGTTCAGGAGGAAGGCGACGATCGGAGCGGCGCCAACATCGTCGTGCTTCAGGGCGACGATCGACAGTTCGGTCTCGTGGTCAACGCCATCGAGGACTCGCAGGAAATCGTCGTCAAACCTCTCGGACGGCTGCTCTCCGCCGTCCCGTTTGCCGGCGCGACGATTCTCGGAGATGGGCGAATCGCCCTCATCCTAGACGTGTTCCGCCTCGGTCTTGCGGCCGGGGTGGTGTCCGAGACTCGCGCCCACTCGATCGCCACACAGATCAGCACCGCCGTCAAATCGCGCGCCGCTCATACCCGGCTGGTGTGCGTCCACGGCGCGGATGACGAGCGGCTGGCGGTGGAGTTCGAGGCCGTGAACCGCCTCGAGTACATCCCGCGATCTTCCATTGAGCGGGTCGGCAACCAACAGGTCCTCCAGTATGGCGAGGAAATCCTGCAGCTCGTTGACCTCCAGCAGACCCTGCCCGAACGCCGCAAGGAGGCGCGTAACCGAGCGAAGGAGATCGACGACGCCACCATTCCGATGGTCGTGTGCACCGTCGGTGGCCGGCGCATCGGCCTCGTCGTCCATCGCATCGCCGACATCGTCGAGGAAGAGCTGAAGGCCCGCCGGCCTGCGAGCCGGGACGGGATCCGCGGTTGTGCAGTGATTCAGGGCCGGATCACCGAGATCCTCGATCTCGAGGCGGTCATTCGACTCGCCGATCCGGAGTTCTTCGACCGCGAGACCGGGCAGGTTCAGAAATGAGACGAGCCCACCGATGGGACCACCGATCTCGGACACGGGAGTGATGATGACGCGCCAGTTCTGCACGTTTTTTGTCGGCGAGCTCTTTCTCGGAATCGAGGTGGAGAGGATTCAGGAGGTCCTCCGGGACTGGACGATCACCCCCGTGCCGATGGCCGACTCTGCGATTCGCGGTTTGATTAACCTCCGCGGGCAGATCGTCACCGCCGTCGATCTCAGGACGCGCTTTCGGATCCCGGATTATGACCGGGGAGAATCCGCCCCCGTCATCCTGGTGCTCGACGGTGGTAACCAGCTTCTCAGCCTGGTTGTGGACCGCTCCGGGGATGTCCTCGAGGTCGAGGACGATTGCTTCGAAGAGCCGCCCGATACTCTCAAAAACGAGTCTCGGCGGCTGATTCTGGGCGCCTACAAGCTCGAGCACAACCTGCTTCTGGTGCTCGACGTCGATCACGCCTTCAATCTCGATGCCGCCACCGAGGAGGCCTGATGCGGGCGCTGATCATCGACGACTCACGCGCGATGCGGTCGATCCTCAGCGGGATCCTCGGCGAGGCCGGCTTCGACACCGTGCCGGCGGCTGACGCCGAGGAGGCCCTGACGATCCTCGAGGCGGACCCCGAGTTCGAGCTCGCCCTCGTCGACTGGAACCTGCCGGCGATGAGCGGTCTCGAGCTCGTGGCTGCGCTGCGCAAGATGCCCGCCCTCGCAGACCTCCGCCTGATGATGGTGACCACCGAGACCGAACTGGAACGGGTTCGCAAGGCCCTCGAATACGGGGCCGACGAGTACATCATGAAACCGTTCGACAAGGAAATGCTGTTGGAGAAGCTCACCCTCCTCGGCATCGACGTCTAGGCACGAGTCGTGCGGCCGATTCGAATCCTGGTGGTGGACGACTCGGTGGTCGCCCGGCGAGTGATCTCCGACATCCTGTCCGAGGAGGACGATTTTGAGGTTGTCGGCACCGCGCCCAACGGCAAGATCGCGCTCGCCAAAATCGAGCGCCTCGAACCGGACCTGGTCACTCTCGACATCGACATGCCGGAGCTCGACGGCATCCAGACCCTCACCGCCATCCGATCGTCGCACCCTCGGGTGCGGGCCATCATGGTCTCCAACCACACGAAGCGCGGAGCGGCAATCACGGTCGAGGCACTGTTTCTCGGCGCGTCGGACTACGTGACGAAGGCTGCGAAGAGTTCGACGCGAGACGAGGCACGGCAGAACCTTCGGCAACAACTGGTGCCGAAGATCCGGGCTCTGACGATACCCACCGGGCCCGGCGTCGTCCCGGCGCCGGCAAGGGGCTGGAGAACGCCGTTGCGGCAAGCAGCAGCCGCCGCGGTCGAGGTGGTGGTGATCGGCGCCTCCACCGGCGGGCCAAACGCGCTCACCACGATTCTCGAGACACTCCCCGCCGGACTTCCGACGCCGGTGTTGATCGTGCAGCACCTGCCAGCAAACTTCACAACCTTCTTCGCCGAGCGACTCGATACGGCCTGCGCCCTCGAGGTCCGCGAGGCCGGCAGCGGCGATCGAATCGTCCCCGGAATCGTTTCGATCGCCCCCGGCGACACGCATCTCGAGATGCGGTCGCGTGGCGGCAACGTCGAGATGGTGACCACAAACGGCCCTCTGGTGAACTCGTGCCGGCCGGCGGCGGACATTCTCTTTCGGTCGGCGGCGAAGACATTCGGCCCCGGCGTCCTGGCGGTGATCCTCACCGGAATGGGCCGCGACGGTCTCGACGGCAGCCGCGAGGTTCGAGCGGCCGGCGGCCGGGTGATCGCCCAGGACAGATCGACTTCGGTGGTCTGGGGAATGCCCGGACAGGTTGCCGATGCGGGCCTCGCCGAGGCCATACTTCCCATCGACGACATCGGACCTGAGATCGTGCGCCGGGTAACGGCGGGACGCGAATGAAGGCATCCGAACTCCCGGCGCCGCAATCGGCGATCAGCCCCCTCGCATTTGACTACATCCGCCATCTGGTGCGCGCTAAGTCGTCCATCGTACTCGACGACGGCAAGACCTATCTCGTGGTCTCGCGGCTCGGTCCGCTCGCTCGGGAGTTCAACTTCGATTCGGTGGCGGCATTCGTAACCCACCTCCAGGCGACTCCGGACTGCGAGCTCCACGCCCATGCGGTCGAGGCCATCGCCACGACTGAGACCTCGTTCTTCCGCGACCATCATCCGTTTGCGGCGCTGCGCGACGAGGTTCTGCCGGAGATGGTGCGGCGACGCAGCGCTTCCCGCACGCTGAGCATCTGGTCTGCTGCATGCTCCAGCGGCCAGGAACCGCACAGCATCGCCATGATCCTCCGCGATCGCTTTGCCGATCTCGAGGGCTGGAACCTCCAGCTCGCCGCCAGTGACATCTCGCGCCGGATGATCGAGCGGGCCCGGGAGGGGCTCTACACCCAGCTCGAGATCAACCGCGGCCTGCCGGCGCCGTACCTCGTCCGGTTCTTCGAGCAGAACGAGGATCAGTGGCGTCTCAGGAACGATGTGCGCGGGCTCTTCCGTTTTTTCCGACAGAACCTCGTCGACCCGTGGTCCCTGGTCGCGCCGGTGGACATTCTCATTCTCCGTAACGTCCTCATCTACTTCGACGTCGACACCAGACGCCGGATACTGCGGAGGGTTCGAGGGCTGCTGCGGCCGGACGGCTACCTCCTCATGGGCTCGGCCGAGACCACCCTGAACGTCGACGACCTCTTTACCCGCGTTCCCATAGGCCGCGCAGTCTTTTATCAGGCCACCGGATCGTGAGCTCATGAAAGGTCAACGGAGATGAGCGTTTCATCGGACGATCTCAATCGAGTGGTGCGGACCATCTGGGCCACCCAGCTCGGGCTCGTGCTCGAGGATGCCGATCTCGAGGAGGTTGAAGCGCTTCTCGCCGATGGGGAGGTGGTCGCCATCGCGGTGCAGCTCAGCGGGGACTACACAGGCGTTCTGGTCCAGCGCTGCTCCCGCAGCGTGTCGCTCGTCGCCGCCGCCTCGGCCTTTACGACAACCGGCAACGACCTCGAGGCCAGCGATCTCCGAGACGCTCTGTCCGAGCTCGCACACATGACCGCTGGCAACCTGAAGTCGCTCCTGCCCGGGCGGTGCGATGTGTCAATTACCACCAGAGTCGATCGCGATCCACCGCACGGTGAAAAGGTGGCGTCGGCCGGGTTCACCCTCGAGGGCGAGCCGCTCGTCGTCACGTTGGTGGAAGAATAGTTCTCAATTCTCAATTCTCAATTTTTAATTCTCAATTCTCAATTCCGATCTGTTCGCCTCCGAGCGAGAGTTGAGTTGTTGGCGTCCTTGATCATCCTGAGGTCGAACACCTGAAGGACCCGCCTACAAAGGCCGCTGGGAGACCTGTAGGCGGGTCCTTCAGGACCCGCCCCCACTCGGTAGCAAAACCGCCCAGCCGTTCGGCCAACTCGAAACAACTGAAAATGGAAAATTCGAAAATCGAAATCTGTATCGGGTGGTGGGCATTGAGAACTAAGAATTGAGAATTGAGAATTGAGAATAATTATTCGTCAGTCTCTCCGGTGGGCTTGGCCTCTCCCGGAACGACCGGCGTTTCGTCGTGCCGGGGCTTGAACTCCCAGGCAACGCCTTCAAAGATCCGGCTCAGCGGCGCCAGCAAGAACCACCGGTCTTGGGCGGGTGAGTAGTCCCAGTGGGTCCTATCGAGGACTGCGGCCAGGGTGGATTCGCGATCATCGCCCCGTCTCATGATGATCCTCCCTTTTCGTTTCGGATGATCTCCTGCAGCAGATCGTGATCGGCGGAGCCCGGAGTCGCGATCAGAAGCTTGGTCAGCCGATCTTCGGTGGCCAGGACGAAAATGCAGGAATCGCCCGGCTCACGAGCGCACTGCACCTCGCGAGCCGCCAGCTGCCGGCCCGCCAGGTACGAGATGATCGCGGCGTGGAACCCGGAAAGAATCGAGCACGCACCACCCGCGGTCGATTCGAAAACCCCCGGAAACGGGCTCGCCTGGTGGCGAATGACGATCAGGCCGCTGTCACGATAGCTGAAATCCGCATCGAATCGGCCGAGACCGAAGACACCGACCGATGACGACATCAGTTCGAGGGCCATCTGCGATTCCATCTCGCGCAGGGTCATCCGGTAGTCACGCTGGACCACGTGCTCCAGCCGCATGGCGTGGCGAAGACCCCACTTTTTGCCGAATCGTTGCAGCAGCTCGTGGTGACGGTGGCTCAAGCTTTTCGCGAACAACCCTTCGAACGCCTGCAGAAAATCCTCGTTGGCCACCAGCAGACGATCGACCGTGCCGTCACGGAGCGAGCCGGTTACAGGGTCTCGTTCGATCTCCGGAGAGAGCGACCGCCGCTGGTCTCGGAGACGATTGACTGTGATCACAAACCCCGCCTTCGAGGCCGCCCGAACAATCGCGACCCGCACCACATACTCCTGGTGACCGGCATGCATCACCTCACGCCCGATCGCCAACCCTTCCGTATCGCCGGCGCCGTCGACCACCCTCCCCATCAACCGTTCAGAGAGCGATGCAAGCTCCACAGGAAAAACCTGGCCCAGCGCCTTCCCGACGATGACCGCGGGCTCGACGCGACCGATGCGCGGGCCGAACGCGGAGTATGTCTCGATGATGCCCTCTTCGTCGACGACCAGGCAGCCGACCGGCACCGGCTTCCCACCGACTCCGGCCGCATCATGGCTCTCCTCGTCCGGGACCTCATCTCGTTCTTCGACGTCCAGCTCGTCCATGAAGCCGTGCCGGTCAAGCTCTTCGCGCCACGGCGCCACCAACTTGGCCAGACGCTGGGTGGAAAAACGCCACGTGAGGGCGGCATCCAACTCTTCAAAAACCGAGATCACCAGGACGCCCACCGCAATCGCCAGCCGTTCTTCATCCACCTGAAGCGGGTTTTCGCCCTTCAGGGTGACCGTGCCCTCGTCTGTGACACGAAAGACCGCGAGCTGTGGGTGCTCCTCACAGAGTCTCTCCCTCGCCCTTTCAAACCGTTGGTAGATCAGGCCCGGGTTGAGGTGGTTGAGGGCATAGCCCGCAACCACATTGAGCAGCACGAGGGATAGATCGAGAACCTCGGTATCGGCCGCTTCCAGGGCCGGAATCGGTATCGTTGACGCGCTCTCTTCGTCAAAGCGTCTCATCGCCTCGAGGAGGAGGGTCGAGGCCGGAATCTTGAATCGCCCCTCGATGTCGAGCTCTCCGAAATCGGCCTCGAAGGTCCCCGTCGTCCACAGCGCGATCTTGTAAACCGCGTCCTCACCGCTGCAGTCGCCCTCGATATCGGCATCGATCACAAATCCGTCGCGCATCCACACCATGCCCTTGTCGCCGTCATGCTGAAAGACGACGGTCCCGGTGCGGTGCCCCGCCTCGGCGGTCTGCAGGAGGTCGGCCACCGACAGCTGTTCGAGAGACCCGAAGAGCAGTTGGTCGGATCGGTGTTTTTCGATGGCGAGCTTTGTTGTGAGGGCGACCTCCTCGCCGTCGTACGGGGGGAAGACCATGCTCAGGAGGCCCATGCGCAGGGCGCGGCGCCGCTCGTCCTTTGCGGAAGAGGCCACCACGACGAGTGGAATCTGCTCCATCAGCGGGCTCGACTGGAAGAGGGCGATCAGGACCGAGTCGCCGCTCTCGACGTCTCCGAGGGGCGTCAATATCGCGTCCGGGATCACGAAATGTCGGCTGCTGGTGATCGCTTCGGCCTCCTCCACAGTGGACATACCGACGACCTCGTAATCCTCCGCCTCCAATCCACCGCTCAGCTTGGCCGCAACCGCAGGCTCGGGATGCACGACGTAGACGAGGTCGCGACCCACTACCGGCTCCCCAGCCCGTTCCCATCCGGAAACTCCGGAGGGGGACAGCGCAGTTCTCGATGCGGAAACGAGCGATTTTTCTGCAAGGTCAAGGAAGGCAAGGATTTCCGCGGAGGCGTACTTGCGTACGCCGCACAAGGAAATCCGCCGCCTGACGCCGAGATTGCAAAAAATCGCCGTTTCCGGACGAGAACCAGCCCGCACTTCTCACCAATCGCCTGCTGCGGTCGGCGATCCATCATCGGAACACCCGAACGTCGATCTCGGCGTCTCCGGCCAGGACCCGCGCCCGTATGGAAGATCCGGCTTCTACGGCCGGTTCATCGCCCTCGGTGGAGAACGGCGGTTCCGGCCTGAGGTTGATACCCGAGGCTTCAAGACGGGTGCAGGCGTTTCCACCGATGATGTTGACACACTCACAGACGGCATCGATCGCCGTCTCACTGTCCTCTTCCAGCGGTATGCCGATGAGCCCCTCGCCGACAGCCACCGCCATCGCGGGCGGCAGATCCAGAACAACGAAGATCTCCCGATCACCCACCAGCTTCTGGACATATCGCCGGCGTCCATCCTCGAGCGCTCCCGGGTCCTCGCCCAGAGACTGGAGCTTGATCGGCCGATCGCTCAACCGGCCGACGTGAAAGGCCGCGAGCTCGACAATGGTTTTGACGGTTTCCGGGTCGCGACAGGACTTGAAGTTTGCCTCGAGCTCCTGGTCGGCATCTCGTTGAGAGTCGTGAAATTTCGCCAGTTGCTCCACGACCTCCTCGCGGGTCATATGGCCGCCCGCGACCAACGCGGCGCCGATCCGCATCCAGTCCGAGCGTTGGATGCGGAGGAGTTCGTCAAGCTGCCCGCGATCGAGCAGGCCCGACTCCAGGCACAGCTCCTCGAGATCGACATCGGATGTGCGGTAACGGAGAAGGATCGCCTCCTCCTGCTTCTCTTCGAGGTAACCCCGCCGCACGGCGAGCACGGTCAGCGACAGATTGGTTTTCCGCTGCCGCTCGATCCCGTCAATCAACGCTTCACGATCTATGACGCCCTTGGAAAGCAGGTATTGGCCGAAGAACATGGCGCCCATCACGCCACCTTCGTCAGATCGCGCATGAATTCGATGAAGTCATCCCTGGTGAATGGTTTCTGGAGGAAGCTCCTGGCGCCCGTGGTCAAACACTCGTGAACCGCCTCCTCGGTGCCGAGCGATGACACGATCACGACAAACGCGTCCGGATCGATGGCGAGGATTCGAGAGAGGGTTTCCACACCGCTTTGCCCCGGCATGATCAGATCGAGGAGCACGATGTCCGGCTTGATCTCGGCAAAACGTCTGACGGCAACCTTGCCGTCGCGCTCCGCCGCCACGACGTCGAACTCCGATTCCTCGAGATAGGCCGCAATGATCGTCAGGATGGCGGCGGAGTCATCCACCGTCATGATCCGCCACTTTGTCATGTCGTATCGCCCTCGCCGTTTTCTTTCATCTTCGCACTGTTGATCGTCTGCAACCGCTCCTCGATCCGCCGCAGTTTTTCGGCCAACAGACTCTTCTCGATGGCCAACCCGGCTTCGATCATCAGCAGCTCCAGCCCGTGGATCGATGTGATCGGATGGCCCCCGGGGAGGCTGTCACCGTAAAATACGGCGGCGACCTTTCCGTTGACCACGATCGGCGTCACGAACACTTCCGGCGGCATGGTGCCACCGAGCTGATCCACAAGATAATTATTCCATGGACACTGCCCGAGCCGACCGTGATACGAGCTTTTCCTCTTGATGACTTCCGCGAAAACGGAGTCTTCACCAACCGGGATTTGGATGTGGCGGATATGGTTGGTCATGTCGGGGGAGTCGTCACTACGGTGGCCGATCCCAAATTGTCCGATTCCCGAAATGTACTCATCGGACACCCCAAAGAGTACGCCACGATTGACGACCTGCGTTGCATAGCGCAGAATCAGGAGAACGATCTCTCCCGAGGTCGCGAACGCTCGCAGGTGGATCTCGGTCATCAGGGTCCGCAGCTCCGCGAGGTCGGAAGGCCACTCAGTCACCTCATCAACGGGGTCGATCCTGTGGGCGGCGAGTCCCGGGTCTACGATGTAATCCAGCAGCTCGCGCACGATGAGATCGGAAAAGCTCTCATCCTCGCCGTCTGATCTCACCCTCGGCACCGGACGCACCGAACCCGCGCCGCCCACCGCATCCACCCTCGACAGGAGGTCCAGAATGAATGGATCGATGCTGACCACCTCCGTCAGCTTCGCATCCTCGTCGAAGTACTTACCAATATCGCCGACCTGCTCGTCAACATCGACGAACTTGAAGCTGAAGAATCCGGATTCCCAGCGCAGGAAATCCATTACGAGGTCGCGCAGCTGTTCGCGAAGCACGTTGTGCAGGGTGTCTTCGGAAATGGCGCCCATGTCGACCAGGATCGTTCCCAACTTCTTGCGGGCCGCCGACAGTCGTTGAGTCGCAACCGCGGCGTCTAGAGCCTCGCGGGAGATCAGCCCACGGCTGATCAGCAGCTCACCGACGGAGGGCGCTGAATACCCGTTGCTACCGTAAAAGACCTTTCCGTTGTTGAGGAGAAAGACGCCGGTGGTATCGCCGCGGCTGATCGTCAGCTTTCCGGATTTCCGGAACAACGAGAGCACCTGGAAGAGCTCGGCGAGCTGAAGATCCTCGAGACGGCCGACCAATGACATGGATCAGTCCGTTCCAGCCCGGCAGCTGTTCGCCCCGAAAATTCCACCCGCGCCAACCACGATCAACCCTCCAGTCTCAACTCGCGCTGGAAACGTGTAGTGCCACCCTGTGGCCCGGTCAACCCGCGCGCCAAACCCGGGTGAGCACCCGCCCCCACGATCCACAGCGCAAAAAAGGTGCCAGATTCGGGTCCAATGGATCGGGCACCATCCCATACAAGTCTATCCCACTCTGGGACATTCGTACCGAAAGGAGAATCATGAATTCGGAATTCGGAATTCAGAATTCGCGGCCGAATTGGACAACCTTACAATCCAGGGATCACTCCGCTTCGGCCGCGATGAGCTCAATGGCGCGATCGATGGGCACGTGAACGATGCCTTCTTTCTCGCTCACCCAACCGTAGCTGTTGAGAAGCCCGAGCTGGTCGGCATCAAGCTGTTGGAGGACGTGGTAGGGTTGCGAGTAGACCTTTTTCTCCATCTCGCGGTGCTCTGCTCGGTAAAACAGCGCCTGCAGCATGACGATGACCACGAACAACACGATCGCCGAGATGATGCCCACCACGGCGGACGCGGCCACGTTTGGGTCGTCATAGCGCATGAATACTCCAGTAGTTTTGAGTTTTTAGTTTTGAGTTTTTAGTTACCGGCAGGGCTCGATCGTGGATGGTGGATAACTCAAAACTCATAACTCATAACTCAAAACTTTTCCGTTAGGCATTTTCAAACGCCAGGCTCTCTTCGAGCCTGGGGTCCTTCTCGGCGATGACCGAGTGCTTTCTCAGCCGCAGCAGCAGTGCCGCCGAGTAGATCCCGTTCATTCCCAGAAAGCACAGAACGTCGAGAAGTCCGAAACGCGCCGCCCCTGGGCTGAACTCCGGGATCACGAGCCAATAAACGTCGATCCAGCACATGGCCGCCACGTAGCCGCCGGTGATCGCCAGCAGCAGCGGCCGGCGTTTGATCTTCCTCGAGACCAGGAGCACGAAGGGCAACACGAAATGACCGAAGATGAGGATGAGGCTCACGGTCGCCCACTCCCCGGTCTGCCGTTTGAGGAACCACTCGGTTTCCTCCGGGAGGTTGCCATACCAGATCAGCATGTACTGGGAGAAGGCGATGTAGGCCCAAAAGACGATAAAGCCGAAGAGCAGCTTGCCGATGTCGTGATAGTGCTCGATCGTGATCGCATTCGGGAGCACGCCACTCATCTGCAACCAGTAAAGGATCTTCGGCATCACCGCGAAAAAAACCACAACCGCGACCGAGAAGTAGTAAACCCCGAAGATGGTCGAGAACCAGTGGGGATCGAGAGACATCAGGAGATCGAAGGCGGCGAAGTTGAGGCTGAGGGCGAAGAGCAGCATCCCGGGCGCTGCCAACCGCTCCATCCGCAAGGTCAGCCCGGGGTCCCCGCTCGCGTCCTGAGCGACCGAGGTGCGGTGGAAGAAGGTCGCCATGATCCCCCAGATCAGAAAGTAGATGACGAGACGAACGATAAAGAAGGTCGGATTGAGGAAGCCCGCCTTGGCCGCCAGCAACGGGTCGTGGGCGGCCGCCCCGGCGTCCGCCCAGTGGTACAAGTGAGGTATCCCGTACACCACCGGGATCGCAAGAACAGCCATCACCCACACGTTGGCCGCGATGGCCTCGGCCAACCGGCGAACCACCACGCTCCAACCGGCACGGGTGCAGTGCTGGAGGAGGACGAAGAACAGGGCGCCGAGAGAGATCGCGAGGAAGAACGCGAAGCTGACCAGATAGGTCTCGAGCAGGTGCTCGACACCATGGTCGGTGGTGTTGGCGAGCACGAGCGAGCCGCCGAGCCCAATCACCGCCAACACGGCGCAGATGATGAGTGCGGGGCGTACGACCCCGTTCAGGCGCCGATTCTCGGTTGTGATGTCCAGTACCTTGCCCTGCATGTGCGCCTCGCTATCGCAGTTGCGCCCGGATCTCCGCCGGGACGTCGTCGACCGTCGCGTTCTGGCTCCGCTGGAGGGCCCTCACATAGGCGACGATGGCCCACCGGTCCTCCACCGAGATCTGCGGGCCGTAAGCCGGCATGTTGCGGATCCCGTTCGAGATCGTGTTGAAGATATGACCCACGGGCCGCTGCCGCAGGAGTTCGGTGTGGAACGAGGTTGGCGGCGTCCAGGCGCCCTCCATCAGTTCGTCGGCCCTCTTGGCCACCATCCCGTCCCCGTAGCCGGCCAGGCCATGGCATGGAGAGCAGAAAATTTCAAACCGCTCCCGACCCCGCTGCAACACGCCGACGGTCAACTCGACCGGGATCACCTCCACCCAGTCCTCGCTGACCCTGCCGGTTGCGTACTCAGCATCCCCGACCAGCGCACCATGAGCCACCGTTCCGGCAACCGGAGGCCGCATCGCCCTGCGGTCGGCAAAGAGCGGGTTGCGCGACTGAGTGTCGTATTTGGGTTGGTTGTCCATGTCCGGAATGAGGTGGATGCGCGGCTTCGACGAGGTCGTGGCGCGGGCGCGCATGATGAGAGCGATCGGCACCCATGACAGGGCGATCGCTATCACCGTAAGGTACAGGATCCAACGGGGGAGCTTCATGGTTGGTCCTCGATTTCCTCGATCGGGCGCCCGGAGATCGACTCGAGCAACTCACGGGTCGTTGTCGGGTCAAACAACGGATCCACAGCCTCGATGGAGATAAAGAACCGGTCGTCGGTGGCCCGTTTGAAGGAGCGGTTGGCAAACAGCGGGTGATAGAGCTGCGGCAGCCGGTTGAGAACCAGCATGCCGACGAGCGCGCTGATGGCTGCAAAGAGGATGGTCGTTTCGAAGGCTATCGGGATGTTGGCAGGCAGGGAAAAGAGCGGTTTGCCGCTGATCAGGAACGGGTAGTCGACCGCGTTCGTCCACCACTGCAGGAGGATCCCGACTGCGGCGCCCGTGAGGCCGGCGACGAACACGATGTACGGCAGCACCGTCTTTTTCACGCCCATTGCGGCATCGAGACCGTGGATGACGAACGGGGAATGGGCGTCCCAGTGGGTGTATCCGGCATCGCGCACCCGGGTGGCCGCGACCAGGAACTCGTCCACCAAGTCGAAACTCGCCAGGTACCCGTAGAGCCCCGCGTGTTCGGCGGTTTTGCTCACGACAGCACCTCCGTTCCGGTGATATCGCCGTGGTAATCGCCGTGACCCCGGTGGCCGGGACGGTCGAGGTGGGCCTGCGGCATCACCCCTTTGACCTCCGCCATCCCGACGATCGGCAAAAAACGGACAAAGAGCAGGAAGAGCGTGAAGAAGAGTCCGAAGCTCCCGACAAAGGTCAGGATGTCGACGATCGACGGCCGGTAATAACCCCAGCTCGTCGGCAGGTAGTCCCGGCTCAGCGAGCTGACCACGATCACGAATCGCTCGAACCACATGCCGACGTTGATCAGCACCGAGGCGATCCACAGGAGGATGGTGTTGGTGCGGAACCTCTTCATCCAGAAGACCTGCGGCACGAGCACGTTGCAGGTGACCATCGTCCAGTAGGCCCAGGCGTAGGGACCGAAGGCGCGGTTCATGAAGGTGAATGCCTCGTACGTATTGCCGGAGTACCAGGCAATGAAGAACTCGGTCGAGTAGGCAAAACCGACCATCGTGCCGGTGGCGAGCATGATCTTGGCCATGTTCTCGAGGTGGCGTTTGGTGATGATCTCCTGCAGCCCGTAGATCCTGCGAACCGGAATGACGAGGGTCACGACCATGGCGAAGCCGGAGAAGATGGCCCCGGCAACGAAGTAGGGCGGGAAGATGGTGGTATGCCAGCCCGGCATGATCGAGACCGCGAAGTCGAAGCTCACCACCGAGTGCACTGACAGCACGAGGGGAGTGGCCAGCGCCGCCAGCAGCAGATAGGCGAACTCGAATCGGTGCCAGTGGCGGTTCGAGGATCGCCAGCCGAGGGCCAGGAGACCGTATGCGTAATAGCGGATCTTTGTCTTCGCGCGATCGCGAAGGGCCGCCAGATCCGGGATCATCCCCATGTACCAGAAGAGCAGCGACACCGTCGCATAGGTGCCGACCGCAAACACATCCCACAGCAGGGGCGAGCGGAAGTTGGGCCACATGCTCATCTGGTTTGGAATCGGCGCCAGCCAGTAGGCGAACCAGACGCGGCCGACATGGATGCCGGGAAAGACCCCCGCGCAGACGACCGCAAAGATGGTCATGCCCTCTGCGAAACGGTTGATGCTGGTGCGCCACCGTTGCCGGAGGAGGAAGAGAATGGCCGAGATCAACGTACCCGCGTGCCCGATGCCCACCCAGAAGACGAAGTTGACGATCGCGTAGCCCCAGCCGACCGGAATCATCAGACCCCAGACCCCGATCCCCGTGGTGACGAGATAGGCGATCATGGCGAGGAGAACAAGAGTCAGACTCGACGAGATCGCGAACGCGACCCACCACAGTCTGGGTTGCGGGCTTTCGACGATGCCGCAGACCTTATTGGTGACCGCGTGGAAGTCGTTATCACCGACCACAAGCCGGGCGCGAACCGTGGGGTCGTCGCCGGTGTTGTCGAGGTAGCTCAAGGGTTCAGTCGTGGTCGCACTCATCTGTTCAACCCGACTCCTTCCCGTGGTCGCCGGCGCCTTCAACCGATGATGGCATCCCATCCACCGGGTTGTTCACGCGCGCCAAATAGTGGGTCCGAGGTCGGATGTTGAGCTCGGCCAGGGCGGCGTAGGACCGATGCTCCTCGCGCGAACGCGACACGTCGCTCGAACGATCGTTGAGGTTGCCGAAAGTGATCGCCTCGGCAGGACAGGTCTGGGCGCATGCCGGCATGATCTCGCCGTCCGCAATCGGGCGGTTGTCGTTGCGGGCGGCGATGCGCACGGCTTCGATGCGCTGAACGCAGAAGGTGCACTTCTCCATCACCCCGCGCGAACGAACCGTCACATCCGGATTGAACTGCATCTTGGTGGTGTCGGCGAGATCCTTGTGGTAGTTGAAGAAATTGAAGCGCCGCACTTTGTAGGGGCAGTTGTTGGAGCAGTAGCGGGTGCCGATGCAGCGGTTGTAGACCATGGCGTTGAGGCCGTCGGTGGTGTGCTGGGTCGCCGCCACGGGGCAGACCTGCTCGCAGGGCGCGTTTTCGCACTGGACACAGGTCATCGGCTGAAAGACGATCTCGGCATCGTCGACCTCGTCGGGGGTGACGCCCGGTGCAGTCTTGAAGTAGCGGTCGAGCCGGATCCACTGCATCTCGCGCTGGTTGAGCACCTGTTGGCGTCCCACAACCGGAATGTTGTTCTCAGCCTGGCAGGCGACGATGCAGGCGTTGCAGCCGATGCAGGCGTTGAGGTCGATAGCCATCCCCCACTGCTCGCCCTCGTACTCGTGGTCCTTCCACAGCGAGATCAGCGGTGGATGGTGCTCCTGCTCGTGGATGATCTCCGGGTTCTCCAGATAGGCGTCGAGCGACGTCTCGCGCACCAGATCGGCGACCCTCAGGTTGCGCTCGGAAAATCCGATGGTGTCAATGGCAAAATGATCCTGGGTCGTGGCGAGCTCGTAGCTGCGGCCCGTGCCGCGGATTGCCACGCCGGACAGGATGCCCGGGGCAGCCGTGGTCCGGAAACGATAGGTGTCCACGCCCACTCCGTTGCCGACCTGACCGGCCGCGGCACGGCCGTAGCCGAGGGCCACCGCGGCACAGTTTCGGGCCATCCCGGGAACCACGCAGACCGGCAGATCCAAGGTGGCGCCGCGCGCCTCCACCGACGCAACCTCAGAGTCACTGACCCCGATGTCACGGGCGGTCGCCGGCGAAATCAACAATGCATTGTCCCAGGTGATCTTGGTGATCGCATCCGGCAACTCCTGAAGCCAGCCGTTGTTTGCGAAACGCCCGTCAAAGACCTTTGCGTCGGGGACAAGAACCAGCTCCGGATGCTCGGTCGTGGGCCGGCCGACCTCGAGCAGCTCGCGCAATCCATCGACTGCCGACGCCAGCCCCGCAGGATCAGTAGGCGGCGCGACCGTCTCCCAAGCGGATTGACCGACCACACCGTCGCGCAGAGCCCGCCGCCAGAAATCTCCAGAGATCGGAATGCCGGATCGCCCACTCAGGCTCTCGCGGACGAGCTCATAACCGCTCTTCGGGCCGTCGTCGGCGGCGATCGCGAGCACCTCGATCGCCGAGCGACCGCCGTAGAGGGGCTCGATCAGCGGTTGCCGCAAGCTCAGCGTACCGTCCCACGCCGCGCCGTCTCCCCATGATTCAAGAGAGTGGGAAGCCGGCAGATGCCAGGTGCAAAGCTTGGAGGTTTCGTCATCGTAAAGGCTGAGATGGATGGACACCGGAACCCCGGCGAGCAGGTCGGCGAAGTCGAGGTCGGCGGGGGCATCGTATGCCGGGTTGCCGCCGAGAATGAGCAAGGTTTCAATCTCGTCGTCCTGGATCCTTCGCGCGAGATCCGAGATCGCCTCCAGGTGCGACGGCCGATCGGGGCTGGGATCGGCGGTGTAGGTGATCGTCGACCCGGTCGCTCCGAGGGCGTGGTTGAGCACCGCAGCGAGGGCGTGCACCGCCGGCGCTTGTCTCGGGCCGACAAGAACTACGCTACGACTGCGGTGAGTCATGAGATCGGCGGCCAGAAGATCGACGAAATGTCGCTCGTCGTCGGTCGCTGAGTGGTCGGTCGCACCGGCAAAACCGGCAGCGGCGGCGGGCAGCTCGAGGCCATGCTCGGCCACCAGACTGTTTGCGACCGCGGCCAGAAGCGCCGGCACCCGGCTCGACGCCACCGCCACCCGGTGGTCGGCGCGGACGCCGGTCAGGCTGAAACCGCTCTCACCTACGTAGAGACGGCCGCCGGTCCCCGATTCGGGGTTGCGCGCCGCGGCGAACTCCCGTACCAGCCGCAATGCAGCCGGGTGGTCGAAGAGCGGGTCGGCGTCGAAGCAGGCCACGACTTCCGCCCCTCCGAGATGCGGATGAATGCGAACCATCGACCCGAAAACGAGTCGCGTGCCTTCGCGTTCGTTGTCGCGAGAGATCGGTTCGTACTCGTACCACCTCGCCTCGGGATGGGCGGTCAGGAATCTCTCGCGCAGCGCGCCCAGGGTCGGCGACGAAAAGGCGCCAGCAAGCACCGCCGCGCCGGCGCCCGAGAACAACCCGCCCGCGAGGGACTCGAATTCGTTCCAGTCCTTGACGTACTGCTGGCCGCCCTCGCGCAGCAGCAGCCGACGGCTGCGATCGGGGTCATAGAGCTGGAGGATCTCCGCCTGGGCCACCGCGCTGAGAGCGCCGAGACTGTCCGGGTGGAGGGGGTTACCCTCGGCCTTGATCGGTCGACCGTCAAACGATGTCACCAGCATCCCAAGCGCCACGCCGTCGATCTCCATCGAGGTCGCAAAGCGCTGGGGAACGCCGGGCGTCCGCCCCTCGGGTCGGTGGGCGAATGGAACGATCTCCTCCTTCGGCCAGCGGCACGCCGTCAGCCCGGCAAGGGCGAGCGATGCGCCCATCACCTTGAGAAACTGGCGCCGGGTCGCCGGTGGCAACCGGTCCCAGTCGTCATTTGGAAACTCGCGACCCACGGCCTCTCGGAACTCCGCGGTCTGCTCGAGCTCATCGAGGCTTCGCCAATAGGCCATGCCGTTGTGGTGGTTCATCGATGACATGTGTTGCAATCCTGGGGAGGGTTGATGTTTTTGGTTTCGCGAAGCCGCCTGCCGAGGACCAGCTGGTCGTCGTCGGGCACCCAATCGAGCTCGGTGATGAACTCGACCGGACGCAGGTGTCTTTCAGGATTCCGGTGGCAGTCGAGGCACCAGCTCATGCTCAGAGGCTTGACCTGGGTCACGACCTCCATGGTGTCGATACGCCCGTGGCACGACACACAACCGACGCCCCGACGCACGTGCGCCGAGTGGTTGAAGTAGACGAAATCGGGCAAGTCGTGAACCCGGATCCACTGCACCGGCATGCCCGTCGAGTAGCTCTCGAAGACCGGGATCAACCGCTCGGACGCGGCACGCACCGACTTGTGGCAGTTCATGCAGGTCTGGGTCGGTGGAATGGCTGCGGCGGCGGTGTGCTCGACGGTGTTGTGGCAGTACCGGCAGTCCATTCCGAGCTGACCGACGTGCAGGGCATGGCTGTAGGGAACGGGTTGCACCGGAGCGTAACCGACGTCGGTCGCCCAGGGTGAGAAACCAAATGCCACGATCACCGTGGCATACAACGCCCCACCCAGCGCACCGGCAGCGATTGCAGGTCGCAGGATGCCGGTCCATCTTGGGAAAATGAAGATATCATTGGACTTGTCTTCATTCATGAGAACAAATCCTAACTTTGCTCAAACGAGAAGTCAAGTCGAACGGAGCGGGTAGAATGCCTCCATGAGGATTGTCACAGTCGACTTACGATCCGATACGGTAACACATCCCACCCCGGGCATGCGCGACGCGATGGCAAACGCCGAGGTCGGGGACGACGTCTACGGCGAGGACCCGACCGTCAACCGCCTCGAGGAGCGGGCGGCGGAGCTCATGGGGCGGGAGGCGGCGGTCTATGTGCCGAGCGGCACCATGGGCAACCAGATCGCGATCCACATCCACACCCATCCGGGTTCGGAGGTTGTGGCCGAGGTCGGCGCCCACGTCTTCAACTTCGAAATGGGCGCCATGGCCGCCATCTCGGGCGCCCTCCCCCGCCCGGTCGAAACGGCGGACGGCATCCTCGACCCGGAACAGGTCGAGGCTGCGATCCAGCCCCCGGCGGGCTATCGGACGCCAACCTCGCTGCTGGTGCTGGAAAACAGCCACAACCTCGCGGGCGGCAGGGTCACACCGCTTGCGCGGATGGCCCAGCTCGTGGCCGTGGCCCGCCGCCACAACCTCCCGGTCCACCTCGACGGGGCTCGCATCCACAATGCGGCGGCGGCCCTGGGCGTGACTGCCGCCGAGCTCGGCGCCGGCTGCGACACGGTGATGTTCTGCCTCTCGAAAGGCCTCGGCGCACCGGTGGGATCAATGCTCGTCGGCGATGCCGGCGCCATCACCGAGGCGCGCAGAGTGCGGAAGATGCTTGGCGGCGGCATGCGCCAGGCCGGCATCATCGCCGCCGCGGGTCTGGTCGCCCTCGACGAAGTGCTACCGATGCTGGGAGACGACAACCGTCGCGCGAACGATCTGGCGGTGGGGCTCGCTGAGATTCCCGGCATCGTCCTCGATCCCGAGACGGTCGAGACTAACATCGTCTTCTTCTCCCTCGCCGATGCAGCGCCCATCGATGCCGCCGAGCTCACCACCCGGCTCGCCGAGAAAGGCGTGCTGTGCCACCCGCTGGGCCGCGACAGCATCCGGATGGTGACGCACTACCACATCAGTGACGAGGATATCGGGCGGGCGGTGGAGGTGACCGCGGAAACCTTGGGTTCAATTCTTAGTTCTTAATTCTCAATTCTTAATTTTCTTCCCGCCGCCCTCCCCCATGATTCGATGCGCACGCGTACCGGGCACAATGTTTCGGTGTGACCGGTCGACGGAGTCTTTTTCCGCGGAACGCCTCGCTGAAGCCCCGACTGCTTGATTCGTGGAATACAATGAAATGGAGGGCGCCGGCTTCGCCTGCGCAAAAAATGCGGAACGGAGAGCACGATATGCGATTCGACAAACCCGCGGTCCTGGTGATGCTCACCGTGATCGCGTCAATCATCCCGGCCATCGCGTCGGCCCAGGATTTCAAGATCGTGATCAACGAGGCCAACGCGACATCGTCGATCAGTAAGGGCGATTTGTCGCGATGCTTCATGAAACAGGCGAATACCTGGATCAGCGGACAACCGGTGATTCCGGTGGACCAGGCGGCGAGCTCGGAAACACGCCGGGCCTTTTCCGAGGCGGTCCACGGGCGTGATGTCAATGCCGTCAAGAGCTACTGGCAGCGCGAGATTTTTTCCGGTCGCGGAGTGCCACCCGCCGAAAGAGCCTCCGATGAGGCCGTTCTCGCCTTTGTCAGGACCAATCCCGGCGCCGTTGGCTACGTGGCCGTCGACGCTGACATTGGAACCGGCGTCAAGGTCCTTGAAATCACCGATCTTTGATCGACCGTACATATGAAGATCGAAGTTTGACCGTCCACCGGGGGGAGACGCCGTGTTGAATCGACTCAAGTTAACCCAGAAGATGTTTTTGCTGCCGACTCTGGCTGCGGCCGCAATTCTCATCATTTTTATCACCGTCCAAACAAGCGCCGCGCGGACGGCGGCGGCCGTCACGCGGGTTGACCAGGGATATATTCCAAAGCTGGATCTCGCACGCGACCTGGTCGAAACCCTGGCCCAGATCCAGCGTGGTCTGCAAGATGCGGCTGCGGCAGCCGATCCGCAGATCCTTGACGAAACCGACGAGCTGCGAGCGGCGTTTATCGCCAACCTCGAGGATGAGCGGAGCAACCCCGTCATCGAGGCCGGGGAGCTCGACGGCATCGGCAGCTCATTCGCCGAGTATTACGATCTCGCGCGGGCAACCACCCTTCGTCTCATTGGCCAGGAGACCGGCGAGGCCGTATTTTCCGCGATCGAGAAAATGCGCACCGACTATCTCGGCGTCAAGCGAATGCTTGACGATTTCGCCGCCAGCGCCCGGGCGGAGGTCGATCTCGCCGTAACCGAGGTTGCCACCAGCCAAAGGAGAGCCAGAAACCTGGTGATTCTCGTCATGTTGGTCAGCGTCTGCGTCCTCGGCGTCATCTCCTACACGGTCACCCGTTCCGTCGTCCGACCGCTGGCCGAGGTCGTCGGCATCGCCGACCGGGTCGCCGGGGGTGATCTCACCCAAAGGATCCACATCCAAACACAGGATGAGGTCGGGCTGACAAGCCGCGCTCTCAACCAGGCCTTCACGCACATGGGATCAGCCGTCGGGACCATCGCTGAAAACTCGGGCCGGCTCAAGGGCGCGTCCGAGGAGCTGACCTCGGTCAGCCAGCAGATGGCCGCGAGCGCCGAGGAGACGTCAGCCCAGGCAACAGTGGTTTCGGCCGCCGCCGAACAGGTGAACCGTAATGTGGAGACGGTGGCCACCGGCGTCGAGGAGATGACGGCGAGCATTCGTGAAATTGCCGACAGCGCTCACCAGGCGGCCGAGGTTGCGACCGAAGCTGTGAATGTGGCGGGTGTAACCACCGCAACGATTACCAGGCTCGATGAAAGCAGCGCGAGGATCAGCGATGTCACAAAGGTGATCACGTCGATTTCGGAGCAGACGAATTTGCTCGCCCTCAACGCGACCATCGAGGCGGCACGCGCCGGTGAGGCCGGCAAGGGCTTCGCGGTGGTCGCCAACGAGGTCAAGGAGCTCGCGAGGGAGACGGCGTCCGCCACCGAGGAGATCGGAAAACGGATCGAGGCGATCCAGGGTGATACCCAGAGCGCGGTCACGGCCATCGTACAGATCGGCTCCATCGTCAAACGAATCCACGAAATTCAGAACACCATCGCGAGCGCCGTCGAGGAGCAGACTGCGACCACAAACGAGATCGGCCGCAGCGTGACCGAGGTGGCCACGGGAAGCTCCGACATTGCGAGCAACATTGCCGGCGTCGCAACCGCGACCCAGGACACGGCGTCAGGCGCAAGCTCCACGCAGCGGGCGGCTCGGGAGCTCTCCGCGATGGCCGCGGAGCTGCAGCAGCTCGTGGAGAGGTTCAAATACTAAAATTCTCAATTCTTAATTCTCAATTATTTCCACCCGCCCCCCGGGTGTTCGGGTGGAGGGTTGGGAATTGAGAATTGAGAATTCAAAATTGAGAATTCTTGGCACGTGATTCGAGCTCATCGCGGAGCTCGGGGATGTCGAGCTTGGGGGTCGAAACTGTTCGCCAGCCGGGAGTCTCTTCCCGCCACAGGACGGTGGCGGTGCAGGGATCGGAGGCGCTGCCGATGACATACTCGCTGGCGCCCTCGTAGCGGCCCCGGAGGACAAACTCGATATCGATTCGGACCTCTCCCTCCCCCACCTCGGGTTTGCTGAGCACGTAGTCGACCCGCAGGTCGTCGTAGGTTTCCATGGTTTCGTGGAGATAGCCGCCGAGAGTCTCGTAATCGAGGCCCCACGGGTCGGAGTACGTGCGGGAGACCGCAGCCATCACCGCCAACAGACGCTCCTTTTCGAATGCCTCGATGGTGGCAACAAGCTTACGCGTCACCACCGCGCCAGGCGAGAAGTAATGGCGGAAAGCCATGACCCCGACGACCAGGAGAGTGGCCACGATTGCGGTATTGACGGCGCGGCGCGACATCGTGCCACCAGTCTACCGCGGCAGAGTTTTGAGTTGAGAGTTGACAACCCCGTGGCTCTTCACTCTAAACTCTAAACTCTTAACTCTCAACTCCTTGACCCGCCTACCATGCGCGGCGTGCTCGGCCGAGCCGGCGGTCAACGGCCCACTGGTACAGCTCCGCGTAGCGCCTGGCGGATTCGTCCCAAGGGAAGCGCATTTTCATGGCTCGCTCACGCATGGCGGAGATGTGCTGCGGCCGGTCGTACCAGGTCGACAGCGCCCAACCGACGGTGTCAAAAATCGCCCGTGACGTCAGACGATCGAACACGAAGCCCATACCCTCGCCCGTACTTTCGTCGTAGTTCTCCACGGTGTCGGCCAGACCACCGGTGCGGTGGACGATGGGCAGCGTGCCGTAGCGTAGGGAGTACATCTGGCTGAGCCCGCACGGCTCATAGACGCTCGGCATCAGGAAGAAGTCGGCGCCGGCTTCGATGAGATGGGCGAGCGGGTCGTTGAACTCGAGGGCGACGCTGAGGTTGGGGAGCTTCTCGGCCAGCACCGAGAGCTCCTCCTCGCACCACGCGTCACCGGTGCCGAGAACCACGAATTGCAGATCGAGCTCGTCGCAGATCTTCCACAGGCTGCCGTGAGTCGGACCGCACAGCTCACCAAAGCCCTTCTGGTCGACGAGGCGGCTGATCATGGCGAAAACCGGGGTTTCGGAATCGATCTCGAGACCCATGACATCCTGCAGCGCCGCCTTGTTGGCCGCCTTTCCGGCCATGTCCTCGGGCGAGTAGTTTGCAGCGAGGTGGAGATCGGTCTCCGGGTTCCAGATCTCGTAGTCCATGCCGTTGAGGACTCCGAAGAGATCGGGCTCGCGGCTGCGGAGCAATGCGTCGAGACCGCATCCGAACGCGGGAGTCTGAATCTCCGCGGCGTAGGTCGGCGAGACGGTGGTCAGAATGTCGGCGTTGTGGATTCCGCCCTGGAGCAGGTTGATGCCGTCAGCAGACTCGAAGCCGGCGCTCGTGTAGAGCTCCGGCGCCAATGGGAGGTGTTTGAAATCTTCCTCGGGGAACACGCCCTGATGATTCAGGTTGTGGATGGTCAGTACCGATCCGGTTTCTGCAAACTGTCCCTCTTTCTCGCGTGCGTATAGACACACGGGAACGATCGCGGCCGGCCAGTCGTGCACGTGCATCACGTCCGGGATCCACTCGATGGCCTCGCACAGCTCGAAGGCCCCGCGGCTGAGGAGGGCGAAGCGGCGCAGGTTGTCCGGGAAGCTCGGCTCGACCTTGGTGCCGTAAATCCCGTCGCGTCCGTACAGGGCCTGATGATCAAGGAAATAGACCGGTACCTCGGCGCCGGGAAGCCGGGTTTCGTACACGGCGCACCACTCCTCACCATCACCGAGCGGCACGCTGAGAGAACCGCCGACCCGCCGGAGACGGCCGACGTCCACCGAGAAGTAACGCGGCAGCACCACCCGCACGTCGTGCCCCTGGCGAGCAAGCTCCGCCGCCAACGCGGCCACCATGTCGCCCAGCCCGCCCGCCTTGGCAAACGGCACGACCTCGCTGGTGACCATCAGGATTTTGAGACCGGATTCCTCCACCCCTACCTCCTCGCATTGGCGAATGATAGCGCAGAAAGCCAAGCACCATAGATTTCGAATTTCGAATTTGACATCCCGCAGCCTCAATCCTGTCCCGGGAAGCGCGAGTCGGCGTGGCGCTGTCGAGAATGCCGGGCGGAGTGCCGTCCTTGATGATTTTGGGAGCGCGGATTTTCCTGCACGAAGATACCTCTGGCCCAAACATCGTCAAGGGGGGCACTCCCGGGCGATGCAGTTTCGGAGAATCGGGATCTTCAAGGTGGAAGACCTTGACCGGACCGCACCTTTGCGCGCATCCGAAGGCCGCGACGGACGAACTTTCGGGCACGGAGACGGGCCTCCGGACATCTTGTGGTGCAGCCGTCTCGGCTGCATTCCGCTGGATAGCGTCCCGGGCTGCCACCCGCCCCCTGCACGCGGTCGCGTGCACCACAAGGACTCCGGCCAGGGATCCCGGGAAAGCACAGTTGCAGAGGGTGAGCGTCCGGGCACGGAGACGGTCACTGGGCGATTTCCTCGACAGGGGTGGGGGGTCCGCGCTATGGTTCCGGCGCGAGAGGAGACGACATGAGCCACACGTTGCACAAGTACGGGAAGAACACCCAGGCGATCCACGCCGGCCAGCACGTTGACGAGGCCACCGGGGCGGTTGCGCCGCCGATCATTCAGAGCTCGACCTTCGCCTTTGACAGCTGCAAGCAGGGCGCGGACCGGTTTGCGGGCGCCGCGGACGGCTACATCTACACCCGGATGGGGAACCCGACCATCGCCCGTCTCGAGGAGGCCGTGTCAACCCTCGAGGTTGGGGCTGGCGGTCTCGCCACCTCGTCCGGGATGGGCGCCCTGTGCACCGTCGTGTTCGCCCTCATGAACGCGGGCGACCACATGGTCGGGACGTCGTCGGTCTATGGGCCGTCGCGAGTCGTGATGGAGCGCGACTTCAGCCGCTTCGGGGTCGAGTCGGACTTTGTCGACACCTCCGATCTCGACGCGGTGCGCGCCGCGATCCGCCCGAATACCAACCTTGTCTTTATCGAAACTCCGGCCAACCCGACCATTAGCCTCACCGACATCGCCGAGGTGGCCGCCATCGCCCACGAGCACGGGGCGCTTGTCCTGGTCGACAACACATTCGCCTCACCGCTCTTGCAGCGGCCGCTGGAGCTCGGCGCAGACGTGGTGATGCACTCCATGACCAAGTTCATCAACGGCCACACCGATGTCGTCGCCGGGATGATCGTCCCATCCACCGCGGAGCTCTTCAAGAGAATTAAGCCCGTCCACTCCTACCTCGGAGCGTGCATGGATCCGCACCAGGCGTGGCTCGCCCTGCGCGGCTTCAAGACCCTCGGCATGCGGGTCCGCACCGCCCAGGACAACGCCCGCAAGGTGGCGCCCTTCCTCGAGGCCCACCCGAAGATCGAGTGGGTCCGCTATCCGGGTCTCGAAAGCCACCCCCAGCACGAGCTCGCCGAGCGCCAGATGGACGGCCCCGGTTCGCTGATCTCCTTCGAAGTCAAGGGCGGCCTCGAGGCCGGCGAACGACTCCTCGATCAGGTCGAGCTCATGACCCTGGCGGTGTCGCTGGGCGGCGTCGAGACCCTCATCCAGCATCCGTCGTCAATGACCCACGCCGCCATGCCCCACGCCGACCGCATCGAGGCCGGCATCACCGACGGCCTGGTGCGGGTGTCCATCGGCTGTGAAGACGCGGACGATCTCATCGCCGACTTCGAGCAGGCGCTCGAGGAGGCTTGAGGCTTGGGGCTGGGGCCTTGGGGGTTTCGGCCACCCGGCAAGACTTCAAGTTCCGAGGACGATCATCGGGGGGGTCTTCGCGAGAGAAGAAACTCCGCTATCAGCTCCGTCGCAAGTCGGTTGCCGGCGATGTTCCAGTGGGTGTCTCGCAGTTTGTAGTCGCGGACCTGCCGGCCCGCGTCGGCAAAGGCAGGAAGCAGGTCGAGGTACTCGATCCCCAGTGCATCGAGCCTCCGCGCGAGCATCCGGTTGGGGCGCGCGAAGTCGACCTTCGACTCCTTTCGGCTTTTCCCGCGGCTTGCGAGAATGGCGTCCTGCAGCTCCCGGTTGACCTGAAACTCGTCGGGAATGACCACCACGACGAGGGCGATGCCCCGCCGCTGACAAATCCTTGAGATCTCTTCCAGCCGGCCGACGGCGGCATCGAGGAGAACCTTGAACGACTGGGGTCTTTGAAAGCAGATCCCGCTGCGATAACGCTCAATTTTCAGAAACACCTCGGGGTCGACGGTGGGGCTGGCGTCGTCGAACTCCCACGGCCCTTCGGGGATCTTTTTCTCGAGATGCGACCGGATGCCGAAGGCGTAACGAAACAATGAGGCGACATAGGAGTAGTCGACGGCGCTCCTCTCGACCACCCGAACGCTTTCGAGGAAATCGTTGCCCACGAAGAACGACAGCAGCACCAGGTCCGGTTTGAGCTCGAGACCTTCGTCTATCAATACTTGCAAGTACTCCTTGGGGCCGAGGTTGGGGATGCCCATGTTGAGGAGCTCGACGTCCCACCCGCTGCGGCGGAGCTCCTCCTCAACCAAGGTCAGGTAGTTGTCCTCGTACGGCACCACGCCGACGGCGAACGAGTCCCCGATACCGACGATGCGGTAGGCCTCGCCCTTGGAGACTTCGAACTCCACGTCCTTGAAACCGCGCGAATTGAGCCGGAACGTGTAATCCCAGGAAAACGGCTCGCGGCGGAAGCGGTTGTAGGAATCGCTGTAGAAGATGAAGACCGGGTGAAAATGGTGAACGACGCGGAGGGCGACCTCGCCGAGGGCGAAGGTCAAGAGGCCGATGAGCAGCACGTCCCGCGACACCCGCAGCAGACGGCGTCTCGAGGTAGGTCTTCCGGCAGAATCAGGACGTTTCCCCTCCACGTCAGGCAGTTTAACCTGCATTTCTCACCAGTTGCCTACTGCGGCCGGTGAGGCACATCAGATCAGCGAGTTGTCCTTCCACCCCAGGCGCACGAGGTCGATTCGGGTGGGATCCGAGACCCCGAGCCCGTATCGTTCGCCCGCGATCTTGATGTGGTGCGGCGGCGGGCTGATGGGGCGATCATCACCGAAGTAGAGCTTTCGCTTGGCCTCGATGATGCGGGCGCCGGTGGCGTCCACCGCCACCGGATCGACACCGAAGATGAGACCGTAATAGGGCCACACGTGCTTGCGCGAGAAGCTATGCGGGCCGGTGGAGTGGAACTGCGGGGTCAGCATGACGAGCACGTTGAGCCGCACCTTGCCCTCGATCTGCGGCAGATGCCAAATCGCGCCCAGCGAGGCACAGGCATCGCCATGGTAGTCCTGCGGCCGCGGAACATACATGATGAGGTTCTTGATCGAGGTCCCGAGACCCGACCAGTCGTGGGTTCGCAGCGGCCTGGTGTTGATGATCGCGGTGGCTCGCCTGAACACCGGGTTGGTTCGCACACCACGGTCGTCTACCGCGACATTCTCAGGTTTCACGCCCGCCCGAACGACCTCACTGCGGATTGCCTCTTCGAGGGCCGGTGGTGTGGGAAGATACTTCCACACGTTACTCTTGATTCCGACCACGTCCGACGGTGCGACGAGGCGGCGCCACGCCAAAGCCGAGTCCTCCTCAATGAGCGCGGCCACCGCCTCGTTGAGCATCTCGTGGAGGATCTCAGGATCCGGCTGACCGCCGGGCCCCAAGACCTCTCTTCGCCGGATCAGCACCACCCGGCTCTTCGGAGCTGCTTCAGCCCCACCAACACTCCCAACGCCCACAAACCCGGCCACCGCTGCGCTTGTGCCCGCAGCCACGAAGTCCCTCCGGCTCAGCTTGCCGTCGCTCACGGCCCCTCCGCCGTCGCGTCGGCGAGCAGCCCATCGGCCGCGGCGGCGGGCGCCGGCGCCAGTACCACAGCCAATCTCGCGCCGTCCCTCCTCACGGCCAGCCCCGCCTCTGTCGCCGCGCCCTCGGCCCAGCTCGCCGTCTCCACATCCGGGTAATCGACGAGCAGCAACCACCCGCTACCATCCTGGCGCTGGTAATTCCCGAGTACCGCGTCGGTCTCCGGGCCAAACCGGAGCACGTTGTCGAACCCCAGGTACACGACGCTGTTGAGGATCTCCTGGGTGTGGAAGAATCGCACAGACTGCGGGTCGAGGCCTTCGACCGGCAGCTCGCTCACCAGCGCCGGCGCCTCGCCCTCCTCGGCGATCGCGTCGGCTGCGGCCCGCGCGATGGCGATCACCGCGTCATACGCCGGTTGGCTCTCGCCCTCGGAGTAGACCGACCCGAACCACCGGCCTTTCCAGAACGAAAGCCAGCCGGTGCGAAGGAGCGCCCCCTGACCGATGTCGATGTCATCGCCGTCCCGGTCGTGGGTGAAGACGCCGTACGCATCCTCCGCCGACGCCAGCTCGAAGAGATCGAGGACGATATCGGGCTCGCCTTCGGGCCCCGAGTAGCGGCGCGCCAGGCAGCGCTTCATGCCATAGGCCAGGTAGACCTCGGCCTGGCCGTCGATGTATTGAAAGATCGTGTCGGTGCCGTAGATTTCGTCGTCGCCGCGGGCCCGCCAGCCGGCCGCCTCGAACGGCAGCGCAGCGGTGACCAGCTCGAGCTCGTCACCGGGAGGCGGTTCAGCCACGCAGGCCATCAGGATTCCAACCAACAACGTGCCGACCGCGGGAGCAGCCCAACTGGTTGCCATCACTCCTCCATTTTTCGAGATCCATGCCCCGATGATACCAGCCAACGGGTGTGTTAGGGTGCGACCATCGTGAAAACCGTCGTGGTTTCCGTTCTTCTGCTGGCCATCATGACCTCGGGTTGCGGCCGATCGGCACCCAACAAACTCGAGCCGCCCAACGTTGTGTTGATTACAGTCGACGCTCTGCGAGCCGACTTCGTATCGTATGCCGGCCATCCGAACCCGACCTCACCGAACTTGGACGCTTTCGCCCATGATGGTGTCTTATTCACCCAGGCGGTCACGTCGTTCCCCGGCACGGCACCGGCCATGCCGTCGATGATGACTGGTCTCTATCCGAGCTTTGAAAACGTGGACGCCTGGACAAAAGCGACCCGCCACGGATTCAACGAGTTCGAGTCGCCCGGGGAAAGAGACAGCCCTGGACTGAGCGACAACCTGCGGATGCTCGCCGAGATCCTGAGAGACGCCGGGTACCAAACCCTCGGTTTCTGCACTAACCCAAACCTCAGCAAGACCGCCAACTTCGACCAGGGCTTCAGCGAGTACTTCCAGTTTCAGTCATATCTCAAGAAGATCCGGGCTGAGCGCAGTCACCCGTTGATCGGCAACTACCCGCCTGCGCCGGTGGTCGTGAATCGGGTGCTGAATCGTGTCGAGCGCGGGCTCGAAGGGCCCGTCTTTCTGTGGATCCACTTCATGGAGCCGCACAGCCCATACCTCCCACCAAAAAAGTTTTCGCGGCTTTTTAGTCGAACCGATACCGGCTTCACAGACCTCGAGATTAACGAGTCCCTCTACCACCTGCTTTATACCCAGCAGGGGTCTCTGAGGGCGGCGCAGGGCTTCCCATCTCCTGAGGACCGTGGTCTGGATCGGGCAGCGTTCGTTGATCAACTCTTGGGCCTCTATGAAGGAGAGATCCGGTTTCTTGACGGCCAACTCAACCGCCTCTTCGAAGGCCTTCGGCGACAGGGGTTATGGGAGAACACGCTGGTCATGGTGACGGCTGATCACGGCGAGGAGTTCCTCGAACATGGTCACGTCGCGCACCATGAGTACACCGGTCTGGCCGAGGAGCTGATACAGATTCCGTTGGCGCTCAAGACGCCAAGCGGGCGACCCATCGGAGTGGTCATCGATGACCTCGTGCAGACGGTCGATTTTGCGCCAACCATCCTCGACTACGCCAGCCTGTCGGCCGACGCTGTCGACATGGATGGAGTCAGCCTGCGACCGCTCATCGAAGGCCGGGAACCGCCGCCCCTCACGGCGTATTTCAGCACCATCCACTACCACGTCGTGCGCGATTCGCGGTGGAAGTACCGGTTGGAGAAAGCTCCCGCCGACGGCGGCCCACCGAGGGAGCTGTTATTCGACATCGTCGCCGATCCGACCGAGGAGCACGACGTCGCCGATCTGCACCGGGAGGTCGTGGGCAGGATGCGCCGCCAGTACCAGGAGTTCGCACTCGGTCTCACAAGCCGGGCTCCACCATCCGAAGCTTCGTCGAGCTCCAAAGGGAAGAAGATCGATCGCGAGGAGCGAGAGCGTCTCGAGGCTCTCGGCTACATCACGGACTAACCATGGCCCGGCACAACCCGTTTCGTGATCGCAAGATCTTTTCTCAGATGTGGTGGGGAGCCTACATAACCCTCGCGCTGACACTGACGACCCTCGGCTGCCGGGCGAACCAGATTGCCGTCCCCGAACCCGAGCCGCGTGAGAACGTGCTCATCGTCATGGTCGACACTTTGCGAGCGGACCACATGAGTCTCTACGGCTACGAACGCGCCACGACGCCGTTCATCGACAAGTTCGTGGCTGACGCAGTCGTCTTCGAACATGCCCGGTCGCAGGCGAACTGCACCTTCCCATCGGTCAACTCCCTGCTGACCTCACGCTATCCAGGCATCTTTACCCGTCAGGAGAAGGGGCAGCTCGGGATTCCCGAAAGTACTCCCTCGATCGCCGAGATCCTGAAGGCGGAGGGCTACCACACGACCGCGGTCTCGGCAAGCCACATTGTCCGGGCAACACCGACCGAGTATAACCCTAGCGGCGGCTTCGGCCGGGGATTCGACTCGTTCGTAGAAGGTTGCAGGTGGCTTCATGGAGCATGCGTTAACAAGCACGTCTTCGATGAGCTTGATATCACCGAGGAGCCTTTCTTCCTCTACATCCACTACATGGAACCTCACGAACTTTACCAGCCTCCCAAGAGGTGGGAGAAACGGTTTGCCGGAGAGTACGACGGGTACGATTTCATCGGCAATGGCGACCCCAATCCCATAGCAGAAATGTTGTACGACGACGGGCCAAAACTCGATATCACGGAGAATGACATCCAACACCTCGTCGATCTTTACGATGATGAGATCCGCTACTTTGACGGCGTCTTCCGACGCCTCATACGAAATCTCGAGGAGCGGGGGCTCCTCGACCACACGCTGATCGTTTTCACCGCCGACCACGGCGAGGAGTTCATGGAGCATGGTCACGTCAAGCACTGTCGCGGGGTCTGGAACACGCTCACGCACGTGCCGCTGGTTTTCCGCTTCCCAGATATCGGCGGCGGCAAGCGAATCACTTCGACGGTCCAGAATCTGGACATTGTTCCCACCGTGCTCGACTATCTCGGAATCGAATCCGATGACTTCGGTTTGGAGGGGGTAAGCCTGCTTCCGCTGATCGAAGACCGAGTGCCGACGCGGATGTTTGCCTTCACCGACTCCGGGAGATACCGCGCCGTGGATGACGGCCGGTGGCACTTCATCCTCGACGGCGTGGAGTCGAGCGCCACGTTCTTCGACCTCCGCACCGATCCCCTCGAGCAGCACGATCTCTTCGCCGGGGGCGGACCGGAGGTCGAGAGATTGAGCGCGGCTCTCAATCGGTGGCTTCAAGATACCGGGCAGTGGGTTCGCTTCGACGAAGCTCTCGCCGCGGATAAGGCCAAGCAGGAGGAGCTGCGGGCGCTGGGCTATCTCCAGTAGAGCTTCACTCGAGGTATCCGAAAGCCTTGAGCCGCTTGCGCTCGCGATCGCTCAGGACGACCTCACCAAGTTCCCGCTGCGAACCGATCCGCCGGTAGAGCGCCAGCGCCTGCCGCCGTTGCTCGCGGAGCAGCGTCTCGACCACGTGTGAGAGCTGAGGATTCGACCCGACCAGGTTCAGCTCCTCATCAGGATCTACCGCGAGGTCGAAGATCCGTCGAGGCCCGGCGCCACCTAAGATCCCCTTTTCGTATCCTCGCACCACCGCCCGGGCCAACGTACCGGAAAAGACAGGGGCATCGGCCGGCCGCCGGTGGAGATTGTAGCCGGGTAGCTCGTCCGCGGGAATCCCGGCGAGATCGAGCAGGGTCGGTGCGAGATCAACCGACGACGACAGGGCATGGTTAATCGTACCCGCATGTTCGCCTCGCGGCCATTTGACAATCAGCGGGACTCGCAGGATCTCATCGTATAGCGTGTGGTGGCCGAATCCGTCGTGCTCTCCAAACTCTTCGCCGTGGTCGCTGGTCACGACAACCAGCATTCCATCCCACGACCCGCTCGACCGGAGGACGTCGAAGAGAGCGCCGAGCGACGCGTCGAGGTACCGGACCCCGGCGTTGTACGAATGGCGGAGAATCTCCGCATCGAGCGCCTCGCGGGGCACCTCGTGCCGGTACAACGCGTTGAGGAGCTGCGAGGCACAACGTCCCTCCCGACAGCCGAAGTTCGCAATGCCGAAGCTCTCTGCGATTGTCATCCGATTCAACCCCGGGGCCTCGTAGGGCAGCAATCGAAAGTCGGAGTGCGGCTCGAAAGTGTGAAGAAAGAAGAAGAACGGCTCGTCGCGGTGCTTGAGCACCCAGCTTGCCGCGGCGCGGGCCTGGCGGCCGGCCCGCCATCGGCTGACCTGGTAGCTGTCGAATCCCTTGGCGAAGCCCCACCGAGGGCTCAACCACCCGCAGTCGTAGACCAGCGCCGAGGTCGAGAACCCCGCCACGCGGAATCGATCGGCGAGGGTTGGGATTGCGGGATCCATGGCCTGGTTCAGCTGCAGCGCCCTGTGGGTGTCGGGGAAATAGCCGGTGAGCATCGACGCATGGGACGGCTTCGTCCAGCTCGCCGCCGCGTAGTGCCTGGTCCAGATCTCGGCCTCAGCCGCCATTTGGTCGAGGTGGGGTGTGGCAACCGAGCCTCCCAGGGCCCCAACCGCATCGTGACGTAGGGTGTCGACCGAGATCAGCAGCACCTGAGTCGGCGTTGACCCCGTCGGCGCCTCCGCCGGCAGCCGATACCGCACAGTCACCTCCTGCAATGCCAGCGAGTAGCCCTCCGACAGCTCGGCCTCGAGCCATAGCTGTCCGTGGCGCCCGGCCACGCGATGGAGATCGATTTCGCGGCGCCACCAGCCGTCCGCCGAATCGAGGCCGATCTCGAACTCGACGCGGCGACCGCCATCCGTCCGCACACCGCCCCGGAGAACACCGGTGAGCTCAGTCTTCGGGCGTCCCTCGCGCAGGACGCACCCCCGCAGTGTCAGAACGGGATCTTGACCCAGTTCGAGTGCGGCGGTCGCTCGCTGTCCCGGGGCCAGAGAAACCGCGACCCAGGTTTCATCGGCGGCGAAGACCTCACGCGCCCGCAACACCCTCCCGTCGACCGCCAACCCTCGCATCGCCACCAGATCGAGGAACCCTACCTCGGTCGGACCCCGGTGGCAGGCGGCGCAGGTCAAACACGCGATGGTCGCCGTCACCACCCACATCCCCCGGCTGGAACGTCTTGAAAATCTCATCCTTTCGCCATGATACCGGACCGGCCGGCTCGTTCTGCACGGGCTGAGACGGCGGCGGCATATCGCTCGTTGTACAGGTTCGCCGTTTCCCGCATCGAGTTCTCCGCCACCCGCCAGTGCGACGACAGCGTCTCTCCCAGCGATCGCGTGACCTCGGCCGCACCCAGGCGGCGCGCCCGAACCAGGAGGCGAACGACGTGATGGACGTTGGCGACAGTCTGGCGGGCCATTCCCATCAGCGGGCTCGGGTCGATGTCGCGGAGCACACTGGTAGATACTTGAAGGGCGAGGTCGGTGTCGGCGCCGTGCTCGAGATGGCCGGCGCGGATCATGTGGTCGATCAGGAATGCGCGGTGCCAGTACTCGGTCAGCGCCATGGTCGCGTCCTTGACCGCGAAGATGTAGATAATCTTGCGCCAGATCCTGCGCAGCATGTACCTGACGGCCGCCACGCCGATCGCGAGACAGCCGGTAAGCGACAGCGGCCCGTCGAGGCCACGGCCGAGACTTCGCCGAGCGTCGGACGCCATCTCCCGCCGTCTGACCTTGGCGATGGTCGCCGGGATGCGCCGTCTGAAGATGGTCTCAAAGACGATGTCGACCAATGGCAGCGGGATCAGCACCGACAGCCCGGCACAGGTGGCGTCGGCGAAGATGCGCCAATCTGAATTCGGAATTCGGAATTCGGAATTCGGAATGTCCATCCAACCCCTCCCCAAGTTACAGGGTACAGAGTTCAGGGTTCAGGGTACATGTTTCAAAGACCAAGATAGTAGGGTGTGGCCGTCATTCCGAATTCCGAATTCCGAATTCCGAATTCACCCCTGCTACACTCTCCGCCCATGTACGAGGCTGAACGGAGCACCGCCGTCGAGATCGTCGCCGAGGTCTGCGGCCTGACCCACCGGGTCCAGGAGGGCATTGTCGCGGCAGGCGACTCTCTGACCAAGGGCGACCGGTCGCCGGTGACCCTTGCCGATCTCGCGGCCCAGGTGATGGTCAGTCTGCGGCTCGCGGAGAGCTTCCCGGATGATCCCCTGCTCGCCGAGGAGGACTCGGCGGCGCTCGCCGATTCGGCGGAGATGACTGATCGGGTACTCGAGCAGGCGCGGAAGTACTTCACCTCTCTCAGCAAGGACGAACTGATCGGGGCTCTCGACCGCGGCGACCATCTGGGGGGCGGCGCCGGCCGTTACTGGGTCCTCGACCCAATCGACGGCACCAAGGGCTTCCTGCGCGGCGATCAGTACGCGGTGGCGTTGGCGCTGGTCGCCGACGGCGATGTGATGGTCGGCGTTCTCGGTTGCCCGAACCTGCCCGCTGTGCGCCAAGGCACGGGTCAGGGCTCATTGTTCAGCGCCGTGCGCGGCAGCGGCGCGCAGAGCCACTCGCTCGACGGGGCGATTGGCGACGACATTCACGTCGATGTGATCACCGATCCCGCCGACGCGGTGGTCTGCGAGTCGGTGGTAGCTGCCCACGCCGCCCACTCGGTGCAAGCCGGCATCGCCAGACGCCTCGGCATCACTGCGCCCCCGTACCGAATCGACAGCCAGTGCAAGTACGCGGTGGTGGCGCGCGGCGAAGCGTCGATCTACCTCCGCCTGCCCCGCGACATGTCCTACCGCGAGAAGGTTTGGGACCACGCCGCCGGCTCGATCGTGGTCGAGGAGGCGGGCGGCCGGGTCACCGACCTCGACGGAAGGCCGCTGGACTTCTCCGGGGGACGCCTTCTCGGCGCCCACCGCGGCATCGTTGCCACCAACGGCGCCATCCACGAACACGTCCTCGAAGCCTGCCGAGCCGAGCTCGGGCTCGACTGACCACCAGGAGATTTCGGATTTCGGATTTGCCGCCCCTCAATCTGTATCGCCCACAAGAAGCCTCTACTCACCGGGTGTCTACCGCGGCCGTGCGCATCGGCGGTCAGTTGGCCGGCGGTAAGACGGGGCCCGAGTGCTCGAAGCTGACCGAGCGCTTGCCCGTAGTGCACGCCATGCAAGCCGGCGCCGACTTGATCACGTTCTCCACAAAGACCTCTTCCGGCATGTAGTAGAGCGCATCGACTCCGAGCTCCATCCGCACCTCATCGGTGTCGCCGTTGAACCGCGCGCCGATGAGCTCATTCTGGGTCGGCGTGTTAATGCCCTGGAAGCACGAGTCGATGACCATCGGCCACAGGGTGCCGAAGAAGATCTTCCTCGCACCGGCAGCGCGGAAGGCACGCACGATGTGTTTCGCGTTTGTCCCACGCACGATGCTGTCATCGACCAAAAAGATATTCCGCCCCTCGACAGCCTTGGCGTCGACCCGGAAATCGAGCATCGCCGCCTCCTCCCGCGCCTCCTGGGTCTCCTCCATGAAAATACGGCCGCCGTAGCGGTACTTGGAGACCGGCGTTGCGTACTGCAGCGCCGAGCCTTCGATCTCCTTCTCGAGTTTCTGGGCAAATGCCTCGGCACCGGGAATCGGCGAGTGCGGGATCGGCACCACCAGGTCGATCTCATCCACCACCTCGGGAGCCGTCTCGAGGATGTGCAAGGCCAGAGTCCGACCCGCCCGCCAGCGGTAGGAACGGATGTTGTCGCCCATCATCTTCGACTCTACGTCGGCGAAATAGATGAGCTCGAAGGCACACGGGCGCGGGTCCTTCTGAACCAGGACCCGTTCGTCGATCTGCAGGCTGCGATCGATGAAGAGGGCTGCGCCGTGCGGCACGTCCTCCTGTACTGAAAACCCATTCTGTTCCAGGGCCAGGGTCTCTGAGGCGATCATCACTGCATCCCGACCGGAACCCGTCCTGCGGCCAAGGACCATCGGCCGGAAACCGTGCGGGTCGCGGAAGGCGTAGAGCCCGCCGGGGGTCGTGACCAGCGCGGAGAAGGCGCCGGTCAACCGCCGCTGCGTTTCTTCGATGGCGCGGAAGAGAATCTCCTTCTCCTCTGCGCCCGGATCCTGCCGCCGAAAGTGCTCCACCCACAGGCTGAGCATGCGCAGCATCGCGTCGGCATCACAGGTCGCCGACAACCCCTGCCCCCGCTCCTCGAGCTCGGCCTCGATCTGTGGGACATTGGTGATGTGACCGTTGTGGGCGAGAGCGATGGCCGAGAGCGGGTCGAAGAAAGGCTGCGCGTTGTTGGTGCCGCCGCTGCCGTAGGTCTTGTAGCGGGTGTGGGCGATCCCCACATCTCCATTTAGGTGACCGAGCGGTTTGAAGATGTCGTCGGCTAGCCCCTCGCCCTTTTCGAGGGAGGCATTCCGGTGCGCGGGATCGAAGACGAAGAGCCCGGCGTATGCCGGACCGCGGTGCTGGAGGAAGTGCGCCCCGTTGCCGAGATCGCCGACCACCGATCTGCCGCCTTTACTGATGACCCCGACGATGCCGCACATGAGACCTCCCCCGAAGCGGACACTATAAACCAATCTCTGACATCGCGTGAGGAGTCCCGCCGGTTCCGAAATAGTTATCAGTGATCAGTCATCAGTTATCGGTATTCACATCGAAACCGCCCGCAACTGATCACTGATTACTGATTACTTGCTTACTCGCGTCAGTCGCCTTGGCGCTCTACTTCGCCGGTCATGGGAACGAAACGGACCGGGATCACGGAACGCTCTTCGAAACCGTCCGCGGTGCGGGTGATGACCTTCAACTCCTGATAGAAGTCGCCGACCGGGATCACCATGTTGGCACCCTCGGCGAGCTGGTCGAGCAGCGGATCGGGTATCCACTCAGGCGCTGCGGTGACGATGATTCCGTCGAAAGGTGCCTCCTCAGGCCAGCCACTGTAACCGTCGGCGCATCGCACCCGGGCCGATTCGAATCCGAGCTCCGAGAGGGTGGATGCCGCGCGCTCGCACAGGCGCTCACGGATCTCGATCGAGCGCACCTCAACCCCCATGGATGCGAGGACGGCGGCCTGGTAACCCGAACCGGTGCCGATCTCGAGGACC
>Ga0209013_10000348_pt1 | contig 40575 bp, 39 predicted proteins | sample Cruoilmetagenom2_FD_187291 | JGI IMG/M metagenome (GOLD analysis project Ga0209013, IMG submission 187291) | Oil polluted marine microbial communities from Coal Oil Point, Santa Barbara, California, USA - Sample 2 (SPAdes) (version 2) | ecosystem: Environmental > Aquatic > Marine > Oil seeps ...
TATATATATATCCGGTGGATCATCTGACATCAGTAATGGACATTCCCGCTCCAAAGAATATTTCCGATCATACTCCTGTAAACACTCTATCAATTGCTCCCAGAATTCTGATTTTTCAAAGTCCGACTTGATTTTACCCGCAACGGATTCATAATATGTTCGAGTTCGGTCAGATATCTCAATACTGTGCTTTTATTTCAGCCATTTTTTATACTCGTTGATATCTTCAGGCTTCTTTTTCATATGGTCACCAGCAATATAAACCGATCTGCTTAGCAATCCATGCCAGTATCACGCATATCTGCCACCGCATATATTAAATCTCACTCTGACACAATCTTCAGCGCGTCGTGCGGACATGCGGTGATGCATGCGCCGCAGTGGATGCACTTCGACTCATCCATTGCAACACGCCAGTCATCCGCAAACGAGAATACGTGGACAGGGCAGACACTGATGCATGCGCCGCAGTGTACACACTCGTCCTCGTCTCGGAGGATCGGGTGCTCGAGCACTGAGACGGATGCGCCCTCGCGCTCGAATGCGCGTGCGACGCGGTTGCATGCATCGATTGGTACCTCGAGCACGATCTCGCCGCTGGTCGCATCGATGTTTGCGCGATCGACATTGATCTCCACACCGGTGCCAAGGATCACCCTCGCAATCACCGGGTCCTGCATCGCCGAGGAGATGTGAATTACCATCTTCATAGAATCGCCACCATTGCCACCATCGCCATCACCTCCGCACCAGCAGTTTGTTCAGATCTCCGCTCGTAACCATCCCGATGACCTTCCGAGTCTCATTGACCACAGGAAGTGCAGAGATCTTGTGTTTCTCCATCTTCTGCACCGCAAGCTCCACAAACTCGTCAGGGGTGCTTGTGACAACGTTTCTGGACATGACACTCTCGACGGTTCCGACATCGCCGCGGGCTACCGCTTTTGAGACATCCCAGGAGGTCACAATCCCTACCAGGGTACCGTCCTCCGAGAGAACTGGCAGGTGATTGAAATAACCCTCGATTATCAGTTCAGCCGCGTCTTTGACGCATGCATCACTGCGAATGGTGCGCGCATCCCCCGACATTGCATCCTGCACCAGCAGTTGCCCGCGCGTCTCCCGCATCGGTTTCGCGCTGCCGCGTGCCGGCAGTTGCGCGGAAGGTGCACTCACAAAGAACTCACCGTCCGCAATCCAGCCTTTGAGTTCGTCTGCAATCCGCCGTGCGAGATTGAAACTTGAAAGCGGAGAAGTCCGCACCTCACTTCCGTCGATATCAACGATTCCCGACTTTAGTTCCTCGTAGGTAACCTCCCGCACCAGTGGGTGGCTGCGCCGCGGGATCCCATAGTCTACAATCTCGGTTGTGAGATCAGAGTCGCTAACTCCCGTTGCTGCGGCAATCTCCTCATTTAAGATCGGTATCGGTACTCCGACTCCGACATACAGGCTGGTTCCGTACTTGTGAAACGCCGCGCCGCGGATGTATGTTGGGTTCATCTCCTTGAGACTCCCTGTGAGCATCATTGTTCCGAAGCGGTTCTCGGGATCATGCTGCGTCCCGCCGCCGATCACATAGCCCTGCCCCCCTCCGAGAAATATTCTCGTGCCTGTGCCAATCGTCCGGAAAGTGGGGTCGTTTGAGAGTGGTGAGAGCATGCCTGACCCCGAATACGTGACATTGCCGAATCCGGGGAGGAGTGTGCCCATGTATGTGTATAAAACACGTTTTGTTGAGTTTGTTGCGGCATCGTAGCGTTGGTATGCGTTTCTCGGGTTCACCATCGTCGCCTGATTTAGATCGTCGATTGTGATTCGGGTGTCCAGCATCCTGCGCGGGTAGCAGTCGGTTCCGGAGGATTCTGCATGCAGGTCGATCTCCTTTCCTGCGATCAGGTCCTCGATCACGTGCCCGCCACCATAAGATTTGTCCGATTCCGACTCCTGTGTTGCGCCGAGATACGCATCGACCGCGGCCAATCCCGAATACGCCTCAACACCGTTCAGATAGGCTCGCTGCATCCGGATAGGTGGATCTGAGTGCCCAAAGTTGAGAAATGCGCCTGACGAGCACATCGCCCCGAATGTTCCGGTGGTTACCACATCGACTTCGCGCACCGCCTTCTCTGTGCCGTGCTCCCGTATATAGTCGGTCATCTCCTCTGCCGTGAGGACAGAGACGCTGCCATCCCTGATCCTCTCATTGACCTTGGATATTGTTTTTGATGCCATGGATGATTGTGCAATAATCGAATCTATCAGTACTTAAAAACTACAGTCCGGTCACGGTCATCTACACATCACAATCTCGCAGGTCCGGAATCGGCGTATCCCTGCCGCTGCCCGGTCCCAGCTTCTCTTTCGAGCATGGCGGGCTTGAACATGAGTTTGATTACGTTCAGCGCGTGCTCTCTTGCACGGGCTTCTGCCAGCTCAGCAAACTCGCGATCGGATGGTGCTTCATCCTCGTGCACGAAGACCTCGATTATGTGCGTGTTCGTCATCAACTGGGCGGCAATTATACCCTGCGACGCCTCGTGCGCACAGATCTTGTCCTTTGGGTCAGACCCGGGCATGCCGAACGCCATCACAATATCGCACGAACGCTCCTCGATTAACTTCTTGCATGCGACCGGCAGATCCTTGATCCCCGGAACAGTGTATCGCTCGATTTTGACCGATGCATTCTCTTTCAGCTCTGATATCGCGTATTTCGCCATATCCGCACGCGCAAACGTCGTGTCCGCGATTCCTATGGTTATGGTGGTCATGATGGATGCTTCCTGATGAGTGATTCCTGATTGATAGCTTCTTGATGATTCCTGAAAGCGTTGTTGAAACTGTCGCCCTGTCCCTACTTAATCGCAATCGCGCGATTTTGCAGGCGAGGTGATTCCGAATTCGGATGCGGGGGAAGGGATTCGAACCCTTGAATGTCTTCACAACAGGATCTTAAGTCCTGCGCCGTTGACCTGGCTTGGCTACCCCCGCAGAGGGTAGTGATAGTGGGAAGGGTGTGTGATTGTGGTGTGGTACATGGGTGGCACGCAATCACCAAAGAATCTTTTGGTGGATCGGTCATCAGTCGTGTGTGGCGCCGGATTCGATCCGTGATCTGCGCTGCAATAGCAATATGTAGATGCAGACCAGGATCATCCCGACCAGGAACACGCCGATTACGTTTCCCTCAAGCGACGTTGCGAAACCGTGCTGAGATGACCAGAGTCCACTCCGCGTGACAAAAGTTGCGAATATGACAAGCACAAACGATAGCAGCGCAAGCGCCGGCGCAAGCAATATGTATTCGCGGTATCGTTTCATCCGGAACTGCGTATGCAGGTATGCGGTCATCACAACCCACGGGATGAGTGATGAGGTCTCTACAGGATCCCAGCCCCAGTACCACGCGCCCCACCCAAGAACCTCGTAAGCCCAGAATCCACCGATGCCGATCCCGAGCGTCAGGAAGAGCCACGTGACCCTGCTCCATGGCTCGGCAATCTCGGTCCATCGCTTATCGCCGATCAGGAGATGGGCAAGCGCAGCCCCGAACGGTACCACGGCGGCAGCGTATCCGAAGAAGACGATTGGGGGATGGACCACCATCCACGGATTGCGGAGCAATGGATTCATGCCCTGCGCAAAATGACTCTCAATCATTGGAGACGGGGTTGCAAGGATGTCGATATTTGTTGAGAGGAGCTGTCCCTGCGAACCAACTCCGTAGATCAGCGCGAATGGGCTTCTGATTGTCAGCAGCAGAAGAAAGACTGCGGCAACAGAGAGACCGACAATTCTCGTGATCTCGCCGAGCCTCCCGGTACGCATCCGAACCAGCGCAACACAGATCAGCGTGAACCATGCCCACAGAAAGAGCGAACCCTCCTGCCCTGCCCACAATGCGGATATCTTGTAGAGTGTCGGGAACGTCTCGCAGGAAAATCGAAACACATAGAGATAGTACGCTTTAACATCCAGCAGATAGTACATCAGCAGCATAACGGCAAGAGTGGACGCAACAAGACCCACAATCTCAAATCTCCGCGATGCAATGTGCATCTTTTCATTTCTACTGCGATAATGCCATATTCCATAGATTACGGCGCCGAGGCAACTTGCAAATGAAATCCAGATCAGTAGCATTCCGGTGTTTAGTGGCATGGCGGTTCCTTTGACCCTGTGGTCTGTTGCGGATGCTACTTATTGGTTGCTACCCCCTGCGGTGCACGCCGAGATAGAGAGATCAAAATTCAGCCCAGCCGGTAGATGCAGACACCATCATTTTCGAATATCTTCTCAAAGTGTCCCATCTCAGAACCACTCTCGAATTTGTGGTACATCGATTCCTCATACAACCGATTCCACTACCGGGTCTGACAAATGTCCGATCTGTGTGTCCAGCGCTTCTGTAATAGCCCAGAACAAGCCGGGTCCACGATATTTCGGCATATATACCAGGTTTGCGCCGTACTTCTCTTCAATGCCCAACGCTTCCTCCTCTGAACCAGTCACAAGGAACCGCGCAACATCCGCCATCCGCTCGTCCGGCTCCAGTTCGTTGATTGCGGTTGGCCGTGCGACCGTGTGCTCTATACTCGATGATGCGTAGCGTATCACCGGAGTTTTGCCTGCAGCCTCGATCTCGAGTGTGGGATCCCACCATGCCATGACCACCGCGGCATCCACCTCTTTGAGAAACCGGATCGCGCTGTACGTGTCCTCTGAAATGAAACGACCCGATGTGGACTCCTTTGAATCGATGAAATATGGGCTGCCCTGATCCTGCATCCACGTACCCTGAATGAAATCCTCGTTTAGCGAGTACAATTTAATATCCTGATTCACTCCAAATTCTTCGACCAGCATGGAGGCTTTCTGCTGATTCAGATGGTTGTAATAGAGTTTCAACCCGACAGACGTTGCCGCAACAAGAATTACTGTTATCTCAAGTGCCAGGTATGATCTTTTTCTTGCCTCCGGAATCTGGGATCCCCGGGTGCTACGAAAGAGCGTGAGAAGGCTCAATATAGCGGGAAGCGCAACCAGCGCGGAATATAGGAGTAAGGTCTGCAGATCGAAGGTGTAGTTGAAGAGCGGACCCTTGAGGAATGCCATGGTACCACTGTACCAGATACGCGCTATGGATTGATGCAGATATGCAAAGAACGTAATTGCAAGCGCGATGTTGGCGAGTGCGGGTACTTTGCAGGCATTATCGTAAGAACCATCTCTTTTAACAGAGCTAAACGAGAGAACAAGCGAGATGATTCCGATTGTGAGCAAAATCCACGATGCCACAAAGTTGATATCCATGATCCACCACGGAAACATTCGGGTGTTTGGCTGCGATAAAACCGAGAGAGCGGTTGATAGTAGATACAAAGCAAAAACAAGATGGGTACCTCCAAAAAAATCCTGCTGTTGCTTTTTAGAAACATTGATGTACGATTTTCATTCGAGAACATAAATTCTTCCTCCTTTTGTACAGGTTCCTTCATTGGACACCATCCAAGCAGTTTCCGGATAAGTTTAGTCATACAATCCCCTCAAGTTTCCGGAATAGCTCATCAGCCATCTCTGCGGGACTTTTTGAACCGGCGAGTGTTATCCCCATCTCGCCCGCATAGTCACGCAGGAGTTCTTCGCACTCATGAGTGCGGCTGCACCTGTCGCAGTCCTCATCGTGTCGGTACCAGACCTGCACGCCGTGCTTTGCCGAGACAAAGACGACTGCATCGGTCTTCAGTTGAACCGATCTCCCGAAGAGAACTCCGCGCTCGAAGTTCACTTTCTTAACCTCGATATGGTTCGACTGCGCCATCTCCAGGAGAACCCGTGATACCTTCGAGTCCATGCCCTGGAGTGCTTTTGATACGGACTGGCGGCTCACGCTGAAACTTCTGGCGATCTCCGCGCCCGCCATGCCGTCTCTGCGCATGCGCCAGAACTCAAACTGCCGTTCGTTCACTGGTAGGGACATGTATCAACTTATGTAGGTTTACACATAAAAAGCTTTGGGAGGGATTAGAGAAGTTAGAGAGATCTACACGCATGATCGGAACAAGTACGATCAGAACAAGTAGATTTTAGTACAGGAACCCACACATATAACATCATCAATGCAGGTAGTCATAGGAGTGGTGCTGGCGTGTTACAATCCGCGTGCGAAACAACCCCTGAAGAGCAGATGATCTCGATTGCAATCCCGTTTTACGATGAAGAGCAGAACATAGAACCGCTGTGCGATGAACTGATAAACGTCCTCTGCGACCTGGCGCGGGACTTCGAAATCATACTAGTTGACGATGGTTCCACGGATCGTACATTCGAAGAGATGCTGAAAGCCCATAAGAAGGATGGGCGAGTCAGGGCGATCAGGTTCAGGAAGAACTTTGGTCAGAGCGCTGCGCTGAAAGCGGGCTTCGATCACGCGAGAGGTGAGATTGTGATCAGCATGGACGGGGATCTTCAGAACGATCCGAAGGACATCCCGATGCTGCTGGAAAAACTTGAGACGGAGGGTTACGACGTAGTCTGCGGCTGGCGCGCCGACAGAAAAGACACGTTCTCCAAGAAGATCATCTCCAGATTCGCTAATTTGCTTAGAAAGGGAATAACAAGCGATAGCATCCACGATTCGGGATGCACGTTCCGGGCGTATAGAAATGAGTGCGTGAAGGATCTTGATCTGTACGGAGAGACCCACAGGTACATCCCTGCAATGCTCATGTGGCGCGGGTACCGAATCGGCGAGGCAAAGGTTACGCACCACCAGAGGAGATACGGGATAACGAAGTACGGATGGCGCAGGGTCATGAAGGGTTTTTTAGACCTGATCGTGATCAGCTTCTGGCAGAAGTATTCAGTGCGACCCATACATGTCTTTGGCGGGCTGGGTGTTGTGCTGGGCGGCGCAGGCATGCTGGTCGGAGGATATCTGGGGATTCAAAGGTTGTTCTACGGCGTTGGTCTTGCGGATAGACCGCTCTTTCTGCTGGCTGTGCTGATGATCATAATCGGCGTGCAGTTTGTGGTCTCAGGGATCATGACCGACATCATGGTAAAGGTGTACTACGGGCAGAATGGGAGGAAGAATTATCTGATCGAGAGGGTGGTTGAATGAGGATATTGATGCTGAATTACGAGTATCCGCCGCTGGGAGGCGGTGCTTCGCCAGTGACCAAATCGTTATCGGAAGAACTTGTTCGACAGAGTCACGATGTTGATGTGGTTACCATGGGATTTAAAGGACTGAAGCAGAGAGAAGAAATTAATGGCGTAAATATATACAGAGTCCCATGTGTCAGAAAAGAACAGGGCGTGTGCCAAACACACGAGATGTTTTCATATTGCTACTCCGCATCTCAATTTTTGCCGAAGTTGCTGAAGGATAATGAATATGACATCAATCACACCCATTTTATCATTCCGACTGGCATCGTTTCATATCTGAACAGAAAAAAACTTCCGTATATTATTACAAGTCACGGAAGTGATGTTCCGAAGTATAATCCGGATAGATTCGGATTGCAACATAGATTACTCAATCCGTTTTGGAATAGAATCGCTAAGAGTGCAGAGTGTATAACAAGTCCAACTGAATATCTATCGAATTTAATTACAGAGAGTTTTGAGGGTAAAAAATGTCCCAATACGATTGAGATAGTTCCCAATGGAGTTTATCCTGAAAATTTTGATCCAAAAGAGAAAGAGAAGAAAATATTGGTTGTCACTCGATTATTTGAAAGAAAGGGCGTTCAGTACGTGATTGATGCAATGAAAAATATCACGGAATATGAGCTAGTGATATGCGGGGATGGGCCATATAGAGAACAGTTGGAACGGCAGATTGGTAAACTGGGAATAAGTGATAAAGTGCACTTATTAGGGTACGTGAGTGAGGAGAGATTAAAATATGAATATGAAACCGCTTCTATTTTTGTATTGCAATCGGCTGCTGAAAACTTTCCGGTTGTTTTATTAGAGGCGATGGCTTCGGGTTGTGCAATTATTACAACCAATACTACTGGTTGTCCGGAAGCGGTTGGAGATGCAGCGTTGTTGGTCAGACCAAAAAGTTCAGAAGATGTTCAAAACACTATGATCGAACTTATAGAGAATGACAAACTTAGAAGGGTGTTGGGTGTCAAGGCAAGGAAAAGAGTTGAAGAGAACTTTACGTGGAAAAAAGTTGCCCAGAAGTATATTGAAATCTATGAAATGGTTTCGAATTGAGGATGGATGCCAACAGAAGAAATTTTAAACTTGGAAGAATTGGAGGAAAATCTAGATATGAGGATTGAATGTATTAATCTCATAAAAAGGACAGATAGTTCTTCAATATACTTGTTAATGAATGGAAATGGGAAGTATATCCTTAAGCGATCTCTAAATGGCGATATTATTAAGGACTACAAGAATCATGAGACGGTGTATAAAATATGGGAGTCGTGCAAAAAGGATATTAATTTTATAATTCCAAAACCATTCTTTTGTGACATTGGCTCAGAATGGTATTTGATGGAATACATAGCCGACGCCAATAATCTTCAAGACATGGTTCTTAATAAAAATTCTGCAAACCTTGAAAAGCAGTTTAACCATGTGGGAAATGTGTTGTATCAATATCATCAGTGTATGACATTGCATGTGCGATCAAAGAGAAAAGAGTTTACGGAACATAATACCCTAAAATCTGTTCTTTCATCAAAAAAAAAGAAAATGTTTAGTGACCTATTGGGACATTTTGACAGGGGGACATACACAATTATATTTAAAGATTTCAAGCCTTCAAATGTTTTAATAGATAAAAATAATAAAATTTACTTAATAGACTTTCAGAACATACATTATTGTGCGCCCTTCTATTACGATATAGCAAGATTTATAGATTCTCTGGAAGTATCTACTCTCTTCAGATCGCCTTTATTCTATTTCTTGAACAGGAGACGAATAAATCGATTTACCGAATGTTTTACGAAAGGATACTCAGAATTTAAAATTAATAATGGGTTGTTAAACAATGCCCGAAAAATGCATCAAATAGAACATATCTTTATGAAAAAGGACAAGGGTCACAGTACGAAAGCTATTTTACTTAAAATGTTTTACGATATAGGGGTTTAACAATGGAAAGTATGGAGGGGAGTATAGATTATAGGAACGAATTCAAAAGAGATGTAACAAAATACGAGAGTGTGACCAAGTCCAAATATATTACATTGATATACCATCTCGAGAAAGGCGTCTTAGAATCGTTTTTCGAGAAGATAAACTCAGAAAATAAATCTGTGATGGATTTTGCTTGTGGTAGTGGAAGATGGACGGAATATATAGAAAAAAAGTTTAAAGAAACAGTGGGAGTTGATGTATCCGAAGAGATGCTTTCGCTTGCAAAAAAAAAATGTACTCACACAAGATTTATACTTACGGATATAACATCCAATGATGTAAACGAACAGTTAGAACACGAAACGTTTGATGTTATAACAGCATTTAGGTTCTATAAAAATGCTGAACAAAGTTTGAGGGAGGCTGTAACTAATAAGATTAGTATGCATCTAAAAAAAGAAGGATATTTTGTATTCGATCTTCATTTAAATTCCAATTCTATAATGGGAACTTTCGCAAAAACAATTCGTTTTTTAAGATTGCAAAAAATACTCAAGCTGAACAAACTTACAGTGAGAACAATATCTTTAGCAGATATTAAGAAAATATTTGAGGATAGTGATTTGGTTATAGTTGATTATTATGGGATGGGTGTGCTCCCGAGTCGTTCAAATCAGCTCATTTTACCACATAAAATATTGTTCATGATCGAATCGTACTTTACAAAAAATAAGTTATTGAGGGAGTATAGTTACAATCTATTAATCATAGCCAGAAAAAAATGAAAAGAACACTACACATTTGTTTTGTTTCGCCTAAGGCATATCCATTGTTCAATAAAAAGTGTAACGAAATTTTTGGTGGTGCTGAAGTCCAACTGTACCTACTTGCACGTGAACTTACCAAAAATAAAGATCTGGATGTGAATTTTATTGTCGCAGACTACGGTCAAAGACCGTCTGAAAAATATGACGGGATAACTATTATTAAGTCATTTAAATTCAGTGATTCGTCATTGATTAAGAATAAAAAATTTTTGATATCGTTTATGCGTGCAAATGCGGATATGTACATCCAACGAACATTGGATCCGGCATCCGGAATAATCGCTATTCTTTGTAAGTTGTTGGGGAAACGGTTCGTATACATGGTCGCTCATGATGGGGAGGTTGATGGCGGATATGAAAGAAATAACAGAATGGTGACTGTTTTGCTGGCGAATGTTGTATTTAAATACGCAGATGCGACAATCGTCCAAAATACAACCCAAAAAGATTTGTTGTGCACACGCAAGGGCAGGGATTCATTCTTGATACAATCGGGATATCCCATAACCGATCCTTCCGGAGCGAGCAAGGGAGATTATGTTCTATGGGTGGGCCGATCTGAACAATGGAAACGACCCGAAATTTTTATCAAACTGGCAGAACGTAATACGGATCTTAGCTTCAAAATGATATGCCCGCGAGCATACAAAGATTACAAAGATAATTATTCTTTGCTGAAACAACAGACAAAGAGGGTAGAAAATTTGGAGTTTGTTGAATACGTGCCTTTCAATAAAATAGATCGATATTTTCAGAAAGCAAAAGTATTTGTGAACACATCAACCCAGGAAGGATTTCCCAATACATTTATTCAGGCTGCAAAGAATGGCACACCGATAATATCGCTGGATGTCAATCCTGATAACATTTTGGACGAGTACAACTGTGGTTTTTTCTGTGATGGAGATTTTGATGAGATGGATAAACGATTGGATCAACTTCTAAATGATGCTGATCTATACAAACGAATGTCTGATAATGCATACAGATACGCAAAAGAGAATCACGACATAGAAAAAAATGCAGAAGAATTACACCGAGTGATGATGGATTTAAAATGTTAATAAATAAATTTCTAACGATGGGGTTACTGAAATTTGATGGGAGTCAACTTCCGTCCGTCCTGAAATTTCTCAAAAGTAGGGAATATCAACCGCTGGAAAGCAACGAAAAAATACAGAAAAAGCGTCTCAAGAAATTGTTGATTCATTGTTACGAAAACGTGCCGTATTACCACGACGTGCTGGTCGAATCCGGAGTCATGGTTGGTAACGAAGTCGATTTAACAAAATTCTCCAATATCCCGGTACTGACAAAAGAGATCATCCGAGAACACTTCGAAGACCTGAAGAGCAAGGATACGGATGAACGGAAGTGGTATCTCAACACATCGGGGGGAAGCACGGGGGAGCCTGTCAAATTTTTGCAGGACAATGTAAGCTGGGACCATGGTATGGCTGGCAAATGGTTCTTTTCCACGTTTGCTGGCAAAGACATAAGCGATAAAGAGGTAAAACTGTGGGGCTCGGAACGAGATGTTCTAAAAGGATCCATCGGCTTTAAAGCCAAAATAAAAAACATGATATTTAACAGAGTTCTGTTGAACTCTTTTCGGATGTCAGAAAGTGATATGAGAGAATATGTGAAGACGATAAACAAAAAGAAACCAGTGATCATCGAAGCGTATGTCCAGTCAATCTACGAACTGTCAAAATTTATTAAAAATAATAACTTGGAAGTTTATTCACCCCCTGGTATCATCACTTCCGCCGGGACGCTATACCCCGAATATCAACAGTTGATAGAAGAGGTTTTTGGTACGAAGGTTTACAACCGGTATGGTTCAAGGGAGGTGGGAGACATGGCTTGTTCATGCGAAAAGGGCGAAGGTTTGCATCTGAATCTCTTCCACCAATATATTGAGATACTAGATGACAAGGGGGAACCGTGCAAGCCAGGGGAGATTGGGCAGATCCACGTCACGACACTGAATAATTATGTTATGCCGCTGATCCGATACCAGATCGGAGATATGGCGATTCCCGCTGAAAATGAACAGTGCTCCTGTGGGCGGGGTTTGCCTTTGATTAAAGGAGTTGTTGGCAGGCAGATGGATGTCTTCAAAACAAAGAATGGCAGGGTGGTACCTGGAGAATTTTTTATACATTTTATAGGTGTTGTTTATAACAAAGATTTTATCTCGAAATTTCAGGTGGTGCAGAAAGATTATGAGTCTGTGGTGATCAGGTTGGTTTTGAGGGACGAAATTAAGTTCGGTTCGTATAAGAAAAAGATAATTGATAGCATCAAAGATGTTATGGGACAGGATTGCAAAGTCGAATTTGAATTTGTTGAAGATATTGAGCCAACGAAAAGCGGTAAATACAGATATACAATAAGTGAGGTTAAATGACTGCAAGTGCACTCAGGAGGATTAAATCATCTTTTTGGAGATTTTATCTAAATGTATTGGGCGTGACTGGTTGTAGGAATATTACAGTATACAATAAACCAATAATTGTCATCAAGGAGGGTGCCATAGGGATTTCAGATAACGTCACATTACACTCTAGCAACAAAGGATACCATGCACAGATGTGCCAGCCCGTAAAGCTCTATGTCGATGCTCCGGGCGCCGTTATCGAGATTGGTTCGGACAGTAGATTGAATGGTTGTTGTATACATGCAAAAAACAGAATAAAAATAGGGCAAAATTGTTTGATCGCTGCAAATGTCAATATTATCGATACCGATGGTCATTTACTGGACCCAAATGACCGAACCAATCCACAAAACAGAGATGTTCCAAGAGAGATAATCATAGGATCAAATGTCTGGATCGGATTGAATGCCGTCATTTTGAAGGGGGTGCGGATTGGTGATAATTCAGTAATTTCAGCAAATTGTGTTGTTTCGGAGGATATTCCCCCAGATTCACTCGTCAAAAGCGGTTCAAATGTTTTGACAATCGAAAGGCTTGCATTCGACGATGATTAAATTACTATATGTTTTATTTTATTGAAATATATTATATTAATGAGACTTCTTAGAATATACGATATCGTTGTTGCAACTGCTGCACCGATGAATCCATAGATCGATACTAGAACTACATTCAGAAGAACATTCAGAAGAACTTGTGCTACACTAGTAACTTGTATATATTTATATTTTTTTATGGAATTGAAGATTGGGAGGTATAATGTATCAAATATCCTGAATGGGACACAAACCAGCAGTAGTCTCAGGATGGTTACAGACCCGCTATAAACATCCCCATAAATAAAATTGAAGATGGGTGGAACCGCGATAAATATAAAAATAACGCACAAAACCCCTATCAGCATAATTTTAGGTCTTTTTACATAGAGGTACTCTCTCATCTTCCCTTTATCATCGATGTTCTGGGCGACAAATGGCAAAAAGTAAGAATTTAATATGAATGTAGCTACGATCAGACCCTTAAAAATCTGGTACCCAAGATTGTAAACACCGATCTCCTCCATCGAAACGAAATATCTTAGAACAAGATTATCCCCCCAGTTAACAAAGTAAACTGCGGTCAGACCCATTATCTGCCATTTTGTCCAGTGAAACATCTGCTTGAATATCCCACTATCAAATGTAAGTGGTAAAATTCTATTGAAATCTATTGTTTTAAGCATTGACATTGATAAAGTGGCAAAGACCGGAGATATGAAATAAATCATGAACACGGTTTCAAAATCGATCACATACCGAACATACACGGTGAATACCAGGAATATCGCAATCAACCCGGTCAAAAATTCATAGATAGAATGTTCAGCCCTCTTGTTCAACGCCAAAAACGTGTTGGACACTGTCATTCTGATACATACCCCCATATACGCAACTCCCAGAAAGAGAAGTTGCCGGTCGGTTATCCGGGCGAACTCCAGTAATGATTTATTAAACAACGTAGCCAACATTAAAAATAAAAAAATTGATGTGGCAAAAAATATTAATTGGTTTGTAAAAGATTTCTTGATCGATCCTTCTCTTTTGAATTCCTCGCCAGCATGGACAATAAATGGCGTTTGAGATGAGGCGAGTAGAATAGCAGAACAGAAAAAAACAATCATCATACTCAGAGAGAAACTACCAAACCCGGCAGGTGAAAGAAATTTTGCCAGAATCAATGGGAGTGCGAATACGAGACCTTCTCCAACAAATTTGAATGAGACGAAGGATATGAATGTTTTGGATCGATTCAATTCATTCTTCAGTGTAGTGATCATCTACTTGCCCTTTAATTGCGCCAGTTTACCTGAGTTCTGACTGATTCTTTTGTAATTGTGTCTGTGATACCAGGTACAGGGATGAAACGCCATCGTCGCTTCTGAACAGGAGTTCTGTTTGATATTTGTGCAGGACATTATTTAGCATAGACGGTCGAAAATGATACAGGTATGGCTGTTGTAAGGAATATGACAATACTGAGAATGTCGTCACCAGATACACATCACCTTCGCTGTTGTCTATTATCTCAACTAAATTAGTGTAATCGTAAATTATAGTAGTGTTTGTGTAGATGTCCCTGTTGAGGGTATTACGCCCGAGACGCTTTTTTGAAATTCTATAAAAATTTTTATAAGTTAAGACCTCTCCAAGATATGGATAACTTCTCATAGGCAGACCATAAAATAGCACAGTATCGTTTTCTCTGGCTAATCTCGAAACTTCGATGGAAGGGTTTTTATTGTCCGGATAGAAATCGATTACATTCGATGGAGAATACTGAGGAACCGTTTTGGAGCCATAGTTAACTATCGGAATACCAAATCCGGTATTGGGTAGTAGCAGAATCAAAAATATAAGCAAAACGAGAAATCTGGTAACTCGTTTTCTTGAAACGTCCTGAATAATAATTACAAACGAGAGTAGGTAGATGAATAGCTGGAAAAAGACGATTCTTCCTCCGTGTAATTCCGTACCAAATAGGGTGATGATGAAAGTTAGTAGGGATATGGTGAGTATGAGCGCTTTTTCCATCCTCCAGATTTTAAGAATAGCGATTGCACACACAGCAGCCAATATAACTGAAATAATTAATACTCCAAATTGATCTTGAATAAATAAATAATTATTAAATTTGAATGCACTCAAATGTAACGACCGTATTAGAGATTCTAACAAGGTTCGGTTACCAGATCCAGTTGACGTATCGATATTTCCTATTTGGAATAGGAGCGTGCTGAGCACCTTGACAGAACAAAGAACAATAAAACTTAGAATTATTTTGATATTTTCCAGTACGACGTCGATTATGTTTTTTCTACTCAAAAAAGAGACTAAAAAGTAGGATATAATGTACAAAAAGACTACATTTCCAGTGTTGTGAGACAGGATGCTCACAGAACCAGCGATGCAGAATAATAAGTGATTTTTGTTAGTTATATTGTCAATCAATTTTAGAAAGAAATATAAAGTAAGTAATATGAAAAATACAGTAAATATATACATTCGACCCCATCTGGACATCGTTATCGTCCAATAGTGGAACGACAAAAGAGCAGAACCGCATAATAAGAGGTACTTTTCCACACCTGCTTTTTTTCCAATCAGAAAAAATAAAATTATGCTGCCAGTACCTGCCATAACGCTGACAATCCTCAATGTAAACTCGGAAGTACCAAAGACAGATGCTATCAGTGCATTCAGATACAGATACGGAAGCCCCCTCAGGTACATATTACCACTTGGTAACATGGGCAAACCCGTCCCGAGGATCCCTTCCACGACTGCCCACCCCACCCCCTCATCGAATGTCAGACCCAGTCGACCCAGATTCCAGATCCGCAACCCAAATCCAACCAGCACTATCAGCATCAACCCCCCGCCGTACCACCACCCCTCCTTATACCCCCACCGCACAACCCGACGCAGCCCCCACACCCGGTTAACCCACTGATACCGCTCTGCAAACTCCGCGTCCCGCCTCTTCTCCGCAATCGCCTCCCGCCGCGTTTCCTCCTCGATATCCGCGAGCTTGCCCCTGTTCAGATAGAACGTAACAGCGCCAAACAGAACCGTGGCAGTCATCAGATGCGCGTCCACCCAGTCCGGAATCGTGTCAGGAGCGACCGAGTGGACCACCACGAGCAGAAGCAACACAATGAACCCATATTGAATGCAGAACGAAGCAACCATCCTCACAGGGGACGGGACGCTCTGCCAGAGATCGTTGCATACTCTCGTGTACCGGTTATCCCGCAGGACTCCAGTCACGCCCCCCGCCCTTAAGAGACGGCTGCACACATCGCTATCGCTGAAATAAAGGTACAGGATGACGATACCCGCCGGCGCAAGTGCATATAGAATCCGCCCCTCAAGTCCGGGATATGCGTAAGGATCGCTGTGTTTGTAGATTGTGACGGCGATCAGAAAGACTGCCAGACCGACTAAAAGCCGTATCAGTATCTCCCGCAATTCCCGCATCAATGCATGTCTATCCATAGGGCATGACCACAATATTACTGCTCTCTGATGCGATATAAAATCTTGGGCAACTGTTCGCCGCATTCCTTTTGCGAACAGATTAGAATAAGCCATCTCAAGAGTAACAATCATCGATTACGATGAAACTCGACCTGATCCAGTTCACGTCCAACGCGGCGATCATGATGTCGATGATGCTGATTCCGAATATCGCGGTTAGCGTCGGAGCCGATCTCACGCAGGTCGGCGCGATCGGGTGCGTGTACGGTCTCTGTCTCTTCATCTCGTCGTACCTCTTCAGCAAGGCTGCCGATGCATGGAACATCAAGAGACTCATGGTTATCGGACTTGCCTGTTCCACGATCGCCTATTTCCTGCAGGTCTTTGCAAGCGACCCGCTGAGCCTCGGACTGGCGCGGGGGTTTCTTGGAATCTGCGTCGGCATGTATCCCGCAGCCATGATTATGCAGGTTCACGGGATGAAACGGAGCATCGGCAAGTTTATCTCGTTCGGGTCGCTTGGCTGGGCTGCAGGGTTCTTCGGGGCGGGAGTAATCGGAGTAGTCAGTGATTACCACATAATATTCACTGCCAGCGCCCTTATCATGGTTGTATCGTTCGTCGTTGCTCTGACTCTACCGGATGTCAGTGTCCCGAGAATTCCGGTCAGATACCTCTCGCTCGACACGGTGCGCGCCAACTGGGCGATATACCTGTCGTTCATGCTGAGGCACACAGGAGCCACAGCCATCTGGACGATCTTTCCACTGTACATGGTGGATCTCAGAGCAAATGCGCTCTGGATCGGAATTGTTTATGCGATCAATCCCCTGATGCAGTTTTTCACGATGAGGCGGCTCGATAACATGGATATGGCCAAGATTGTCAGATACGGGTACCTGATCTCGGCGATTGCATTCTTGAGTTTCATTCCACCGACCATATTCTACTACATGGTGCCAGGAATGATCCTGGTTGCGCTCTCGTGGTCGTTTCTGTACGTTGGTTCAACCGAACTTCTGCTGCGCACAAACAGGGACAAGGCAGCAGCCGCGGGTCTGATCACATCGGTTGTCAGCCTCTCATCGGTGATCGGTTCTCTTATAGGAGGCGTTGTTTCGCATAACTTTGGATTCACGTCGGTCTTTCTGGTCGCATCATCCTTGAGTTTCATCGGTTTTCTGATCTCGGTCAGGTATTCCTGATAGGTTCTTTGGTAATTTCCGTGATGCCCAACCCCACGATACATCAAACGTACGTGTTTAGCTGAGGCGAAAAAAAACCACGAGATTTCACGAGATTGGCACAGGAAGATGGTATAGTACCTACAATATATTGGGGCTCTTCGCTATTTCGTGTGGGTAGTTGGAAATCAAAGTAACTCGACCGGGGTGAGTCGTGGTGATGAAATTCTTTATTACTTTCTATGGATAATTAACCACAGAGGTCATAGAGGAACACAGAGCGTTCTTATGACCAGTACTCACAAATCCCATCTTAAAACAGGTTACATCTCTCTGTGCCCTCTGTGGCAGTATGATGTGTACCCATGAAAATCGCAGTTTATGCTGGTCGCTGAGTATAGCTAAACACGACGTGAAAGTATATCCATTTAGCGTTAATGAATGTTAAAACAGCTTCCGCAAGCTCCATAGCATCTTTGGGTTCCTGCGAACCAGTATTACCAGCAGTCCGAAGACGTCCATCGTGCTGAAATCGACATCCTTGACAGAATACGCGAGCTTGTTTAAGTCATCGTCAGCCATCGTCACGAAACGATTCTTCACGGCAAGCGATCGCTTCAGCCGTTTGCCATGTTTCTCCCGCCAGATGGTATCGTATTCCCGCAATCTCGCCTTTGATACGTTTCCTTCCTCAATTGCGTGCACTGCGACCTCTCCTGCGATTTTTCCCGCGTCCATCGCATTGATGATGCCGCCGCCTGTGAGCGGATCTGACTGGCGTGCCGCATCGCCTACCAGCATCAACCCATCCGCAACCATCTCATCGAGCGGTCCCGACGTTGGCACGCCGCCGACCACAATCTCGAGGATTCTGGAGTCGTCGTACCTCGTCTCCACGAAATCACGCAAAAGATCGATCGGGCGATTTTTGGAGCACGCATCACCGCCTATTGCAAGCCCTATATTTGCAGATCGCTCTCCCTTCGGAAAGACCCAGAGATACCCGGTCGGCGCTATCGCGTTTCCGAGATAAAATTCACAGAAGTCCTGGCTGATATCGATGTTTGTAACAAGAAACTGCGCACCGGACTCAAGCTCGGATGGCTGAAGCGTTGTATCGATTCCAGCCCAGCGACCGATCTTGGATTCAACGCCGTCCGCACCGATCACGATCTTCGCACGAATCTCGCGCTCTTCGCCGATATGCATCGCTGTTATGCCCCGGACATATCCGTCTTCGATTATCACACCTGTTGCCCGTGTCTTGACGCGCACCTCTACCCCGGCGAGTGCTGCCTCGTTGGCGAGTGCACGATCAAAAATCTTGCGTTCGAGCGTGTAGCCGACCTCCGCTCCCGAAACATCCTCTGATAGCTCAACAGGTGTTCCATCCGGCGCAAAGATCCGCGAACCTTTGACCTCTGCTGCGATCCATCGCGTGTCCGGTTCTATGTGTCTTTTGAGCTGTAGTTTCGCAACTCCCTCGGCGCATCTGACCGGATCTCCAATCTCCTGCCTCTTCTCAATCATGAGCACATCGAGCCCGTGCGAGGCGATGGTCTTTGCGGTGATCGAGCCAGCCGGACCCGAGCCGACGACAATGACATCGTATTCCTCTTTCATCTCAAAACCTCTCAAACGCCTTTACTCCAGAATCTCAATCGCGCCGACTGGGCAGACATTCACACAGGTCCCGCATTCGGTGCAGTCGTCTGATATCTCAATCCAGGTCTCCACGAGTTCGATTGCGCCAACTGGGCAGACCGAGACGCATGCACCACAGTATCCGCATTTGTATCGATTCACGCTGATCATAACAACTCCTCCCGGATCCTCTCAGCAAGCATCCTGTTGATCAATTTACCGTCCACCTTGCCTCGCAGCTCCTGCATCACAACACCCATCAACGGTCCGAGCGCACCCATCTCGCGCTCATGCACAAAGTCACGCCGCTCGGAAACAACTCTCGCAACCACATCTGCGACGGTCTCTTCGTCCGTACCGACGAGGCCGAGGCTTGCAGCGGCATCTTCCGCCGAGCGATCCGGTTGCTCTGCAAGTATGCGTAATATCTCAATTATCCCCTCTTTCGCAACCTTGCCATCTGCTATTAAGCCAAATAATTCTATGAAATGATTATTCTGTAATTTTTCAACAGAGATTCCGTCTTTCGTAATTTCGGTCAGGGTCGCGGTCAGAGTTCGCACCACAAGCGTAGCATCCACGCCCACGCTCACCGACTTCATGATATCTTCAAAGAGACTCAGGTTCCTCGAATATACGATCTGTTGTGCCAGATCCTTGGAAAGCTTGTACTCTGCTACATACCGGTCTTTTCGCTCTGAAAGCAGTTCAGGAACCGGTATCCTGTCGATTCTGCCCTGTATCGGAACCGCTGGAACATCGGTCTCGGGATACATCCGGGCAGCGCCCGGGAGCGGTCGAAGATAAGCAGTGGTGCCATCCGCAAGCATCTTCCGGGTCTCCTCGGGTACGCCGGATAGTGCCTGCTCTGCCCTCTCGGAGACCCCGTGCAGCGCATTCACTGCCCGGTCATGCGAATCAGCGATAATCACCACGCAATCATCGGGTCCCGCACCAACCTCGCCACGCAGTGCCGCAACTTCAGCAGCCGTGATTCCGTACGCTGGCAGCTCATCGGTGTGGAATATACCGCCGACTCCTGCCTTCTTTGCCCGGTCAGAGAACTCGGATCCGAGGCGGCGGTCTGGCTGAATCTCCTGCCCGACCATGCCAGCAAACCCGCGGAGCGTGAGCGCAAGCACACACCCCTTCGCAACCGCACGTTTGATGATCGCTGACTCCGAATCCTTGAAAAGGTTGGTCACATCCACAATCCCGCCAGCGTCAACCCCGGCGCCTCTCTTTACAAGTTCATCCTTGATCTCAAGCAGCCGCACCTGGCGCAGCGCCTCCAGCTCAACGATCGTCTCGATTAAATCCAGTTCCTGAACGCCTTTGACCTCCACCCTCGCGCCCTCTGCAATCGAAATGTTGACGTCCTGACGGATAGTGCCAATCCCGCGCTTCACAGCGCCCGTCGATCTGAGGATCATTCCGATCTGTTCAGCCGTCTCTCTCGCGTGCGCCGGTGAGACAATATCAGGAGCGGTCCCGATCTCAACCAGTGGAATTCCGAGGCGGTCGAGCGAGAAGACGACGACATCCTGCTTCTCCTCGACTCGCTGGCATGCCTCCTCCTCAAGGCAGAGCACGTCCACGCCAACCCTGCCCTCGCTGGTCTCGAGATATCCGTCCGTTGCCGCAAGCGACGTGCGCTGGAACCCGGTTGTGTTCGAGCCGTCAATTACGAGCTTGCGCATGACATGGAGCTCGTCAACAGGACGCATCTTCAGCAATCTGGCGACCATGAGTGTGATATCGATCGCCTCCTCGTTCAGCTCGCGGGGAGGTTCTTCATCATTTTCGACGAGACAGGTGCTCGGATACGCTTTGTAAATGAATTTGCGGATGTGCTGCACTTCTTCAAGCGCTGCCCTGTCGGTTTCGCCCATTTCGCTCTGCGTGGGGCGGAGGTATCTGTAGAATTCGTAGTTTGATTCGCTTGTGTCCCGCAGGAGGGTTGGGCATCTGCAGAAGAGTTTGTGTGCGGAGTTGAGTTGCTGGTGAATCTCCAGTCCGGATTTGAGCCCGAGCTTTCTGTAATCGAGGTTGTTCGAGTCTGTCATTTGATGCTTATATCGTTGTGCTAGATGGTATATAATTACATCGTTTCCGTGGGGCTGCCGGGTTAGGTGGCGCCGGATCATTCCACGGTCACAGCGTCCTCTGCGCTGCGGATGCGATCACGTTTCTCGCGGTCTTCCACGAATGCCGCACACAATCCGGGAGACTCCCGTTCTCACGGTACCACCCCTTCAGGAACCGGATTGTCACCGGATCGGACGGATAGCCACTGCCGATCTTTCCGATCTCGCTCTGCAGTGCATCGATCGCACGATCTCTGGCAACCTTTGCGATGATGGATGCTGCGGCAACGATCGGGTACGTATCATCGGCTCTGTGCCGCGAAGTGACTGCGACTGCGAGTTTGCATTCTTTCTGTACGTTTCTTCCGAAGCGCGCCTCGTTAACGTCCGCAGCATCCAGAAACGCGTGCTCCGGTCGCAGATGTTCGAGCACTCGGGCATTGCAGATGACCACGATCTCGTTCATGGTCTTGATTGTGCGCAGTTCATCGATCTGCTGCGCACTCACCTCGAAAACGAAGACGCCGTCGGCGATCTCTCTGATCTTCTCATCCAGAAGCGTGCGCCTCCTCGGAGTCAGCTTCTTGGAGTCTTTTACGCCGCATGCTTTGATCAGATGCACCCGCTCCTCGTCAATTGCCACGCCTGCGACACACATCGGTCCGATCACCGGACCCTTGCCAGCCTCGTCGATTCCCGCGATCTTCATGGATAAGTATGATCGGTTGAGCGGATAAAGATGATCCGGTGGCCCGGTCGAAAGTGACTGTCCGATGAGGGCAGCTATTCCAAGGAGTGATTGCGAACCATTGCAATTGCAAGAATCGTAACGATATGGTACTTACTCAATATTAGGTGGATATCCGCCATATAAAACCATGAGATTACACAAGATTGACACAGAAATCTTGTGGAGATGGCTGCGCCACTGCTTTGCAGACTGTGCAATCTTGTGGTTCCCATCATATAGTAATTGAGCATGTTCACAATGTGGCTACTGGAACGAGTCACCCAAGTTCATCCACAAATTTGAGCAAAGCGTGAGCGTCCCTGATCTTTTTTCGCACTTCCCTTCTGCGAAGGTCTTTATCAGGATTCCGTCCCTGCTCAATCTCCTTTAAGTCCATAATCGCACGCAACAGTCCGGAAGCTTCATTGTACAGGGTATATGCATCTTCCTCAGTGAGGTTTGCTTTTGCGATACGACGCTCATCGCATGCTTCTTTCTTCTCAAGAAATCTGATCAGCGATTCGATCCCGGCAATCTCCCGGTCAGTCAGTTCCCTCTTATTGAAGAGCTTCCAGATCAATTCGTGAAGTGAGATACTCCGTCCATTGATCTCAACCACATCAGGTATCTCCGCGCCGACCCAGACCAGATATCCATGCAGTCTGTGCAACAATCTCTCTCGCTCGTGCGTCGAGAGCGCCTCTTCATCGTGTGGCGCCATAGGCAGGAGTTGGTAAACTGAGCTCCGGGAGCGGGATGTTCACTTTCTTTGTTGAGAATTTCTTGATTCGCTCAATCAAACTATCTTTTCCGGCTCCGACCAGACTGAGTTCAAGCACCTCGCTGATCTTTGAGACCGGGATGATCTTCACCATCTCACGATAGCGGTCCTCGATTAAGACATCATCCTCGTTCGCCTTGGGTATGATGACAGTCTTGATTCCAGCCTGTGCGGCAGCCTCGATCTTGTATGTGACGCCGCCCACGGGTAGCACGTCGCCCCTCACAGAGAGAGATCCGGTCATTGCGACTGACTGATCGATCGGGATTCCTTCGAACGCGGATATCACCGCCGTTGCTATGGAGATTGATGCGCTGTCACCTTCCACGCCCTCATACGTGCCTATGAACTGGACATGAATGTCCATATTCGTCGTACCGGTGCCTGTGACCTTCTTGATCAGTGCGGAGACGTTCTGCACGGCTTCCTTTGCGATGTCCTTCAGCATACCTGTTGCGATCAGGTTTCCTGCGCTCTTGGATATCGCTGGCGTGACCTCTGCCATGATCGGCAGAACGATTCCCGAATCGCCGCCCATGATCGCAAGTCCGTTCACCCGTCCGACCTCCTCGCCCTTCTTCTGGTACATCTTGTAGTCCATGCGCCGCTCAAGATACTGGTCTGCGAGTTGCTGCTCAACCGACCTCGACATATGCTTTGCAGCAAGAACATGTGCCGATGTCACAACCGGCGCCAGCTCCGAACGGGCGATGTCGCCTGACACGCGCACAAGACCGCCGAGATCTCGCAGTTTCAGTGTGAGGTGGTCTTTTCTTCCGGCACGGCGTTTTGCTTCACGTAGTATTTCCATAAGAGCGCTCTTGTCGAAATGAGGAATCTTTCCGTCCTTCTCGACCTCCTGTGCAACAAATCGGACGATCTTTCTCCGGTTCTCTGGCGTATCTTCCATCGAATCACGCATATATATCTCGTATCCGTATCCCTTGATCCTCGACCTGAGTGCAGGGTGCATGCCCTCTATTGAGTCCAGGTTCCCCGCTGCAACCATGATAAAGCCACACGGAACCGGCTTTGTCTTGACGAGAGCGCCTGAACTACGTTCTGACTGTCCTGTGATCGAATACTCCCTCTCCTGCAGTGCAGTGAGCAGGCTCTGCTGGGATTCGGGGCGCAGAATGTTGATCTCGTCGATGAAGAGCACGCCTTTGTGTGCTTTGTGGATGTCTCCTGCCTCCACACGATCATGGGACGGCGTCTCGAGTCCACCTGACTGGAAGGGATCGTGCCGCACATCGCCGAGCAATGCTCCTGCGTGTGCACCTGTCGCGTCCATGAACGGTGATGTGTCCTTGTTCGCGTTGTTCACGAGCAGCTTCGGTACGATCGCTTTTCCGCCCTGCACGAACTGCCTGCCGATCACCATGATTAAGAGAACAGCAAGAATCCCCCACAGCAGAGCCATTCCGCCGAGTGTTGCAGCATAGAGGAGGATGCAGAATCCGACTATCAGTAGAATTGTGTTTCTGACCTGTGCCTTTTGCTGAGCTTCAATTTTATGGGCGTTGACGATCTGTATTCCTTTCCCAGCCCGAACCTCTCGGATCAGCGGGTTATTTGCATCTTCCGGGTTGTGATAGACGAGTACGTCTTTTAATTCTTCCTTTGGAAGGAGTTCAGCCATCGCCTGGGCTAGCATCGATTTTCCGGTGCCAGGAGTTCCTATCAGCAATACGTGCCTCCGCTGCTGTGCCGCCTTCTTGATGATCTCGCTGGCATCTTCTTGCCCGATCACCTGATCAATCAAGAGCGGTGGAACTTCAAGATCCTTTGTCGATTCGATATCCGCTCCGCCGAGCAGATCACCGTTCGGTTCGTCGCCCATATAGAACAGTCCATCGATCGGCACATAAATGTTCGCTCCAGTCCGAGCCATATAAACAGATCGTTCGGATTTGTAATGATGCGGTCAATAACCATAATTGGGATAACAGACATAATGGAATTGAAGGAGATCAAATGAAATCAAATGTTGAAAATCAAGGATCTAAAGATATGCATCTTTTGAAATTAGAGATTAAAACGGATAATTACAAAAAATAAGATACCACAGGAGATGATTTTATGTCCCACTTTGAAACCATGCACAAGGACTCAGCAGGCAGGATCGGTAGATTGTACACCGGACACGGGAGAATCGAGACTCCCACAGTCATGCCTGTCATCAACCCAAATATACAGATGATACCTGCCTCCGAACTTGCAAAATTCGGAGCAGAGATCGTGATCACCAACGCATACATCATATACCGAAATCCGGAACTGATGGACCATGCAATCGAAAAAGGTGTGCATTCCCTGCTCGATTTCGATGGTGCGATCATGACCGATTCAGGATCGTATCAGCTATCGGTGTATCATGATATCGAGATCACATCAGACGAGATCGTCCGTTTTCAGCAGAAAATCGGCTCTGACATTGGCGTGCCGCTCGACATCCCGACGCCGCCAGACGTATCGCACGAACGCGCCGAATCCGAGATGAAGACGACGATTGCGCGATGCAGAGAGGCGCGTGGACTGGTACAGGAAACGATGCAGCCAGGGGCGCAGTCGCAGGAAACGATGCTCCTTGCAGGTCCAGTTCAGGGCGCAACTCACCCGGATCTGCGATATGAATGTGCACGCACGCTCTCCGAGACCGGATTCGACATGTATCCCATCGGTGCGGTTGTGCCGCTGCTCACGAGTTACCGGTTCGCAGAGATGGTGGATGTGATCGTCGCAGCAAAGAAGGGGCTCCCGCCGGCTGCGCCCGTTCACCTCTTCGGTGCGGGACATCCTGCGATGTTTGCGCTTGCCGTTGCACTCGGATGCGATCTCTTCGATTCGGCAGCTTATGCGCTCTACGCAAGGGATGGGCGATATATGACCGCCAGCGGGACGTATCATCTGGATACTCTCCAGCATCTCCCGTGCTCATGCCCAATCTGCACGTCATACACCGCAGACGAGTTGAAAAGTGAGTTTGCTAACGGTAACATAATTCCACTTGCAAAACACAATCTTTACGCAACGTACGCAGAGATCAACACAATAAAGCAGTGCATAATCGAAGGGAACCTCTGGGAACTCGTTGAACGCAGATGCAGGGCGCATCCGAGGCTGCTCGACGGGCTGAGGCGTGCGGTTAGCCACGCTGACTGGATCGAGACGCTCGACCCGGTCCGGAAATCGACGTTCTTCTACTGCGGAAGCGAGTCATCACGCCGTTCAGAGGTTTTGAGGTTTGGAAATCGGCTTGACCGGTTCGATCTGTCCGGAACCGTGCTCATCCGCACGCGGAAGGTCAAGAGAGAGGATGAGTTCGATCATGTTCTCGATCTTAAACCGCCGTTCGGTGCGTATCCTGTGGAACTCGGCGAGACATATCCGTTCAACGCGGAGGTTTCGAAGTTTCCGGATCACGATGCGATCGAGTCTGCGCTCCAAAATGTGCTTCGGCTGATTGAACTCAATTCAGATGCGGAGTTTACGGTTGTATGCGGATGGGATCATCCGTTGATAGCTGATATAAGGGGTCTTCCGAATGTGCAAGAAGTTGCGGCGTTGTGGTAGCCAGACTCGGTTGTATAAGCCGCGGATTGTGCGGTATCGGTCTAACATAAGATTTATCCGAAGAATTCCGTATGATATTTGAGTGTGTTTGAATCAATGAGTAAACAGGTCTCGGTTTGTAGGACACCACACAAAAATAAATATGCTCAATAACGTGATAGGAACCATAAGATCACACAGTCTGCGAAGCATCGGCGCAGCCATCTCCACAAGATTTCTGTCTTGATCTCGTGTAATCTTGTGGTTTTATATGCGCACATCCACACAATATTGAATGAGTGCCCCCAAAAATCTCATATACATCAGCACAAGCGAACGAAACAGACGCCTTCAACGGTCCAGTGCATCCGAAAGCATCTCATTCAGCTCGCGCCGGAGCAATTCTCCCTGCTCGAAATTCTCCACCGTCGTTACGATGCGCAGTTCCTGTGCTGATGTTCCGGATGAGATCAAGAGACGGAGATTGCCTCGCGCATCGGGGCGCAGCACCTTGGCTGTGGTCTTACCGCCGGCGTGCCCCTTGACACTGATAACCGTGGGAACGATCCGCTTTACCAATGGATGTTTTGCTACGATTCTCACTACCTTCTTTCCGGTTCGTCCACTGATTACGGTGCTGTGTGCGCCGCCGAGTTTGTCAGGCATTCGAATCTCCAATTCACATTGGGTCATGCATGATCGTAATATTTCCTGTAACACCACCCCGAGAGGGGCATCAACCAAATCTTTTTATTCATCTGATACGAAACAAAAACCGTTGCGTCCCCCAGCGTGTCACCGGATGAAAGATCGAGACGGGGCAGGAAACTGACTGGAACAGGAGATAGAAATGGGAGAATCGTTGCCATTGCAGGAATTAATCGACTTTGACGAGCTTCAGGACATTCAGGACGGATTTGCAAAGATTATCCGCGCATCTTCAGTGATCTTTTCACCGGAAGGGGACGCCCTGACCCGTTTCAGCAACCCAACCGGTTTTTGTTCGCTGATCCAGTCAACCAAAGAAGGGATGCGGTGCTGTTTCCAGTCATTCACAGATATGGGTCGAAAAGCCCTCGAGTCAGACGAGCCTGTGATTATGCGTTGCTTCGCGCACGGCGTCCACTTTGCTGCGCCGATCATAATCGATTCTGAGCGCAAAGCAACGATGTTCATGGGACAATTCATAACAGAGGAGTTCTCTCCCGATCAATTGAAGGAACTCAGAGAAATCGCTGCGCAGATCGACGTGGATCCGGACCGGCTGGTCGCAGAAGCAAAGAAGATGCGGGTGGTCACAGAAGACGTGGTCCGGAATTATACAACCTCACTGTCACAGACTGTCCGGGCTATTGCGATGCTGGGCGCGCAGGCGGTCGAACTCATGCGGGCAAAAGACGCTCTCCAGGAGTCACACGACGAACTGGAGTCCCGCGTAAAAGAGCGCACCGCTGAACTCGCTTCAGCAAACACCGGGCTGAAGCGAGAGATTGCCGAGCGTGAGATTGCCGAAGATCGTATTGATCGCCTGAACAGCGTTCTTAAAGCTATCAGGAATGTTAATCAGTTGATCGTGTCTGAGAAGGACCGAGACAATCTCCTCCAGAAAGCCTGTGACATCCTATTGGAGGCGCGGGGCTACGACGCCGCTTGGTTCGGGCTCCTGCGGGAAGATACGACCTTCGAGAGGGTTATGGGTTCTGACTCAAGACGCGATCCGCCCCGCTTCTGCGATGATATGGTTGACAGGAGTCCTTCACCGTGTTTCAAAGACGCGCTTACCCAGAAAGAGAGGATCGCGATCGTTGACAAATCCAAAGATTGTGGAGATTGTCCTTTTGGAAGCGCTTATGCCGGAAACGCAACTGTGCTCATCCGTGTCGAACACGCTGGAAAGCTCTTTGGGCTGCTCGCAATCGCACTTGCCGCCGATGTCGATGTCGATGTCGATGCCACTGCCGATGAGAAAGAACTCCTCAAGGAGGTTGCTTCCGACATAGCGTTTGCCCTCCATGACATTGAACTGGATGAGGCACGTAAAGCCATTGAGAACGCGCTCCAAGAGAGCGAGGAGAAGTACCGCACCCTAATTGAGAATGTTCAGGATGGTGTATTCCTCATCCAGGACGGGGAGCTCAAGTTTGTCAACGAGGCATTTGCCAGAATACCCGGCTACACCGTGGAGGAGATCCGCGGGATGAATTTCGGGGGACTTGTTGCGCCAGAGGACATGGATATGGTTGCTGATCGCTACACCAGGATGATGGCAGGGGAAGATGTGCCCCGGGAGTATGAGTTTCATGGCATACGGAAGGGCGAGGATACGCGAACCACCGTTCGTATGACCGTTGGGCTCACCGAGTGTCAGGGTAAGCCGGCAGTGATTGGAACGGTGAAGGACGTAACCGAGCGCAAAGCGATTGAAGATGCGCTCCGGGAGAGCGAGATTATGTATAGGACCCTTTACGATTCGTCCAGAGACGCTATCATGATGCTGACGCCAGAAGAAGGGTTCATAGGCGGAAATTCCGCCATTCTGGAGATGTTTGGGTGCAAAGATGAGACAGAGTTCACGTCCATGACCCCGGCTGACAGCTCTCCCGAATACCAGCCGGACGGATCTCTGTCCCTGTCAGAATCTCAGAAGGCGATGGCGATTGCAATGGAGAAAGGATCGCATTACTTTGAGTGGAAACACAGACGGGTGGACGGGGTGGAGTTCTTTGCTGATGTTTTACTGACCAGAGTGAAACTCGATCACAAAAATTTTTTGCAGGCGACAGTCAGGGACATAACCGAGCGTAAGATTGCAGAAGCGGCTCTGCACGAGAGCGAGGCGAAGTACCGCCGACTCACAGAGACAATAGAGGACGCGATCATATCGTTCGGCATGGATACGCGTGTCACATATCTCAACCAAGCGGCGATAGAACTGGGAGGTTATAGTGAGGCAGAGGCGCTGCAGATGAAGATCACAGATATACTGCCCGAAGATCAGATCTCCGAATTCTATGAACGTTTTTCCAAGCGTGCTGCCGGTGAGAATGGACTTTTCATCTACGAAGTGGATTTTATCAGCAAGGCAGGAGAGCGGATACCGGTGGAAGTGAATTCCTCGATGATTGTAAAGGACAATGAACAATCGGGAATACTTCTCGTCTGCCGCGACATGACCGAGCGAAAAATCGTGGATCAAGCGCTGCGCGAGAGTGAGGAGAAGTACCGCACCCTAATTGAGAATATTCAGGATGGTGTATTCCTCATCCAGGACGGGGAGCTCAAGTTTGTCAACGAGGCATTTGCCAGAATACCCGGCTACACCGTGGAGGAGATGCTCGGGATGAATTTCGGGGGACTTGTTGCGCCAGAGGACATGGATATGGTTGCTGATCGCTACACCAGGATGATGGCAGGGGAAGATGCACCCATGGAGTATGAGTTTCATGGCATACGGAAGGGCGAGGATACGCGAACCACCGTTCGTATGACCGTTGGGCCCACCGAGTATCAGGGTAAGCCGGCAGTGATTGGAACGGTGAAGGACGTAACCGAGCGCAAAGCGATTGAAGATGCACTTTTTGAGTCGGAGGAAAAATACAGGGTGATGTTTGAGACTGCTAAAGACGCCATATTCCTGTCTGACGAGACCGGGAAGTTCGTGGATGTCAATCAGGCGGCTTGCGAATCGCTCGGCTACAGCAAAGAAGAATTGCTAAAACTGACCGATAGGGAGATTGACGCAGAATCAACAGGATACAAAGCCTTCCAGAAAGTTCGGAATGGTGTGGAGAAAGCGATCTTTCGAGTGAACCAGCAGAAGAAAGATGGGGCACTCCTGCCCGTGGAGATCAGTGGAGGACTCCTCAACATTGGAGCTAAAAGAATCTTCCTGGCAATTGCTCGTGACATCACTGAGCGCAAGAAAGCAGAAGAAAAATTAAAAGAATCCGAAGAAAAATACAGGGAGCTTGTGGAGAGCGCAAACAGTATTATTCTGCGGTTGAGCGCCGATGGTAGAATCCTGTTCTTCAACAAATTTGCGCAGAGGTTCTTCGGCTACACAGAGGATGAGATTCTGGGCAGAAACGCAGTCGGAACCATTGTGCCCGAGACGGATACCATGGGGCGCGATCTTAGGGCGATGATTATGGATATCGGGCAGAATCCTGAGCGATACACCACACATGAGAACGAGAACGTGCGCCGGAACGGTGAACGTGTCTGGGTCTCATGGACGAACAGGGTGGTTCGTGACAGCGAGGGGCGCGTCACAGAGATGCTCTGCATCGGAAACGACATCACAGAGCGCAAACAGCTCGAGGAGCGGATGTGCCGGGTAAACGATGAACTGGAGGAACGGGTGGAGGAGAGGACGGTTGAACTAAAACGCGCAAACGAACAGTTGAACGCGACGATTGCGCAGGGGTATCATGCGCAGAAGATGGAATCACTGGGGATTCTTGCCGGAGGGATCGCACACGACTTCAACAACTTCTTAACCATAACTCTTGGCAACATCTCTATTGCAAAGACGGTTGCAGACCCAAATGGAAAGCTGTTCGGGATGCTTTCCGATGCAGAGAAGGCGTCGCTTCGTGCGAAGGATCTGACCTTGCAGTTACTCGCATTCTCCAGAAGTGGAGAGCCTATCAAGAGAACAATCCGGATCGCAAAGCTGATCGAGGACTCCACAATCTTCGCACAACGGGGCTCTAATGTGCAGTGCGAGTTTGAGATACCGGACCATCTCATGAGCGTGGACGCTGACGAGGGGCAGATCAGTCAGGTCGCAAGCAACATCATAATCAATGCCTGCCAGGCGATGCCTGATGGCGGCACGATCAGGGTCAAGTGTGAGAATATGAAGATTGAGGCGGTTGGGGCAGTAGCCGGCGAGGCAGGAGAGTCCATACCACTTGCCGGGGGCGACTACGTGAGGATATTGATCAAAGACGAGGGAACCGGCATCCCCGAAGAGCAGATCAACCGGATATTCGATCCGTTCTTCACGACCAAAGAGGAAGGAACTGGTCTCGGGCTTGCAACAGCGCACTCCATCATCGAAAAACACGGCGGATACCTGACCGTCGAATCCACGGTCGGTCTTGGATCGACGTTTTATGTATATCTCCCGGCTGCAAAAGAGGGGGTACTGGCAGAAGCGGCTCCGGAGACCTCGGCGGGGGACGGTCATGGTGCCGATGATACCGGCGTCAGTGCCAGTGGGCGGATTCTGGTACTGGATGACGAAGAAGATATAAGAGAGCTTCTTGGCATGATCCTTGTGCGTTTCGGATACGTCGTCGAGTTCTCAGTAGATGGTGCTGAGACGATTGCGATGTACAGAGGAGCCATGGGTTCAGACCATGCGTTCGATGTTGTGATAGTCGACCTCACAATCCCGGGCGGGATTGGCGGGGGGGATGTTATCAGAGAACTGACCCAAATTGATCCTACTGTCAAAGCGATCGTCTCAAGCGGTTACGCGAATGACCCAATGATGTCGGACTACCGAAAGTATGGTTTCTCAGGGGTGATCTCCAAGCCTTACGAGGTCAGGGATTTGATCAAGACAGTTCGGGAAGTGATAGGTGTGGCAGAAGGGAGTCATGAACCTGATTGAGACGATAATGGGGCGTGCAAGGGCAGAGAAAGCCCGCGTCGGAATTGGAGTAGGCGCAGGCTCGATCAGCGAGTCAGTACAGAGAGACATCGAGAGTGCGTGCGAGTTTGCCGATGTTGTTCTGATCCGGGACTCTGCAGGATCACGTGCGACAGAGATCAAGACCGATATCGAGATCATCTATTCGGAAACCCCTGAAGAGAAACTGGTGCGGATGCTCATGAACAGGGAGATCGATGCCTGCGTCCGCGGCACACTCAGCGCAACAAAGACACTCGCATACCTCAGAAGCGCGCTCGGAGTTGCGAGACTGCGGAGACTGTCTCTTCTCACAACCGCTAACAGAACGCCTTTCTTCCTTGCGCCGGTCGGAATCGACGAGGGGAGTACTGCCCGGGACAGAATCGATCTGGCATGCGAGGGTGCATCCTACATCGCGCGGTTTGGCGTGAGAGCAAAAGTAGCGGTCATCTCGGGCGGCAGATTCGAGGACCGTGGCAGAAGTGAGATTGTGGATCGGAGTTTAGCTGACGGTGAAATTGTTGCAGAGGGTCTTCGTTCACTTGGAATTGATGCTGAGCACTACGGAATTCTGATCGAGGATGCGGTAGGGGGTGCAGACTTCATCCTTGCGCCTGACGGGATTACTGGCAACCTGATCTTTCGCACCCTCACGTTTCTTGGCGGTGGCGGCGGATTCGGCGCACCTGTTCTCACAGACGAGGTGGTATTTGTGGATACCTCGAGGGTGAAGACGAAGTATTCGGACGCGATCATGCTTGCGAGCGCTCTCGTGGGAGATGTGGATCGGTGAATCACTCTTGCTGCGTGAGAGCTTTGGAGCTTTATTCACATTCGCCGACCAAAAAAGGTACGTGTTTAGCTTAGCTAACCACAAGATCACACAGTCTGCGAAACAGCGGCGCAGCCATCTCCACAATAGTTCTGTGTTAATCTCTTGAAATCTCGTGGTTTTTTCGTCTCAGCTGAACACATACGAAAAAAGTTATCCCTGATCCGCTCAAACGACGATTGACGCTGCTGATGCGATCTTCGGGAACCGCTCTGCCACCTCTCTTGCGACCGGTCCTTTAATCTCTGTTCCTTTTGGTATGCCATCGTCGTCGGTGATCACCACTGCATTGTCCTCAAAGGAGACGCGCATCCCGTCCGGGCGTTTGTACTCCTTCTTCTGCCGGATCACAACAGCACGCATGATCTGCTTGCGCATATCCGGAGTCCCTTTCTTCACGGATACAACTAGCATGTCCCCGATTCCGGCTTTTGGATAGCGGTTCTTCACGCCACGGTACCCAACAACCGAGATGACTCCGACAACCCGTGCGCCGGTGTTGTCCACGCAGTTTAGTTTCGCGCCGGTGTTGAGCGGGCGGGTCATTGATGCACGTATGCCTTTCATGCCCGCGCCACCACCACAAAGGACTTGGTTTTGCTTATCGGGCGACATTCAGCGATCTTGACGACGTCGCCTTCTTTTGCATTGATGCATGGCGGATTGTGGGCGTGGATCCTCGATCTGCGCTTTTCGTACCGCTCATACTTGAATACTTTCTTCTCGTAACTGCGCTCGACCACTACGGTCTTGCCCATCCTGGAACTGATGACAACACCATCCAGCGTCTGCCCGCGAACCGGAAGTGTGCCATGGAATGGACAATTCGGGTCATCGCATTCCGTTGCGGGCACAGGCACACTCAATCCAATATTTCTGGTCATCGATTACTCCTTAATTTCTTTGCAATTCTGTCTTCCGGACGTGCGACCAGCAATCCTCCGTCGATTTTGGTCTTGCTGCCATCCGGCAGACCGAAGATGAATGTAGTATGTGACTTCGGGACGATCTTGTCAGAGAACCGTGTGCTCAATTCACAATCGCCCGAATAAGAGGGGGATTGTGGGTTGACGATGAGCGTGTTTCTTGTCTCATCAACCACCGTACCCGCAATTCCGATCATATCAGCGTTTGAACTATCCACAACCGCAGTCTCGAGACCGATTAAGGTATGGAATACCACGTTCTCGGGAGTGATTGCGTATGTCATACTCCTCTCTCTTTCTGAATCGTCTTAATCCGCGCAATGGTGCGCCTCAGGTTCCCAATCAATCCGGGGTTCTCGGGCGCGCCGCCGGTTGCAGCAAGCGCGCGTTCCCGGATCAGGTCCAGGCGCAGTGACTCAAGCTCATCAAGCATCTCGTGCGGGCTCATGTTCCTGATCTCTTCTGATCTCAAAATCGCCATCTGCTCAAGCCTCCTCTGTCTCCTTGTGTACGACTGCCATCACATGCCAGTCGGTGCCATCGTGCCTGTGCTCCCAGGTACCATCGACATTGCGGATCTCTGGTTTGCCAGCAGGCAACCCCTCTGTTTCAACTGGAGATTGTTTTGGTGGCGTGATGTCGGTGCTGTCGTCATCGGGGATGCCCTTTGTTTCAACTGGAGACTCAATGTCAGGTGTTATGGTATCCGGTGTCATCGCCTCGGCGAGATCAGTCTCTGCTTCGCGCTCGGTGTCTGTCACCTCGTCAGCGACGGTTTCCTCAATTGCGGATGGCTCCGGTTCCCCGGTAACTTTCACAGTGTCGAGAGCCTCTTCGGCAACGGTTTCTGCGATTTCAAGTGTCTCCTCAACAACGACTTCCTCTGCAACGGGCGCCTCTACCGCCCCGGTAACAGGTGCCTCCTCGATTGTAGATGGCTCCTCAATTGCATCCTCAATGCCAGGTGCCTCGTCAGAAACGATCTTCTCAACGTCAGGGGTGTCTTCTGCAACCACCGACCCGGCAACTAGTTCACTCACATCTGCAGCTACAGCCTCAGGTGGTTCGACCTCCACGAGGGCAAAGACATCCGGCAGCACAGTACCCGGCAGCACGATCTGGATGCTGCACCCGATCGTGCCAAGCTTCATGACTGCTGTTGCAAAACCGTGCTGAACGATCTGCTCCGCGGGCTTCCCGGCATGCACGATATAGCCATCGACGATCTTCTCAACCCGCGATCTCGGACCGGTAAGCTTTCCGGAGAGCACAATCCTGCACCCAAGCGCCCTTGATTCCATGATCCTGCGGAGCGTTGAGTGTGCCGCCTTTCTGAAGTACCAGCCGCGCTCGAGCGCGCTTGCGATCCGGGATGCCATCAACTGTGCATTCAGCTCCGGGACATTCACATTCTGCACATCAATCTGCGGATTATCAAGATCGTAGAACTGATTCAGATCCCTTGTCAGCTGGCGAACCAATTTTCCACCCTTTCCGATAACCATTCCAGGTTTCTCTGCAAAAATCGTGATCTGAGTTCCCATCGGCGTCCTGTTCATCGTCATTCCGGCGTAACCAGCACGATTGAGTTGCCTGGCAAAGTATTCACCCATTCTCGCCTTGGTGAGACCTTGTTGCACAAACTTTCGTTCGACTGCCATGTTATAACTCCTCCAGGATCAGTTCAACTGTCACCGTTTCGGTGTTCTTCGCAGTTGCGCGTCCCATGGCGCGTGGCATGATTCCACGGATCGTTCTGCCTCTCTTTATTGCAGCGTGCGATATTCTCATGCGGTCGGGCTCGAGACCTTTGTCCTCGGCGCTGTTCTCAGCGTTGGTGAGAATCTTGAGTATCTCAGATGCCGCACGCACCGGATACCTGCCAGCAGCCATCTTGCCACGACGGTGTCCGACACCGTGGTTATAGCGTTTGAATGGAACCGCCTGCTTGAGCACTACTACGTCTTCGAGGTACTTCTTTGCAGCCGGTGTGCGCATATTCTTGATCGTTGTGCATATCTCCCTCGAGTGCTTTGGTGAGATATGCAGTTCATAACCCATCGCTTTTGATGATCTCGTCGGATCTGACTTGCATGAATACTTGACCCTTGCCATTGTATCTCCTTATTGTAACTTTTCACTGTACTTCGGTGTATTTTTCTGCTGATCTGCCGTTTTAATCACTATTTAATTGATGTTTTGCAGTGTATCATATCTCACATCACTTAAGCGGCACGAACTTGCTTGATCTTGTCGCACCAACGCCCGCGCTGCCGTGCCTCACAATATGCCGGGTAAGCGAATACTCGCCGAAGTAATGACCAATCATCTCAGGTTGCACCGATACTCTATTAAACTGTTTACCGTCGTGGATTTCAAGTTCAATTCCAATCATGTCCGGAAGAATGATCATGTCTCTGAGATGTGTTCGTAGTATGGTGTCTCCGTCCTTAACACGCTGCATCAACTGCTTATGCTTGTCGTTGAAACCTCTTCGAATCTTTCTGCGCTGAGATGCAGGCAGCAGATCCGCAAACTCATCCATGGACAACTTCTTCAGGCTTTCGACAGTATGCCCCTGGTACGTGAATTCGCCCTTCCTTCTCGGTATCTTCTTCTTTGTCTTCTTAACCATGTTTTGCCACCCCGTAATCTAACGCTTTCCGGTACGCCTCGATGCGATGCTTCCGACCTTCCGACCTGGCGGTGTCCTTCTACTTACGCTCTTTGGACGCCCGGGATGCTTCCGATTGCCGCCACCGAATGGGTGATCGATCACATTCATGGCAACTCCGCTCGTACGTGGATACTTCGCTGCGCGTGTCTTGAGCTTGTGGAACTTCTTGCCTGCCTTAACAAATGGCTTATCAGTACGACCGCCACCAGCAACCACGCCGATCATTGCTCTGCAGCGTGGGTGTAGCCATTTCACCAATCCGGATGGCATCTGCACCAGTGTCTTACCAAGATCGTGGGTGACCAGAAGCCCATAAGCACCGGAAGCCCTTGCAAAATGCCCGCCGTCTCCAGGATGGGACTCGATGTTGCACACAGGCGTGCCCTCTGGAATTTCAGCCAGCGGCAGCGTATTCCCAAGCTTAATCTCAGCTCCTATGCCACACTCGATCTCCTGCCCGACAGACGTCCCCTCACACACGAGAATCAGACGTTCTTCGCCGTTTTCAAAAGAAATCCGTGCTATAGGCGCGGATCTTGCCGGGTCGTGTAAGATCTCGACAACCTCCGCAACGATTGTGGTATCGCTCATTCGCGGGTGAGTAAGCTTTGCCTTGTACTTGTGAGAGGGTGCCGTGTATGTCGGCGTTCCGCGCCCCCTGTTCTGTGATATAAGTCGTTTTCCCATTACTACTCACCTAAAATAATCCTATTCTGGTGGCAAGATCATTCGCTGCATCATCCTCTGCAAACGTCACGATCGCTTTCTTCTTGCCCTTTGGTGTGATCATTGTCCTGATTGAAGCTACATCGAACCTGTATATCTCTTCAATGTCTCTTTTGATCTGGTTCTTGGTTGCGTTCACGTTCACGATGAACTGGAGTTTATTGTCCTCCTCCAGTTGTATAGTTGCTTTTTCTGTAATGAACGGGTATTCGATTGTCATGGCATCACTCTTGTATTTCCATACATAGTGATTGCTGTGTACTTTAATATTTGTAATGGGTCAGCCGAGACTCTTACCGGGTTACCAGCACACAGTCGATAGAAGTATATAAAACTTATTATTATGTCTTATATGGAATTAGCCACATAGAGCACAGAGTTTTCCCGGTCACACATTACTCACAAATTCCATCCTAAAATTTGTTACATCCATCTATGACCCTCTCTGGATCTATACTCATTGTTTTATCCAAGATAGGGTCATAAAAGTGCACAATGATAGATTAAAAGTGCTGGCGTTGAATAAAAGAGATTACTTTTGTGCATGGTGACATAGATCGGCAAACATGGTGATTAAGTGTAAGTACTGTGAAGATCGCTTGCGGTTGCTTAACAGAACAGAGATGTAGTATGTCCCATGTTCCGGGTGTTTCCTGTATAGTGAAGTCCCATGATAGTGTTTCAGGCACTTGAGTGGTTACAAAATTTAAAAGTCTCCTGCGTGGATGGATAAAACTTATGTGTATAGAGCTTCTACAGTGCACACCGGAGGCGAACCGGAGGCGTTATCACCATGACTAGTACGGACGAGTTACAGGTACAATCATTACAAGATGAACTTGAGGACTGCAAGGCGAATAACAGAGCATTGACGATACTTGCTGGCGAAGTTTCGATGATACTCGACGAGATGGCAAAGACGGACGAGGCAAAGAGTATCTGTAGGATTATGGGAGAAGATGCGGGAAGACGTCTTGGCAAGAACACGAAAGATCGCTTTGGCGCGATTGCCAAGGTGGAGGAAGCTCTGGACATTCTCCTATACCATACCGAATTGTTGCGCGGGTACCGTATCGAGATTGATCATATCGAAGATGGTACGATCTATATCAACGTACTCTCATGTTTTGTGCGAAACATTCTCAGGGATCGCAAACTCCTGACAGCATCCCCACTCTGTAGCATCACGCGCGGATATCTCGAAGGAGCGTTGGAGGAGCTCACCGGAAAAAATGTGAGCGTAGAGATTGCGTACGGAGACGTGGACGGTGTGTGTCGGGAAAAGATTATCATTAAGTGAACTGGAGATTTTCCCACTGCATTGGATACCACTCTTGTAGCACATGACGTTCCAGTGGCATAAACGGTGCCATATTGATTTGTGGACGCAAAGCAACGCTCATAGGCGTTGGTCTAACAGTATGTATCTAACACTGGAAACCCCTCGCTAAATAACATTTATATGAAAGTAACCATACCAGTAGGTTGGAGATGTTACCATGCCCAACACCAAACAGATGCAGATAGATTCACTGGAAGATGAACTAAAGGATTATAAAGCCCTTACCAAGGCATTAACGATACTCGTTGGTGAAGTTTCATGTATAATGAATGACATGGCAGAACCAGAAGAGGCTGCAAACTTCTTCGTGCATATGGGCGAAGCTTCGGGAAAGCGGCTCGGGAAAGCGACAAAAGAGCGTTTTGGCGAGATTGAAAACGTGGAAGAGGCTCTTGACACGTTCATTCATCACACAGACATGTGGTATGGATATAAGATGGAACTCGACCACATAGAGGGCAACGAGATACACATCAATATATTCAAGTGTTTCATACGTGACATTCTCAGAGATCGCAAACTCACGACCGAGTCCCCGCTTTGCAGCATCACGCGCGGGTATCTCAGAGGAGCGTTGAAGGAGCTCACCGGAAAAAATGTGGACGTAGAGGTTGTGTATTGTGACGTAAACGGTGTCTGTCGAGAGAAGATCATAGTCGAATAATGATGGATGCGAAGATCAAGGCGATTCTCATAGCAGAGGGCTCGGCGGAGATCGATCCGGAGATGTCTGGCAGCCTACCAGCGTCGGTGCTGGCATCGAAGTCGACTGCAGGACCTGGCGCGGGGGTTGCTTCCTTCTTCTTTGAGTCGAATGGGCATCGTGTTCGGCTGGATGCTGTGGATGACCCGGAGGCACTGCTCAAGGTTCGTCGGCTGAGCCAGGGGATGGCAGAGGCAGATCGTAGCATGCGTATGGTTGACGCGTCACAACCTCAGCAAGATGTGGAGTGGAAAGGAGATGCAAAAGCATATAGTCGTCTGTCACTGTCGGAACCGCCCGCAACCTCTGCCACCAGTGAAATGCAATCCCACATGGAATCAATGAGCAAGGGTTCCTGTAGCGAAACCGACGAGGTTGCAATCTTTTACGATGGTAGAGAGCTTGTGCGCGGCAGAATCGAGCCCGCGCTGCTACACTGCCCAGGGCAGGCATACATCACCATGAGCGAATCCTGTGTCTTTGACTGTACATTCTGCCCGGTTCCACGGCTTGCTGGCAGGACCAAATCCATAGAAGAGATTGTGGAGATGGTTGATTGTGCGTACCGGACAGGAGAGTTGCACGCGATTGCACTCACGTCAGGAATCGAGCGTTCACCCGAAGAAGAAGTCGCGCGGGCTTGCACGGTTGTGAAATCGCTCACAACGTACAACGTCCCGATTGGGGTATCTGTGTACCCGACCAGTGACTCGTCCCTGCGCCTGAGAGCAGCTGGCGCTGTTGAGGTCAAGTACAACGTGGAGACCATGGATCGAAGAATCTTCAAGCGCGCGTGCGCTGACATGGATCTCGATTTTGTGCTTGCAGCACTTAGGGAGGCTGTTGCAATCTTCGGCAGAAACAGGGTCTTCTCAAACTTCATAATCGGTCTCGGGGAGTCAGACGAGACCGTGAAGAGTGGTGTTCGGGAGCTTGCCGGACTGGGTGTGATCCCGATTCTTCGTGCGCTCAATCCCCACCCGCTCCGCCCTGACCTGTTGGATACCTGCCCGGATGCAAGACGTCCGGATGCTGATCGACTGCTCAGACTTGCACAATTCGAGCGCGAGGTTCTGGATGCATGCGGCTTGCGCGCTGACGTCGCGGAGACCATGTGCCTGCCGTGCGGAGGATGCGATCTTGTGCCGCACCGAGATGTGTGAGAGCAGGAGTTATCCGGCTGCCTCACGAAACAGCGATACCTTTGAGATGGGCAACTACCCTGAAATGGCTCCTGCATGCCAGCCTCCGCATAAATACGCTTGGGACAATTGGAGTGGTGATATGCTGGCACTCTCAATTCCTGGATATCCAAAGTCTAAAATCTGTCGAAGAGACGTACGT
>Ga0209013_10000349_pt1 | contig 40472 bp, 27 predicted proteins | sample Cruoilmetagenom2_FD_187291 | JGI IMG/M metagenome (GOLD analysis project Ga0209013, IMG submission 187291) | Oil polluted marine microbial communities from Coal Oil Point, Santa Barbara, California, USA - Sample 2 (SPAdes) (version 2) | ecosystem: Environmental > Aquatic > Marine > Oil seeps ...
AAGCCGGACTCCCGAAAACTTTCGGGACATCCTTTTTTTCTACAGCAAAAAAAAGGATGCAAAAAATGCCGCCACTGCTGAAAAAATGCTAAAAATCAATACATTCCACTAAAAGAAAATAACTCGCTACGCTCAAACAGATTTTCTTTTTTAACGTTCCATATACTGCTTTTATTTACGCATTTTTTCAAAGGTGGAAGCCCTCCATTTCGATAGTACCCGATAACAATAAATCATTCATGGTTTTAATGCAATCTTTCTTTATCGTTTAGGATGCAACTGAAGGAATACCTTTTTTGCTCGACATTTACCCCCGTTGTTGGTGTCTACACCAACAAGATGCACGCACTTTCTTATCTTACCCCTGGCAATTGACGGTAACACCAACCGAGGAAAGTCGTCAGCGAATACATTTCATTGCTTTTATACGTGTAAGCAAATTCATCTGTCAATTTGTAAGGAACACGCTTCTTTCCCGACAGTTTTATTGATGAAAACAATAAAACTCATATACATACTCAGCATCGTGTCCATACTGGCAGTCGGATGCGCAAAGAAAAACTCACCTATTGATAACAGCTTGGCGGGTCGGGATGTATGGCTTGTAAATACAAACGATATCATACATTTTGGCGCTGAAAAGGACAAGATCAAATCGATCGACACGCCTGTATTTATACCTGTTCATGATGTCAGGCTGGATGATAATGCATTGGTTTACGCATTTCATCACAAAGGTGTCACAAAAGTTTATCCCCAGTCGGTTATGGGTATGCACGAAATAGTAAATGACAGGATTGAGTCCTATTATTATTCGATAAGTTTTTGCCCACGGACAGAAAGCACGCTTGCATGGAATCGTTTGATCAATGGAACAATTACAGAGTTTGGCGTGTCGGGAATGCTCTACAGAGAAAACCTGATACCTTATGACAGAAGTACGATGAGCCATTGGTCGCAAATGAAAAATTTATGTATCAATGGAACGTTGATAGGCTTTCAGCCGGAAACGGGCCTGATAGTTGAAACTACATTGGCCCTGGTAAAAAATGCCTACCCTGATGCCATCATTTTAGATCACGAATCGTGTTCGGAAGGAAGTTGTGGAGCAGGAAGCGGACGCGAGTTCGGTAATCCCGGCACGGAAGATGAAACCACCATATTACCTCCTGAAGCCAGATACTTTGGCGTGTTAAAGGAAGAAAACCTGTTGTTGTTTGAATTAGCCTTATTTAATGATGCAACCCATGTAATAGAAACTCGCTTCCGGAATATGAATCTGGTGATAGCAGGTAATTCTGAAGAACACTTTTTTCTGGCCTTTATAAAAAATCAGAAGATAAATGCACGAGCATATTATGCGGTGCAGAATTCGTTACCTGTCGTGATGAAAGATGATCTGGGGAATGAATACGATATGTTCGGAGTTATTGTAAAAGGTCCTGACACAGGAGTCAGGCTTAGTTCTCCGGCTGCTTTTCTGGCGCAAACATTTGCTTGGCAAACCCTGTTAAATAGTATAACGGTTTACGAATAAAAGAGAAAGAGATCAAAATAAAAAAACCGCCCATATGGGCGGTTTTTTATATGCATTAAAGCAGTATTTATTAATTCACGGGTTGGTAAATATCCCAGAATAATGGAGAGGATACCACGTCACCACCAATTTTAGTGGAGGCAGCTTCATAATTCTCCCTGTTCTGCAGTACCTCGTTATAAGGATATACAAAACGCAAAGGTATGTCGCTGTATGTCATGCCTTCAGGAATGTTAAGAACAGGATAGTCGAGCCGTTTCCACTCAGCCCAGGCTTCAACACCCCTGTTGTACAGGGCAAGCCACTTCTGAACACCAATTTTTTCTCTCCAGTTGGCAGCATCATAAACTACGCCCGGAAGAGCCAGATATGCATCAACCTCATCCTGTGTGCCACCCCAATAAAGAATACTGGCAGTTATAGCGTTGTTATAATGTTCTTCTGCCATTCCACTTACACCAGGGAATGAATTTTGAGCAGCTTCGGCCAGCCAGAACTCAACTTCAACATAGTCGATAATCATAGCAGGGAATGTCGGCTCAAAGAAAACATCCTGGAAATGTGAGAATAACTGATACGATTGAGCTCCGTCTAAACCGGCAACAGCGCCTATATATATAGTCGTATCCGGTGCAAGGGTAAAGTAGTTGTCAATACGTGGATCCTGGCCTCCCAGGTCATAGGTTGCTCCGTCGTAATTCCCCATAATATCGATAATGGTACTTGTCGGGAGATAATCCTTACGGTTATCCACAACATATGCATTATAAATAGCATTAACATGAGGAACAACGCCCACATAATTCAGGAATCCTGCTTCATCTTCGCTGGTATAAACACCTGCATCCAAAGCTGCCTGAACTGCTGATTTGGCTTTGTCCGGAGAAACATCGGCTAAACGCATACCAACGCGTAACAATAAAGAAGCGCCGTACTTTTTCCACAAAGCGTTATCGCCAAAATACATGACATCGGCAGCGCCCCAACTTGCTCCGGCGCCAAGCGCCTGAACAGCTGCTTTCAGGTTAGCAATTTCTGCGTCATAGATAGCAGCGGCATCGTCATATGCAGGCTGTGTGTTGTCTTTCGATTGAAGAGCTTCGGTATAAGGCAGGTCTCCAAAACCATCAACCACAGTAAGCCATGCCTGGGCCATTAAAATATCCAGAATAGCTGCTTTGTTTTTCTGCCCGGTTGGGTCACCCAAGTCATCAGCCATAACAATCTCTTTGGCTTCTTTAAGGTCCATTAAAACATCCCTGTAAAAACGGGTGACGTAATTGTCCGGAATCTGACGATCCTGCATCAAATAGCGGGATTCGTCGAAGTAAGTTGTTTCATTCCAGTATTGAACATACAATCTGAGAACGTTTCTGTTCACGTTGACATCGTCAATCATATTGAACAGGGCAACTTCAGCGTTAGTGAAAAGAGTTTCAACCGGAACAGAGGTTGCTCTTTTCGGGTTAACGTTATCTGGTAATTTACATTGTGTAATCCCTACAATCAGGGCCAATATTACCGTTAAATATTTAATAATTTTCATATTCGTTTCTTTTTAAAGGTTTAAAATTAAAATCCTAAAGTTACGTTAAATCCGAATGATCGGAGCGCCGGATATGAACCGGTTTCAATACCTTGCTGGTTACCCGAGCCAAGGCTGGCTTCCGGATCAAAGTTGTCAACGTTTTTATGGATAATCCATAAGTTACGGCCAACCAGAGAGAACCTAACTTGTCTGAAAATACTGTTTTCAAGAGTTTTACCAGGTAACGCATATGATAACGACAACTCACGTAGTTTTACGTAAGAAGCATCAAATACATAACGTGCTGTTGGGCTGTTATTGTAGTAGAAAGCCCGGCCCCAACGTCCTGCGTTAACAAGAATATCGTTGGCATTTCCGTCTTCCTTAACACCCGGAAGAATGTAACCTCCTGATGTTGGGTCGGCATCGCTAAGTGGTAAACCACCGCTGTAGTGAGGTCCAAGGTCACCGTCTGTTTTTGAAACAAGATGGTCTCGTTGTGGGTTGCCCAATGGGTTGTTTCCTACAGTAGTGGCGTAAAGGCCTGTAGCTTCACCGTATTTGGTATTTATAGAATAAATATCTCCACCTTTCTGAATGTCAATCAACACATACAAGGAAACCCCTTTGTACGATAAAGTGGTTGGGATACCCATTTTCCAGTCGGGCTGGATGTTGCCAATTACGGTATCTCCTTCGGATTTTTCGTAGTAACCGTTTTCATTGACTGTTTTCTCGCCATTTGTATAAACGAAATCGGTACCTCTGATAGTTCCGTAAGGCTGCCCTACGGTAGCATTAACGGAAACATCCCATGCCGAGTAAATCAGCAGGTTGTCCACACCTTCAAACAGTTCAATTACTTCGTTTTTGTTTTTCCACCAGTTCACATTCAAATCCCAGCGCCAGTCCTTTGTCTGAACCGGAGTGGTGTATAATGTGATCTCATGGCCTGTATTTTGAATCTGGCCACCGTTTACCCATACTCTGCTAACACCTGTGAAAGGAGATACCAGTACCGGTAAGATTTGGTCGTATGAGTTTGACTGATAGTAAGCGTAATCCAAACCTATGCGGTTCTTCAGGAAGCGCGTTTCTATACCAAACTCAAATCCTTTTGTACGCTCAGGGAGCAGGTCGGGGTTCTGCATGGTGCTGTTTACCGAGAATAAGGCCAGGTCACCCCAGCTTGTATTCTGCGAATAAGTTGACATAGTAGCGTATGGTGGCGCATCGTTACCAACTTCAGCGTAGTTGCCTCTTAATTTCAGTAACGAAAGCCAGCTAACATCATTAATACCGTTCATCTCTGTGAGTACTAAGCTAAGAGATGCCGAAGGATAGAAGAATGAAATGTTCTCATTCGGGTCTTCTTTGGTAGGTGACTTCAAGGTTGAAGACCAGTCATTTCTTCCTGTCAGGTCAATGTACAAGAAGTTCATTAAACCGAATGAAACCTGTCCGAAGAGACTGTTAACAGCAAGGTTGACGTCTGTTTCGGATACTCTTGCAGGAGAAACTGAGTTGCTCACTGAATAGAGGTCCGGAACTACTAAGCCACCAACCGTCTGACCCAGAATCGTTTGCCATTTGTTTTGACGGAAGTTGCTTCCTAACAGGGCGCTTAACGATATTTTATCCCACGACTTGTTGAATCGTAACATAAGTTCCGTATTGAACTCCTGGAAATGCTGGTTGAAATTTGAGTAATAGGAAGGATCTACACTACCCACAGCAATTCTTTCATTCTGTAGTGTCGTATATAAATCGCCTGAAAAACGGGCTGTGAATGAAAGATAATCAGTAAAGTCATATTTACCTAAAACGTAACCGAAGAACCGGTCGCGTTGGTCATCTTCATAGTTTTTATTTCTCACCCAATATGGGTTGTCGAAATAAATCGGATGTAAGTCATCATAATAGGAAGAGTTCCATGATAATTGGTTTCCGTTTGGCCTCAGCCATCCTTCTTCCAGGCGTTTCAGGTCAACGTTTCTTTCAAACCACTGGCCTAACGACTGCATCGGGTTCAAACCGTCATATCCGGTTCCGTACCTGCCGTAAGCCCACATGTTGACATAAGTTACATTAGTCTCAATAGTGAATTTGTCTGTGAAATTATAAGATCCCTGAAATGTAAGGTTGTGTTTATCCAACCTCGAGTTAGCGACAATACCATTCTGAGACAGGTTGGCATATGAAAAACGGAAAGCACCGTTTTCGTTGGCCCCGTCAAATGCCAGGTTGTTTGTCCATTTCATACCCGTTTGGAACCAGTAGTCCATCCCGTTCTCGCCAGCTACCCATGAACGTTTTTCAGCGTAGTTCGACTGCAATGGATCCAAAGCGTCCCACTGAATAACCTGAATGCTGGGATCAAATTTTTGTCCCCAGGAAGCATCTTCCGAAGAAGGTGTGATCAGGTCATCTATTCCATCGCCATCAAGATCGGCATAGAAGAAATAATTATCACCTACGCCCGAAACGCCTTCATTTTCGTAGAAAGGGCCATAACCAGCGCCGTACTCATCTTGCCATTGTGGAGCAGTTGACAAATCAGCCATTGTCCAGTGAACACCACCGGTCCAGGTAATACCCAGATGTTTTTTGCCGGCTGCAGCTGTTTTACCTTTTTTGGTAGTAACGAGGATAACACCGTTAGCAGCACGTGATCCGTACAGCGCTGTAGCAGCAGCACCTTTCAGTACAGAAATGCTCTCAATGTCATCAGGGTTGATGTCCATGGCATTGTTACCGTAGTCGTAACCACCCCATCCATCATTTTGGTTGGTTGCTGTTGAGTTAGCTACCGGCCTGTCTTCATTTGTGTTGTGGTTGTTGTACGGAACACCGTCAACAACAAATAACGCCTGGTTGTTTTGGGTTAACGAGGTTACTCCCCTAACCAATACGTTGGCAGAACCACCCATGGTGTTTGCCTGAAGAATATCGACACCTGCCGATTTACCCGAAAGTCCGTTAACGAAGTTGGATTCCTTCATTTCGCTAAAAGATTCACCGTCGAGTTCCTGCACAGCGTAACCCAGCGATTTTTTGTCGCGGGAAATACCAAGTGCCGTCACGACGACTTCCTCCATCAAAATGGCATCCGCACTTAGCGTAATCTCAAATCTTGAAGTTTGGCCTATCTCCATTTCCTGAGTCTCCATACCTACGTATTGGAACACAAGAGTTGTGTGAATAGGCTCAACTTCCAATGCAAATTCTCCGTTGAGGTCTGTCACGGTTCCGGTGGTAGTCCCTTTAACAAAGACGCTAACACCGGGAATTCCTTGCCCATCCTCAGCACTGGTAACTTTACCACTAATAGTTCTGGTTTGAGCATAAGCACCAATGGTACCAATGAAAAACAAGAACATCAGCAAAATTGTAATTTTTCTCATAATGATAATTTTTGGTTATTGATAGAATTAATTACTAAACTTAATTTCCATGTTTGGAAAAAGCACTGCAATTTATTAAAATTATACAAATTTAATAAAAAATTAACATAAAAATTCAACTTTAAATCTACGTGTTTTCTATACCTGCATTGTTTTTGCCAAATATTTTCTGCAAGTTTAATTAATAAAATTAATTTATTGAAATTATTTTAACGATTTCCACGATATCATCAGGAATATAAGAATGAATACTCCGAATAGAATTTCTAAAAAGACGGAAAAATCGCTGTAAAATAATTTACTGATTATGAACATGATAAAGCAAGCAATAAAAATGTACACCCCGGTTTTTTTTAATTTGATCAGTTGAACTGAACTGATAATGAATCCCAGGTGAATCACCAATTGTACGATGACGAACGTTGTAAATACAATGTTCTTATTGTCATTATACCGAAAATAATTAGGAAAGTTACTTCCGTCAATAGAGAAAAAAAGTACAGATAAAAAGAAAAGAAGTCCCAATATTCCACCAAATAAAAGAATAATTGCAGCAGTACGCAGCAAAAACGGAATAACTGTTTCCTCTAGCTCTTTTTGTAAATGGCTTTCCAAGACAAATCGTGTTAAGACATAAATTGCCGGTTTTTATAGTATAAAAGTATAAAAACTGCACTAATCATCATTTCTAAAAATGGAAATGGTAAGGACGGGATAAATAACTTCGGAATAATCAACAACGTGATTTGTGCTATAGCGTACAGATGAAAGCCTCTTTTTTTCAATTGGAACATTTGTAAAGCGCCTGAAAAAGAGATTAGCTGTGCCAGGCCCATCCATAGAAAGAACCAGGAACTGATGTTTGCCAGAAAAGATAAATCGATTTCCGATCCAAAAAGCAGATAACTATCCTGTTGCTCGAATACATCCCTGATCTGATCATATATTAAAAACAAGAATCCATTGACAAGTATGGAAATCCCACTGCCAATAAATGTAAGAATACATAATATGGTTAATAGTTCCGGCCGCTCTTTGTTTTCCATGCGTATTTTTTTATTGGCGAATTGTTATTCCAGAGGGCCCACCGTTTGTTCCACATCCCGGAGTATTTCACAGGACTCTACCAGCTTCTTCATGGCATTATGGTCTTTGTGCAGAGGTCTGTCAATATCCAGGAATTCCACATGGCGACGGACAACTTCATGTGCTTTTTGAACTCCTTTACCGAAGCTATATTCCCTGAAATCAAGAGCCTGGGCGGCAGCCATAAATTCAATTCCCAGGATTCCGTACGCATTGTCCAGTATCTGGAAGTTTTTGATGGCGGTATTCATACCCATAGAAACGAAATCCTCCTGGTCGGCGGCGGCAGGGATGGATTGAATGGAAGCCGGTGCCGAGAGAATACGTTGCTCAACAATTTGCATGTCGGCAGTGTACTGGCTGAGCATGAGGCCGGAGAACATACCGGCTCCTTGGGTAAGAAAGGCAGGCAGCCCGCCACTTAATGCAGGATTATTCAGGCGGTTCATCCTCCGTTCTGACAGGACACTAACCATCGTAATAGCAATTCCGGCCATATCCATGGGCAAAGCAACTGGTGAGCCCTGGAAGTTGGCACCTGAAAGCGCCAAATTATCTTCGGGAAAGAAGATAGGGTTGTCACCTACACCGTTCAATTCAATTTCTACCTGTGAGCGTGCGTAAGCAAGAGCATCATGAGCCGTGCCGATTACCTGGGGTGTCGAACGCATCGAATAGGCATCCTGAACTTTATGCCCTACTTTCCCCATTTTCAGGTCGCCACCATGAACAAGTTTTTCAATGGCACGGGCACTTCTCACAGCTCCTTCAAACCCCCGTACTTCGTGTAGGCGGCTTGTATAAGGTCCCATGTTAGCTTTCAAAGCTTCGAGCGACATAGCCGCTGCTATTTCAGCCTGTTTCAGCCAGTTGTTGGCGTCATATAAAAACAAGGCGCTCATGGCCGTAAGTACATTCGATCCGTTAATGATGCCCAACCCGTCACGGGCCATCAAGCCCGGAATTTTGATACCTGCTTTGGCAAAAGCTTTTTTTCCGTCTAATAATGTATCCTCGTAAAAAGCTTTGCCTTCACCTAACAGCAATAAAGCAATCTGCGACATAGGCGCCAGGTCACCCGAAGCGCCAACAGAACCTTTTTTACAGACATAAGGTGTTACTCCTTTGTTCAGCATATTAACGAGGGTGAGCGTGATCTCGGGCCGGATGCCCGAATTACCGTGGGCATGCACATTGATGCGTCCCAGCATAGCAGCACGCACATGGTCTTCAGGCATAGCATCGCCAATACCGGCAGCATGGTTGTAGATCAGGTATTTCTGAAATTCTTTTACCTGATCATCATTTAATACTACCTCCGAAAATTCTCCGATACCGGTGTTCACACCGTACATGATTTCTTTGGCTTCAATTTTCTTCTCCAGCATAGCCCTGCATTTTTTTATTCTGGCTAATGCATCGGGATGAAGTTCTACCTGTTCTCTGTTCCGGGCTACCCGAACAACATCTTCTATGGTAAGGCCGGCACCTTTTATTATATAGGTCATATTATTAAAACTAGGTTTTAAAATTTATTGGATTAAGTGTAAAAAATTAAGGAACAAATGTAACGAAAAGCCTATAAAAAGACTTTTTCTGGAGCGGTTATTTTTATATCGGAATAATATTATTTTTGCATCCCTTTTTTAACAATAAAGAAGAGCATTATAATATGGAGAAAACTATACCGGGTACACCAAACGAATATCAGCAACTTATTGATAAAGAAGATGCGGTTCTGATCTATTTCTACAACGACAACTGTGCTCCATGCCTCAGCCTGCGCCCGAAGGTGGAGGATTTGGTAGACGACAAATTTCCAAAAATAAAAATGGTGTTAAGCGATTCGCTGGCACATCCGGAAGTTTCGGCGCATTTTGGTGCTTTTTCCAATCCGACACTAATTTTGTTTTTCGGTGGGAGAGAATACCGCAGGGAAAGCAAATATATTTCTATTCCTCAATTGGCCCAGACCATCGAAAGGCCATATAACATGTTATTTTCAAGTTAAACACCCTGGACCAATGCATCGGGAAGCGTGTAGTCAACTTCGCGTAAAAACTGAATACTATTCATAATTTCATCGTGCATTACCTTGTCTTCGCTGACAAACGGAATGTGCTTACGGTATTTTCCGACAAAATTTTCGATAAACGATGAAGATTTTTTTGGATGCCTGAAATCGAGTGCCTGGCTTGCATTAAATAGTTCGATAGCCAGTATGCGCTCAAGGTTATTGACCACTTTATATGCTTTTGTGGCGGCATTGGCGCCCATGCTCACATGGTCTTCCTGGCCTTGCGACGATTCGATGGAATCAACTGAAGCCGGGGTGCAGAGCTGTTTGTTCTGATTAACTATGGAAGCTGCCGTGTACTGCGGGATCATAAATCCCGAATTTAACCCCGGATTGGCCACAAGAAACGGGGGCAGTCCTCGTTTTCCGTTTAGCAACTGATAAGTTCTTCTTTCCGAAATGTTTCCCCATTCAGCTACCGCAATGGCCATATTGTCTAGCGCAATAGCCAGTGGTTGCCCATGAAAATTGCCACCTGAAACAATAACATCCAGATCAGGAAAAATAGTCGGGTTATCAGTAACAGCATTTATCTCGATGGAAAAAACCGTAGCTACATAGTTGATAGCATCTTTTGATGCACCGTGAACCTGCGGAATGCACCGGAATGAATAAGGGTCCTGTACATGTTCTTTAGGCTGGGTTATGAGTTCGCTGCCATGCAACAACGTGCGAAATCTTTCGGCAGTTTGGATTTGCCCTTTGTGTGGCCTGATCCTGTGTAATTCGTCCATAAAGGGTTCAATCCTTCCATCAAAGGCATCAAGGGAAATGGCCCCGATGATATCGGCCAGTTCGGAAAGGCGAAAAACTTTCAGTAAGGAATAAACCCCGAATGCACTCATAAATTGGGTGCCGTTCAGCAACGCCAGCCCTTCTTTTGAACGGAGTTTGATAGGTTCCCATCCCAGTTCCTTGTAAACTTTGGCAGTTAATTTTAACGAGCCTTTATAGTACACTTTGCCCAGCCCGATGAGGGGTAGCGACATATGTGCCAATGGAGCCAGGTCGCCGGAAGCTCCCAGTGAGCCCTGTTCGTAAACGACTGGAATAATGTCTTCATTGAATAGATCTACCAGCCGCTGAACGGTAGAAAGTTGCACGCCTGAGTGACCATAAGATAAGGATTGGACTTTGAGCAGTATCATCAATTTGACAATTTTCTCCGGTACTTCATCACCGGTACCGCAGGCATGTGACTTGACCAGATTTTCTTGCAACCGGCCTAAATCTTCCCTGGAAATATTTCTGTCGTACAATGCTCCAAAACCGGTATTGATACCATAAATAGGTTCGTTCTGGTTCTTTATTTTATCATCAAGGTACGCCCGGCATTTTTGAATTTTTTCAACAGCCATATCCGAGAGTCGGATCTTTTTGTCCTCTTTCAGAATATCGAAAATAGCTTTGAACGTGAGCTTTTCAGGACTGACTAAGTAAACATTATTTTTCATAAAGCAATTAAGTGTTAAAAATGGCCAGGATTTCTACGATTGTTCCTTTTGACTGCTCACCGGTTTTCATGTTTTTCAGCGTGTAAATACCTGTGTTCATTTCATCTTCCCCGATAAGAAGAACATACCCAACCTTTTTCTGGTGGGCATATTTCATTTGCTTTTTCATTTTGACCGAATCCGGATACAATTCGGCTTTGACCCCTGCCAGTTGCAATTGTTCAAGTATCCCCAGCGAGTAGGCTGCTTCTTTTTCGCCGAAATTGACCAGCAGGACATCCGTAGCGCTGAGTACTTCTTCAGGAAAAAGATTCAGTTCATGCAGCACATCATAGATACGGTCTGCACCAAAGGAAATACCTACTCCAGAAACGTCAGGCAGGCCAAATATTCCGGTTAGGTTGTCGTATCTGCCACCTCCGCAAATGCTTCCGATCTGTACATCCTGTGCCACGACCTCGATAATGGTACCTGTGTAATAATTCAGTCCGCGGGCCAACACCTGATCCACTTTTACTTCGGCTTTCAGATTCAACTGTGTTGTCAATTCCATAATGTATTGGAGTTCCTGAACACCCTGCGAACCTGCATCGGTTGAGCCGATCAGTTCTTTCAGGCAGTTAAGCCGACTTGTATTGTTACCGCTGAGGTTCATTACAGGTTCCAGCATATTGATCGTATCTTCGTCCAGTCCTTTCTGGCGCAATTCTTCGTAAACTTTCTCCACACCCATCTTATCGATTTTATCCATGGCTGTGGTGATGTCGGTCAGCTTTTCCGGAGCATTAATAATTTCCGCAATGCCGGTCAGAATTTTCCGGTTATTCAGCTTGATGACCACATTTATACTCAACTCCTTAAAAATGTCGTCAATGATACGGATGAGTTCCACCTCATTCAGCAGCGATCGGGAGCCGATAACATCCACATCGCACTGGTAAAACTCACGGTAGCGCCCTTTTTGCGGCCGGTCGGCCCGCCAGACAGGTTGAATCTGGTATCTTTTAAACGGAAAAGCGATCTCGTTGAGGTGCTGGACCACGTAGCGCGCAAATGGCACCGTTAGGTCGTACCGCAGCCCTTTTTCGGCAATGGCAGCTGTGACTTTCCCCAGATTTTTATTTTCGATATCTTTCGAATCCAAATTCTTCAGGAAATCGCCGGAGTTCAGAATTTTAAACAGAAGCCGGTCGCCTTCTTCCCCGTATTTGCCCATCAGTGTAGACAGATTTTCCATGGCCGGCGTTTCTATAGGGAAATAACCGTATTTTTTGAAGGTGGATTGAATGGCGCTGAAGATATAATTTCTCCGGGCCATTTCTTCAGGTGAAAAATCGCGTGTACCTTTGGGTATGGTATATTTCTGCGCCATAAAAGCTAATGTTAACGTGGGTTGTTAAAAGGGCAAAAGTACTAAATAGAAACTAATACCTGAACTCATTATAATTCTGTTCTTTTTCTATCGGGTAGTTTCCCTTATACACATTTCCAAGATTGCCGTCAATAGCTATTTTATCTCCTGCTTTGAACGAATATTCGTTCAGACGGCACGTTTTATTATCCTCGTCCACATCCAGGCTGGTACAGTTCACCACAGAAGTAATACCCAGCCTGACCGCAGTTACTGCTGCGTGTGATGTAGCTCCTCCTTTGCCCGTAAGCAGGCCATCGGTTTCAAAGATCATGGCAATATCGTCGGGAACGGTGTCGGGCCTGACAAGGATTACGGCTTCATCCGGATACTTTTTCCGAAGTTGTGCGATATCGCCCAGGTCGAAAGCCACGCGGCCGTTCAGAGCACTACCACCAATACCGATGCCCCGTCCTGTTAATATTATTTTTTCCACGGATTTGCTGAATACGGTTACTGCCTGTGAAATGGCCATGTCCAGATCACGGGTTTGTAAAATGTACAGGTCATCAGGGTTATCGGATTCAAAAGTGAACTCAATTTCCTGCGGGCTGTAACCGTGGTCTTCGATCAGGCTGGAAGCGATTTGATAGATCTTTTCGTAAATTTCCGGAAACAATTCCTGCAAAGTTGTTTCATCATCATTCATATTGTTTCGCTGGTTGTTGCTGACGGGCAACGGTTTCACCAACCCGGCAACGATATCTTCTCCCTGACTTTGTAAAGTAAAGTCGCCGTAAAGATTTACGCCGTGTTTTTTCTTCTTCGGATTTTGTGTGAACACAACACCGGTCCCTGAATTCTTCTGCAGGTTACCGAACACCATGCGTTGTACAATAACAGCCGTTCCCCATTCGTCGGCTATTTCCAGGTGTTCGCGGTAGGCTATGGCCCGGTCGGATGACCAGGAATCGAACACAAAATTAATGGTTGTCAGCAGTTGCTTGAATATATCTTCTTCAAACGTAATGTTGTTATCTTTCAGAGTTTGTTTGTAAGCGAATGCTATGTTTTTCATCGCCTTGGGGCTTAATTCAGCTTTTTGCCCCACTTTATATTCCACTTTAAAGCGGTCCATTACTTCATCAAATTCATCCCTGCTAAGTCCGTAGGCCATACCCCAGCTTTGCAGTAACCGCCGGTACGAATCCCATGCCGCCCAGGCTGACCCATGTTTTTTGCTCAGGCTTTCGGTGATCTCGTCATTCATACCAACATTCAAAAAGGTATCCATGGCGCCCGGCATTGATATGGCTGAACCCGAACGTACCGATAAAAGCAGCGGATTGTCCGGATTGCCAAATTGTTTGCCACTACTTCTTTCTATATATTGAAGGTGCTTCCGGATACGGTCGTGCATCTCTTTTTTCAACTCAGGGTGCCCCAGGATAGCTTTTCGCCGACGAAAAATCTCCGTTGTCAGCACAAAACCGGGAGGAATCGGGAAGCCGGCCACACGCAGGTTTTTCAAATGATAGGCTTTTGAACCGAGAAACACCTGATTGTCCACAAGATTATTGGGCTTCAGCAAGCGCGTAATGATCAGGTTGGAGTTGTACGACATCACTTCGCTGATTGTTTCGGCCGGCAGGTTGTCAGTCATCTGCCGGAGTGATTCCAGAATGCTGGAAATAAAATTATCCAGCGGTTGCATTAGAAATGCTTCAGCGATAACATCCCGGTAAAATTTTTCGGATTCCTTGTTTACCAGTTGAACAATCTCTGTGTCCGAATACTTCTTTGTGCCGTTAAAAAGCTGGGGAATGATTGTCCGTAGGGGTATTTCATAAGTTTTCAGGAAATATTTGATCAGGGTGCGTTTTACGTCTTCGGCTATAAACTGAAAAATATTCACATACTGGTCGAAAGAAAAACTCTGTGAACTCAAACTGTATTTGAGCATACGTAGATTGGCGTTGAAACTCTGGTTGGTAATTCCGTCCAGTTCCAGCCCTTCACGAAAATATTCCAGGATAAAATAGATATCGTTCAGGGTTTTGGCCGAAATATAATTCAGGTTGATACCCTCCACTACTTTTTCCATCAGCCGCGTGGCTACATTTTCGAGTCGGAATGTTAATCCCAGCGCTTCGAATTTCGGTTCGCGGTACACGCCGTACATAGAAGGAATGCCGATGGCAATATGCCTTTTGTGGTAAATGTTTTCCCAGCTCTGGCTTGGCTCAGGGTTAAAAATGATAGATTTAAGCTGATTCATGAACGAATAGATCAGCTTCAGCGAGGTTTCGAAATCATTTTCCCGGAGTGCCTTACGCAGTTTTTTGATCTCTTTATCGTTGATATAGGGGAAACGTGTAAGCAGTTCGGTGATGTCCACGGTTTCGAACGAATATTTCTCTTTGAGAAAAGTGTACAGCAGGTGGATGTCACGTAATCGTTCCTTGTCAATCGAATGACCTTCAGGTAACTGCTCGATAAGTTGGTTAAGTGTGTTGCTGTCCAGTGCAAGTACTTCTTCGGGCGAGCTGTCATTCAGCCGGCATAATTCGATCGCCATTTTATGAATCGGCGCGTAACATTTGCTTTTTTTGTCGATGGTGTTGAACACATTTTCCGGAAGTACGGGTTTCAGGTCCTTCAGGTTGCCGCCACACCAGAATTTAAACACTTTCAATGTTAGTTCAATAAGCGTATTGTTGCTTTCGGTGTGCACCTGTTTGCGTAAGAAATGTACCAGTTTGTCCTCCCGATGATAAACTTCGTCTATCGTTGTTGTCACTTTCCGTATATCGCCTTCAGCACCTATCTCATTGAAATAAACAGGAAAGATCCGAGTAAGTTGTTTCACCTTTTTGTAGAATGGAGCAATGTTGGAGTTAAGGATTTTGGTAATCTCCCGCTGGAAAAGATCCGTGTCGCTGATAAAAATACCACCGATGCGCAGGTTGACGATCAAAGCACTCAGCAGCTTTTCCATTTCCATCTCTGAGTATTCGATCAGATCAAGCCAGACCCTTATGTTTTTGATGTGGTTTTCGTTGACTGACAATTGCCAGTCTTCGTTCACATACACCATACCGGGCGTTTCAAAACCAAAATCGATCAGTTTATTTTCGTAATAACTGACCAGATCGGCTTTGCCGTCTTTTTTCAGTTCGATAGTTTTTTTGCCAATGGTCAGGAACATATCCAGAATAGAAGAACCGTGTTCCATCCGTAGTTCCTGTGCAAACCGTAATACGGTTTCAATAAACGACCTGATCTGCTCATGTTCCAGTTCGTCAATGGTTTGACTGAGCATTTTGTTGAGTTTCCAGATCAACCGTTCGCGGTGTGCCTGCATACCGTCCATTTGCATCAGGTAAAAAATGTAATGGAACTTTGCGATAAAAGAAGGCAACAAGTCTGCCGAATCGGCAAAATGTTCCGCTATCTGGTCATAGTCGAGGATTTTTTCTACAAGTTTCTGCCAGTTGTCAATGGTTTTAATTTGTTTGGAAAGTTGTGCAAACCATGTGTGGCCTACCGTCTTTAATAAGGCAAAACTTTCTCCCTTAAAAGTATCCTTCTCCTGCTTCAGCCAGTTATTAACTTCAGATGTGTTTTCCCAAAAGTGAATATTTTCAATATATACAATCCGGGTAAATTCAAATATTCTTTCTTTTAGGTCAGGCATTTCCGCAACAAGAGTCAGGTGCCTTTTTATATATTTAGAAGCCATAATAAAGCTTCTCGAATCAGATTCGAATCCTTTTTCCAGGGTGTTCAGGCAGGTAATGATCAGCGGGGTATGTACGTGTCCTTCTGAGGAAAGCTTATTGATAAATTCAAGAAGAGTCCTGATGATCATCACCTTCAGCTCAGGGACGTCAGACGAAAGTAACAAATCGTCCATAAGACGGACGGGTATGGTAAGCGCCTCATCAATATTTTCCAGGCCCGTATAAAACCAGAAGTCCGTCAGCAGGATATTTCTGAGTTCTTCGGCAACAAATTTTTTGTTAGAAAGTGGATGATGAAATTCAACAATGCAATCGTTTGCACGTTTGTTGATTCCGTAGTACTTTTTTGACAGATCTATAAACGCCTGATGTTCAGGAGGTATTTTAATGTCCTTATAGCGAGTCTCGGCAAGGTTGGCTTCGAGTGCTTTCGATACAAATTTTTCTTCCATCTATCGCTGAATATGCTCTTTCCCGATAATTATTATAATTACCTTTGTCTGGCTTTAAAAGCTGAGAAACAAAGATAAAGGATTAAGCATCTCAGTCAATAAGAATCAATGAAGTTTAATTTATAAAATGATAGAAAATGACAAAGATTAAAATTGGAATTAATGGTTTCGGACGTATCGGAAGAAACGTGTTTAAGATCATTGAAGAAAGAAATAATATGGAGGTTGTCGGCATCAACGACCTGACCGACACTAAAACACTGGCACATCTTCTCAAATACGACTCGACACAAGGAAAATTCAACGGAACGGTAAGTTACGATGCTAACAACCTGATCGTAAACGGGCGGGCAGTACCCGTGACTGCCGAAAGATCACCTATCAATATTAAATGGGCCGAAACACCGGATATCGTAGTAGAATCGACAGGTATTTTCCGTGTAAGGGAAAGCAACAAAGGCGGTTATGGTGACCACCTGAAAAACGGCGCCAAAAAAGTAGTTTTGACAGTTCCTGCCAAAGATGAAATTGACCGGATGATTGTACTGGGTGTTAATGATAATGAGTTGCGCGATGAAGACGAGTGTGTATCCAATGCGTCATGTACGACTAATTGCCTGGCACCTATAGCCAAAGTGCTGAATGACAGGTTCGGTATTGAAAATGGTTTGATGACAACCGTACACGCTTACACGAATGATCAGCGGATTTTGGATGCCCCGCATGCAGACCTCAGAAGAGCCCGTTCGGCTGCCGTTTCGCAAATTCCTACCACTACAGGTGCTGCCAAGGCTGTTGGTAAGATCATCCCTGACCTAAACGGTAAATTGGACGGAATGGCTATTCGTATCCCCACACCAACTGGTTCGCTGGTTGACTTAGTGGTAAACCTGAAAGTGGAAGCTTCGAAGGACGAGATCAACGCGGCCATGAAAGAAGCGGCCGAAGGCCCGATGAAGGGCATCCTCGAATATACCGAAGACCCAATCGTTTCAGTGGATATCATCCATAACGACCATTCTTCCATTTATGACGCCAGCGCTTTGATGGTGCAAGGGAAAACCGTTAAAGTACTTTCATGGTATGATAATGAATGGGGTTACTCAGCTCGTGTGGTTGGCCTGATCGACAAATTTAATTTTTAAGAAACTCAAGTAATATCTCTAAGAAAGCTGTCCGAAAGGGCAGCTTTTTTACCTGTTGCCCCTGACAATAGTCACCGACCCTTGCAGATTGACCTTTTGAAGTCCTTCAATGGTAATGAGGTACACATCGCATACATAAAAATATGGAGCGGCCGGACAATCCTGATTGTTGTTTTGGTTCTTTCCGTCCCAATTAATCTCAGGATCATCGGTTTCATACATAATCTTTCCCCAGCGGTTAAAGATCTTCAGATCGATATGGTCTATATTGGCAGTTGAATAAGGCAACAAATAGTCGTTAAAACCATCGCCGTTGGGTGTGAACACATTCGGGATTCCGTAAGCCGGACATTCATCGTAATCGATACATATTTTGTTGCTCATCGCACTCTTGTTGCTCAGCGAATCAACGGCGGCAACTGTATAACACCCTACAACAGCTTCGAGGTTCTCGTGGTAAAAATAAACTGTATCGTTATAGATATAATCAACCGAATCAATTAACTCAGGCTCATCTGATAAAGTTTGTGCATAATAGATGTAATACTTTTCCGCATCGCAGTCACATTTATCGCATGAAAAGCAACTCTGATAATAATCACAGGTGTCTGAAGGGATAATCATTTTCAGCTCATTCGTATTTTCATCACAAAGAGTGTTTATCCAGAGTGTTGGCCGGCATGGAGGAACATTATCAATGGGTGTTGCACACGTTAATTGTGAGAAATTGATCAGCGGATCGATCAGCCCCGGCAATGAGTAATGACCAATAGCTTTGATATAATAACAGTATTGCATGTTGTTTATCAGGCCGGTATCGCGATAGATATGGATATTTGTTAGTCCTAAAGAGTCGTACGAAGTGGCGCCGGGATCTTTCCGGTAAATAATAAATTTTTCATTTTCCCAGGGCACTTCAGGTTCCCAGTACAGTTTCACTTCCTGGTCTGTGGGGATGGTTTCGACAAATATGGAAGAAGCTTTTTGCGAACTTCCGACATAACCCACCGGGTCGCTATCCAGGTCTACCCGGTAACTGAAAGGCCCGTCGTTGTTGTTCATATTGATGGCCCCGTCATAATAGGTGGTATCGTCCAGACTGTGAAAAACAGCCACCTGTTCGGGTGAGTTCCATTCGAGTCCGTTGTTACGGTACAGCATGTAGGTATATGGCCCTGGAAATTGAATTGTGTCCAGTTCTACGGGTTTCGACCAGGCGATGATACCGTGTCCATTGCTTAGATTTAAACTGTCGTTACTTACATGCGTTATAATCGGCACATCCCTTTTCAGGTAAGCACAGGCTTCGTTGGAAGCATAACTTTCGGCATTGTCATAAAAGAAAGCCGTTACCCGGTAGCAGTAGTTGATTCCATGCACCAGCCCGTCGCCATCCATATCATCCCTAAACGCAATTGTACTGGTATTGTCAATTTGTTTGATCAATCGGAAACCGGTGTATTCAGGAACTCCAGTTTCACAATAACCGGGTTCCCATCCCGATTCACCACTACGGCGGTATATTTTATAGCCCACAGCATTTTCACAAATACTTTTTTCCCACTCCAGGTTAATTCCGATACCCAGGGCTTCTGCCGTTAAATTTTCAGGGGCAGGGGCAATTACTTTAATAAATACGGTTTTAAAATTGACCAGGTTTACCGGGTAGCCGTCGTCACGTGCTTTAAATACAGTAGTATATGGTTTAAAACGTACATGATTGCACAAAGTGGGCCAGTTAAACGTAGCTGTTACCGTGTCGTTACCGGTAGCGGGGTCGGGTTCTATATAGGCAGGGTTCTCTACTTGCTCGAACGCACCTCCAAAACCCGTTAAGGTCACATTTGTTCCGTCAGGGTCTATCGCCGTTACATCAAATTGTAAGAATTCACCTGCCAATATACAGGTGTCTTCAATGGTGTATATTTCAGGGGGTTCATGATCACAGGCAACGATATTTATTTGCATATCGCGCCTTACAGAACCGACTTTATACCCGTAGCGCCATTCATCCACAACGAAGGCAACATTGTACTCGCCCTGTAATACAGGTGTTTCCCATACAATATCGCCTGTTACAGAGTTAATATAAAATGTGTCAGAAGCCATCGGGTATGTATAGCCGGGGATATCGTACCCGCCGGCACCTTTACAAACAACCAAATGGTACGATAAGCTGTCGCCATCAGGGTCGTAAGCTCCGGGATTATGGATGTATAATTTCCCCACGCATCCCTGATCGATAGGCGGGTTAAGTAACTGGACGGAATTGTTGTAGCCCAGGAAAGGATTGATCACCATTTCCGTTTCTACGTACATCGGCACATTAACCGAGTTGGGAATATTCACTACACCGTTGTTTCTGTTAGGGTCTTCAACCGATATGGTATAACTCCCCGGTGCGGGAAATGTATGGTTCCCCCTGTATAAGTTATATGTGATGTCATTTACATCCGGAATGGGTTCAAATACTATACGTGGCAATTCGGAACCGGTACCGTCTCCCCAGATCACCGGCATGGTGATACGTGTGTCGTCGGCAGGGCTGGAAGTCCTGGTATACATAATGATGGTGAACTCAAACGTGAGACCTGAAATATGCTTGTACGTAATTTCTGCTGCCCGTTGGTGCGTGGCGTACAACGAGTTAACAAAAAAGAACAACAGGAAAAGGCTTCCAACAAATCTTCTCATCAGGCTTTTTAATGAATTTCAAAATTACGAATATTCCTCAAATCACGTGCCATGCTTACAAAACTATCATTTTGAAGGCTGTTATACAAATGTTATATAAATAAGTGCAAATGTGACAAAAAATTGGAACGAAATTCCGAATTTAATGTATAAAGGTAGGGGTGGTTTTGCTAATTTTGCAGACTACCTCTGTAAGAAGTATGGAAAAGATGACACCTGAACAGGAACGGCTTGAAATATTAAGGCGCTACAGACGCCTGATAGAAGTGTGGCATACGCGCAAAACCGTTGAAGACAGGTGGATGGTACGCAAGGCATTCCGTTTGGCGGCAGATGCCCACAGAGATATGCGTAGAAAAACAGGGGAGGCTTTTATTTTTCATCCGATTGAGGTAGCTACAATTGCTGCCGGAGAGATCGGCTTGGGGCGCACATCTATTATTTCCGCTTTATTGCATGATACTGTTGAAGACACCAACGTGAAACTGGAAGACATCAGTCGGATGTTTGGAACGGATGTGGCCAAAATTATAGACGGGCTGACAAAAATTGATGTAATTTCAGATAAGTCGTCAACGGCACAGGCCGAAACATTAAAGAAAATACTCTTTACGCTTACCGATGACGTCCGGGTAATACTGATAAAACTTGCTGACCGGCTACATAATTTGCGTACTATGGAAGTGATGCCCAGAGAAAAACAGTTGAAAGTGGCTTCCGAAACCTTCTTTTTATATTCTCCGCTGGCGCACAGACTTGGTTTATATGCCCTAAAAACCGAACTGGAAGATTTATCGTTCAAGTATTCGCAACCGCAGATATGGGAAGATATAAGTGAAAAAATCGCTGGCACAGAAGAAACCAGGCAAAGGATCTTGTCAAATTTTGTTCCACCTGTTGCAAAAGAACTGGAAAAACTAAAATTACAGTTCGATATACGTTACCATGCGAAGTCGGCCTACTCTATCTGGCAGAAAATGCAGGAAGATCAAATGCCGTTCAAAGAAGTATACAATACGTTTTCGGTTGAGGTGATTGTAGACAGCGATCAAGAGAAAGAGAAGCTTGATTGTTGGGCAGCCTATTCTGTAATAACCGGGATTTATACACCGAATAACAAAAAGTTGCGCGACTGGATAAGTACACCTAAAGCCAACGGTTATGAAGCGATTCATACGACAGTAATGTGTCCTGACGGTCACTGGGTTGATGTGCATATTCGCAGCAAGCGTATGGACGATATCGCCATGAAAGGTTATGCCGCTCACTGGAAATACAAAGAACAGGAAAAGCTGGATGCAGGATTGGACAAGTGGTTGAAACGGACAAGGGAATTGCTGAAGGAAAGTGAGGAAGAAACCATTGATTTTATTAACGATTTCAAAAAAAACCTTTTTGAAGAAGAAATCGTCATATTCACCCCAAAAGGGGATATGGTCACTATGCCGGCAGGAGCAACCGTACTTGATTTTGCCTATGCTATCCATACCGAACTCGGAAATCACTGTATCGGGGCAAACGTTAACCACAAACTTGTTCCGATTGATTACCAGTTGAAATCAGGTGATCAGGCTCAGATCATCGATTCGAAAGTGCAAATACCCAACGAAGACTGGTTTGATTATGTGCGTACGGCAAGAGCTAAAACACGGATAAAAGTTGCCATTAAGCACGAACGAAAAAAATACCGGAGCGAAGGGAAAGAGAAACTGGAAAAGTATCTGGAGCAAATAAAACTTGACAACTCCAAAACAATTATCACTAAACTAATCAGGGCCAGTAACCTGAAAGGGTCGGTTGATCTTTACTACTACATTGCTCTTAACAAAATTGGCCTGAAGAATATTAAGGAAGTTCTGGTACCGCACGAAAGTCTTGCCAGCTGGGTGAGAAATATCCGGTTGCCTTTCGTAAAATCAAAAATACAGGTTATGGGAGGCGACGGTTTGTTGACGAGCGATGACGAATCACTTGTTGTATCCCAGGCGAAAAAAGAGGTAGATAAAAATGGTGAATTCACGGAACTTGATTATTCCGTTTCAAAGTGTTGCAACCCGATTCCCGGCGATGATGTTATCGGATTAATTTTCCCTAACGAACCGATCCGCATACACAAAACAGATTGCGAGAATGCGATCAAGTTAATGTCGCAATACGGTAAGAATATTGTTAAGGCTAAATGGAAGCAACAGGAAGGAATTACCTTCCTAGCCGGCTTAAGCATTAAAGCGGTAGATAATATCGGGCTGGTACAAAAAATATCTTACATCATCTCGCACGATTTCAACGTCAATATCAGATCGCTTAATCTACTAAACAGCAAGGGATTGGTAAATATGGATATTACCATCTACATCAACAGTACCGAAAAACTGAAAAAACTCATTCAACATTTGAAAAAGATCAAAGAAGTGATAAAGGTGACCCGGCTGGATAAAATAAGCTGATCAAATCAAACTTTATTTAGATTTAAACCATTTAAAAATAAAAAAAAATAGTATTTTTGCGTGACTAAAGGCGTCACACATGAAGTCAAACGATAAAAAAAGCACTTTTGAGTCTGTTAAAAAGATATTTACTGAATACCTCGAATCCAGAGGACATCGTAAAACACCCGAACGTTATACCATATTAAAGGAGATTTATGCGACCGACGGACATTTTGATATAGAAACACTCTACATCAGGATGAAAAACAACAAGTACCGTGTAAGCCGGGCCACTTTATACAACACCATGGAGTTGTTGCTGGATTGTAATCTCGTAACAAAGCATCAGTTCGGAAATAACTGCGCCCAGTTTGAAAGGTCATTTAAATTTAAACAACACGACCATTTTGTTTGCCTTAAAGATGGTAAAGTGCTTGAATTTTGTGATCCCCGCCTGCAGGAGATCCAGAAATCAGTGGAGGATTTGCTGGGTGTAAAAGTAGCCTACCACTCGCTTACATTTTATGGAAAATGTAATGAGGATGCCGACTCGGGAAGTAAATAACCGTTAGTAAATATTCATAACATTTCTGGTAGCAACACTAACTATTTTCTTACATTTGTTTGGTAACATTCAGCCTTTTTAAAAAGGTTTATCAAGTTAATTTCTATGGCAAAAGTTGATGTACTTCTTGGCCTTCAGTGGGGAGACGAAGGCAAAGGAAAAATTGTGGATGTGCTCACCCCCAGGTATGATATCATTGCCCGGTTTCAGGGAGGGCCTAATGCCGGCCATACAATTGAGTTTGACGGCAAGAAATTTGTTTTGCATACCATTCCTTCCGGCATTTTTAACGAAAAAACCATCAATGTGATTGGTAACGGTGTGATTATTGACCCGTTCGTACTCAAAAAAGAAATTGCCCAGTTGAATGAAGGAGGTATCCAGGTACATGGACATCTGGTTATTTCCCGGAAAGCTCATATTATCTTACCCACGCACAGGCTGCTCGATGCCGTATCAGAGCAGGCGAAAGGCAAAAACAAGATCGGATCAACGCTGAAAGGTATAAGTCCTGCCTATACGGATAAAATCAGCCGGAGTGGAATGCGCATAGGCGACCTGGAAAGCAGTGAGTTTGATAAGAGATATCACCTGGCCAGGGAGCGGCATATGAAATCCATCGATCAATACGACATTGATTACAACCAGATGAAGTTTGACGGATTATCTTTTACCGAATACGAAAAAAACTGGCTCGAGGCACTTGAAGTTTTACGTGAACTGAAGAAAGTGAACAGCGAGTATTATCTGAACAGTGCTCTGCGCGATGGTAAAAATATACTGGCGGAAGGAGCCCAGGGCACTCTGCTGGATATTGATTTCGGCTCGTACCCGTTTGTTACTTCATCGAATACAATAACGGCCGGGGTGTGTAGCGGTTTAGGTGTGGCCCCTTCTAAAGTGGGAAATGTTTACGGAATTTTTAAAGCTTACTGCACACGGGTGGGCAGCGGCCCGTTTCCCACAGAATTAATGGACGAAGACGGAGAATTGTTGCGTAAGGTAGGTAATGAGTTCGGATCAACAACCGGGAGGCCGAGAAGGTGCGGATGGCTTGACTTGCCTGCGCTGAAATATGCCGTGATGCTGAATGGGGTTACGGAATTGATGATGATGAAAGCGGACGTACTGAACAGCTTTTCCATGCTGAAGGTTGCCGTTCAATACAAATATAACGGACAGTTTTCGGAGGAAATTCCTTTTGAATCGGTTTCGCTGGATTTAGAACCGGTTTACGAAACTTTGAAAGGGTGGAACCGGGAACTGGAACTAACAGAACGTTATGATGACCTGCCTGTCGAATTAACGGATTATGTATCATTTATCGAAGAAAGAGTCGGCGTGCCGGTTAAAATTGTTTCCCTGGGGCCTGACAGAAAAGAAACGGTGTTTAAATAGTTTTGACTTCCGGGTCTGAGTTACGAGACTTGAAAACCATGATTTTCGACGGAAGGCTTATTTTAAATCCCCGTATTAAAAGTAATGTAGGCATTTGCCAGGAAATTCCACACAGTTACTACGGCGATGGCAAAAACTTTAGCCAGATAAAAATTCATTTTAAACCGGCTTACCAATAACCACAAAATAAGGGTGTTTATGCCAAGGCCAATAAGGGATATGGCAAGAAACTCCGTATATTCCATGGCGATTTCCGGGTTGGTACTCTCAAAAGTCCATATCCTGTTCAGATAGTAATTGGTGGAAGCAGCTGTAGTAAAGCCGATGGCATTGGCAATATATTTCGGAATATGCAACTTTTCCTTGGCCAGGTAAGTGATGCCGAAATCGACAAAGACACCTGAAAATCCAACAAGCCCGAATTTCAGGAACTTTAAAAGGAAGGCTTTGGAGAAGAAACTATCCATAAATAAGTTTTCGCAAAGATAGCATATTCAGGTTTTATAAAAAGACAAAAAAAGGCGGGAGTAGCCCCCGCCTTAGATGATATAATATTGCAGTTAACTTACTGTACGATCATTTTATGTGTTACTTTTTTGGTTCCGGTAGAAACTGTGTAAAAATATACTCCCGGTGTCAGATCGCCAGCATTGAAAGTTAATGTATGCGTGCCGGCCGACTTATAGCCGTAATCAATTGCATCAATAATTTGCCCTGTTAAGGAAGATACCTGAATATTGAGATCAGCACCTTCGTTCAGTGTAACAGCTATATAAGTCTGACCATTGGCCGGGTTCGGCATGTTTTGCGAAACTTCAAATAGGGCCGCAGAAGTTTCCTCGGTACCAATAGGAAAGAATGCCGGTAAATAAACCATTTTATTTAGTACCGGGGCATGTGTTGGCGGGTCGGGTTGCAACGAGTTCCCTGGTAGTTGGTCGGTTTGATAAAGAATAGGATAGACATCATCTAATAACTTTGGAGATGCCGAAGGGTAAACACATTCGCTGATGACGTGGAAAATATCATTGGTAAAATCAACAAATTCCCCCCAGTTGCTGCTGCCTATTTTAGAACTTACCCATATATGTCTGTAGTTATAATCTTCCGTCGCAAAGCCGAGGGTAAGAGCGCTGTAAAAAATCCGGATAACATCGTCAACGATTACAATTTGCGGCATACTGGTCAACGAGGCATAATACGGAGCTACACCAATAATAGTGTCTTCTCCGTTGGGCAAAGTCCAGGCAGCCAACTGTCCGTTTTGGTAGATAGGTAAAGTGCTCCAGTCATCAGGAATGATGTCAGCTCTGATCTGTGCAGTATCCAGCGGAGGCATGGTTTCGTTCCAGTAAACCAGACCGTCTGAATAAGGGTAATACGACCATAGATCATCATCCGGTGTCTCATCAATATGGATCTGGCGTCCAAAAGCTACATGAATAAGGCCATCATCATCAATGGTAATGGCATTGTATCCGTCGCCGCCACCACATTGTGGCAGGTCGCCACCGTTGCCGTCAAAAAACGGGTCGGGACTTTCATAAAAGGTTATACGTTCCCAGTTATCGCCATCGTCATCCGATTTCATGATGATGCCATCCGCAACACCGCCAAACGCTACAAAAGCAATAATCCCTGCGTTTGGTTCGGCCCAGGCGTAGTCGTCAGCGCCCCAGGCGGCAGCTTCATCGGATGTCATACCATCCAGAATAACATTCTCCGGATCCCATGTTTGCCCTCCGTCCATAGAGCGTGAATAAACGATTGCTCCACTTAATCCTTCATAAGGATCGCCCCCGTTTTGAGTAACAGGTAAATTGGCAATAACATGGATAATATCCCTGTTTTCACCCGATGTGGATACCCTGGCCCATGCCATAAAATCGTAGCCTGCCGGTCCGCTCAGTGTAAAATGATTCCATTCGCCTGTTCCTTTATTTTCGCGCCAGCTAAACACCAATTCTCCGGCGGCATAATCATGTGAGCAGATAATTTCTCCATTCACCCCATACGGGGCATAACTCGGCCAGCCTGTCTTTACGGTTTCAACCCGTTCGGTCGGAGTCGGGCCCCAACTGAAGCCGTCGAAGTAGTTGTAACCTGTGCCCCTGTCGCCCCACGTGCTTACCAAGCTTTGCGTCCATACGGCACCCATGGTGCCATCATCATAGGCGTAAATCCGCCTGGGCATGGTTGAGTTGGATTGCAGGTCGTACCAGGTTTCCCCGATAACAATGTCCTGGCTTCGCTCATTGGATATATAAGGATTTGGTTCCGAAGCAGGATTGACCAATTCATCGGTGACAAAATTTGATTGTGTGGCAACCATATTTTTTAACCCGGGTTGCGGTGTAAGGGAGGTTTTTTGCGCAAAACTTGCGAAAACAATACACATTGTAATGGTAAAGAGTAAGATTTTTTTCATAATACTTCCTTTTAATTTTTCTTAGGTTGCCATAAAAATACGAATTATTGAGTTTTGTTTTTTTACAGACATAAAAAAAGCTGCCCATACAGGCAGCTTTTTCAAAATTTTTATGTTTGAAATACTATTTAACAAGCATTTTCTTGGTAACAGCATTTTCTCCAATTTCAACCGTATAGAAATAAATTCCCGGGTCGAGGTTGGAAACATTCAGTTTGAATGTATGGTTGCCAAAATGGTTGGCGTTTTCAGTTGTTCTGTAAACTACCTGTCCTAAAACGTTGCTTAAGGTTAAATTAACCTGTCCCATAACTTCGGTGCTTACTACAATCATGGTTTCCCCTGTAGCAGGGTTTGGCATGTTTTGCGAAACTTCAAAGCTGGCACTTGCGAGTTGGTTCTCGATACCTACCGTAAGGTCTACAGGCAGATATACCATATTGTTCAGTACAGGAGAATGTGTTGGCGGATCAGGCTGCAACGAGTTCCCCGGTAACTGGTCGGTTTCATAAAGAATATGATACTGGCCGTTATGTACCTGAGGTGCTAAGGAAGGATATACACACTCACTGATAACATGGAAAATGTCATCCGTGTAGTCGTAAAAATCACTCCAGTAACCATCACCTTCGGTGAAACTTCCCCAGATATGCCTGTAGTTAAAATCTTCGGTGGCAAAGCCGAGGGTAAGCGCCGAATAGAATATCTGAACGATACCGTCATGAATGATCATTTGCGGCATACTGGTCAACGAGGCATAATACGGAGCCACACCAATAATTGTGTCTTCTCCGTTGGGCAAAGTCCAGGCAGCCAACTGTCCGTTTTGGTAGATAGGTAAGGTGCTCCAGTCGTCAGGAATGATGTCAGCTCTGATCTGAGCAGTATCCAGCGGAGGCATGGTTTCGTTCCAGTAAACCAGACCGTCTGAGTAAGGATAATATGACCAAGTATCGTCATCCGGTGTGTCGTCCATATGGATCTGGCGGCCGAAAGCAACATGAATAAGGCCATCGTCGTCAATAACAATGGCATTGTATCCGTCACCACCACCACATCTCGGTAAATCTCCTCCGTTACCGTCAAATAGCGGGTCGGGGCTTTCGTAAAAAGTAACACGTTCCCAGTTGTCGCCACCGTCATCCGATTTCATGATCACACCATCCGTAACACCGCCAAAAACAACAAAAGCAATAATGCCGGCATTGGGTTCGGCCCATGCATATTGATCACCTCCAACTACAGCAAAGTAATCAGAGCCTAAACCTTCAAGAATTGTAGGTTCCGGATCCCATGTTTGTCCGCCGTCACTGGTTCTTGCATACAATAACGGTGCTTCAACACCTTCCCAACCTTCTTGATATAAAGAGCCAATTACATGAATTACATCATGGTCTTCTCCGGTAGTGATCATTCTTGGCCATGTCATGCCACCTGTACCTTCAGGAAGATCGACAAGCTGGAAATTTTGCCATTCACCTTCGCCTTTAGTTTCTCTCCAGTTAAACTCCAGCCCGGTGACGCCGTTGTGCGAACAAATAATCTCACCGTTCGGGCCGTAAGGGGCATAGGTAGGCCAGCCAGTACGCGTGTCTTCTACTCTGACTCCGGAAAAGTCGGCCCAGTCGGTTCCGTCATAGTAGTTGTATCCGGTTCCTCTTAAAGGACCTGTGTTGTTTGCGTCCGGTGCAAATGTCCATACGCCTCCCATTGTGCCATCTTCGTGGATATATAACCGATGGTCGATACTTGAATTACTTTGCAAGTCGTACCAGGAAAAGCCAATATTTATGTCCTGATCCCTGTCGTTTGTCACGTAAGGGTTCACATCGCCTTCATAAACAGGCATCGGGTTTAAAACAGGCAATTGTTTTTGAGCAATTGTTGTTTTAAATTTCGCTTGTTGCTTCACAGCAGCTACTTGTGCAAAAGTGCTGACACTAAAGCCAATAACTAAGAAAAAAAGTAAGAATTTTTTCATTTCATTTAAATTTAATTAATATTAATTTGATAATCGATCTCTTAGCAAGAGTACAAAAATAATATTTAGAATTAACTTTTGGGCTTTTTTATAAAAAAAAATAACAAAGTTGAATATTATCAGGTAATTAAATGTTAAAATGCGTTAATCCTGACGGATCGGCAGGGAAATATCGTTTTTGGATATGATAATCAGGTTATATTTGCAATTCAACTTGAAAAAAGCATGAAGAAGCTGCATGTGTATATGCTGAAATCCTACCTGGGACCGTTTGTATTTACGTTCTTCATCGCTTTATTCATACTGTTGTTACAGTTTTTGTGGAAATACATTGATGACCTTGTCGGCAAAGGCCTTGAGTGGTATGTTATCGGTAAATTATTGTTTTACGCCTCTTCTACTTTTGTGCCCCTGGCTCTGCCGCTGGCTATTTTACTGTCATCCATCATGACCTTTGGCAATTTGGGAGAAAACTATGAGTTGGTAGCAATGAAGTCAGCCGGTATTTCACTGCGCAAGGCTATGAAGTCTCTAATTTATGTAGCTATTTTTACGAGCATCTCCGCATTTCTATTTTCTAATTACGTGTTGCCTGTGGCGAATCTTAAGTTCGGATCTTTGCTTTATGATGTGCGGCAGCAAAAACTGGCTTTTAACCTGACGGAAGGAGTATTTGAGCACGATCTGAATGATTATGTGATACGTATCGGGAGGAAGGCAAAAGACAACAAAACCATTTATAATGTGCAAATATACGACCACACATCGAAGTTGGGAAATGTGAAGGTGACGACTGCCCAAAAGGGAATCATGGAGTTGACACCCAATAAAAGTAAAGTGGTTTTCACATTGTTTGACGGATATACCTATGCTGAAATAACCGATCAGGATGGCTATAAGAAAAAACGTCCGTTCGAAAGCACGAAATTCAGCAAGCAGAAACTCACATTCGATCTTTCTGAGTTTCAGCTCAGCCGTACGAATGAACAACTTTTCAAGTCGCATTACAGTATGCTGAATATCAAGCAGCTCAACAAATCCATCGACTCGTTAAGTGCTTATCGTATTCAGAGAATAGATTTTTTTAAGAAAAAATTTGTCCGCGGTTATACCGTATTGGGAAAAAATGATACCATCCTTGATACGCTGTTGGTTCAGGCCGACACCTCCTTACTCTTAGATTCGATAACATGTCCATTAATACACAATTTTGAGAGAGAAGCACAGGTTGAAATTATCCAATCGGCCCAGGGCAAGGCAAGAAATGCAAAAGAAGACGCCTACATCTACAACAATGAACTGGAGAGCAGAGCCCAGGTGATTTCGAAGCATGAAGTGGCCTGGCATCAGAAATTCCGGCTTTCGGTTGCCTGTTTAATATTCTTCTTTATCGGCGCTCCTCTGGGAGCTATTATCAGAAAAGGAGGGCTGGGTCTCCCGGTGGTGGTTTCGGTGTTGTTTTTTGTACTTTATCATGTAGTTACGATGATGGGAGAAAAAGCTGTCAAAACGGGTGAGTGGGATGCTTTTTTCGGTATTTGGCTGTCAACATTCCTGATTTTACCTATCGGTTTGTTTTTAACCTATAAAGCAACAACAGATGCGCCGTTACTGGATGCTGAAAGCTGGAAGAAGAGCCTGGAGCGGTTTAACTTTTTAAAGAAACGAAAATTGTAATGAAAGAAAGTTTACGTATTCTTTTCATCTGCAATAAATCGCCCTGGCCACCGGGAGAAGGAGGGCCTATTGCCATGAACAACCTGATAACAGGCCTTGCAGATGCGGGACATAAGGTGAAAGTACTGGCTGCCAACACGAATAAATATTCAGTAAACCCTGATGAAATACCGGCAGCATACAAAGCTAAAACCGGTATTGAGTATGGCTATCTGGACCTTTCCATAAAACCCGTGCCTGCCTTTTTGAATTTGTTTACCAACAAGTCATATCATGTAGAGCGGTTTATCTCGGAAGATTTTGACAAGAAGTTGATCGGAATATTGAATGATGGTGTATTTGACATTATCCAGATCGAAACACTTTACATGACGCCCTATCTGGAAACGATCAGGAGACACTCAAAGGCAAAAGTATTTCTGAGAGCTCATAATATTGAGCACATGATCTGGCAACGAATTACGGAAAGTACAGGAAACCCATTAAAAAAGACATATCTGAAGCATCTTACCCGAACATTAAAAAAGTATGAGTTGGAAAGTCTGGGTAAGTATGATGGCATCATACCCATTTCGCATGTGGATGCAGCTTTTTTTGAAAAAGTAACCGATACACCGGTCAAAACAGTTTCTTTCGGTGTTGATCCTGATAAAATGAGCATGGATGAAGATGACATTTCAGAACATGCCCTGTTTCACATCGGGTCGATGAACTGGATGCCGAATATTGAAGGAATTCAATGGTTTTTACAGGAAGTTTGGCCGATGATTTCGGAGGTGTTGCCGGAACTGAAAATCTATCTGGCAGGAAGGGGAATGCCGGAATGGGTCTATCAATTACATCTGAAGAATGTAGAGGTGGTAGGCGAAGTGCCTGATGCTTACGAATTCATTAAGTCAAAAACTATTTCCATAGCTCCTTTGTTTTCGGGCAGCGGCATCAGGATTAAGATTATTGAAAGCATGGCCCTGGGTAGAGCGGTAATTTCAACAACAATTGGCGCCGAAGGGATCAACTATACAAACGGTGAAAATATTTTAATAGCTGATGACAAACACGATTTTGTTGAAGCAGTAAAAACCCTTTATAAAGATAACCGAAAAGCAAACGAGATGGGACTAAAAGCCCGCCAGCTTATCCTTGAGCAGCATAATAACAAACTGCTTATCAGAAAGATAATCGATTTCTACAGGGAAGTGATAAAATAATCATGCAAACGATTGTTTAATTTTTAAATTTGCATTTTGTTTGCAACTGAATGAGGATATTTGTCATACTTTCCCGTGTTCCATACCCCCTGGAAAAAGGAGATAAGCTCAGGGCTTTTCACCAAATTGTTCAATTGGCGAAACAGAATGAGATCGTTTTGTGTGCGCTCAATCCGGGAAAAAAACTTAATAAACGGGAGGCTTTTAGTGCGTTACAACCTTATTGTCGTTCCATCAACTTTATCGACCTGCCTTTAGCGGGACGTTTATGGAATATCTTCTTTGCTTTTTTGAAAGGGTTGCCGTTGCAGGTAGGCTATTTTTACCATGCCGGGACAGCGAGGAAAATTAAAAAATTAATAGAGACTTATCATCCTGACCATATTTATTGCCAGCTGCTACGGACGGCCGAATACGCAAAAAATTATCAAATACCGAAAACAATAGACTACCAGGATGTGTTTTCTTACGGAGTAAGGAGACGCATGGAAACGGCTTCATTTTATATGAAACCGGTTTTGCGGCTCGAGTACCACCGTTTGGCAAACTATGAGCGTAAGATCTTCAGCAGTTTCGACCATAAAACCATCATCTCAAAACCTGACCGGGATCTGATGCCTCTTTCCAATGAAGAGAAAGAAATGATCCACATTATTCCTAACGGTGTAGATCATGACTATTTTTCGCCGAAGGAAGCTCCGAAAAACATCGATCTTGTATTTACAGGGAATATGGCTTATCCGCCCAACGTGAATGCAGCTGAATTTCTGGCAAATAAGATCATGCCTGTCGTTTGGAAAGAAAGACCCGAAACCAGAGTGATGATTGCCGGGGCAACACCTGACCGGAAAGTTGTGGCATTAAAATCGAAAAAAGTGACAGTTACAGGCTGGTTGGATGACATCCGGGATGCCTACGCAGGAGCCAGAATATTTATTGCCCCTATGTTGATCGGTACCGGGTTGCAAAATAAACTGCTTGAAGCCATGTCGATGAAAATACCTTCGATAACTACAACATTAGCTAACGATGCGCTTGGGGCTGTGGCAGGAGAGGATATTTTGACAGGAGATACAGCTGACGAACTGGCGATAAATATTCTGAGACTGCTGAATGATGAAGAACTTTATAAAAAGATTGCTGAGAACGGGCACCGCTTTGTGAGGCAAACATTCAACTGGGCTCAGTCTGTCGATAAACTGAACAACATCATCCGGGGGAAGTAGTATAATACAAATAATCCATACATAAGTTCCCCGCCAGAATTCATAAAATAAATCGTACTTTTGCACTCATGAAAAATATCAGAAACTTCTGTATCATTGCGCATATCGACCATGGGAAAAGCACTCTGGCCGATCGGTTGCTGGAGTTTACTGATACGGTATCGGAACGGGATCTGCAGGAGCAGGTACTGGATGATATGGACCTGGAACGCGAACGGGGAATTACTATTAAAAGTCATGCCATACAGATGGACTATGAACATGACAACGAAAAATACATCCTCAATCTGATAGACACACCCGGCCACGTTGACTTTTCGTATGAAGTTTCACGCTCCATAGCTGCCTGCGAGGGAGCCTTACTGGTGGTAGATGCTACCCAGGGCATACAGGCGCAAACTATCTCCAATCTATACCTGGCCATCGAACACGATCTGGAAATTATTCCGGTACTGAATAAAATGGATCTGGATAATGCCATGCCGGAGGAAGTGAAAGACCAGATTGTAGATATGCTTGGTTGCGCCTATGAGGATATCCTGGAAGCCAGTGGAAAAACAGGCTTTGGTGTGGATAAGATACTGGAAGCTATTATTGAAAAAGTCCCGACCCCCAAAGGTGATCCGGAAGCTCCGCTGCAAGCGCTGATTTTTGACTCGGTATTTAATTCATTCAGGGGAATTATTGCTTATTTCCGCATCTTTAACGGTGAAGTCCGTAAAGGGGATTTGGTTAAGTTTGTTAATACGGAAAAAGAATATGAAGCCAATGAGGTAGGGGTATTGCGCCTGAAGCAGGAACCACGCGATGTGCTGCGTACCGGTGATGTAGGTTACATCATTTCGGGCGTCAAAACCTCAAAGGAAGTAAAAGTAGGTGATACCATTACGCATGTTGCACAGCCATGCGAGGCTGCTGTTGAAGGTTTTGAAGATGTTAAACCGATGGTGTTTGCCGGAATTTATCCTATTGATCCCGATGAGTATGAGGAGCTACGCGCTTCGATGGAAAAGCTTCAGCTGAACGATGCATCGCTAACGTGGGAACCGGAATCGTCAGCGGCATTAGGCTTCGGATTCAGATGCGGATTTCTGGGTTTATTGCACATGGAGATTATCCAGGAGCGTCTCGACCGGGAATTTAATATGAACGTGATCACTACGGTTCCTAACGTATCTTACCAGGTGGTGACCAATAAAAAGGAACGCATCGAAGTGCATAACCCGTCGGGTTTACCTGAGCAAAAATATATTGATCATATCGAAGAACCGTTCATAAAGGCACAGATCATCACGCGGACCGATTACATTGGGCCTATCATCAAATTGTGTCTCGATAAACGTGGCGAGCTAAAAAATCAAGTGTACCTGACAACAAGCCGGGTTGAACTCACAGTTGATATGCCGCTCGGCGAGATTGTTTTTGATTTCTACGACAAGCTGAAATCCATTTCCAAGGGATATGCTTCCTTTGACTACCACATTACCGGTTATAAACCGGCTAAACTGGTCAAGCTGGATATATTACTGAACGGTGAATCAGTAGATGCCCTTTCCACGCTTATTCATCAGGACAATGCCTACGATTTTGGACGGCGAATTTGTGTGAAACTAAAAGACCTAATCCCGCGCCAGCAGTTTGATATTGCCATTCAGGCAGCTATAGGAGCGAAGATCATTGCCCGCGAAACCATCAAGGCTGTCAGGAAAGATGTAACGGCCAAATGTTACGGCGGCGATATCACCCGTAAGCGGAAATTGCTGGAAAAACAAAAGAAAGGTAAGAAGCGGATGCGCCAGGTAGGCAATGTAGAAGTGCCGCAACAGGCGTTTCTGGTAGTACTCCGGTTGAATGATTAATAAGGAAACTGTCATTTTCCTGTTTCCCCTTGTAACAAATTCGTATCTTGTAACGTCCTAACGTAATAAGCAGAAATTTACCATTTAATGACAATACGCGAATACAACCATTGTGTGGACAAGTGCTCGGACGGGGTCTACAGGTTTCTTTTAAAGAACACCGGAGATTCGGAATTGGCACGCGACCTGGTACAGGATTCGTTTATGAAGCTATGGTTAAAACGGAAAGATGTATCGTATGAAAAAAGTAAATCTTACCTGTTTACTACGGCATATCATACAATGATAGATCATATAAGAAAAAGCAATCGGCAGGGTTATAACATGGATGAACGGGAAGTCGGCAAACTGGAGGGGGCAGGAAACAATTACTCTGACGTAAAAGAGGTGCTTGATAAAGCGCTTGACCGTTTGCCTGCCATTCAAAAGTCGGTTGTGTTGCTGCGCGATTACGAAGGATACGCATATAAGGAGATCGGGGAGATCACCGAATTGAGCGAAACACAGGTGAAAGTCTATATATACCGGGCCCGGTTGTTTTTGAAAAAGTACATCGTCAGCATGGAAACGGTAATATAAAGAACAGAAGATAAAATGGATATCAACAGACATAACTACGAGGCTTTTTTCATCGATTATTACGATGGAAGTTTGTCGGCTACCGAAAGGCAGGCGCTGAAGTTGTTTTTGTCTGAAAATCCGGACCTGAAAGAAGAATTTGAACAATTCGATTCTGTTTCGGTTCCAAGACACGAAATCACTTTTTCCGGGAAGCAGCAATTGAAAAAGCAAGAGCTAGTTGAAACAGACGGTATTGACGAAGAGAATTACGAACAATATTTTATAGCTTTTTACGAGGGCGACCTGGATGATGAAAAACAAGAAGCATTGATGCTGTTTCTGGATACGAACCCGCAACTGCGCAAAGAGTTCGAATTACACAGTTCCCTTGTTCTGATACCTGATACTATTGCATATACCGGGAAAGAAGAATTGAAAAAGAAAGTTACGATTGGTTATTACTGGTACGCCGCTACCGCTGCTGCTATCATTCTTATCTTTCTGGCCCTGAATTTCCTGACAAGGCAAAATGCACCTGTCCGTCAGCTTGAAAGATTTGAAATAACACACCTGAATTCACGGAGTTTTCCAGGCATTGTTGCTGGGAGCTTTCGCACAGAACTGATAGAAGCATCAATCAAAGAAGTGCCGGTATCCCTGCCGGAGCCGGAAGCTCTGGAAAAAGAATGGATACCTGTGCTGGCATCTGCGGGTATTAAAAATATTTCCCCTGAACCGAAGTATCATTTCCTGTTGAATGATAGGACTTATCAGAATCCGGTGCAGGAAAATGAAATTCAAAAACCAAAACAGAGAAGCCTTCTGGCACAGGTCTTTAGAAAAAACCTGTTGAAGGTGAAAGACGAGTTTGGCATTGAGCGGAGTCAGCGAAAAAGGAACAAAAAAGACAGGAACAAAAAGGAACCCGGCTTTGTCCGGTTTCTTGATGGAAGCCTGATGGTGTTCAACACGATTACAGGTAGTGAAACGGAACTGGTAAAGAATTATGACAGAAATGGAAACCTGAAAAATTACCGGCTGGAAGGACAAAGTATTACTGTTTCGCGTAAACTGCCGCCAGGCGGATCAGCAGAATAATTTCTTGATATAGAAAAAGAGTTCAACTTGCTGTAACAAAACATACCCGCTTACCGTCCTATAGCAAAACACAAAAAATAACTGATATGATTAGAATGAATAAATGGTTTTTGATGGTAATTGCCGTACTTATTGTACTACCCTTGTCAGGGCAGGTTGTAGGTAAAGGAGAGATCATCAAACAGAGAATACAACCGAATTCCTTTAACAAGATAAGCATCAGTGGGGCGCAGGAAGCTGTTCTGATAAACGATGACACTTACAGTGTAGCCATCGAAACACATGCTAACCTGATCGATCATATTGATGTGGTGGTTGAAAACGGCGTTTTATCATTCCGTACAAAAAATATCAAGCGCTATGATGTTATGAAATTTTACATCACGGCACCTGAGATTACCAGTATAGTGGCCTCGGGGGCTTCGGAAGTAAACTCACCGGAATTAATAAAAGGAGACAATCTGGTTGTGGTTGCCAGCGGAGCATCCGAGACAAAACTGAAACTTGACTACAAACAGATTACGGTGAAAGCATCGGGCGCTTCCGAGGTTAAATTGCAGGGATCGGCTACCAGTTTAGCAGTTGAAGCAAGTGGCGCCTCCGAAGTTTCCGCCAAAACACTTAAAGTTGATACGGCTGTTGTAAACGCCAGCGGGGCAAGCGAGTGTTATGTAAATGCCGACGCTAAGTTAACTTATCAATTAAGTGGAGTTTCTGAGGTGAACTATGTTAAAGCACCGCAAACTTTAGTAATTGAATCGTCTCCGTCAAACAAGAGTACTGTAGTGCTAAACGATTCGACGTACAGGGCAGAAGTCTATGCATACAGCGATACAACATCTGTTACATTAGGTAGCCTTGATGTGGAAGTTATTGACGGAGATACCACCAAAGTATGTGTGGGACGACATGCTATAGTCATCACCGATGACGGAAATGTTCGGTATGTACATGATAAAAAGATAAGATTCAACGGCCACTGGGGCGGTGTGGAAATGGGCATCAACGGGTATGTTACGCCTGAGTTCAACACTAACTGGGGGCAAGAATATGACTACCTGAATTTGCGCTACGAAAAATCATGGACAGTCAATCTGAACCTTTATGAGCAAAACATTGCGCTGAACAAAGCTAAAAATATGGGGTTTGTAACAGGTGTCGGTATGGCGTGGTCCAACTACCGGTTTAGCCCACCTACTTACCTGTCGCCCGACAGCTCAGAGATTGAAGGTTATTATATGGTGAACAGCGAAGGAAATAATCTATCGGCCCGAAAATCAAAACTTACCGTTATGTACATTACAATCCCTTTCATGTACGAGATCCAGACCAAAGGCAATGGTTTTAAAAATTTTCATTTCGGAATCGGTGTGCTGGGAAGTGCCAGGGTAAGAACACATACTAAAATCTACTTCAACAATGCCAATGAGTTGTACTCCCTGAAAGATCCTGGAACAGGAGAAATTGTTTCGGGGACTTACACAACTCCCAATGCCAGTGACAGAAATATTGTTAAAGATTACAACAGCTTTCATTTACAGCCGTTTAAGTTTGAAGGAATGGTAAGGGTAGGTTTTAGCTTTATCAATCTATGGGCACATTTTGGCCTAAATCAATTTTTTATGAAGGATCGCGGCCCCGAATTATATACATGGACCGCCGGCATTACACTTGTCGGTTGGTAAATTCTGCTTTATATAATTTGTTATGCCCTGTCCTTAACGGATAGGGCTTTTTTTATATTTTAGCCATCTAAACTTACCATTAAATCTTTTTTGAATTATGTCAGGACACAGTAAATGGTCAACGATAAAAAGAAAAAAAGGAGCAGCTGATGCCAAACGCTCTAAAATATTCTCCAAACTAATCAAGGAGATCACGGTTGCCGTAAAAGAAGGCGGTCCCGATCCGGAAGGAAATCCGAGGTTGCGACTGGCCATTGCCAATGCAAAAGGCCAAAGTATGCCCAAAGATAATATCGAGCGGGCTATTTCGAAAGGAAAAGATAAAGATACGGCTAGTTTTACGGAAGCAACTTTTGAAGGGTATCTGCCTAATGGCATTGCCGTATATGTGGAAACGCAATCTGATAATTCGCAACGCACCGTATCCAACGTACGGGCTATTTTTAATAAATACGGAGGGAGTTTGGGAACAAATGGTTCATTAAGTTTCTTATTCGACCGCAAAGGGGTTTTCATAGTTCCCAAAGGAGACATCGATCAAGATGAGTTTGAACTGGAGACCATTGATGCCGGAGCCGAAGATATCGAGTTGGACGATGACGGATTTTTTCATATAACTACTTCTATGGAGGACTTTGGTTCCATGATGAAGAAGTTGGAGGAGTTGAGTATTGAGCCCGAATCGGCTGAATTGCAGCGATTACCTCATGAAACAAAGACCCTGGATAAAGAAGCGGCACAGAAAATACTGAAAGTCATCGAACTGTTTGAAGATGACGATGACGTACAACACATATTTCATAACCTGGAGATCACGGATGAGCTGATAGCCGAAATGTAGTTTACCTGCTATACATTTTATCAACTTAATAAATAATTGCATGGATGTATTCATTCCTTATCTCCATTATATCGGGATAATGATATTAATGGGAGCCTTACTGGCAGAGTATTTTATAGTGAAGCAGGATATTTCAGCTGTACAAATTAAATCATTGGCAAATATCGACCTTGTATATGGCATAGCTGCGGCCCTGGTATTGGTATCAGGACTGTTGCGCTGGTTTGTATTCGACAGCAAGGGAGCAGCTTATTTCAACGCAAATCCTTTATTTCATATCAAGTTGACCTTGTTTGTGGTTATCGTCATTCTTTCGCTGTTTCCGACAAAGAAATTTCTTAAATGGCGCAAACAGGTAAGCCGTGGTGAACTCAACGAGCTCAGTTCAAAAGAGATGAGAAAGCCATTGCTGTTTATACAGATTGAATTATTACTACTGGTACTTATGCCGATGCTGGCGGTAATGGTGGAATTGGGCAAAAGTTTTAAGTAACAACCGGCGCCGGTCAGAGGGCAAATTTCAGGTAGAGAGTGGGCGTAAAAGGAATAGCCTCGGCATATACGCTGATGGAATTATTGCTGGCAGGAACACGTTCAAAATTTGTGTACTTGATATTTTGCCTGTTGAGTACATTTAGTACCGAAAGCCCGGCTTCCCCTTTCAGTTTCCTGTCGAGAAATTTGTAGATAAAAGAAGCATCCAGGCGGCTGTAAGTAAAATCTTCCGATGGGTCGGGCTGTACAACACCGGGCTTGAAGGGGAACCCTGACCCGAATACATAATTTGTAGAAAAATAAAACGGGTCAAAATTCAATAGCAGGGCTACTTTAACCTCATGCCGCTGGTCGTATGGCGACCTTCGGTAGTCGCGTTCTATGAAGTAATTGAAAAACTCTTCGGTTTTACTTAGGGAGTAGGCTATCCAGGCAGAGTGATTTTTGAAATTCCCCTGTAGAAATACATCCATTCCGTAACTGCGCGATTTGCCTGTAGCGATGGCTTCAATATGGTATTTTGGGAAATTGATATAACGCGTGATACCTT